>Ga0307979_1003367_pt1 | contig 10752 bp, 15 predicted proteins | sample OrgLakmetage1058_FD_201833 | JGI IMG/M metagenome (GOLD analysis project Ga0307979, IMG submission 201833) | Saline water microbial communities from Organic Lake, Antarctica - #1058 | ecosystem: Environmental > Aquatic > Non-marine Saline and Alkaline > Saline | place: Antarctica: Organic Lake... | reverse complement strand
TCAAACGCCACGGACGCTAGTCGTGGTCGTCCTCCAGCGTTTTTCGAAACCCTCGCAAGGCCCTCCACCTTGAGAGCAAGTCGACTGCGTATACCCCGAAGAGAGCAGGTTCCGCGCTAGTGATCGGAAGGATCGTGCTGACAATGCTTATAGCTGCAGCCAAAATAAATCAATCCTCCATTGTGCCTGCCTTTGATCAAACGAGAGTCCCACGGATAATTCAAGTACCAAGCAGTGCTGCAAATTTCATAATAGCGCTGGTGCTGTCCTTCGTATTTTCTCTGAATTTTATTAGATCCCTATTTTGGCTGCTTCATCGAGATGTGTCGAATGCGAAGGCTCTCGTCTATCCAGTTCTTTAACAGAAGAGAAAAGGGGCCACCGTAGACCGTAGTGTAAAATGTAACCCATTTTTCATCCAGTGCAGACCTGTCACATATCCGAGCGAAGTCTTCCACAAAACCAACGGATTAGTATGTCATATCTGCACCGAGTGCCTGTACCGAGTTCTCACTCCCTGTCGTTCGTAAATTCGTAAACCTACTGTTCCTATAAGCTGTAAGTACCAATACCAATACTGTACTCCCAAATATTCCTACCGAAATTCCTACCGAACGAAGGAACCTGTTTCGTAGGTTTACGAACATGCGAGTTCTTGTTTTCAAAATTGTCTCGGCCTGTGGCTGGTGGGTTATTCGAAGTTAGGACGAGTTCCCCTGCTAGCCTGCTAGTCGGTATGCGCTGCTCCTTGGTCGTAAGCACGGCCTTGGCGTTGGGGCTAGCAGAGTCAAGAAGTGCTAATGGAATGTCTACATCTGCATTCTCTGGGTCATCTCTCGAGAGCTCTCCAGCCGATCTACTGAAAGGATCTTCCCCGCAACAAACAACTCTACGCCGCCGCCTGGGGCAAAACGATGACAAAGAATTCCCCGACGCTGGCTCTCCGAGCGAGGCATCTACTGGCAACAGCTTAGAAGCGCTTCTGGACCAGTACTCACCGGAGAGTGTAACGCCTCACCCTGCAGCCACCACGGCTACTACTTCCCAGTATGAGTTGCTACCGCCTGCTCCCACGCCCACTTTCTACGACGGAAGCAGCTACCGCCGCGAGAGCGACGACCTATCGAAAGAAGAAGCAACCAGCGATGAGCGAGCTAATGGAGCCCCGAGCCAAGCACCTTCGCGCGGTGCTCCTGGAAGTGGGCTCGCGAACGGGGAAGATACATCGAGCGGAGACGATGACGATGATGACGACGATGATGATAAGAGCAGCACCAGTGGCAGCACGGCGCCAGCTCAGTTTTCAGGCTCGCAGCCAGCAGCCAACTCTAGTAGTGTGGTCACCTCTACCACACCTGCAGCCAATTCTTCTTCAACTGACGTGCTTCCAGGTGAGCACTCATAAGAAGAGGCTGCTGTTTGGTTTCATTGATCAACAGTTGGGCACTGATTGTATTCACTACCCTCAAATTTCTCGTCCTAGTCATGTCAAGTTGGAATTAACATGTAGTCAATAATTGTATTCCTTCACCTGTCCTAATTTAAGCACCTTGTTTTTCGTCTTGCGTTCAGTCAATGCGACCACGAGTAACGTGACAACACCTTCTCGCGATGATGACGACGATGACGATGACGACGATGACGACGACGATGATGATAGCAGTGCCGCTAACCACCTTCGTCGCCCTAGCCCTTCCAGACCTCCTAATCTGGCGCCCACTTTATCGCCCGAGGTCTGTTAGGTCACATATAAACAGAAGCTTCTGTAGTCACCTACTAGGCACACGAATGCCGTGCTCAAATGGTGCTCTTTCTTTTCTCTACACGCACACTTCATTCACTTCCCTACTTTTTTAATATCTCCCATCCCTTTTCTGTTTCTTTCACGATTTCAAAACTTGGAACGCCTACTATATTTACCTTCTTCACCGCACCCTACTTATTCACTTCCCTCTCACCACCTATCATCACCTCCTCACCTCCTCCCTCCTCTTTCTCCACCATCCTTTTTTTTTCAACCACACGCACATGCTTCAAGGCTTACTTTGCAGCCGCTGCCAGCGCTACGAGCACTTCGGAAAGCAGCAGCAGCGGCCTCTGGCTGGGCCTGAGCGTCTATTTGATTGAAAGTGTGGTGTTGTTGCTAGGGTGGAAGTGCTATCTGGACTCTAAATCGTTGGAAGCAGAATGGTTTAAAGACGACGACAGCGACGCAAACTTCAGCAAAGAATTGGGTGCGTTTCTATTTCGTGGGTGCGTGTGTATGGGTACGCGTAAGGGAGAGAATTAGTGATTGAATAAAGACTATTTGTATACACAAGTATTGATGAATGCTTGATTATATCAAAATTCGTCTGCTATTGCTGCAAACTTCTCCTCTGCTCCGTTCACTCGTTTTGTTTTCAACTATCTCTTACTCTACCTATCATCTCTCATGTCTCCCACACCTCTTCTTCTTGACACAATCTATTTTTTCCTTTATCGTACTACATTAGGCATCGGCGACGTTGGCGTTTGCGGCTATCGGCAGGTGGCTTCGTCGCAATCGCGGGCGGACGCGGCAGTGACCTTAGCCCTCGAGCGGCGCCGCGATCGAGTGCAGTACAGCTGTGGGGCAGGGCTTTTCACTGCGGTAAAAATATATATTATATTAGGATTGGAGTATATACAGGTGGTTGGAATCGTATACGCTGGGGCAAAAGGATGATTGTGTGTTGGTGTGTTGTGTCTCGTGCTTGTTTCAAGAAAAAATGTTCTGGCACTTCTTTCTGGTCTCAGCCGAATTTCGCCCCTTCCTTCTCCTTCCTTCTTCCTCCCTCTCTTTTGCACTTAAATTTACACACTAATACATCATCATCACATAATCACATGTATAAAAAAATCAGGTGTTTTTCTGGTGGTGGGCTCTCTATAACGTCGCCCATGCGAAAGGCTTCGATTTTGGGCTCTTAACGTTTGCCTTAGCTGCTTTCAGCCATACATGTGGCCTGAAGTCGATTGGCGTGCGCAACGCCGAGATGCCGTTGGATGCCTGGAGCCAGGTAAAGGAGAGGAAGAGAATGGTCGTGGTGGTGATGTGCTAATATAGTACACGTTGATATGCCTTAATATGTATATGCATACTACCGTGGTAGAATTATGCGTTACCGTAATTCAGCATGAGCATGCACTATGCACCACACATGCTTGCGTTGCTTGCCGTCATGAACTGAATATTCGACGCGATCGTTCACTTTCTCTCCCTTCTCATTCTCAATCTCTTCCTCATCTTTCTTTGTCTTTATTTCGTTTCTTTGCATCTATTTTGCGCCTTTCTACAACTGCAGTGGTACGGGAGCATCTGGAAAAACACCGTGCTTTTTGCGCACGTGTGCTGCAGTCTAGCCTATTTGATCGGCATTTTCACTCACCCTTTTCAGAGGGGGTTTCAGGTAATATACAGGCAGTGTATATAGATTCCAGGCAGGGCATCAGAACTGTGTCCATGTATTTGGCACCGGATACGCGAAAGTAACAAATTTGCGCAAGAAACATGATTTTGTCCAAATTATGAATTTACCCCCCGTCTCCTCTCATTTCTGTACCTTCTTCATCCTTCTCCTTTTCCTTCTCCTCCTTCTTCTTATTCATCTTCTTGATCATCTCCGTCTTCATTGTGGATTGCTCTACTACTACTAATACTACTACTACAATCAGGTGTATTGCTTCTTGTTTTCGCTCGGGTGGTTCTGGACCGGAATTATGGTGCGCGGTTTGGCCGGAAGGTGGATCTCCGCCATTGCCAGCCATTCTAATGCTACTATGGCACAGCAACGGTAAGACGATTGATACATGAGAAGAAAAAAGAACAAAATGAATCCCAGTAGAAGTGCATCAAGAGATAGATGTGAAGTTTCTACGAAAGGACTGGTCCAGATGTAGCTTCTTTTGTTATTGACTGTAGTCGCCTTACTTGATCCCAGTCATCGATTTTTCATGCAATTTTTTGTTTTGCTATTCGAACTACTTACTTGCTGAATGTAATCGCCGTCACTCATTGTGTTCTTCTGTCTTGCTTCCTATATCCGGCATTCAAAGCAACAACGACGACGACGAGGACACAGAAGCATCGAGAGTTGGGCAGAAACCTATTCCACGCACGTTTGCTACGTCGAACAAAGGTTAAAATAAGTGCAAAGAAATACGATCTTTACAAGTAGTACGTGTAAGAACAAGGCAATTGCTCTCTTCTTCAATGAAAATACTAGCCTCCAATTGTACATCTCATCCTTTTAATTTCCCTTCTTAACCTCTTTATCAAATTCCCGCTCTTTTTCTTCTTTCCCTCCGTGTACTATATTAGGCGCTCGAGCCAACACCAAAAACAGCGGGAAAAGGACAAAAGGTGGAGCGCGAGAACAGGAACAACGCACGAATGATCAAAGGAAGTCGCAACAGGTGCGCGCATGTTCAATCTACACCACATGATTGCGTAGGTAGGCAAACTTGATTCTCTTCGTTTGAATGTTCAAGTTCAAAGTGATGCTTGTGTGACTCTGGGTATGTAATACTTCGAGTGGAACTATAGGGCTGGGAACATCTATTTTGCGCTCGCGCAGTAACTTGCTCTCTCACACACACTCTCTCTCTTCCTTGACTACCAGGGCCTCGGCTACGGTGGGATCCCAATTCCTGGCAGCAGCACTGGCAGCAACAACACTAACACGAGCAGCGGCATTCCCGAGACCAAAGTGTACCGCCGCGCCGATTTCGTGGAAACCTCCGAAGACGTGGCCGTGCCTGTGGGAGGCATGGACGAACTCGTGAGTTTACGGCTTTTTATTTATTATTGAGACGTGCGCGTAAAAGCTTGTTTTTTCTTTTTTTCTGCAAGGGCTCAGCAACCACCGTGCTGCTTTCCTCTCTGCTTTTCTCCTCTACTTTTCTTTCTCTCTATGCTTTTCTTCCTTTGTATATGACCTACGTTTCTCCTCAATGTGAAACTCAAAATGCTCTGTTTCAGCCCTGTTCTCTAACATTTTCAATCATATTATTATACTACTACATTAGGTCGAGGACCGCACCGAAGCCGACTTCTTGGCGCGCATGCAGCAGCAAAGGGCTATTGACAGCGACAACGACAACTCCTCCGTGAGATCCTCGAATGTGGGGGACGAAGATTCGGTGGTAGTGCGCATGCAGCAGCGTGTCCATCAAGCAGATGAGCTAGAGGCTCTTGTGAGTGTCTAGGATAATAGAGATGGAGTGAGAGAGACCGAGAGACGGAGAGAGGTAGATCGAGAGGAAACAATGAGCGAGAGAGAGAGAGAGAGAAGGAGAAATAAGAAGAGAAAAAACTATTATGCACGCGTGATCAATGCATTCTGACAGCGGTCTTGAATTCTATTTCTCCAGTTTTATTCGAAACTTCGCTTTTCTCATCCTGTGATTTATCGCATCATCGTGTATTCACTTTTCAGGCAGCGAATGAGGATGCCCGTGACGAGTCACCTGTAAAAGATGACGCCTAAGTCGTTATAGTGGATGAGGCAAAGGCGGTCTGCCTTATGGTCTATGGAGGATGGGGCATACTTAGAAGAAGTGTCAGAGCAGGAGCAGAGGCTGTTCGAAATCAATGGTAATACAAAACACCACTACAGCGACACAGAAGCTGGTGCTGCGGGCATTGAATGATTTTTGTTTTTGTTCTTCTTATTGCTAATCATAGAGGCTTTCTACGCAAATACACAACAGACAACAGGTGAACCATTGTTCTAGTACTAGTAAACAGTACACAGCCGCTTTGGCCCTGTGCCCTATGGCAAAAGCGTGAATCGAAATCGGGCTATCTCACTTATCATAGTACTAGAGATACGTACTAGGTACTACATTAGAGTGATGGGAGTGTGACATAACCACAAGGCCAAGTATCAAGCAACCCTTCTTTATTTGTGGTGCCGTAATGAAAAATATAAAAATGTCCTATGATCCTCTCCATTGAAATGCCTAATTTCACTTCATAGGGATTAATTGTATGGATCATCCAAGCTCTTCCGTTGTCTTCACGGCATTACTGGCTGCAATGCCATGCACTGCTGTTCATAGCCATCGCCGCCTGAATTCTCTCTCATTTTTTTAATCTCTCTTCGTTTTTTACGTCAGTATCAACCACGTTCTACCAACGGCGGCTCGGTTCTTCGTAGTCCGGGTGTTGAGGGCACAAAATGTCGCTCGCGGCGTCGTAGCCCTCCTTGCTGCATCGAGTGGGCACCTGGGGGGGGGGGGGGGTGATGATGGTAGCACAAGAGATTACGGAGACGGTAGCAGAGGCAGGATTGTGGTCGCGGTGGTCAGTGGAGAAAGGCACAGTGAACTCGCACGCACGGGCAGATACGAACAAAATGCAAAAAACGAAATGCACCTTGCGCGTATCAACATCACAGCACAACGACTTCGTATTAGTACAACTGTATCGCATTGCACGCAAGTGCGACCACACCCACACACACATCAATAAACGGTACAGATCACGCACCCAAACGTCGATGCTGAAGCCCCCGAGGCCAGGAATGGCGTGGAGCATCCAGAGCAAGAGCCCAGGGCCAATGAGCAGCATCCACACTCCAAAGAGGACCTGAGTAGAGAAAAGCAGATGATATAGAAGAAGAAGAAGAAGAGGAAAGAAAGAAGGTAAAAATGACATGAGGAAGAAAGAGAGCGAAAGCAGCATTAGAGAACAAGAAAGTAATATCGAATGACTTCGAAATTGGAACGAAGGCAAGAACTAGGCAGCATCATGAAAAAGAATGACAAAAAAGAAAGAGACAAAATAGCAAGCATCACGGAATAGCGATTCAAAAACATGGGAAGGGGAGGGGGAAGGCGGTCGGGAGTAAATTTCAGCAGCAGCAACAGCAAACGATGCTTACGTAAGCCATGGTCCAGCTCATGCGCTCCGCTGCAGGGAGGGGCCTGTGCGGAGAAAAAAAAGAGGCATTACATTAGAGCAAAGTTAAAAGGAAAAGATGAGGATGAAGACGAAGAAACCAGGGAATAAAGCTACGGAAGAGTGGGAATGGCAGCAGGCGTGCAGGGGAAAAGCAAGCTAAAGAAAAAGCCGTAAGTGAGAAACTCAGGGAAAGGCAGCGCGTAGTTCGTAGATGGGTGGGTAAAGACTGTCAAAGGTAGCATTACCATCATACATGTACATGTATACACACATGAACTGTACCGTACACCACCCATAAAGTTTGTGTCTCACCCCGCTTTGCCAATTTTCAAGTCGCGCTGAGACGGGTTAACGTCAATGTCCACCACGCTCGAGGCAGGGCGGTCAATCGAGGCGCCTCGGCCGCCGTTTTCTAGCAAGCAATCAAGCAAGAATGGCAACGAAGGTAGAACATTCATATCATGTAAAAAATGTGAGGGGGGTTAGAGGAGAATACGCGCAAGAAGATGATTTGCCTTCCGTTTTCCTTTTCCGCCGCTTCTACTTTCAAGGTGGACCCCACTCTTCCTCCCACGCGTATGTGGGGAAAAAGCTATTTCAGTAGGTATGAGTCATAAGAGGCAATTTACCAAACACCAAAATTCCAACACTGCAGCAACCGTACCGTTGCGCGATTTCTTGTCCACTTGATTGTTTTTAGGGGTTGCTCCTCGAGCTACGGAAGAGATTGTCACGGAACACAAAAAAAGTACCGGTGAGAGAAAGGGAAGAAATCAAAAATGTGTGCACACTTACGTAAGATGCAGACTAGACTAGAAAATAATCTTATGGCAGATGCGCATTACTAGCCCCACTAGCAGTAAAATAATGATGATAGAAAATAAATATCAAACGTCGCGCGAGCCCCGAAACGGGCGAATACCCAGTAAAAAGAAACGAGGGCAGAGAAGAAGAACAACGACACGCATACCTAACAACGCTTGCTGCTGCTTGCGAAATTGGGGGGACATGCTACGCGCAGAACTGCTTTCATCGTTGCCGCTGTTCTTTGTTTCATCAGTGCCCCCATCCTTGAAGAACGCCGGCGCTTCCTTTTTGAAACTTCCCGGTCTGCTGTCGGTCATGTTAGTAGAGCAAATGTGAGAGGGTATTCGCCACGCACTGTCTTCCCCAGAATGTTTTGCACCCTAGATTCGAGAATGAGTTGGCGGAGAGACAAGAATGGTGTAAATTAAGCTACATAGACTTAAAGATGATTTATTTGATGCAAATAACAGCAGCGCCTCTGCTCTCGCACTAAGGCACGCATACCGCTCGTCGACGAAACGCTTGAGCTTAGGAAAGCTGAGTTAGAGTTACGTGAATAAAAAAGACCAACCAACCAATCCGAACCCTCCCGAAGCTTCTGCCTGACATCCTTACAGGGTAGATACGGTAAATTGCATGTTGTTCTATACTTCGTCCTACAACAGAATTCTTTGCAGCTTCGAAACCCGACAAGACCCGAAATCACTCTCGTCGGGACGGCTTTACTTTGATTGATGACTTTTCGTTCCTGACGATGGAGTAGTGCCGATAGCCGAACTCATGCACAAAGAGACTGAAATTATAAGCTAAGCACCGACGTAAAATAGATTTACGTTGTAAAACATTAAACCCGATTTAGCCAGGCTACCTTACCTTTCTGACGTATTAAGACGGCTTCAGTGTGCTCTGCACAACTTTTCACGGCAATTAGAGCTCGGCTGAGAAAAGTATGAGCAGTCCGACACCCGCACCGTCCTTGTCGCCTACCCCGTACGCGTCAGAGAATCCCACCGCACTGCCAAATGCCGTAGAAGAAGCATCAGTAGGCTACGATTTGGTTGGAAGCGGTGTCATTTTAAACATCACCGTCATTTTGCTCGTCGGCGGTGGCGTGTGCTGCATCTTGTACCAACTGAAGAAAGCGGCGCAAACCTGGGTGGCTGGAGACGAATCAGATGACGACGACGACGACGAAGAGAAAGCCAACCGAGGCTCCAGCAGCCGCACCTCGAAACGAAGCCCCAAGTCCTCAGCCCTGTCCTCTGAAGACAAAGCCGTGCGAGCGCAACTGCAAGTGCAGCTGGAAGCCCAAGAGCAAGCGCAGCAAGCACGGGGGCGGGCGCTGCGCCAATCCTTTGACAAAATCCCGACCAGTTTTTCGCACGCCCGCGAGCAGAAGTGTTGCGGGGGCGTATTTTCAGCTTGTATGGGCCATTCTCAACAGCATTCTGGGTGCTTGCCGTGCTGGCGCTCACCCTCTGCGTCAGACCCGCAGTTGAAGGGGGACGCCTTGGTAAGAACCCTAAATTATTTTCTCGCTGCCCCTCGTCTGCACCTGCCAAGCCTTTCTTAAAATCATTTTTCCACTGCCTATGGTTTATGAAGCACGACAACAATTAACCCTTCCGGTATTTTATCCCTTCGTCTTCGTAGTTGCGCGTCTTCTGTTGCTGTCCATCTCAACCCCGGTTCCGTCTCCCCCGGTTTATCGATTGAAATCAGAATAAATCACCCTGCGTTGCTTAATTCAACGTCTCACTGTATCCTTTTCTTCCTTGCTCCTTCTTTGTTCATGTCATCAGGTCAGCGCAGTTAAACCTACCCTGTACGAGCACACGCACAGCAAAGCCCGGCACGGCATCATTTACCAGCGGGCTTTGGTGCACCGCCAATCGGAGTTAGCCACCGAAGCAGGCCGCCGGAAGAAGCACAAAACTCCACTGCCGACTGACGTTCCCTGCGCGATTTGCAGCGAGGTGTGTGTGTGCGTGTGCGCGTGCGTTGTCTTAATCCTTCTGTTTCCCATCTGCCTCGTTCTTTCTCTTCTCATGTCTTTCTCATCTGCACTCATCTCTTGCCCGCACATCCAGTTTTCCTCTTTCTTTCGAATCTCTCTTTTACCCGACCTGCTGTTTCTTGCTCTCTACACCATTTTTCTTTTTCTTTTTTGTACAGGCCTTTCAGAACGACAGCGTCGTAGTCGAGCTGCGCTGCTACCATGCTTTTCACCCGGCCTGTTTCCAAGGGTGGTGCCTAGAAATGCCCCTCATCAATCCAGGCTGCCCCACCTGTCAACTTCCCGCTTTAGCTTTGGAGCACCCTCACCCCCCACCCCCAACAGAAGTCTCCCTAGCGCGCCACCACCGCCAACAGCAATTTCGGGAAGCAGGTCTCAAGGTGGTGGCCGTTGGGCGCTTCAGCCGCCAGTCCAAGTCTAAACAGCAGCAATACCACCACCACCACCACCACCACCAACGCCAGTCTACCTCAGCGCACCTGTCCGCGTCCTTCTCGTACTCTGCCGCTGCGCACAGTCGCCACACCACCATTGCTACGACAACGACTACCACCGATGCCAACACCGGCAACACCAACACAACGTCCAAAAAGGCGCCCAAAACGTCCAGCCCCAAGTCCAAAATTCTGTTTTCGGGGAAGAATTCGTCGTCCGCTTCGTCGTCGTCGTCGTCATCGTCGCAGTATGCGCCCCCACCGTCCAAACAGACGCGCCAAGCTGCTAGCCGCAAGAAGCCTCCAGGTTCGCCTTTAATCTTGACGTAGAGCTGTTGCCTGGCGCTATTTTCTGGCCTTGTCCTGATTGCCGTTCTCATTGTCGTTGCTGGCGATGTTACGGTATGTTCTTTTCTGACCTTCGGCTACTCTGTAGTATCAGAGTACGAGAGTTGCTCGATGATTTGATTTGTTTTTGCTCACTTACCATCCTCTCTGTCTCTGCCACCATGATTTTTTTTTGCGCGCACACGCTTTGAACAGTAAGCAGCAGCAAGGCGAAGCCG
>Ga0307979_1003366_pt1 | contig 10754 bp, 13 predicted proteins | sample OrgLakmetage1058_FD_201833 | JGI IMG/M metagenome (GOLD analysis project Ga0307979, IMG submission 201833) | Saline water microbial communities from Organic Lake, Antarctica - #1058 | ecosystem: Environmental > Aquatic > Non-marine Saline and Alkaline > Saline | place: Antarctica: Organic Lake... | reverse complement strand
TCGCTCTAGCTTTCATATGTTTTAGCCCACGCTGAGGCGCTTCGATAGAGCCTTTGATCGCTAGAATCCATTGGAATGATGAAGAATAACATGCAGTCGCGGCTTCGTAGCGCCGCCGGCGCCGCCTGGTCCAGCTCGTTGTTGTCGGATTTCGAGGCCGTGGTGCCGCAGGCCGCGACGACACTGCCGTCATGCGAGGCTTCGCCTTACGCGACATTTGGGGCCTCCCGCGGGCGCTAGCTGCCGGGCGGGCTCAGAAAGATGGTTCTAATGCCATTTAGATCAGTTGTGCCGAGGCGCCGAGGCACCCGAGCTTGCTAGCGTCTTAACTCATTGGACTTTAAATGCGTTTTCTCGAAAACAACGATGCCCTCAAAATTCCACATTCCTAGTGAGGTAGCCCACATATGAGTTCACCTCGCACGTAGCGCGATATCCCTCAAATCTAAGGCTTAAATATATATACACACCAGCGTACTCTGAACGCCTTCGGATAATAACTAGGTTCGGTTTCCCGCGGGAAATTCCGCGGAGTTCCCGCGGAAAGGGAATTTTTACCAATCAGGCGTGATATCCGCGACGGGAATTTAGCAGTTTATTTATGACCACGGCACGGAAATACCGCGGAAACCCGCGGATAATATGAAAATATGCCGCCTCCGCCTCCTACTAATTACTAAATTCTCGGAAGGCAATTGGCAAAGGGCTCTCTCTCTCTCTCTCTGAGTTCTGAGTTCGAAGAAGGTGGAATAGAAATTCTATATTTTGCTAGGGGATTTTTCTTTGAACGTTATACATTAAACCGGTGCTTGGCGCTGGCGCTAGACCTCAGTGTAAATGAGTGGGCAACAAAGCCGCGCCTGAAAAAAAACTCTGAAGCCACTACGGGAAACTGCGCTCAATTGTGGGAGCCAAAAAGGATGTTGAAGTTAAAGAGAGACGACCAAGACGCTCGAGGGCATCCTTGGCTACCACCTACCTCAATCTAATCTGCTCTGAATTAGCAAAAACGTGCCCATTTGTCTCGAAGCGGCGAGATGCCACACCGGAACTCAGCTGTTGGTGGCAGTATCAGAAAGGAGAATGTATTCACGGCTCGATTCAGCAAAGCGCACGGAATCCTTTTCACGCAACTCGTAGTAACTGCGCAACACCGATAAAGAAAACAGATGTGTACCGGTAAGAAAAGAACATGCATAAGATTCGAAAACTTGAAGGCGAAGTATAAGATTAAGCAGGTGGTTCAAGGAAAGAAAACGGCGAGGAGAGGGCGAAGATAATTCTTGAGCCGCGCTCTCTATGCGCACTACCAATACACAAGTTCGAGTAAAGCATTGTTGAGAGAGACAATGGAAGCAGCAGTAGCTAACACAGCGCACGAATTGCGTTTACCGCTGGGCTTCAATCCTTTCGCCGTTCAAAAAGGTGCCGTTGGTGCTTCCCAAGTCCATGAGGTACGGCAGCACTTGCAGGGTTGGCGGCGCGTGCGGCAGTTTGGGGTCGGCAAAGGACCGCCCCCTGTACTGCAACACTGCGTGCTGCTTGGAGAGAGAAGGGTGCCGCATGTACACGTCGCAGATCGCCTGTAAGCATTCATGAAAGGAAGAGGCACGAGAAAAAATCTCACGAAACACGACAACACCACGTAAAAGTTGCAGTTTTCAATTCAAAATTGATGCATGGAAGGAAACAGGCCAATAATTCATTATATCAAAGAAAAGTGTTCGGATACTCTACGAGGACTTCACTACTTTCCAGAATTCAGATCATGCTGGTAGTAACCTTCTGTACATGACACCAACCTTTTCCCGGCCAATCAAGTACGCTGATTGTTTGCCCAAGTGAAGGGTTTCAACGCTCTCTTCGCCCTTAGAATGGCGCAAGAAAATGAGCATAGGTAAAGTAAGACAAGAAATAAAAAGGAGCTGGCTATGGGACACAGCAAATGAGTGAGCGGTAGAGAAAGTACTTCTTGCGCGTAATTTCTAATCATAATGATCGAGCATAAAAGGTGGGAGGCTTCTGGCTGATTAGGCAGGCAACTCTTGAAAGCGAAAATATGCATATAGCGTTGATAGAATCATCAAGAGCGTCTTTTCAAAAAAGATTAAAAAATTGGTAGCAAACCAAGTTAGAATCCGACCTTGAAGACGTAAAAGCGCCACTTCTTGCCCTTGGCCGGTGGCGGCCTAGCGTCAGCAGGTTCGCTGAACTTGAGCACGACGCCGTTGAGCATGTTCCCTGTAACCGCGTCAGCGGCCAGCGCTCCACTCAACCCAAAGTCCGCTTTCTCTTTCGGTGGGCCTCCGTCATCTTCGTCGTCGTCTTCACCTTCGCCATCGCCCTTTTGGCCACTGGATTTCCCGCGTGCCGATGGCTCTTCATCAGGCTTGCCCCAAACTTCGCGTTGGCCCGAGGAAGGCGCACCCCCATCGTCCTCATTGCCACCCCGCCTTTTCGTCGGCCGCCCCGCCATGGCACCCACCATGATAGACGCATAGGACGCTTCGTCTTTTTTGTCGCAATCTCCATCGGCTCGGCCTCCGACCCGAGCACTCCCCAACTCCTCAGACGTTGGGCGCGCAGAGTCATCAGCAATAGAGGAGTCGTTGCCGCGTCGATTGTCTTTAGCATCACTGGGGCTGCGCTCTCTGTGTCGTCGGCGGTCGCCGCTGCGACTTCGGTCGCGCCTTCTACGACTACGCTCCCTGCCTCGACTATCCTCATGACGGTCACGGTCTTTTCGGTCATTATCGCTGGCTAGGCGTGGCCTCTCAGCGCTCCGGCTCCGGCTTCGGTAGCGGCCACTGCCCTAGATGTGCACAACAGCACAGATAGATCAGCATAAAGCACGTCAAGAAGCTAGGGCTGAAGAAGGTGAATACCTCCGGTGAGCTAGGCATCGCGGTGGTTCTTCTTCTCTGCTTACTCGCTTGTTCAAATTGGTTAATCTCGTCTATGACCAGGGATGTTGGCTGTTTCTTTGGTCAGGGCGGTTGGCGAATGTTGCTGTAGCCGTAATATGTACGAAATAGCTGTAGTGCTGCAGTAGTCAGTCTACACTGTTCTTAGAAAGACAGTACTGTACTAACGGGTGTAACAGTCCAATGAAACCCCGCGGAAGTTCACTTTTTGGGGAGGATTGGGAACTGAAAAACGCATAATCGCGATCTCGATTATGGTTCGACCCCGGACGACAGTATACACCCAACCATTGGGGCCTCTGTGCGACTGGAACAGTAGGGCGTGCGGGATCCTCCGGTAAAGATGACCCCTCTCCCAGTTTCTCAAGCCTTTTGATACCATTGCTGTTTACTCAACAAGCTTGCATTCGTAATCTTGACCCACTCTGACCAGCTTCCGTTACGTGCAGTCGGCATGAGCTCACAGGACGAGGAGAGACAAGACGGAGGCTTGGCACCGAAGCGCGGGCGCACAGATGCCATGCCTCAGCTATTGGAGCCGCCACTGAGCGCTCCTTTGGCAGAACAAGCGGCAGAGATTTCTGAGGGCGGGCCTCCGCCGAGTGTGTTGCCGGAGACATTGAAGCGGTGTTACTGTTTGGCGTGCGGTGAGACATCAACCCATCAATTCAAAAGTGCACCCGTGGGCTTCAAAGTCGCTATCGTGCTGCTTCTCGGGGAGAAAATAAAGAACTTCAACGGCCAGGTTGATGTGTGCTGGGCATGTGAACGCACCTGCGGGCCGATTATCAAAGAATGCGAAGCGCTAGTCGTGTCTCTACCGACTTCGACTTCCACAGGACCGTTGAGGCTTTCTGCGTCGCTTCAACGTGGGCATCGGCTTCGAAAGCAGCTCAGTGTGCTGCGAAACGATTTCGCTTTGCGAGAAAGCGTTACTCTATACGAAAGGCTACTTGCATTAAACGCAGAGGCGCCGTCACGCTCTCCAGAAAACCAGCTCGTTCTACTTCCCGTACCTCCCACATACACCGTCCATATTTCGAACCGGTACTGCAGTAGGTAGTAACGTAACATCTGCATGCGTTTACTGCTCTATTGTATGAACCATAACGAGATACTCCTTCTCAACAGGCCCAGAGATAAGTACACGCAAGGCGCATACACTGTGCTTGGGGCTCAAGGTGGGCAAGTCCGCTTACGCGAGAAAGTGGGATCCAAAGTGCTGACGGTTGACGTGGACCGCATAGATGCACGGGTCATCCATCCTAGCATGCAAGTCATTGGTGACGACCGAGAAACTCTTCAGGCCCAACTTGCGGCATTACGAGAAGAGATGGAAGCATTGCGCCGTGAAAATCAACGCGAGGAAGACTCGTTGCGCGAGGACATTAAGTTACATCAGAACGAAACCAAAAAGCAGGTAATTGCTGCTCTTATCCTGCAAGTCCTTGCCCTTAAATCCAAAGCTGACCACTTCTCTTTTGCCCTTGCTAGGCTGCGAAAACTCTAGCCGTATCAAAAGAGCGTGCCAGCAGCGCCGCGACAAGCTCGTCGCCGACACGACCGAGCGCGTCAGCGAACTTGAAGCGCAAGTTGTGAAGGTGCGATTAATTCTTATAACTGCGTAGAATTATCGGAAACTCATTTCTACTCTGTTTCACAATACTCTCCTGCGTGCTCATTCTGCACAGCTCAAGGCCGAAGTCCTCGCGTCGGCCTCAGCGACCAAGGCGGCTAAAGAAAACAACGACAAGGCCGACGTAAAGATCGCACAAGCGCTAAAGATGACGGAGTCAGCGCAGCGAATGACTATGGACTACGATGCCATGCGCAAAAAGCTGTACCGGTTTGAGCGCAGTGAGGCTGCAACTCGTGGGGCCGAGCCACATGAGAAAACCACCCGGAAGTCGAAGCTGAACGCGGCCAACACCGAGGCGGAGCGAGTACAGGCAGCCGCCTCGGAATTCCTGATAGGTGCTGCAGCGGAGGAGTGACGCCTCTCGAAGAGCTGAAGCGGACTACGATTGAAATGCCTTCGAACCTGCACCGCGAGCCAGAAGCCGCCGCCCTCATCCTATTGCTTAAAGCTCTTACCGGTCGCCTACGCGGAGACCAGATCGTGCTCTTGGTGGCTGCTTCCTTACCAATTTCGTTTTTCAGCGAGGCAGGTCGTCTCCTGAACCGCGAGGTTCAGCTCTTGGGTCCGGCACGCGCCGGGACAACGTGGAAGGACCGTTGGTCTAACGAGGTGTCGGGCGAGGTGCTCGAACTGCTGTACCTGATGCCACCGAGGAAGCTTGCGGTAGTCGAGAAAGGCGAAGGCCCGCACCGACAGTCAGGCGACGTGCATTACCGACATCTGGCAGGCTATGGCGGCGGGGAATCGTCATCAAGGCACGTCCACACGCCAGCAAAGGATGTGCTTGCTTGGAATGCAGATAACGGCCGCTCGCTGGAAGATGATTTGGAAGAGGAGGGCGCAGCGCCTAAGACCCCAGTAAAGGCGAGCTCGAGTGCTGCGGTGCCAGCACCAGACGCGTGGACTGGAAGCGAGTCGGCGATAAACGAGGTGTCGGACGCACACGTGAAGGAATTATTGGACGCTTTGACCAATATGACAACTTCAGTGAAAAGGGTCAGAAATGTCAACGGCGACCTGAGCTCTTTTCACCCCGACTGTTTTCTAGAGCAGGCCTTCATCAGAGAAAGCAAAAATGCCATGGGAAATTTGCACAAGAGCCAAGTTTTTGACAGGGGTGCCGAACTCAATGCGACCGTGGGCAGCACCACCGGTCTCGAAGCAAACGTTGGCAAAGCAGCCGTTGACCCTGTGCGAGAGCACCGCGCGCGGCTAAAGCGGCCTCGCGAAAATGTGCTTATGATGCGTGCTGCCATTCGCAAGTTTATCATCCCAGGGATTCGGCGCCAACTAGAGGAAAGGCGCCGAGAGCAGCAGGAGGAGCAAGCGCAAGAGCCTATGCAGGAAGAGCACTGCTCTGAAATGGTTTTGCCCCGAATTCCGACGAGGGCAGAAGAGCAGCGCGTGGAGACGAGGGCTTGTAACCCTGACTTTATCAAAACGCCGGAATTAGCCATCAGCCGCGTGATCGAGATGGCGCAGTGGAGGCTTCGCGAAGAGCTCGGAGGGTTGTACAACGTGCCAAATGCAGTCAAAAACTATACCGTCGTTAGCTTCTTCCGAAAGATTTTGGGCCAAGCACTAGCGGATCTTAAAAAAAAGTCGGCTCGTGCCTATGCGGTTGTGTCATACCTCTCTGGGAATCCGGCAGCAGCAGCAGCCATCAACTCAACTGCCTGCCTCGACAAATGTCAACGGCGACCTCGAGAAGCTTGAAAAGGAGACCGTGGGCGCTTCAGTGCCGTCGGAGTCGTTTGAAGGCATCAAACGCGTCACCGACGTGAGTGGCCGCCCGAAAGGCTTTCTTTCGAAATTGTACGGCGACCGAAATTGCGGCCGGCGAATTTGGCAGGAAGTGCTCCGAGAACTGGTCGACAACGGCGACGTGCGCAAAGCCCTCGGTGTTGGAGGCAACGAAGTGAGTTTCAGCGGCGTGGGGTCTTCAGAAGACGAGCGCAAGAGAACCATCACGTTGGAAGCTGGTAACGTGACCCCACAAAAGTCCGCTCACCATGCGGTTCATGCCGAAGTGGGCGCTACTGGTGCAGCACCTTTTGCGCGCACAGCATCGCTTGCGGACGTGGTACAACGCAGACTTGAGCGCCCCACCGGACGTGCCCCTCGTAGGGCATGTGGTGCTGATGGCGCCGCCATCGGGAACCATGGACGAAGACGGCATCGAGAGGCTAGAGGCTCCCACTGAGGCGACGGTTGCCGCGCGACTCGCACAGGGCTGGTCGGTGATGCGAGTAGAGCCAAACGTAGCCCCAGTAAACACAACACTGGTGGAGTACTTTGGGCCTGTTCTTCCACCGGAAGTCCTTCTCCGCGGGACCAAGGCACGCGCACCACGGTCTGCTGAAAGGGCGCGCGCAGAGCGCGAAAGACGGGCCCCTCTGCTCGCTGAGGCCCGAGCAAGAATGAAGCCGCAGTCGCCACACAAGCCTACCAAGCCACAGATGGTTGCAGTTGCAGTCGCCCTCAAGGTCTTCGAGGGGGGAAGTGCACGCGATATAGCAACCCTGCGTGAGAGCATGAACACCGCACAAAATGCAAGAGCTGTTTTTGACGCGCTTGTGCTGAGCCGTGGCGAGAGCGGCTTTCCAAGGCGGGAAATGGGAGCCCCGGAAGAAGTTGAAGGCGCAGGGCCACTGAGCAGTGACTCTAACTCTGACGAGCATGCTGTCGAGGGCGAAGCCGCAGAGGACGAGGAAGAGGACGCTGCTGTCGATGACGAAGCCGCAGAGGACGCAGCAGATGAGGAGGATGAAGACCTCGCGCTAGGCACACTTCTTGAGTCTGTTGTCACCGCGGTGGGCACAGAAGCTGAAGAGCTTGTAGACGAAGTCGACGACGCGGCTAGCGATGCGGACGCGCGTGCGGTTACTGAGGCGCACATCGCAGCGCACCTCGGGCGTGGGCAGCGGACCATTCGAGTGCCAGGGCGCTTCCTGTGAAAGCAAGAAGCAAGGCGCAATTAGCACAGCAGAAACCCCCTTGTGTTGCTGTGTTTGAACTTACCTACCTCCATTTATATGCTAAACAGGGAATAATATTAAAATAATTTACTAAGAGATCAGTGAACTCTTATTAGGATTTCATATGTATATGTAGTGAATACATATACAATTATACAGTGTATGTGTGCGTATGCGGTATGCGTGTGTACATTATGCAGTATCGTACTCTAAGACAGTGCTGACAGTGTTGTGTGCATTTGGTTGCGTGGTCTTTAATCACAGCGGAAGTCACAACCGAAGTCGAAGCGCCCATTACCCTTATGCCCCGTCTATATCCCTAAAAATGGTTAGGGCCTGTGCTCGTGGTACGTCACTGGCGTACATACGCTTGCAGATGAGATGGCGATGGGCCGTGGTGTGACCACCAGAGCGAAGTGGCGGACGCTCGAGCGACTTTATTTCTCCTTGCCAGACTAGCGACCATTGCATATTTTAAATGCCCAGTGTACCGCGCATGTCAGCCTCCCTGGCAGGTATAGAAAATCAACAAAAACAACAGCCACAACGTGAATTTTCCTTGAGAGGATGCACACATTGAACATCAGAGCTGAGCCCGCCTTCGGAGCGAAACTGCGGGACAACTCAAGCGAATGGTGTTTGACGACCTCATGGAGAAAGGCGCGTCCATTGAGCCTCATTGATATCCTAAAGTAAATTTAGGCACTGGAGATGATTAAGTGAATTGTTTTGATCAATACATGTAGTGGAGACATCGTGGATATTCAAGGGCGGTGAGTAGTAAGCTGTTAACCTGGAAGACCACGGAAGCAGCTCATTCGAAGACCCGTTGGCCAAGTAGGATGATATTATATGGTTGCGAATCAAAAAGCGCGCAACAAAGATTAAGTCAACACTAACACTACTAAGCTCGGGGTCATATGAAGTTTGAACGTAATCGAGATAGAAACCATTAAGTAGGAGTGATTACTGTAGCGGCTATTCCGGTGGCTACATTTTTTTGCGATTTGCAAAAAAACGAATGTTCCGCGGGGTTTCATTGGACTGGTAATAACCTACTGTAACGATTTTTTTGTCAGAGAATTGAGATGTATTTCAAAAATGTGTCGCCCTACTCTCTCTATACGCAGTACTAGCTAGGCAGCTGTGTACTCTGCTCTAGCAAATTAGCTTCTGTGCTTCTGTACTTATTAGCTACAACTGCAGCAAGCCCAGTTAACTAGTCAGGCCTGGCTAGAACTTGGCTAGACAGCGTGTTTGAGCAATCAAGCCAACCTTTGAATTCTTTTCGTGTTTTCAAAGCTTTGAGTTATTCGTTAGTGGTGCTACAAGCTGGCCTGTTATTAAATTACACAGTTTTTGTTTCATACACGGACTACTGTACTAATAGTATCTCTTCGGATTACCCCCAAGTAATAAGTGTCAAATGACGTCCAAGGAAAGTCGCGGCAGCAGCAGCAACAGCAACAACGATTGCAGAATTAGTAGAGCTAGAAGCAGCGATGCCGTTGGAGGAGGTCGTGCCTCGGTAGCTTCCGCAGTTAAAGTTCCTGTAGGCGAGATCGGGAACGTGCTCGACTTGATTGGTGGCTATCTGGTACCTTTGAGTCCACCCATGTCTGAAGCTGTAGCGGCCAACTCTTCAACTACTCCTTCAGCAAATTTTCGTGGCGGTGCGCACGTACACTAGCTGAACTGTCCAATTTAATTTCTCCACCCTAATTATTTCGCGCATCATTATTTTCTTTTGCTTTCAAATACTCAACCTCAAATGGTACAATGCATTTAGGCGCGGTAGCCGCAGTGCCAGCACCACCTCAAGCTTCATCTCGACTAGAGCTACCTGCAAATCTGGTAAATGTGTCATACGCAACAACATGTACAACTTTACGTGCACTTTACGGTGTTCGCTGCACGCTGGCTTAAACACGCCGTCGGTCGTCTTCTTTGCATCTTTAAGTTCTTACTCTGTTCACTGCTTTCAGGTTGGGTTTCTGAAGAAACGAGCCATGACGAACGAAGTTGATGCTTCAGCTTCCGTTCTCGAAAATGCACTTTTAGGGGTACGTTACAAATCTTTGGGTGGTACTTAGATTTGCGCTCTTGATACTTCCTTTAGTGCGCTGCGCTATGCGTTTATCAATCGTGCAGTAAATTTATTCCTCTTCTGAGCATATTCTCGGCTGTACGCCTTTCTCCACTCATAGGGCAAGCGATCAAAAAAGCAGGAAAAAGGTGCAGATGCATCAGATGAAGGGCCATGCGACCAAAGTGACACTCACGTTCCACATCCAGCACCTACGGCGCCAGTTCCAACAAATTTATCTCCGACTTCCTCGCCGCCGCCTTCCTTGTCTTCGAATGCCAGTGCAGCGACGTAAGATTTACAGAAGGGGGCAATTTGATTAAATTGGATTATATTATATTATATTCCCCAATTGCAAAGAAATTTACTACCATTGGATAGTTAGTGAGAGAGAGAGAGAGAGAGAGATGAGAGATGGTGGTGTTTATCTCCTCTACGGCACGTGGTACGGTTGTCGCCGTCCACGAAGGAGCCGGATAGTTATGGGCCCGGCTCCTTCGTGGACGGCGACTGAGAGAACGAATTCGGTTCCCAATACCAAATAGAACCTTATAATCATCCATAACCAGCCATAACCAGCGCTTAAATCCATAGCATCGCGCTTGACGGCGGCAGTTTCTAGGCAGAAGCACACAGAGACAGAGACAGAAGCACGGGTTAATGAAATGACCTCAATAGAAGACAGAAACAAATTCATAGCATGACATCGAAGGCGTGTGAGAAGTATAAAAGCCGCGTGAGAAGTATAGAGAGAAGCACAACCACAACAGAAAGCCGGCACCCCCGCGACAGCGGAAGAAAACTACATACACATCGATTTCACAGGCCCATCATCGAAACTCATTTGAGGAGAAATAAAGTCAGCATCATATATTCGTAAGGTTAAAGGTTGCTCTATGGCCCATCTTGGTTTTATTCTTATAACTTATAAAGTAAAGGCCCATACGTCAACGTCGGGCGAGAGGCGAGAGACATGTTCCAGTCATGAGCCTCACGCACCCAATAACTAGCTCCGCCGGATAGGGAGGTTTTTTGGGTCTGTTTTCGTTCATTTACTTTTGTAGCTCGCACGGTTTTGAAAAAAATAAAAATCACAGCACAAAATGTAGCTTTCGGGGCAGTGCCTT
>Ga0307979_1003364_pt1 | contig 10761 bp, 8 predicted proteins | sample OrgLakmetage1058_FD_201833 | JGI IMG/M metagenome (GOLD analysis project Ga0307979, IMG submission 201833) | Saline water microbial communities from Organic Lake, Antarctica - #1058 | ecosystem: Environmental > Aquatic > Non-marine Saline and Alkaline > Saline | place: Antarctica: Organic Lake... | reverse complement strand
GATACTCTAAACACCTTACCTCACTAAGTTTGAGATCCCGGTTGCACTCGAAGCGTTTATAGCTTCGAAGGAGGTGCTGGTCCGCCGCCCAGCACCTCCCGGCATTCGCCCATTTTTGGAAATAAAAGGACCCAATCATACTACATACTACGCATGCCTAGTGTCTCACAGTGTCTTGTCTAGTTGATACTCTCATACTCTCCCAAAAACAAAGAAAGGCAAGTGCAAAGCACTCGAAGACTCGCAGAGGCACATAAAAATCCAGCTGTGCTATATGCGAATAACAAGTAGCCTCGTTAAAGAGGCTTATCATAACTTATTACATCGCAATAATAGAAATCTGGCCTTCTGAAAAGGATTAAAAGGCCACAGAAATTGCCTTCTAGCTCTTGCTCCACTTCCTCTTGACTTCTCAGTTCTCAGTTCGCTCGCCCGGACTCGTCCGCCGACATGGCGTGCAAATGCTTCACGCCGCCTCTTTTCGCGCGCTGCTTGCGGTAAGGGCTGTAAGGGCTTGACAGACGGTCGGGGACCGTGCCTTGAGGCGCCCGCAAATGCGCGTCGACAGCAGGCATCCGGTCCTAGTTGGAAAAAAAGACGAAGAGCATGTAAAGGAGATGTCAAGAAGAAATAGAAGATTGGTCGGGGTGATAAAAAGACGGCAGCGAGTAGAAAAATTGATGAATTTTGCCCCAACGAGGTATAAAGCGAAAAATAATGCTCGCCTATTCGCTCCTTCGCGCATATTTTTTCTTCACCTTGCGGATTAGTACAAGAGAGTCGGGCTGCAGCGCATGTTCCAAGCCCCAGCAGTACAGGCCTCTTAGGACTGGCTTCAATAGGTCTAACGGCTTTGGGTCGGCGTAAGGGTTGGCGCAAAGCAAAGAAGCGGTCGAGTCTGAGCCGCCGCCGGATGACGTAATCCCACACACGCTCAAGTCCACGAAATCGGGCCGGCACGCGGTGTACCTGATAATGTGAACATAGGGGAAATGGAGGAAGAAGCAAGGGTACGTAAATCAGTGATTAAGTAAATTTTGCCTCTAAATTGAGTTGAGGCGATGATTGAGGTGATCAAGACACGTACAAACTCAATGAAGAAATGAGAACAAGAAGGGTTCGATTGGTCTATTTTCTCCTTCCGCTTACCAGTTCGTTGGGTCATAAAGCGGCGGGCGTCCTTCTCTCAAGATGCGGTCTTCGACCACCCCCAACAAGTGCAGCCCCCCACCGCCGTGCCGTCGCTTGGCGTCCCCTACTGGAGGGGGCCTCCCGACCACGCTGAGCTGCGGGCCGTGCAGACCCCGCATGGGAGGAGTCAACGTCTTGCACAAGTCGCCTAAGCCGCTTCGGGGATAAGCGCTGCCGGCGCCGCTGCCGAGCACGGTGCACAGGGGGTTGTCGCACAAGCGCAAGGTTTTGACGGCGCGGTTGTGCCGAAGCAAGCGCGCCGCTACGAGGACTTCTTGGGCATGCCAAAAACTGTTGGAAAAGTCCAAGATCTGATCGGGGAGTAGAGGCAAAAGAGGAAGGAAGAGGGATGAGAATGAAACAGCAGCACTAGCACCACCAGAAGCACACCAGCGCACTCCCACGTATGAGCACGAATTTTAAAATTCAACTCCTGAATGGGTAGGTATAAAATTCCCTTGTTTTCTTTTAGTTTCCTTCCTCTACTTTATATAGTAGGCCTTCTCCAGACTTCGTAGTACCTCGAGGATGTGGCCTTGATCGCCACGCAAGCTTCGCACCGGCAAAGGACGATGGCTATTCAATCTCAACACTTGCAAACTGTAGTTTTCTTCCACTAGAGCTGCGATCACGATGCTGTCCTCTACCGATAACACCGTGCCCTGCAAGCTCAAATCAATTTCCAGCAGCGGCTGGTCGCGCGAGGTTCCACCGCTCATGAAATTGGTGGTGGGGTAACTGCGCCCGCCTAGCCTCGGCCCTTGGGCCAGCCGAGCAGCGAACCGCTCGCGCATTTGACTCGGTCGCACCTCTTCGCTTCTTCTCGCGGCGCTGCCGCTGCTGCCGGGACCGCTGCCTCGACTGTTGCCTCGACTGCCGCTAGCATCGAAATCGTCGCTGTTCCCTGCTCGTCGCGCTCGCCGCGCCCGTCGCTTTTGCTCTGCATTCTTGCTGTTATTGTTGTCGCCGTCGCTGCCGCGCGGCGGTGGGTCAAATTCGCCATTTCCCCCTGTAGCCTCGTACCGCGCCTCGGCGAAGGTGTCGGGCCTCGGGAGCACGCGCCCGCGCTGAAAAGTGGTGGCCGCTTTGGTGGCTTCGGCGCCGCACTGGTCCACAGGCAGGCCTCTCAAATGCTTCACGGGCAGAGGCGCTCCACCGAGGTAGAGCAAGTCGAGTTTGGTGCAAGCTGCGTCAGGGTGCACCTTTCAAGAAAAGAGCGATGAAAACAAAAGTAAAGCAATCGTGGAGAGATGAAGCTCAAATCAACCCCACTCATACATCAACTATAAACCTTACGAATTGAAAGCGTTTGTATTTCAACCAATATAATATGCAATGTATTACCAAGCAAGCCGCGAGTGTTTCGACTCCGCTCAAATCGTCTCCTCGGTCCGTGAAGGCGCCGACGTCATTCGTTAGCCGTAACACTTCGATAGCAAGCTCGCGGTACCTGAGAAAAAGCGCCCGAAATACAAAAAAGGCTGACTTGTGAAGGGGGGTGGGGAGAATTTGAGAATGAGAAAATGCTTCGAAGGTTTTGAAAAGTGGAAAAAAAAAACACAAGTGAGGAAGGAAATATCAGTCTGTTCTTCTTGATTCATCTTCTTCCTCGTGTGCGTTTATCTTTTACCGAATCGGCTCGTTCTTTGAGTTGAAAGCATTTCCTGCTCGCCCAGCTGGCGCTGTCTCGTTGTCGAACACTGACGGCACTGAGAGCATCGACATCGAGGCTTCTACAGGAAGGAGATCGTGACTATTGTCGTCCTCCTGACCTTGGCTGCTTTTGGACATCGGAGAGGGCGAGTTTTTTTCTATTTCTTTCGGAGGTTGAGGGCTTGCTTTACCAACGGCACCTTCTGCTGCTGTCGCGTACCGGGGAGTAGCATTCATGGGAAACAAGTAACGCTCGGCGAGAGCCGTTAAGCCGCGAGGCCCACCTCGGTTCATCGATAAGTCTAACTCTTGCACCTACGTTTGAAAAGGTGGTTCGGAGGTTGAGAGATGGTAAGATGCGAAACCAGCACCATCGGAAGGTACACGCACCAGCATGCAATTACAAATTGAGCTCATACACTCACCACTCTACCTCTGCAAGATTAGAAAAAAAGAATCAGATGCTCGAAAAACGTTGCCATATACTCTTACAGCTACAGTATTTTACTTTATTAGTATAAATGTACCGTTTCGCCGTGAAGCCGAAGCGCGTCAGCAAGGTACTCAAAGCCGTCTGCGTCGATCCCGCAGCCCCCGAGGCCAAGCAACCGCAGCACCGGAAAATCATGGGCTCCAATGGCGGACGCGAGCGCTTTCGCGCCTTCGGCGCCCATGCTTTCGTTGCCAGACAAGTTCAGCTCTTCGATGAAGTTCGCAGGCGCTAAAGGGCGGTACTGCTTTAGAATCGACGTCATGCCTCCGCTGGCACTCCCTCCACTACCCCGGCCGCCACCACCACCGCCAGCGGCTGTTTCATGCCCCGCAAAGGAGGAATTCGAGGTTCTTCCCGGCAAGCTGTCGTCGGAGTCGAGCCTGTTGGCCATTTGCACCGTCCGAGGTCCTACCGAGGGGTGCGCGAACTCGCCCGCGGACAAGATAGTGGACGCCCCCACGGCGAGGGAGGCCGCAGAGGACTGGTTCGAAAAAGGAGCGCTGAGCAAGGCCAGCAAAATGGTCACGTCCGTGGCCCCGAGCGCGCTCTTGGAGAGGTCGGCGACTTTTGCGGTGCCGGAGCGGAAGGTGTGCACCGGCATGGCGTTGAAGGACAGAATGGAGCCCTTGTTGGGGCAGCGCGAGCCCACCGCAGCGAGCAACTCGAGAAACAAGTCCTGAGGAGGAGCGAGAAATATGTCCACACCGCCTCAAGTGAAACGCTGGCATTGACTCCAAAGCCCAAACGCACATACGCAAGCTCACGTGTGCATCACAGCTTCAATTGCTGTTGCCATGTATTCGTATATGTTTCGTTCTGATCACAAGCCTTGCAACCTTTGATAATTCACCATCTATCTCGTTTTTCTTCTCCTCAGAAAATAATACTTCATAGCCTCAATTACCTGAGCGCGCTCAAGGTCGGTCGAGGGAGGAACCCCGAGGTTGAAGCATGTCTCCAGGCAGGCACCAACTTGAGAGGCATCGAGCCCCCTCGCGACTACCGCGCGCAGGGCCTCCATCTATGCACATCCCCAAGGACACAAAGATAATACAATTACCACTGCATTTCACTTTTTCGATATCTTAAACTGGATCGATTTTCACGCATTTCAAGAGGATGAAGACCAAGGACTCGAAGAAATCAACATAAGACAAGAAGCATCTTTACCGATTGAATTTGGAGTTTGTTCAAATTGGCAACGGCGTCGTCGTCGTTCGGGTCGACCGGAGGTGGCGGTGGCGGCGGGCTGGTCAAGAATTTGGGCGCGGGCCTCGACTCAAAGTTGCGCAGCAGAGCTTTCGCGATCGCCGCGCCATCGCTTGCGCTCAACCGAGGATTCGACCGGATGTCAATTTTCACGCAATTTCGAGTGGCTGCAATGAAGGCCGCCAGGGCGGGCACTTTTCCCGGGTCCAAATCTTGCGCTGCCAAGTCTAAGCTTTCGGATTGGTCACTGAGTTGCCAAAACTGCAGTTGCGTGGCCAAGCCTCCTAACCCCTGCTGCCCCCCCGGTACCGGCTCCTCTTCCCCGCGCCGTCGTCGTCGCGGCGGCGCTGGCGGCACCTTGCTCCCCAAGCCATTGAACAAAGCATCCAAGGCGTCTTTCTCGTGTCGAACCCGGTTGCGCTCCCGCTCGAGCACCGCTGGCAGGCCAAAAGGGTCCCCGTCAGGGTCATTGCTGGGCGCGGTCAGCGGTGGAGGAGGGCCTTTCTGGAACAACTTCAAGCGCTTGGAGGCTGACGTTGGCGTGTAGGTATGTGAGAGAGAGTTTGAAAAGATTGAAATGATAAGATCAGTATATAAGGCAAATGAAATGCCACAGACAATGCATAAAGCAAGCGTTAAAAAGTCTCAAAAAGCTGAACCAAAAGCTTTCTCTTTACCTTCAGGCTCCCCACGCCACAAAAACGTAAACTGCCGTCTTGCTTCGAGCTGGCGCAGCTGGTCCGCCGTCATGAAAAACTCTCCCGGGTCCCATTGGTCAATTTCCGGCAAACGGTCTTCCTGACTTCCGGTCAGAAACCCCCCACTCTGCCACATTTCCCGCACCACGTAATCAGCCCATTTGAACTTCGCGCGTTCTTGGGGCGTCACGGCGCGCCACGCGTAGCGTTTCTGTCTTCGGGGAGCGCCGAACGCGTTGCCCCGCGGTTGCGTGGAGGCGGTGGCGTTCACGTGCGCCTCTTCTTCCCATCCTGTGGCTGCGGGGAACCACACCCTCGGTTCAATGCGCCGGGGTTCGTAGGGCTCGGGTGGGGTGGCCTTGGCGAGCGAAGAAGGACTTGGCGGCCTTGCGTTGGGGTCAAAGAGTGGTGGGGCCGCGGGCAGGAAGACGTTGCGCTTCACCGACAAAGTGTTCAAATTGGTGACCAGCACCTTGGAGGGTTTCACGGCGCGCATGAACACGTCCACGGCTGCGGCTTTGGCTTCCTCCTCGGTAACGCGGTCGGCAATGGCGTGCTCGGCCGCCTGCGCTTCGAGCTCCTTGAAGTTGCGCTCGGTGAGCTCGGCCACCAGGTGCTTGAGCCGAGGCATGTGCCCCACCACGGTTGAAATGGCGCAAGCTGCAAGTAAATAAATCATGATGGTGTTTTTTTAATGGCACGATGATTTTATTCGAGGGTCGGAAAAACAAATAGATCAAAGAGAATGTGTTAGTTTTAAAGTGGAGATAGAAGGTAGCGAAGCGTAGGGTGCGGTGTGTTTAAAGACAAGAAAGAGGAAAGAAAAGTTAGGAATGACAAAGCGTGTAGCACGCCCACGCACCGCCTTGACCCGATGCATCTTTGGCCATAATTTGACGAAGATTTGTATCCCGCTCCAAGTTCGCAGCCGAGAACAAGTACTCCGCCTGGCGTCGCACCATGGCCTCCAGTTGCGAAGTGGGCACCGAGTCCAGGGGGTCTTGGGCCTTTTGGAGACTATCATTCGAGCTAGCATGGTGCGATGACATGGCTCAAAGACGATAAAGAAGGTTAAGCAGCCACTGCTTGAAATATTGGGAGATTCAGTTGAGCTCCCGAGTAATCGCTAGGTGTGCTTCTTTCCTTGATAATAGTGATTGTTAACGAAGCCCCACGCTCTGAATAAAGAAAAGAGTAGCGATGCCAGAATGATCACGAATGATCAAACCTAGACAGCTCGAGAGCGAAATAAAACTCTTGTAGTAATCAAGTCAGACCGCTATGTGTTGCAGAAAACACTTTGACAACCAGCTAACAGGCAGGAAGCGCTCTCTAAAAAGCGCGACTAAATTACGGCAAAGTCATACTTACAATGAATGGGAAGCTATGTTGACGTCCTGACACCGAAATCTCGGGACAATTCGCTCAATACTGTTAGATCATTTTGGCCGTCTAAATTGACGACTAAGTCATCAAAGGAATGAGCTAAGAAGCTAAAGAGCTAAAGAGCCTAAAAGCTATAAGTGTCTAACGAGTTAACGAGTTAACGAGCTACTTTCAACGAGCTAACGAGCCGCAAATCACTACGTAGCCGGTACAGTAGGTATGGCTGTATGCGTATGCTTGTATACGACGAGGTTGTCAACGCGCGAAAAGCGCAAAGCTGCCACTCCTCATCATTCGCATAACTACGTCTTAGGGTGAGTCTACGTATGGTTGGGTGCGTAAAGCTGCACAAGCACAACAAGGAAGACAGAGCGAAAGCGAAATTCAAGACAAGAGTCCCATGGGAAGAAGCACTAGCAAACGCATAAATTATGCACAGCCACCACGAAGAATCGCCCCCAGACTTCCTAACCGCACACGGCATGTTATTCGTAGATTAGACTGGTTTGGACTAGATTAGATTCCCCAATTGTAAAGGAAGATTAACAACTAGCAAAAAACTTCGTATTGCCGTCTTGGTGAATCCACCAGAATTAGACTGACTGGGCTGAGTGCCCTTTTTGCGTAATGCAATAATACAGTGCTCATCTCTTCTCTCATGAGCTCCTCAGGGTCAACTCTCAGAAGAAGGCATAGGCTTCGAGTACTAAAGTTAAATTTTTTTCATTCCATCGGTTCTAGTTCTGGCGTCTAAGGCTAGCTGGGTTCTTCAAAAGTAAGACTACTAAGGCTAGCTAGACGACGTGAAGACTCAGGTGTAATTGATTACAAAACACAGCGAAATAAAGAACGCTCAGGCGCGGAAAAATAACAACCCCTTCTCAGCGTTGAATGCCACTCAAAGCTCAAAACACACGCTTGAGTGCACGTATGTAAGAAGTGATTCAGCACTGGATAGTTCAAGAAATAAAGCCAGCATCGATACACAATTGAAGCAGCTCATCAAACGTGCGATAGATACGACTCGATTCTTCTGTTTTAGCGTAACGAAGAACTTCAAGCCATTTGCCTTTCATCGATGATCGACTCTTACGGCCACTCGTAAGCGTGGACTTGAAGCTAGCCAAAAAGCGTCCAACATCGCAGTCAAGTGCACCTTCGCTCGACAAAAAACGCTCGCCTAAGTCGCTCAATTTGTATCCAAAAGGGTTCCAACCTGCTGGGATGTAACCGCCCCGAAGTTCGTAGGCTGCACGCAAGCTGTTCGTGTCTTCGTTACGAACCTTTACAAAACGATTGAGGCTTGGCGCTTTTGAATAGACATGCGAGTGTTGTGCGCCTTGAGATGCACTGAAATAGAAGGCCAGCAGATATAGAAAAGATACTGCATACTTCATGCTGGCTGGGTGAAGTTAAGCGCGAGGCCTTACACTTGTGAAGAGTCGAGGGCGAGAACAATCAGCTCAGCCCAGCAGAGCTAGCTAGAGGTCATTCGGAAATCTTTCAAACGAAGATCATCCTTTTTTCTGGATCATCCATCAAATATTGCACTACAGAGGGGTATTCACTAAAACTGAGTAGAACTGATGTAAGCAAGTACTTAAGTACTTACAGTGCCTGTAGCAAGCGAGGGCGTTCGGTATTCTATTTGACATGCAGCTATATGAAGGGCGAGTCAAGAAACACGGGACTGACCATTTCCTCGGACGGGAAATGTGCTCCTTGCTTCTTTCACGTGCAGCAGGTTCTTTAGAACACAATTTCCTATCAGCTATCAGCCGCGACTGTGCCAATGAATGTTTGCGACTTGGCTACTGCGCAAGCACGATGCGAAGTCCAGAATGCTTATAATACTCAAACAAAACAATAAATGGCAAGTGTAAAGTGAAGTCCTAGAGGCAGAGGCATAGACATAAAAAGCGCTTGAGCTTGAGCTGCACAGTGAAACGCGAAATGGTAATATAATATTGATGATTGATGAGAAGGCAGCCCGCTTGAATTACCTTTAACGCCTAACCAATAAGTTAATGAGTCCAGTCCATTTTATTCATTATCGTTAGAAACTGTGGATTAAAATTTCTAATTCCTATTAAAATATCACTTGCGTAATTACTTTTTCGCCTCTCTTGCTTCCGATTTCATTTGCCAATTGAAAACTAGCTCGCTCCTTATTAATAAGGCTGCTTCCATTCCCCGCCATGCTCTTACTGCGCTAAATCCCTTTGCTGAGTTGCGCGCTCTTCTGCTGCTCGAAGCCTCGCATTAACCATTTTGACCGTGTATTGCATTTGCTTTAACTCAGCCGTGCGCCCCAGCTTACTGAGCAGTGCCTCCATCCCCAGCGCTGCGCGGTTGAGCTCCAGCACCAGGGCCACTAAGCTTTCGGACGGGGGCCGCAGCGGGCGCGGGGCAATGTTCTGAGGCGCGTCCGCTGCATCTGCTGCGCTTGACGCTAGTGACGCGTTGTCTTTGTCGTCATTGCCGTCAACCACAGAGCTGGCAACGCTTCCGCTCACGCTTCGCGCACTCTTTTTCCTGCCTTCGCCTTTGTCTGCGGTGCGCTGAGACCGCCTGCTGCCTGAAGTACGCTCGCTCTTGTTTTCTTCTTCTTCTTCTTCCTCTGCTTCTTGTTTGGCCTCATCTTTGGCCGCTGCATCGCCTGCTTCGTTGAGTTCGTTTTCTTCGTTGTTCTCATCGCCGCCTTGGCTCCACTCCCCGAGCTCTTCTTCTTGCTTTTCCAGGCACGACTCAAACACGTCTTGGTACACGTCCAGTGCGTCGAGGGGATAGCCTTGCGCGCGCAGCGAGTCGCCGAGGGAGTTCCGCATGGTTTCACTCGTCGGCAACCCCACCGTCATGGCGGCTCCTCGTGAACCTTGGAGGGCTGCGTGCGCGTCCAAAGCTTCCCGCAGCTCCAACGCCCGGCGCAGCACACTGGCCTCGTCCTTGTGCCGGTCGCACAGGCCGTAGGCTTGGGCCAGCGCAAAGAGCAAGCCAATGTCGTCGAGCCCTAGGCCCAGAGCTTCTCGAACGCAGGCCCCCGCACACTCCATCTTGTAGCCGTTGCCAGTAGTGTGGCTCGCCAGCATGGCCTCGAGGCCGCACAGCGCTAGGCAGCCCCACACCAAGGCATCGCTGGAATCGCGCTCGTTCGCCAAATTCAGCGACGCTTCGGCGTCGTCGAACATCTTCAGCTGCAAGAGCGCCAAACCCAGTCCTTTCCAGGCGCTCGCGGCCTGCGGCCAGGCGGACGCCGCTTGCCGGTACACGTCCACCGCCGCCTCCGGTTGCCCCAGCTCCGCCACCGCGGCGCCCATGCGTGTGAACGCCCGCAACGGCACCGGTGCCCCCTGTGCCGCGGCGTGCTTGAGGAATAAACCGTAGGTAGACTGCACCCCCAGAAGCGCGCGTTGCACGGCCGCGGCATGCCCGTCACTAGAACTGCCACTCTTAATCTTCATGGCGGCCTTGGGACCTAAGCCATCGCCATTAGTATCATCCTCGTCATCGTCGTCGTCCTCGCTGATAGGCGCCACTGCCCTTACGGTGAGGTCCATGCGGGTAGCCCACGCATGGTCGGCCGCCAGCAATAGCAGCTCCACGGGCGCATCCGCGGGTCTGGCAAACATTGCAAGGGCGTCGTCGCAGCGCAAGTGGGCCAACTCCAGCAGCTGGCCAATGGGTGCGCGGCTCGGGTGGTTGAAGTGCAGCCCGCTCCTGGCGGCCGCTCGGGCCTCCGACACTTCCGACAAATGGTGGTACAAGTGGTGGTGCGCCGCGGCCGCGTCCTCGTCGTTGTTTCCGCTCCCACTGCGGCGGCCAGCCGCAGCAGCATCGGCGTCGGCAACAGGGACACGCGCCAGGGCTAGCTGAGCCACGCCCATTTTGACAGCTACTCGCACGTGCCGAGGCATGAGAGGTAGCGGTGGCGGTGCGCCATAGGTATATTCCACCGCTGGTGCTGCTTCTCCCGTTGCTGCGACTGCATCGGGCACGGCATTGCCATCCGCAGGAGCGTCGCCAGCGTCACCATCCCCACCACCCTCATCGCCCTCGCCTCCCTCTGTGCTGGGCTTACTTTGCTGAGCCATGGCGGCTTGCTGGCTTGCTTCTACAGCATCGCGGGCAGCC
>Ga0307979_1003363_pt1 | contig 10763 bp, 14 predicted proteins | sample OrgLakmetage1058_FD_201833 | JGI IMG/M metagenome (GOLD analysis project Ga0307979, IMG submission 201833) | Saline water microbial communities from Organic Lake, Antarctica - #1058 | ecosystem: Environmental > Aquatic > Non-marine Saline and Alkaline > Saline | place: Antarctica: Organic Lake... | reverse complement strand
ATAGCTACATGAACCCCGAGCCCGGCTTCCGAGCCGGGCCAGGGGATTCCTATGATGCCGCCTAAATGGCGCCCTTCCCCTGTATAGCTACTAACACCAGTCCTCCCCTCGGGGGAGGCGCGAAAAATGTAACCTTCAGATCAAGTCTGACTGGGCTGAGTGTCCTTGGGGTCATCTTTTGGACCGCTACCATCACTTCCATGGCCACTGGGGCATGTGCGCCTCATTAGCTTCTTAGGTTTAGTTTGAGCTGCTTTGCTTTTAGTCTCTTCCTGTTAGCCTTCTAATTCTGGCCCCTCGGGGCCTGTCTCATAAAGTTACCTGTATAAACTAGAAGCATATCTATGTTTTTGCATTTTGCACGTCCCCATAGTCCGCTGAATAGTCCAAATAAAAAAGGAAGCGCATGGAACGGGCTCATGCGGTATTCCGTGGTGGCGGTGGTGGGGGAGTCTTCGTCTTGACTGGCTGAAAATCTTCACGGCTGTTCTATCTCCATCGGGCGTGGGTTCTTCTTAAGTTTATAACTTTCAGGAAGTAGAAGTAGAAGAATTGAAGAACGGGCTCATCTGGACCATCGTAATTAACTATTTCATAGCGGTTGCTCCGGCAAATGTGCTATAGGAGAAGCGGAGGTTCCTGGCGCAGCGTGCCCAGGAGACTAAACAACGGCGTGCTCTCTTCAATGCAGAAACAGACGCAGAAACGACTTAAGTCCGGTTTCAAATTATTTCATGAACAGTTTCCACTTTAGAGGGGGGGGGCGGAAGTATTATTCTTCCTACCCTCTACAAACAACCGTCGTTACGATTTTGACTTGCGCGCAACGTACGCGCGTACACTTCTGCCCACAGCATTGGGTTCTGTGTTATTTGGGTTTGTATTAGTTCGAGTTCGAGTTAGATCTCTTTCGTTAGCCCTCCTTATCTACTTCTCCATTAATTCTAGTCCCCAAGGAAGGTCATACAAACAGAAGCAGGGAGAAGGGAGTCAACACATGTGGTAGGGGAGCTGGGCATTCGCTTCTTCTTCATTATCGGAATAGCAATAGGATTTGTTGACGGACTACTTGACAATGAGGAATGCAATTTCAAGCCCCCTAGTCGCCCTAGTCCGAGCTGTAAGAGCTATCTGCGTACGGTATTAGACTTGTAAGAGCTGCATATTGCATTTGCGCCTTCCGGAGTTCGGTATATAAATAGTTGGAAATTTGCCCTAGTTGTTATTGCCCTGCACATAAAATCAATCTAAAGTATCTTCATTTCTTTTAGCAGCCTGCCATGCGTTTTGGGCCTCGTTTACAGTGATATCCACGGAACTACTGTCACGATCTGCCCCCCAAGCGGTCATGTAGGGCGTACGTCGACGGATTTTAGCAGCAGCGTTGAGCGCGACTTCATCCATGGTGCTCTTGGAGTACGGACCTTGACTTCTCGCTGGCAGTGCTGCACACAACATGAGCGCATTGAACAAGACATCACCGCACTCCTCAGCTAGTAGATCGGATTTCACTTCATGGTCGGATACATGGCCCGTATCATTCACATTGAAGTGCGACATATCATCAAGAGCGTCAAGTGCTTCTTTCACTTCCTCCAGTTCGTCCTGTAAATGCTTCACGAGGCTTCGAACAGTCTGTTCATTTGTCCACGGGCAACCTCCTTTATTCAATGGTCGATTCAAGATTTTAATGGTTTCCGCAAGCTCGGCTAGACCTGGAAAATCACGGCTCAATTCTTCTATTGTATCTGGGAGTGATCTCAAGTGCATCCATCTATGGTGAGTGGGCTGAAGCGCCGAGAAGCCAAGCACGTTCGTTGCCAGCCCCAGCAGCAGTCCAATTATTATTTTGATTGTAAAGAGCGCAGAAAGTTTCGTCATTTAGCTATTCTGTAGCGTGTATACTAAGCTGATCATTCACGCTGTCATGCTTCCTCATATGTTGATTTTCCCTGCTGGTTCTCATTCTACTAATAGCTCCTAGACTAGAAAGAATTTTTGATGGACTAGCGAACTAGCGAACTCCTACTATTACAGTACAGTAGCGTGCTAGTAAATGGATAACTTAGTACTGGCATGGTCCTATGTGCTTCCGTTTTCGCTGCTGCTGTCGTCACTGCTGCTTTCATCGCTCTCAGTGCTCTCGTCGAGCACTGCTGCCGCCTGTGAGTTTGAGTTTCTTGCTACCTCTGGCGTCTTCGGCAACGGCCGCATTCTCGGAGGCGGTGCTTTTTGCGCTCTATACTGCGGCTTCTTCGGTACTTTCGTCGGTGATGCATCAATTTTTTTCTCTGCTCTTGTTGCTGCCACTGTGGTAGTAGGGCTTTCCAAAAGCGGCGTCGCCTTCCGAGCTTTCATTGCCGACGCTCTCAATGCTTCCGCAACTTTTGCTGCCACCTCTTTGGCTGCCGGAATCTCTGGAGGCGGCGGCGGCTTCTGGACTTTTCTTGTCGACACTTTCAATATTATCGCTGCTTTTCGTGCTGCTACTGTAGCTGCCGGAGATAAAACGAAGGCGGCATTTCCGGAGCTTTTGTTGCCGATCCCGAAAATGCTTTTGCTGCATTTGCTGCTGCCGCTGCGGCTGCCAGGGTTAACGAACGTGACGGCGCCTTCAGGGCTTTCGTTGCCGACGTCGTTAAGACCTTTGCTGCACTTGCTGCTTCCGCGGCGGCTGTCGGGACTACCGAAGGAGGCGGCGCCTTCGAGGTCCTCGTTGCCGACGCCTTAAATATTTTGACTGCTTTTGCAACCGCCCCCACGGTTGTGGGAATTTCCAAATTGGAGGTTTTCCTTGGGGCATAACGAGCTTCAAGCCAATCAGTAATCGCCATCTCACTCATGAGGATTGGCCTCAGAGTGTCGTCGTTTTGCGTAAAATTACTGAAATGTTTCCGCATGGCATCGTACGCAACTTTGGGATGGGGGCCCTTGTATTTCTTTTCGTGTTCTTCACAAAATGACTGCAAAAAAGCCACTAGTGTCTCAGTATTTACTGTATACGCTGCTTCGGAAGGCTTATTCCTATCGAGAGAATGCGTGGGCGTGGAAACCATGGGTTCAGTGAATGAAATGGTGATTGGTCGGACCACACTGCATTGCTCCATGAAGTTCTTTATAGCTTGAGCTGACACCTCAGCCATAGCTACCGGCACGCCGTTATCTTGAAGAGCACAAATTATGTAGCCGGTTTAAATACGTGTGGCAAAAAGTTCACGTTCTTGCAACACCTTTGACACTTCAACAACACCAACTCCATCTGTGAACTCAATTGCACGTACGTCATCCAAGGATTTAAACTCAATCGACGCTATGGGACGCCTTTTCACTAGCCGTGCCGCATGACGCTCTTTCGCTGGCTCCAGTTTATTTTTTTTCCCGCACGTACCATTGGTGAAATGACGCAAGTATATGTCTTTTCTCTGGTACGCCCTAAAACATACATCGCACGTATATGTTATCGGCTCAGGCATTCCAGCAACTTGACTTTGCTGGTGCTCTCGAATTTCCAGGCGCGACCTTAATTGACTGCCACGATCAACGGTGGTAACATTGAAGGCAACACCACCCGCGTTGCGATTCACTGAGTCCTCATAATACAAGTCATCGCCAATTATGTCATTAAAATCAGCTTCTGTCATCTCATTCATTACGCTGCCCGAGGGCTTGTTTGTGGTTTTGAGCAATGTAATCGAAGTCTGCCCTTGACGGTCTTCCAGCTTGTCGCCCTCTTCTCTGTGATTGATTTCGTCTGCATTATTGCTCGTCGACCTACTCATAAGATGCTCAAGAATGGCTTTTGCTGTCTGTGCCAAAATCAGAATTGGCCCGGTGGCGAGAATTACCGTTAGGGCAATGCCAAATAGAGCCTGTTCTTCACCGCTGTCCTCCGCCAAGTCAGCCTTGATGCAGATCGCGCTCAAGAAAAATAAAGTAAGGCTCCACGCGAGCACAACGCTGAGCTCATTGTCGTCTTTTTCTTTGAATGGATGCGTTCCAAAAACGTGGCAAAATACAAAGCACACCAAAATTCCCAAGATAGCACTGGCTGCTGTCTGCTGTGCCCGGATTGACAATACCAATCACAGATGCAAGCAAAAGACGTCAAGCGCATTCTAACACCTCGAACCAATAAAATGAAGGCTTATAAGCCTGTGTGTGAGTTTGCGTAGGGATTGATTTAAAAACAAACATTTCAGCTGAGGAGCAAAAATTCGAACACACACACACCTCGACAAGAAAAAGTACATGGCCAACATTTGGATAATTTTGAGCAGCCTCCATGTCTAGCGCCGCCTGATTAGAGAGAATATGGCTATACTTCTTCACGAGTATAAAAAATAGTAGCGGAATTCCTATTGGATATGCCTGTAGAATCCAGGTGGAGTCAAGACGCGTTATCATAATAAAACTTCAAAAAAAAATAGACATGATTTTTTTAATTAGCTGTAAAATAAAGCAGTAGTTATAAACTTACCGCAATCATAGTGTGGCTATATGGAACATAGGAATTATACCGCGAACTGTTACAATCCAAGGAATAATCTTTGTTCAAATATTTTTTTTCTTCGCTTTCGCCGAACTCGTTTAGCGCCTCAGGAAACGATTTGCACTGGAAAAAGTCGAACACCGTCGTGCTGCATTGAACGAGGATAAAGAATGTGAAGAATAAAAAAACGTATATAACTGTTGCGCCTCGTTCGTCCGTTTTGCCAGTAATTTTTGAGCGGATGGCGATGGTAGCGTACGTAATGCCAAGCAGCGAGACTACAATCAAAGGAAAAATTGTGACTACCAGCAATGAATTTAAAAAGTCAAATCCTGCAAAGCCTATCAAATTGCCAAATGAGTCAAAAAAACGTATCAGGGAAATTAAATGTAAGTTTAGACAACACAAAAGGGTGAACTTACGGCAGGAAAAACCAAGTGCTGGCATAATGTTTATGTTGAAAATTGATAGAACGTTCAGCAGGCTTTCGAAAAATGGAGGGAATTTCACTGTGCACGTCAATGAAATGCTTGATGACACTTGACAAAAACTCATCAAGCACTTCAATCGCGTTTTGCCATTAAATTCTCTCTCAGCGTTCCCTTCTACATTACGCGCCTTACTAATCTACCGGATACCAAAACAATTTAGAGCAATCCTATATATTAAATGGAATTTGGTGGTTCGTGGTCGTCGTTTTTTATGTACCTACAGTACTGTACAGATTTGCTGTACATGTGCAGTAAACAAAAACACAAGGCGGACCACGGGCACAAGAAGGGACACGCACTACGGGCACAAGAAGGGCACTCATCCACGGGCATCTCAAGGCCGCGCACTGAGGTGCTAAGATCACGCACCTACTGCTCGGCAGCAAACACATTGCTCCGAAACCGTGCATTGCACGGGCACCTGAACTTGTAAGCTTAATGCTCTCAGGAAAAGTAAGCATCGATGTTATACCTTTGTATCCAAAGTTCTGACGTCTGTATATAATGCATATTTCATTGAAATAATTAAAACAACAATAAGAATAGCCGAAAAAGTCAAAAGAGTCGGAGAATTGACCAAAAGAGACGAAAGGTTTTCAAGATCCCCGCAGGCGTCGCATGTTTGAGCATCTGGATTGAAGTAGTAATCATCACCGGGCCCTGAACCGTCATTAACACACACTCCACACATTGGGCCATACTAGCCATCTTTGCAATATCCAACTGCTTTCAATAAAGTGTCGGTGCTTTCTGTGAAATTTATGCCACCGACGCAACCTTCAGGTAAAGGGCATTGATGGATTTCAATACTTGTCGAGTGAATGCGCCAGCAGCCCGCGTCCACAATAAGCAACTCTTGGGTTGAGCCACCATTAGTGTCGCATATTGTTTCTGGAGGGCATGCCAAACAAATGCCGTCTTTGGAATAGAAGTATCTACAGCAGCCGAACAAAGTACGTCACAATATTGCCTATTAAACTTAAAATACACATTTTTGAAATCTGTCCTTGTCACCAGGATGACGTGCATTTATAAAAGACATCTCCAAAGAATTCAATCGCAATACATGCTCACCCTTTCACGCAAAGCTCACAGATGGTGGATCTCGCACGGGAATATGTCTCGCCCGAACAGGAAGCACATACACCACGGCCGCTTTCAGCGTTGTATGTTCCTGCGGGGCACTCAAGGCAGAGGCTAGCAGCATTGCCGCTGTAGTAACCAGGGTCACAAGCCGTACAGTTGATAGCATAACCCTCGCTATAGTATAGTAACCCGCATCGCATGGCGCGCAAGTGATGGCGCCCTCTGCCACGCCTGAAAACAAAAGACAAGGGTGCTCGCAGCTTAATTGAGGTAAGGCAAATAATCTCGCACGATGACAAATTCGTTTATGCTGCACATGTACGATTATCAGCGCGGCACAAGGCACGAAGATGATGCACTCATATTCACATAAAACAACGCAAAAGGCGAAACGTACCAGAAGTGCTAAACCCTTTTGTGCACACGGAGCAACCGGCTGAAGTCGCAGCAGTGGGTGCATATGTGCCCGGTAGATATAAAGTGCAAATTTCATCGTTTTTAACGTAGGCGCCTAAAATAAGTGTTTAAACTGAGTGTGTTAAAAAGAGAAAAGTATGAATGTATGCATTTCATGCCTCTTTCGATTCACGTAAGAACATGTTTAATTCAAGCAGTGTCATTTTCTCGTGAAGTTACCAGATTGGCACTGCACGCAATCCAACCGCTCGACGGTGCTGAACTTTCCGGAGACGCAACTGATGCTACAAAATTGAAGTATCGATTTGATAAGAGCGAATTCAAATGCATGCCAATGTCAAAATTTAGAAATCGTGGTGCATTTCGAGAAACAGGAACACACACTGATAAGTTCAGCTTCCTTGAAATTATATGGGCGTATCACTTGTCTACAAATAAATGGCGTGTACCATTCTGATTGCGCAGCTGAAGGCTGGTATTGTCTAGTCAAGCAAAATATGCATGAAGCGGAGCCCGTCCTATTAGACACAAATCCTGCACGTACATATACAGAATGATGTCATCAAACAATATCATCACGCGAATTCAAACTTTGGGAGAGGAATATATAATGAACAAGAATGGAAGACAAGCAATTATCTGAATTACAAACAAAGGTGTGAAAACTTGCCAGCAGAACACTGTTTGCATGCCGTAGCGCCTCGAGATTCTACGAAATACCCGGCAGCGCAACCAACGCATACTATTGACCCTGTAGCATCTTGGTATCGCCCTTGTGGACATAATGCGCACGAAACACTGCCACCCACGCTGTATCGTCCTGTGCCGCAGGTAGTGCACACCAACTCAATTGTGTTCCAAGTCGATGCGACGTATTTACCAGCCTCGCATTTATGCAAGCACCGCGCCCAATGCTCGGCTGGTAATGCCCTGCTGCGCATGACGTGCACAATGGTTGGCCGTACCTAATGGATTAACAAATGAAGCACAAATCATTAGAGATGCATTATAAAATACCGTAGAGCGCGCGCCTTTGGGAAGAAGAAACATAACATTTTTCAATAAGTACAGGATCCTTCCACGAAGTTTCGAGATCATAGAGTTGAGTACTGCGAGACTACGAGTAAAGTAATATGGAAAGAACTCACAAGGCTTAAAGTGCATGCACTTCTTCACGGCAATTTTACAAGAGTACTTACTTTGAGTATTGCCCTACTGCGCATAAGCCTGCCACTGCAGCCAGGCCCTCAGTTTCACAATATGAGCCATTTACACAAGGCAAGCATGCGTTCGTGCCGATACTGTCTTGGTATTGGCCCTTGGGGCACAAGGTGCAAAGCGTTGCTACGTATATATCGTCAAGCGCGACTGCACAGCTTTGTGGTGCTCCTGCCGGCGTAAATGCGACATATTTTAAGCTAAGCTCGGTTGACATCAGTGTTAAATTTACGTTCTGCCAAGAGCCATCGTGGATGATGCTATTATCAGTTAGTGTTGACCACTTTTTAGTCTAGGTTCCTGAAGCTCCTTGGGTGAATAGGGAGAGAGAAGAGTTGGCACAACCGATTAGGTTGTAGTAGAAGGACAACATTCCTTTGCTGCTGCCGAGCGAAGCTTCCAGCGCAAATCTTTGATTTGATATAGAATGTGAAATAGCAGGTGCGTAAAGGTAAGTACCAAAACCCGTTGTACTGTCCTTCGATGGTCCTGCAACGAAGCCATTACTGCTTGAGTTCGAACTAGTGCCTTCAATCCAATCGCTGCTGCCAGTATTCACGAAGCCGCACAAACCATCGCCAAAATTGCAATCAAAGTCCACCTCTTCGGTGAAAGTACCTGGGAGGCAGCGCAGGCGGGTAGGGCTCGAAGTGGGCGTGCTAGTGGGCACAGACGATGGTAACGGCGTGGGCGCAGCTGATGGCAAGGGTGTCGGTAGCGATGTGGGGACAGCCGAAGGGGGCGGTGACGGCTGTGGAGTGGGAAAGAGGGCAGGATAGTCGCGCAAACTAAAAACAGTTATAGACGTGGCTACCATGGTGCATTCACAGGCGAGCTCGAGACTTCTCGTAAGCGAGCCGTCTTCCAACGACTCCGTCAAGCCCACAGTCAGTGCTACCTGTTATTGCAAAATTGAAAGAGGCTTATTGATGTCGTAAATTTCAAATGCTTAAGTCGTAATATCTGAGAAAAACAACATAGAGTGATTTGACAAGCACTTCAGTTGAGCGCTCGCAGCAGAAAGAAATGTACTCAAGTGTAAGTGTTGAGTGAGATGAAGTAGAATCGTAAGAGCACGGCTGAAGTAAGTTACCTCAAAGGCGTCGGCGTTTAGGTAACCGAGGCTTGAGAGAGGGCTTACTATGTGAAAAGTCACGTTGACAAGCTCATTGCCAGCAAGCAATCGAGGAAATCGTGAAGTACTCCTGCTGCTAATGCCATCAGCGTTGCTAACAATGCCGAGTGAATTGCTACTTCTCGAATCATTGTTGCTGGTAGGTCCATTGCTACTGTCACCTAGGCTGCTGCCGACACTTTCCACTATCGTGTTACGAATAGTTGATGAAGTTGATGCAGCTGCGCCTGCCAACTTGTCAACTAATGCTACCTCGAGTACTGCTTCGGTCACGTCGTTAGAGCTCGAAACTTGAGCAACCATCAAGACTTGCATGGTCACCGTATCATAGGTAGTGGGCAGCGGTGAGGGTTCCGGCGAAGGAACCAGACTGGGCAATTGTGTGGGTGCAGGCGATGGAAGGAGCGAATAAGTTGGCAGAGACGTCGGAAGCGACGTCGGCTCTGGAGTTGGTTCTGGGGTGGGCAACGGTGTTGGCCTTTGTGTAGGCAACAAACTTGGCACCACAGTCGGATCTGGAGTGGGATTTGGCGATGGTACGTATGTTGGCTTGAAGGAGGGCTCATGAATGGGCCCTGGAGTTGGCGTAGGTAAATAAGTAGGTGCTGGCGAAGGACTGTACTGCAATGAGAACGCATCGAATGCCACATCGCGACTGTTAATTAATTTTGTTGGCTGGGCATTTGAAAAACAAAAGTATCGTGGATAAGTGCCGCTGGCATCAAGGTTGGCTGAGAACCATTCACTATCTTGGTTTGTCTGAACTTGAGCAGTTTTTTGCCACAATGAGGTCCACGTTGAACCGTCAATAGAGTATAAAAATTGCACATCTTCGATTCCGCTGCCTAATAAAAATACGTAAAACTGATACTCGCAACACTGAGTTGCGAGCCCAGGTCTAATTGGTAGGTGAAAGTTTCGCCTTTTTTATTGTGGCACTCGCTGTAAATGTAGTAGCTGCCGTTCCGTGTGCCTGACGGTCCGGTGGACCCACCACTGTTTGATGAGGTCGCTCCCTGTTGTCGCGTCCAGATGTCAACAACAGAATCTATCGTGTACCAACCGCACTCGTCTATTTCCCATCCACAGTCCCCACTCGACTCCAACGAGCTCAGCTCCCGGCGTCCAGGAGCATTATTTCCTTCAAATGTGGGGTTGTCATCGTCATCGAATATCAAATTATGAAGAGGGGGCTTTGGGAACGGTAAACTTGAGCCAAAGCGGGGACCTTCAGCGCAACAAATGCTAAAGTTTCGCGCATGCCCGCAAATTCTGGTGTATTTTTCTCCTAATTAATTAGGCTCAGCCAAGCTCAAATGAAGCACCTAAGGCAGAAGTATATACCCTAGTTATGTTTCGCGGATCTGATCATCAACTTCAATGGTGTTGCACCAAATCTGTCTTGACGCAAGCCTAGAAGGACCTGGCTGAGGGAAAATGGCAACTGAATCCCTAAGCTCTCCAAATGAGAGGATCTAGACAATAAGTAGCCCACAGATGGAAGCGAAGAGTTGTGCTATCATTTCGGAAAGAGTTTCCATTGGTGCAAACAATAATAATGGGTACGAGTAGAGAGAAGCTCTCATTTCGGATTGGTGCAAACAGTCACACTCAGTAAAGCAGAATTACAGCACCAACAAGCCAGCAAGAGCAAATCATTGTTTTGAGCTTGAGATTGGTGCAAAATGCTCGCACGAAGGTCTTACTTCGTCACTTCGAACCATGCACTCGAATCAAGGTTGCCCATTTCTCGACGGGTGCCTATCCGACGACCTAAGTACGCCGATGATTTGCTCTAGAATATTTGCCGAGGTTGCGAGGGAGCTATTCTATCGTCTCGGGCGGCGTCAACGAAGGAAGAGAAGCACATAAACTGTATCAAAAGAATCTATTGCCACTGTACTGCGAAACTAAGCAGCAGCCATGA
>Ga0307979_1003358_pt1 | contig 10772 bp, 12 predicted proteins | sample OrgLakmetage1058_FD_201833 | JGI IMG/M metagenome (GOLD analysis project Ga0307979, IMG submission 201833) | Saline water microbial communities from Organic Lake, Antarctica - #1058 | ecosystem: Environmental > Aquatic > Non-marine Saline and Alkaline > Saline | place: Antarctica: Organic Lake... | reverse complement strand
AGCTACGGCCGCGCCGACGGATCCACTTATCGAGCAGCCGTAGAAGAGCACGCGCATTCGTTTGTGGAGTTAGCGCATCTCGGCCATACGGAAGCAGTACTCGCAGCGAGGCGACACCAGCCTCACATCATGGTGAGACCTTCGCACACACAAATGTGGGAGGCTGCGACAAACGGTTGCTGCCTGAGCTAGAAGCACATTTTCCGCTTGAAAGTTTTGCGTAGACATATCATTGATAATTGTGTGCTTATCGATTGCACAAAGATAAACATTGTGCGCACATGCTCATTGTGCGATGTGTGTGCACGCGCTGCTCAGGTGGACCTTCAAGGCCCCACTTTGGGGGGTCGGAGCGAAATCGCCAGTTTACGGGTTGCGCCCGTGCAGGTGCCCTGTAGTGCGGCAACTAGCGTTCAAATTTAAGAGGAGAGGGAGTTTTGGATGCGTGCAGCATAAATTTGTTTGCTTGAAGCAAATCGTTCGTGAAAGTTGTACCATCGCTAAACCCGGAAACTTTTGAGTTTCTTTCATTACTACTTTTTCCCTCTTCAGGTCAATTACTTGATTTTCCCCGGGACCTCGGGGGCACCGTGGGCTGACTATTTGCTTTGCGACAAGCGCGTGGCGCCTCCCGATCTTGCCTTTGCTTACCCAACCACGACCAATGCTGATGATGAAGGCGTCGGTGTGTGCCCGGAGGGCTTGCGACGAGGCGGCGAGTCGATCTACTCTGAAAAATTAGTGTATTTGCCAAACTCGTATCAGGTGAATCAATCGAGGCTTACGCATGCACCATCCCCTCCTCTCTCGAATGGATATTACGGGGTTGTTTCCGTTTTCAGATAGGCCGATCTTACTCGTTGCAATCCTCGTTCAATAGAAGCATGTGGGATCTCATCTCTTTTTCGCGCATTTCTATCGAAACCTTTCGTCACGTCGTGGGACTATTTCAGGTCAATTACTACGCGCGACACCTTCATACCACAAACGATGCACCATCCACTGTCAGCACCGCATCTGCAGCAGCGGGAAACGAGGCACTTGCCGGAAATGGTCTATCGGGGGCCTCCTTCGTGTTTGCAAATTTCAATAAGGTAACGCCCATTGTGCTCATTTGAGTACAAAAAATCCGTGCGTGTGCGTACATCTTACCTTTACAATGCATGATCGTTGCTTTATTTTCCCATACTTCTCTTAATCGACCACGCCTTTCTTCTCCTTTCGCAGGTGGATAAACTAGAGCCTTTGACGTTCGGCATCTGGATGAGCGTGTTGAGAAGAGTGCCTGGCTCTGTTCTTTGGCTTTTGGCGCCGTCCAAAAAAGTTCAGTTAGCCAGAGCAGTTGAAGATCGCTTGCGTGGAGAAGCAGTAGCGCACGGGGTGAGACTACTTGCAAAAAGAGGGCTGCTTTGCAGGTCTTGTTGTAGTTCTTTTCTTACATAAGCTCTGCGCAGTTCACATCTCCTTGATGCAAGCTTTGCTTTCGTGTAATGCTGTGTTATTCACCCGTATTTGCATTTGTTTGCTCAAAGGTGAACCCACGCCGACTTGTGTTTGCGTCTCGCGTCGGAAAGGTGCCCAACTTTCGCCTTTTCATTTGATGCAAAGATTTATTGTTTTTCTCTGCGGCTTTTCTTCTCTTTGTTGTTTTATTATTATTACGTGGTTTTGGTTCTAAGCATTTTCTTAATCCCTGCCTGGGCTGCTCCCACCGTTTCTATCATTCAACCTTTGACTTTTTCGACCCTGTACTAAGTAGGCGGCTCACCTGGCACGCCATGCCCACGCGCACCTCTTCCTCGACACCTTCTACTATGGCGCGCACTCCACCGCCACTGACGCCTTACGCGGTGGCTTACCAGTGCTCTCTGCGCCTGGTGACAGTTTTGCCAGGCGGGTTGGGGCCTCTTTGCTTCATGCTGCATGTGGCAAGCAACCTTTGCTGCTGGCCGATTCGTTGCCCGAATTCGAAGACTTAGCCGTGCAATTAGCTTTGGGCCATATCCAGGCACAAGACCGCTTTTGGAGCCATGCCGTGCATAATCCGTCTCTCAGCTCAAGCTTCAAACCTGCCACGGGCTCAGTGCTCTCGAGGTTAAGAGATGAGCTACCGTCAGTGAATGCTGTAGTCGACAAAGAAGCCGAGGGTGGAGTGGTGCTCGATGGCCCACTTTTTGATACTGCTCTGTTTACGCGCCACGCAGAAAGGGCTTATGCGCTCATGTGGGAATTGCACGCAAGCGCAGCTTCGCCCATGCACGTTGCGGTAGCTCCCCTTGCTGGGACAACTAGCTTGATATGAAATGGCTCAGGTGGAGCTTCTTCCTAAACTGGATTCCGCATCTTCAAGCGGAAAGCGCATGTAACTAAAGAAACTTGCCGAAGTTTAGAACGGGCCTGCTCAAAGCGAGTATAAATTCAATATCCTGCTTCTCATGGTCTTCAAATGATTTTCAGCACCAACCGAGGGAGAGCATACAAGTAGATATCGCTCAAAATGTGGGCTCCTCAAGTGGCGACTGGCATTTCGATCTCGGTAGTAAATGCGGGTCGAGAGCCGAGTCAAGAGCTCCCATTTAGGTGGCCATTGGCCAGCCCAGTTGGCAGTCAGATGTTCCCCGGGCTTATTCTAGAGCTAGAGCTAGAGATCTCACTAATAGAACTCAGAACTTAGACTTGTACCCTCTTTGTACCCTAAGTACACTCAACACGTGTCTATGGCGCAAAGGCTCCATCATCTACACGTGTCAAAGCCAGCGTAAGTGGAGGTCTCTGCTGTTGAAACCAAATGGTTTGCTGTAGCAGGGAATAGGCCGGAGTGGAGAGCGCGGGCGTACTAGGAACCTTCGCATCCTCCGGAGAAATTCCTCCGCAGGGTCCACGAGTTATGAGCCGTGCGGGATGCGGGATGTCACACGGTGATCGAGGGGAATTAGGCAGTAGTATGTGCGAAGCTGCGATGAGCGGGGGCACGAAAGAAGGTGACAAAAGGGGTTTTAAGTAGAGCGAGCAGCGATTTGTGGAAAGTTCTATAGAAGGAACCGGCGATTTACGGCAGTAAATCGGTGTGTAATTGAGATCTCATTCGTATCGTCAGTCGTCGTAGAGGCCAACAAAAGAACTCGGAAGTGCAGTGGAGACCCAGAGTGGGAAAAACCCTGCCTAGTCTAGTCTAGTCAATACTCTCCCAAGAACAAAGCAAGGCAAGTACACCGCAGTCACAGAGGCACATACAGAATGCACTTGAGCTGCATATGCGCTAGCAAATGTAGTGCGGCTGATCAACGAGAGTAAATGATGGATATTATATCAATAAAGAGGGCACTCAGCGCGGTCGTTTCTTGGCACAGGCCCCGAGGGGCCGGAATTAGAAGGCTAACAGGCAGAATTGGCTTCTTAGCGTTCGGGGTCTGTTTCAGAAAAACAGAGCAAAGCAGCACATACTAGGATGAGAAGCTAATCAGTAACCAGGCACACACACACGAGTGGCCATTCTGAAAGCCCCGTGTATCCCTCGCCGTTTAGTTCCTCAGAGCCTATGCCTATGCCCCACGTACGTATGCCCACGACGGAGGGCAAAGGGCTAAGGGAAGGAAGATGAACCATATCTCCTATGACCGTCGGCCTTTTTTGTTTTTGTGCCGTCGGCTCGTCCGCGGCTGCTACGGTATCGATGAAGCGTTCTGTCGCTTCCGTTCTCGTTCTCCGAACATTGCTCGAAATCAACTCATTTTGGATAGAGAACTTCCTGAACTGAACAGAACCAACAATTTCCTTCAATTTATTTTGTTTCTCGCCTCTAAAGCTCACCAAACGAGATTATGTCGATCATTCTCCGTTCCCTCCCGTGCCGTCGGGCTGCCCTCACCATGGCCACACGCCTATCACGGCCCCCAGTGGTAGCTCGAGCTTTGGCGTCGTCCTTGACTTCCGCTAGTGATCCATCCATGAAAACGCTAAATTCTGTCATCCGAGCCAACTCGCTCAGTACAGCAGCAGGCGACCAAAAGCCGCCCATGACCGAGGAAGACCTCGCTGACCACTCGTGGTATGATAAGTTTCCGTACATCCGATTGCTAATTCTATGTTCCTGGCTGGTGTAATTACGTGTCGTGACTCTCGAATAATGTAGGCGCCAGATGAATCATGTGTGGAGCGAAGAAGAACTCCAGCAAAAGTTCGCCACGAAAGACATGAAATTCGTGCCCATCACCATGAGCGACAAGGTGGCTAACGTGGCCATGAACACATTATACAGGACCTTCAACTTCATCACGGGTTACCGTGAGGTGAATCCTCCAACCTCTGCCATCGAGTGGCGCCTCATCGTGCTTGAAAGCTTTGCTGGCGTCCCGGGTTTCCTCGCCGCTGGATTCCGGCACTTCCATTCACTTCGCACCCTACAGCGAGACCATGGTGCAATTTTTACCTTCTTGGAGGAGGCCGAAAATGAAAGGTTCGAATCTGATCCATTTAAAATGTGTTTGTCTCATGCCCCATTTCAAACTCACACCAAATGTTGCCACTTTTCAGGATGCACTTGCTCACGTGCTTGAAGATGTTCGAGGCCAATACAGTGACCCGAGCACTGGTGGTGACTGCTCAAGTGACCATGACACCCTTTCTTTGCGCCGTTTACGCCGTAAGCCCAACAACCGTGCACCGGTGAGCTTTTCAATCGGGAGGATCTTCGAAATTTTATTGATCATCACATTTATTTCGAAATTGTAATAACATTCAGCATTCCCCGTCATCTGCTTACTCAATCGATTTGTCTCTGGTGCGCAGATTTGTGGGCTATTTGGAAGAAACAGCCGTGCACACGTACGCGAACGTCATCGAGCACATCGACACGCCAGGCACCCACCTGCACCGCGACTGGGCCACCTTGAAAGCCCCGGAGCTCGCCAAGAAGTACTGGCGGTTGGACGACGACGCCAGCTGGCGCGACACTTTACGGCACATTTTGGCCGACGAAGCACACCACCGGGACGTAAACCATACTTACGCTGGTAAACTACTGTTCTCTTGATAAGATGGTGTGCAACTGAATTATTTGTCTATGGTTAAATTTTGGCCTTCTACTTTTCATTCTTAAGCAGATAGCAGCAAAATCATGTTCCACTCACTTTCACTGCATTAAGCATATCTTCAAATATAATTTGAATTTTATCAATCCTCGCAGGTCTCGGTCCTAATGACCCCAATCCTTTTGTCAAAGAGCACATGGAGAATTTCGACGCAGCCGTCGTTCGGAGAGCACCTGAGCTCCTGGCTGAATCCCTCAAGAAATGAGAAATGGCCCCTACAGCTGTGCGCTGTGCTGCAACACACTTGATTTCAGCGGAAACAATGGAAGTCGAATCGAAGCCAAGCTCCATAATTTCGCCTTCCTACTCCGTGAGCCGTTTTAAAAAATAGCCATGTCCTCATATTTCTCCGTCAAACTACTGGGATGTCAAAATTTGGATTTTAGTTGTGTGTTTTTGGATTTATACCCGGACTTTCAGGTTCCTGGCTTATAGCTAGAAGTATGTTAGAGCTGGACTGCAGTTGCTTAATAGCCCGAATTGGATTTTCTATCGCATGTCGCCTTGAGGAGATAGGGTTTTTCTTTATCCCAACTCGGCTTTCTATGCGAGAAAGGTTTATCTAATGACCATTTGATTAAAATGTAGACGTCTCGTATCGCGGACGAAGGAAGGAAACAACAGCAACAGCAAAGCAAAGGGTGGAGAAGGTTTGAGGCAAAAGTTCACTACCTTAAGGAGTCCGAAGTCAAATCTACGTAATTGTACATTGCAATCTTGTATCCCAGTTCTGAGGAAGGCATACTGGTGGCACCATTGCATTAATTCCGCAATCTCCAGCGTCCCAAGTAGCCTACACAATTGAATCGAAAAGCAGAAGAACAAAAATTTGTGCACAGTGATGCAGCGAAGAATTAAAAGTCGATAATAGACAAAAACTGGTCTGGTCTTTTGGAATAATTACTTAATCATTGAAGGTCGCAACGAAGCTGGATCGCTCATACTATTTGTGGGTTCTCGCACAGACAGAAAGTCGCAAATACCTCTTCTTCAAACATGCCATTTTCCCGCTCGATCTCCCGAAGCAGTGTAGCAAACACTTCTCCCACGTTGATGTTGCTTTTGGCGCTGCACTCAATAAACGGCGCGCCTCGTGCGTCAGCAAAGGCTTGACCTTCTTCGTACTGCACCTGAAAAAAAAGCATGAATCATATGAGATTGTGATGTGGGTGCTTTAGAGAGCACGGGGATGTATTTAGGAGGAGAACACTTCACAAATGCATACACCTGTCGTTGGTCCACGAGATCAATGCAAGTGGCGACTACGACTCTCGGCACCGACAAAGAGCCGCCGTGGATGTCCACGAGCATGTCATCGATCGCTTTCACACGCTCAAACGAGGCCCGTGAATTGGCGGCATACACGAGCAAGTAGCCATGCACCCCTACTGCTGCGTTGCGGCTAATCTTGGAGTGCTCGTCCATGCCAGCTGCAAACATAATACACAAAGTGGGAAATTGGATGTGTGCCACTGGGAACAATTGACGCCTCGCAGCGTTCTAGCTAGCCTTGATGAGAGTAAGTAAGAAAGCGAAGCCGCAAGTGCCTCGATAGATACGCTGTCAAAAATATTAGTATATGTTTACCAGAGTCAATTATTTCAGTCAAAAAGTTGACTCGCCGTAAAGCCACCGTCTTCTGAAACGTATTTTCAATTGTAGGATCATACCTAGAAGTCATCCGTGTGATATTTGACATGATTACAAGTGCATAGGAGATGAAAAGATGAAAATTGACAATTCACACCTCTCTAGAAAACGGCCTTCGACGAAGTGCGTCCCAAGTGTTGTTTTTCCGGTTGCCCGGTAGCCCAGGAGAGCGATTTTACGATTGACGAACTAGCAACGTACAATGTATGGAAAAGGTCAATTTCAAACAGCTTGTGCGACTACATTATTTCGAACATTTGAAGCGCACCTTTGGATGCATGTGGCTCGCAAATCTGCGTTATTGTATTGATCAAAACTGAACGAACTTGAGTGCAACTGCTGCTAGTTTATCAAAAATATCTTAACAAAGCTTTACACTTAGAAGTGAACTACTGATCTATAGTTAGCAAGTTTCCTATCTTGACATAGGAATTGCAATCACTAGACAGGCCGAATCCTACACCCTACACGCAATGGTGCGCGGTAGCTGTTGAATATACTTGTTCTATGTTCAGAAAGTAGGATCAATGATGTGATGTCTCCCGCTAGCTAGAGGGTTGTATTATGAAGGTATCTTTTTGATTTTGCGTTTTAGCTCCTCTTTGCTCACTGCTCGCTGCCCGGCGGTGCTGCTTGTTGCGTTGCTGCTTGTTGCTGCTTGTTTGCTTTTTGGATGTTGCTTCCTGCCTGCGTACGCTGTATCCTTGTCACTCCCTGTACTGGGTGAGCGGAATTAATTTCTTGACGTCGTCAGCAGTCGTTGTCAGCAGTCAAGCTACGAAGTCTACTAAAAGCTAGCCCTGGTTAGAAAAGCAGCAGCCGTAGCTTTCCTCGTAATTTTAACGCTTCCGCAGTAGTCTGTTTAAGTCATTGGATTACTCCACGAATCAATATTCAGACATGCGCATCGGAGTGTTTGCTCTTCTTTGCGCAAGCACTAGCGCCTTCACCCACAGCCGTATTCTGACTCGACACTCTACAAGGCCAACTCTGAATGCAGCCTCTTCTCAATCCTATGAGATTCTCGAAGGGACGCCCTTGCTGCGGACTGTGGACGGTTTCTCGTCTCCAATTACTTCAGAATGGGCCTCCGACGATGATCAAAATGTCGAGGCCGCTGTCGTAGTTTTCTTCCGATCATTCGGCTGATTTTTCTGCCAGGTGAGCACAGTCAATCGTACCATTGAGATGCTAGGATTCATTCACTTTCCATTCACCTCGTTTGTCATAGGAGCTCGCAGCGCAGCTTGCGCGCGATGTTCTCCCGGCATTAACTTCTTCGGGTGCCAAGTTGGTGGCTGTCGGCATTGGGACCGTCGAGCGCGGGAACGAGTTCTGCGAACACGTGGGATTCCCGCGTGAAAACTTGTACTGTGACCCCGAAAACGCTGCTTACAGGTATACCTGAAGTCTAACGTGAGATGCTGTCATTTTATTTGACTTTACCTGTTCATTCATTTTTGGCTATTTGTTTGCACAAGTCAATGTAAGATGCTGTAACGCTATGCGACGTTATCTGCTCATACATTTTTGGCTGCTTTCTTCCGTGTATTAGCGCTCTGGGCCTCAAGTTTGGGCTTGGAGACACGCTCTTCAACCCGCAAACTCCTCTGTCCATAGCCAAGCGCTTCACAGAGTCAGCATCGAGCGACGGCAAAAGCTTGGGTGGCGCAAGTGACCTCACTAAGGCACTCAGCCGGTAAGTGCTGGACCTAGTTTGTGTCTTCTTCTATTTTAAGTATCGTGGAATTTTGGTTGCTGTACTAGTAGTCAGTGAACTTGTGCGCTTCTCGCAGGTGGAAACCCTGGATTCCGCCGAAGCTCGATCAAGGTCTTCAGCAGGGTGGCACGTTTGTGTACTTGGGATCCCAGGTAAAATAGATGTAGAAATGATGCTGGCCGTGTTACTATTTTTCAGCATCTGCTCTGCAGTAATCTTCTTCAAGAATTACTGTTCATTTCTTTTACGCGATACCTAATTCCAGGAAGTCTATTCGTACTACGACCCTTCCACCGGAGCTCACGCCGACTTGAACAAAGTGCTGAAGGCAGCCCTCGAGGCAGCTGATACTGCAGCAGCCAACAGGAAATCCTAAGGTCGCCGAAGTCCACAACCTTCTGCGCTATGAAGCACCGCGAACCATGAACCATGCAAAGCCACCTTGCCCTTTGTTTCTTCCTTTCATCCAACGAAATAATGACGTGCTGGTGCTAGTTGTACTTCTGCTTTTCGAGCCAGAGATGGCTTCATGAAGAAAGGCTCAAAGGCAACCAGCACTGAAAAAATCGTTGGCACATAAGGATGTAGAGGCATTGTATATGAATTGGCCGCAGGTGCATGTATTTGTATTGATCGCAATCACAGGTGGTTCGATATAGCCTAGTCAATGTCACGGTCGCGAGCCGCGTTCTCCTGGCTGTATTCCAAAGTGCGCTTATTACTAGTTAACCTTAAGAACTACCAAAAGAATTTTTTCATATGGCATTTGTGGCCCATGCGGCTATATGAATACGAGCTGGCTGGTGGGGAGCAAAAACCGAGTATGATAATAAATGCGAATACCCCACTCTTCACTGGTTCTTTATTGTAGGTATAACTACCATATTCCTAACTTCCGCCTTCCGGGCCCGTAGTAATGAATGCCCTATCTGTTCCCTTTTTGTATTCGGCTTCATAGTCCGCTTTTATATGTATCAACAAGAAATAAACGCGGCTCTATTTCTAATGCGCCTGAGCTGCCGCATGGTTTGATTTCGCCGGCGTGTCTCTGGATCGGGCCGTCAAGGAACCTTCATCACTCAGCACCTGGCTGCGTGCTGTGTTTGACCCCCCTGTGTGCAGGCCACCATTAACGCCACCGCTTCGAGCCGAAGTGCCCTCAATGACCTGACGTGCGGTGCTCTTGGCGCTGTTGTTGGCGGTGGTTGGTCGGCTGCCGGTGAGCCGCTCTTCTTCCTGAGCATCTTCTTCTCTTTCGAGGGCCAATCGTGCGGCTGCTTCGGCATCTGGGTCCATGGAGCGGTGACGGCCTTCCAGCAAGCGTAATCGAGTGCGTGCCTGTGGTTGGACAAAAGCATCACAAGAAACATAGCATTAAACACGATAAGGCGAAGCGTCAAAGGTTAGGCGACGGAGAGGTAATGGATGGGCGAGCCAAACTGAACTGCAAAACATCTCCTTGAATTATTATTCTAGTTAAAGGACAGACAGTAAAGTGTGTGTAACTTGCCTTGTCGCCGGTGATGTCGCCTGGGTCAATGCAGGGGCTAATCATCGAGTGCATGAACGCAGGCGTCGACACTTTCCCCCGGGCAAATGCGGCCGCCGTGACTGGGAGGGTGGAAAAGAGCATTTTCAGCTCGGCTCCAACCCCATCTACAGGCGGACCCCCCATGTATTGGGTCACTTTGGACGCCAAGTCTTCGGCCTCGGCCCGAGCCGCGGCAGCACTCGCACGGTGGGTGGCCCCGTGGCTGCTGTCGCTTCGCCCCGTGCGGGGGGTGCGCGGGGTCGGGGCGCCCAGCCCGCCGGGACTCACCGGCCGCGCGGGCGCGCCACCAAAGGCCACGCCCCCGGTGGCCGCAAAGGCCTGCGCCAAGCGCACGGCTTCGTCCGCGGTGCTGGTAACTTGGGCATCTTTCGGGTCTTCGTCGTAGTCGTCGGACTCAATGGAGTCTTCGGAGTCCGAATCAAAGGCCCCCTCTTCGTCGTCGTCGTCATCGTCACGGTGTTCACTGTCATCACTATCGTCGTCGTCGTCGCTGTCGCCCTGTAAGTCCGGGTCGCGGGCACGGCGCTCGCGCAAATGCACGGCGCGGGGAAATGGAAACGCGGGGCTCTCGGTCAAGAGCTCGTCCAGACCACCGGCCGAAGCCGTCGGGTGCTCCAGGGCCGACTCGGAGTTCAGCGTTGGCACCTGTTTCGGGTTCCGTTTCTTGGTTTTCAGCGCTTTCGCAGCAGCACGCGACGCACGGCGAGCTGCTTTCGCAGCGGCTCGTGCGCCCATTGGCTCTTCATCCGCACCAACTCTA
>Ga0307979_1003356_pt1 | contig 10778 bp, 9 predicted proteins | sample OrgLakmetage1058_FD_201833 | JGI IMG/M metagenome (GOLD analysis project Ga0307979, IMG submission 201833) | Saline water microbial communities from Organic Lake, Antarctica - #1058 | ecosystem: Environmental > Aquatic > Non-marine Saline and Alkaline > Saline | place: Antarctica: Organic Lake... | reverse complement strand
TGCGGGCGGTGGCCGCGTCGCTAATTTACCTGCTAGCGGCGTCGTGCAAGTACTTCCAAGTACGCCTACGGGCGACCCAATGGCCGACGACAACATAACAGTCGGCGATTACGCATTGGCACTTATCAAAGTACTTGAGAAACCGACTGCAGCGGTCGTTGAAGTGGCCACACTTCGGGGTCCCAATGGTGCGAACACCTTTGAGTCAGGCTTGACGGCGAGCGAGCTTTCGGACCCAAGGACGGCTGCAAATGTACGGCCGCTCATGGCAACCGTTAAGGCTGGCATCCTCTATTTTACTGGTTCCTAGCCACGACAAAGAGTTGAAAGTCGTGGGCCCAGTGATGATGCCACTGATGCTCCGCACTGAGATCGATGACCCTGAAGTCGGCACCATCAAACTCGCTGCCGATATTGAGGCCATTACTGAATGTGCGAAATCGCTTTAGCTTCAATTTCAAAGCACGAACGGCAACGTGCATGACTTGTTAACAGCGCCCAGTAGGGTCTCGCATCTTGATGAATCCAACGTGCGCCTATTCGTGACAGAGATAGGGGCTGTTGAGCATTCGCGAGTGATCGAGAAACTTAAGTGCCCGGTCGATGGTTGCTCCAAAGACCTCAGTCTCGCAGCCACCGCCTTGCAGCACTCTGCGCACCATTTCTTACACACGCGGCAGAAACTTCCTTTCATCGAGATTTGCCCCTTCTGCTTCGGCCCCTCCACTGAATGCCCACCATTCCTTGTCAAGGGTAAAAGTGGTGGCCTCCAACCACGAATCCCCTGCTTAAAGTACGCGCCAGCTGCAAATCGCGCCCTCCAAGCAACTTGCATTTCGTTCAGCGCTGCCTCGATGGAGAAGTCTAGTACCACGTCGCCGTCGACCAATCGGCCCATCGTTTGTCCGGAATGCCACCCAAATCTCGCAGATGCGAGGCACATGCGCCCAGCTTTCACGAACTCACGTAAGAAACTGCCTGAGTCCGTATCCGCCGTTTGGACGTACAACATGGAAGAACATTGGCGCCGTCTGCACGCTTCCACGGCGATGCCAAGTGGCCTAAGCGCTGCCCTCGAGCGCACTGAATCTGAAGTAGGTGCTCTTGCTCACTTTTAGCACACGGGGTTACTTATCATATCGACGGTGGCCGCGTGTGTGAAGGCAGCGCCTGTGTCTACTTGCATTTCCATTTCCTTGATTTATGCATCTTTTCTTAATCAGAATGCTGCGCCAGTCATAATTAATAACTAAGAGACAACCGCCCAGTTTCGTTTCCGTAGTAGTTAGCTACTTCGAACAGATTTATGTGCGTGGTGGCGCTGGCTTCAATTATCCTCGGATTTTTTTGCGACTTGCTAGATTTCTTTGGTCGAACTCAAACTAATATATATTATTAAATCCCCTTGGTTCTGACCTGCGAGGAGGGAGGAGGGAGGCCGAGCTACTCAGAATACACCGGCCTGTCTTATTATGGGAGAAAGGACTGCATTCAGTAACATATTATTCCGTAGATTTACCTGAGAAAGCAATATAGAACAGCAAATTTATCCACCGACGTGCACCCATAATCGAGGAAAATGGTTTTCGCCCTCTGGGGGTGGCCAGAAAAAATATGGCCTTTTTTTTATTTTCTGCTGGAAAAAAGCACCCTACCACCCGTGATGCTGTTGAAGGGGGGTGCTACCGCCTACCTTTTGAGAGCCAAAGTAAAATTTCTATCCAACGGGAAAACGTTTCGTGGGTTTACGCTACAGGGCCCCAATGCGCGTGGCACTCGGGGTCAAGGCTACTCCGATTTCCTACAGGAAAAAAATCAGGAAAACCCTAGCCTTTTCGCCGATCAGGACACGCAAGGAAATACAGGAAAACCATGAGTTTCCTGGAAATCCACCTGTTCTCCAGTGATGTCCTCTTCTCAAATTGCCTCCGGAATGGAGGTCGCTCGAACGGAATTCCCCACTTCGGGGTGGAAGTGACGTCGGTCTGTAATTATTGGCCAACCACAGCACGGAAAAGACACCAGGAAAGGACCAGGAAAGCAAATCGGGAAAACCATAGACCTTGATCAGGAAATCGGAGTGGCCTTGCTCGGGGTTCATACATAAGGTTTGGGCATAGGGTCCACGCGTTTGATAAGGAGAAGGGGAAGAGGATGCACACATCATATAGGTAAGAGAACATTTAGAGGATATTAGCAATAGAACCGGGGGGCTAGTATCATCCTTAGCTATCTGAGCTACTTGCTGGTGGTTCGCGTACACAGCAGTCACAGAGGCACATAAAGAATGCACTTGAGCAGCATATGCGCTAGAAAATTCGCTCCAGAAGGCCAACTAAGGCTCCAACTGGCGCCTTTCCTCCGAACAAGTCGGCGGGACTGAGTGCTCGTTCGTGTGTCACCTCTCCAGGTAACAGAACAAGTCTGACTGGGCTGAGTGCCCTTTTTTGTAATGCAATTGTAATCATTTACTCTCCAAGTGTCCTTCATCCACCAGGCATCAGGAGGTTTGGGAATGGAGCGAGTCAGAGTCAGCTGCCTCTACTTCGACCTGCCCTTGGCAATGGCGATCAACTCATCGAATTCCTTCGAAATGCCCTTACTTTTGAGCGCCTTATAGCAGTTAGCAGAAAGCAGATAGCACGCCACTGGTGCTCCGTGCTCCGAGCTGCGTGTCGAGTTGAACATCACCGAGCCCCGGTGTCAACCAATGAAAATCGAGGGATATCCTTTTGAGACAGGCCCCGAAGGGCCGGAATTAGAAGACTAACAGGTAGAGAAGAAAAGCAAAGCAGCGCAAACTACCCTTTTCTTCTTCTGATGCTGTAGTTATAAAAAGAGAAAAACGTGTCATGCAGCTCAGTAATGCACTGTTTTCTCTCATTTAATCTTCAACTCTCGATAATTCGCTTTTCGGCCATGGTATCTCAGCTCTACTTATCTGGTGGGCACGGGCTCAAACGGCTTTAGTGGAACAACTTTTTTTGTTGTAACAAACGGTCTTAGGTCTCAGCTCTTCGCCCTGATGTCACCAGGTGTGCCAGAGTACGCAGCTGCCAACAGCCGGCGGCGGGATGCCATCTTGAGCCTGCATTCGAATCCGCGGCGCCTCACAAAGTTAAAAGTAGCAGAACTCGCTAAAGGATTTGCTTACGCGCCGAGCTTCTCCGATTTGAGAAAGAATTTTTCTTTTTCTGCCCCTTCGGGTAGTCTAGTTAGTCAGGTAGTTAGGGTAGTTCACTAATATAATGGTGCTGTGTCCCTTATGTCCTCCCGTGCATCCGAGTACTTGTTGGGCACGTGACGTGGAGAAAACCAAATGCCCGCTCCAACGGACAACAACGCAAGCCCAATAGCCTAATCACCAATCACCGGTGGACGGGCGAGATGGCGAGATGCGTTGTTGTCCGTTGGAGCGGACATTTGGTTTTGAGACAGGCCCCGAAGGGCCGGAATTAGAAGACTAACAAGTAGAGAAGAAAAGCAAAGCAGCGCAGACTAGACCTAAGGAGCTAATCAGGCGCACATGCCCGAGTGGCCATGGAAGTGATGGTAGCGGTCCAAAGTGGCACGCTGGTTTTCTCCACGTGCCGAATCAGGGGAAGAGCCGAGGCCGTTTGATCACAACCACAAAGTTGTTCCAGCAAACGCCTATTTGTGCCCTCCAGGCAAGTCGAGCTGAAGGACCGCGGCATAATCAAAACAAACGGACAGATAGAGAGATAATGAGAGCAAATGATATGCACGTGAGAGTGCTACTCTATTTGATTTCTCTGATTTGCTCCAACGGACAACAACGCAAGCCCATAGCCCAATCACCAATCACCGTGTTGGACCGGTGGACCGGTGGACCGGTGGACGGGCGAGATGCCGAGATGCGAGCATTAGCTAGGGCGACCCCTTATCTTATGCGAGACGAGTACAGTATACAGTAATTACAAATAGTTGCTAGCTCTAGACGCTGGGCCACCTCCTGTCTGCCTCTGAATAATTTCCGCGCGCTGGACCATTAGCAACCGTACTGTTTAGAGTAAAGCAGCTTTAAGACGAGCTCTGCGAGAGCCGAGAGCCTCACACTAGGTATAAAGTGCCAGGGGGTGTTCGAAACATCATCACATGAAGTACTGAACATGTCCGAATACAGTGAATTAAGTAAATATCACCACGCAGACTTAATTCAAGACTTTGATATGTTCGGAAGCGGGGAAGATACTGGTAGTGAGGCTGGAGACAAAATAATGAAGGAGCCCGAAACCAGCAATTCCGCCGATGAACCAGCTAAAGACCTGATGCCGGGACATGGTGCGCTCAAAAGCTGTCCAAGTAATCATGACACAATTGGGATTAATGCGCTTGAAAGCAGCTTAAGTATTAGCGATGAATCTAAAGATGTGATACAGGAAAGACCTTATATCCATGGGTGGTCAGATCAAGAGCGCCGTAAATTTGCCAGTGAGAATAATGATTTAGAACCCGAAGATATAATGCAAAAATTGTCTGAGTTTCAAACGTGGTCAGATCTGGAGCGTCATAATTTTGCTTTCAAACTGTGCTATCAACTAGAATACGGCCACGCTGGCAAAATTATAGAACCCAAAGAAAAATTACAGAAAGCACTGGCTACTTTGGATTACGACGCAATCAGTCGTGCTGGTGTGACTGGTGTATGTTGCGCGGAAGCGAAGAAAAAACCGTTAAAGAAAACAGAAGCTGATGATTCCGTCAAATACATTGGAAAATATAACCTGATATTCGTCTGGATGAATCCAAAGGATAGTAAATGCAACGGTACCCTGGGTGAAAATAAGAAAGTAGACCAGGTTGGTAGTAACTTTGGCGGTCCATCTTTATATCATCCTGAAAAACGTGGAGTCTGCCTTCTACACTACCGCGGCAATTTGACGAATGGGTACGTAAATTTCATCATGCATTAGACTTTGAAATTGCAAGTTTTCGTTGCACATGCTCATGTCTTTATTTGTGACACCTTTCAGGTTTATAGGAAGAAAATATCGACTCGTGGAGATAAATGAAAAGCAAGGATTTGGTAGTCAAGGAGTCAGCGGTATTGCAGGGCTGAATTCAAAAGTGACGAGCCGTGTCCAAGACGTTCAAGGTAGCGAAAAACAGACAAGTATACTAAATGCAACTCAATCGAACGTAGCATGTATTGCCGTAGAGCAGAAAGCTCTAAGTGGTGCCAGCAATGATGCTGAGATGACGGTTGCACATGAAATGAGCAACAGTGCGGAAGCCCGAGGAGAACACGATCACGAGGCTACAATTCCCAGCGAAGCAACGACAAGCACCCAGTCAAGTATGAAAGGAAATCAGTCGAATTCATCCCTCCCTCAGGTAGAGCAGATCCCTCAAGACAGTGCCAGCAATGACGCCGAGATGGCCGATGCAGCGGAAGGAACTCGAAATAACGGGATCTCACCCGGAGAAGATCAAATGGTTCTGGAAAGTCAGTCAAATCCATACGAAATTAAACCGAATGACAGATTTTTTGAAGCCGTTCGAAGTGGCCAAAAGGGTAAAAAAGAGGTCCTTGAAATGATCGCGGCTGATAGGTCTGTAGTGAACTCGTGCAATTTAGAATGGACTATGACTGCGTTGCAAGCTGCAGCACATGATGGCCGGCTATGGATGGTCAAAACGCTTTTGGAGGAAGGTGCGAATCCGTGTCCCCGGCTTCCTCACTCAACACTGCACTGGGCAAGGCTTTCGCCCCTTGAAATAGTGACACAATTCATGATACAGACAGAGGTTGTGAAAATCATACGATCATACTATGATCGAACCCATGGCAAGTTTGTCCTACCTCAAGACAAGGACGCAATTGAAGAATTTGAACAATTGGGAACAACACTAAAACACTTTGAAAAGGTGCAGGTGGCAGGACTCAGATTGCCTAAAGAATATTTCAAACACTATGGGGTCATACTTAGTATAGACGAGCGATTCTGCTTGGGGAAATTCGTTCAAAAATTTGACAAGGAAAGAAACCCTACGAAAGCTCGGCCGAAAATATCTTACCCTTTTTCAGGCGAAGACGGAACATTTATGGCGATATATTACGATTATGACGACCAAGATATGATTGACGATGCACTGGGGCTATGGAAATCTGGTGAGTTTATGAAATACAAAGACTGGAAATGCGAGAATGAAGCTTGTCCTTGCCGGGGAAACGATTCTCCTTACAACCGCTCCCAGGTTCAACGCCCGAAACCATGAGCCACATCACAAGAAGTGTCCTGAAGGCTTATACTCGAATAATACCTGCAAAAATTTGCCCATTGAATTCCACATCAGCCACCCGCTCAAGCAATGAGCATGAAAGTATTATCACTGAATTCTGCATATGCCGTGGTGTAAAATTGCCAATGTGAGGGTCGTGGGGTTTCTTTTTTGCGGTTCTATTGTGGGAGAAGGAGAGCCGCAGCGCGGGTCTTGCAGCTGCCAACAGTGCCGTGATGATCAATGCACGTTTTTTTTTAAACTGTCTTAGTACACAGTTTTTTTTTTACTCGGTTGGTGTTGAGATGCTGCTCTTTTTGGGACAATCGCCAGGTCAATCATCGACCACATTACCAACTGAGCTCGTTGCGCACTTAGGTCAAGTGGTAGTGGCAGTGGCGCGGTCGCAACAATATTTGAAGTCCGTATGCAATAATTCAGTTGCTCCCTTGGTGATTGCTGATTCTTTATTGATTTAAAATATAATTCCCATTTATGCCCTAACTTTAACTTAAACTACCATTCCCGATGAAAGAAACGAAAAATTTAAGGCATCAAGGGCCCGTAGCCAACATGCTACCGATAGCAGATAGCATCGACGCCAGTGGTCAGCGCCATAGGCATTAGGCATAGGCCTCAAGAGATCTCTAGTGCAGTCGGGGCAAGTACACCGCAGTTACAGAGGCACATAAGGAATGCACTTGAGCTGCACATGCGCTAGCAAAATTCGCTCCAGATGGCCAATTGGGGCTCCAACTGGCGCCTTTCCTCCGAACAAGTCGGTGGGACTGAGTGCTCTTTCGTGTGTCACGTCTCCAGGTCCACGAGGCGATTCTCTGGGCTATTTTAGCCCCAGCAGGGCATCGCCTCAAGAGTTATCTAATAAGGGGTAAGGGGCCCGAAGGGTGGTCTACAGTTCTTAGGAGAGGGGAGAGTGACCTCGGCGGTATTACGGTGTTAAAGACTTAAGGGCCAGCGCACAGGGGACTTTATCTTCTTTTCTCATTTTCTCTCTTTAGCTGGACAAGTGGGCTAGTGTGCTCTGAGCCAATTGGCCTCTGAAATCGCATTAAATTCATTCGACTTCGCGTGACTCCCAAAATTCCTCTTAGCAGAAGGGCACCAAGCGAGCCAGCTCTTCCTTGCTAGGCGGTTTCGCGGTTTCCAATTCCCGATATGTGCTGGAAACGTCCATGAGAGCTTCGTTGGCCGCGGCAAAGAGACCACTGCCGTCTCCACCGGTTTCGTCGACTCCCATGTAGCCTTTGTGCATTTTTGAAGCAAGCAAAGAGAAAGAGAGGCGATTCATATATACATGAGATGAACTGAGGGTATTCAAAAAGATGCACCTCTCTAAAACTTTGTTTTTTTTAATCATCGGTCACCATTCCAACATACCTGCATAGTGGTGCACCATGGCCTTGCGCGCATAGAGCAGCTGGAAGCGTTCTTGCATCCGCTCGAACAGCCCCGCCACGCTGGTGTGGTTGGCCAAGTTCAGCAACGCATGCGGGTGTTCTAGAGGTGGTGAGCCGCACAGGCCCACTTTGAAGCCTACGTAGTTTAAAAGGAGTAGGAGTAGGAGTAGTAGTGTAGGTCCCCAGAAAGAAGACAAAGGAAGTAGATGAGAGCAACAAAAGACAGAGCAAGAGGTGCAGTGATGATGCAGCCATAAATAAACACCACGAATTTTGGCGTACGATATTTGCTGGAAGAAATACAGCACGTCAATCTTTGCAGTAATGGGTTGAGTGAGACGGCATGTATGGTTAGTTTGTAGATTAAAATAACGTGTATACCCAACGAATACATGCTTCAAGGTCAATTTTGTTACCGTCGCTGTTGAAGTGCACCATGTTCAGCGAAGGCTGAAGCTTGGCCATCACGGTGTTCACGTCTGAGACACTCAAGTCTCCGCGAAGAAGCATCGCGTTGGCCAAGAAAGCTCCACCGCCTGTAATCAGAAGAGAGGAGAAGGAGGAGGTAGAGGATATTTTGGATATATTATATTTGTATATTTAATTTAACGTGAAATCTGAAAGGGGGGTTCCTTTATATCTTGGGAAGTTCATTGAACACATGCATGAATAGCTCATTTAAACGCTCACAGCAGTGAAAAGTAATCAACTACCAATTAAAACCTACCCATTCACCCCACCTTGCCGCAAGTCGGCGTTCACTAATTGGTGGCTCGACGACAGACCGTCGTTGAACAGGGCGCGGACCACCTTTAATTTGTTGGACGTAGAATAAAACAAAAATAAAGCATTAATAGTTGAAAAAGGCGGGGAGTGAATGCACTAAGACCACCAAGTACCGAAGTAAAAGAGAAAGGTTGAGATTCAGTAGCTTGAGACATGAAAGACTACCTTTTCTGACATTCAAATTTAGCCATCATTTTCTCAACTCTCACCGACGCTCTCGGCAATGAAGAAGCACTTCCTCTTTGTCGTGACATGTTGTTCCCACTATTCACAAGAGGTTGAGGGTCCAAAGGAGCCAGCGCGGGCAGCAAAAAGTGAAGCCGGGGGTAGGGCACCTGGAGAAATGCACAAAAGGTTGAAGAGAAGGAAATAAGACAGCAGTACGGAGAACGAAAATGATATTGGAGCGCTACATACATCGATACATCGACGCATTCTTCGATTCAGCTGTATCTTCTGCCAACATGTGCTTATGAATTCAACCCCACCCCACACACGTACGCACATACGCATACATACATATTCACATCTATACAGAGAGCGCGTGATCTTTTACTGTAGCTCGTTTCTCTTCGCTATCGTGATACCAAATTCGTGGTGATTTCGTTCATGTCGGTGTTTAATTGCCCGGGAAAGCGCATCGAAGCCGTTAAATGAGTCAAAAGTCTAGAGCCGACTCGGTTCATCGCGTCAAAGCCTGAGACGACGAGAAAGAGAGAGGAAGAAATTGTGGAAGATAGAGAGAGAGAGAGAGTCAGGAAGGTCAAGTAAAAAGACTAACAAAAACAGTTTTAGAATATAAATTGGCGAGCAAAAGTAAGCCGCGGACAAGAAATGATATTTACGGAAACAGAGGTACTGCCATGAAATTGTCAACGCCTCGAAAGAAAAAAGGAATACACAATAAACGAACCTTCGCTGCGTTTGGAACTGCCACTCTTGCCAGCAGCAGACGAGGAAGATGATGCAGCACTATTCCTATGACCACTGTGCGGCCTCCCAGCTGCTGCTGCTGATGATGAGGATGAGGATGACGAAGGTAAATCAGGAAACAGTGGGTTGGCACTAATGTAATCCTCGGAACGGCCAACACCATTGCCACCGCCACCACCTCCGCTACCTTTGCCACCTCTATAGCTGCTGCTGCTGCTGCCACTACTACTTCTGTCATTTGACTTCCTCGATGAAGATGACGAGCGCTGCAGCAGAGGCGACGCAAACTTTGGCGTGCTCCTCAACCACTGGCGCCCTTGCAACGGCACAGATGAAGACGAAGAAGAAGAAGAAGAAGGGGGCTGCGCATTCCAATCCATGCCACTGCCACCTCCACCACTATTGCTTCCTAATTTGCCGCTGTTGTTGGAGCGCTCTCTCGCTTGTGCACACCGCTGCGCAATGTCCGCTAATTGACTATTATCCATTGGGAACACCTGATTGGTCGAAGCAGAGTTACGCCATCATTATCATTATCATGAAACACCGAGAGGTGAAAATGGGCTATCAAAAATGTTCCCCTTCATTTTATTTCCTCATTCCCTCTTCAACTCTAAAAATTATGGGTTGAATCCTTCTCCAAAAGTCAAGTTTCTTTGATTTACGCGAAAAAAATGTATTCTTTGCCACGTACCACATCCGCGTGCTCCACTAGCTCCGTAAACGCCAGAGCTGCGTTGTAAGGTGACGTAATCACGTCTAATCGAAGAAAATCCAGACAAGCGCAGTATCAGCAACCACAAACTCAACTACGTAGAATGATGAAGATGACTTGCTCGAGAAAAGAGAGGAATCAGCCCCGAGGGTGAAATAAGAAGAAAAGTGCATAGGATAAGGCATTGAAAACTCTGAAGTCTTCTTTTTCAAAACCTTCGTACGTACCGTCGTCTTCCGAAGGAAACACCGAAGCGGTAAACCGCAAACACGTAGGGAAGTCTTCGGCCAGCTGCCCTAATATATAGGTCCCTAGGCCACTGCCGGTGCCGCCTCCCAGGGAGTGCAACAGGAAGAAACACTGCAAGCTGTCGGCATATTCCGTCGCTTTGCGCACTGCTTCCCGGACCTGGTTTTATCGTTTATAGATTGTTATTGCATTGTTTCCTCAATTAATAGTTTTTCGTTTGATTTTTACGAACACAGCGTTTCTGTGCTACTACAGTAAAAGTGCAGTACGAGTAAGTTCAAGTACGAGTACAGCGTGTGTTGAGACAACAAAGCAACACAAGCACTCAAGTAATCACAACAGACAGACCACCAAGTCAACTTTGAATTCGACACCACCTACTACTAAGCTAGTATATACTTCTCTCTCGTTCTCCTTCTTACCGCTTCGGCGTG
>Ga0307979_1003354_pt1 | contig 10781 bp, 11 predicted proteins | sample OrgLakmetage1058_FD_201833 | JGI IMG/M metagenome (GOLD analysis project Ga0307979, IMG submission 201833) | Saline water microbial communities from Organic Lake, Antarctica - #1058 | ecosystem: Environmental > Aquatic > Non-marine Saline and Alkaline > Saline | place: Antarctica: Organic Lake... | reverse complement strand
TTCAGGAATGAAAACGAAAGCAAGAGCATTAAGTGAAATTTACCGCAGCTTTCCCAAGTAGCCTCCTCATTGACGGAAGAGGATCAGAATGACTACGAACACAATGTAGCAAAGGATTTCTATATCTTTCTTGAAGAAAGATGCTTGTGGAGGCGAGAAGTGGAAGTGTTTTCTCCAAGCCCCCCAAGTTATTCCTTGCGAGCAGGCCAGAAAAAACAAAAAACAAATAAAAACAAACAACAGGAAGCCTAGCATCGGCGTGCAGCTTACCTTATGGTCGAGGAGAGGACAAAAGTCTTCATCCTGACCTAAAAAACGGGCGCACAGCTTCAAAAATCCAGGTCACGTGGCCATCAAGCTGGGCACGCGTGCTCCAACCGAGCCGCCAGCAAATCACGGCCCGCTTCCAAGCACAGCACCGGCCCCGCAATCGTCAGCACGTGCCACCACTGGTGGGAATGGCCCCAGGTGTCGAACACACCGTGGCGGGACCACCGCTCGGGCACCTTGCTCACCATGACCGCGTAGCCCGCGACCCCACACAGGCTGCCCATGAGAGTGAGCTTCGCCGCACCTCTCAACGCGTCCCCAGGGCCGGCAGCGTGCACCGCGAGAAAAGCAGGGTCCAGCAGCGCAGCGAGCGCCAGGGGCAAGTGGATGTACGCGTACAGGGGCAGGAACAGCCGGGTCGAGTTGGTGGCCACCACGTGATGCGCCGAAGCGGCGAAGACGGCTACGGACAGGCCGGCCCACAGCAGCCACCAGCCGCGGTGGCAATACAAGAGCACGTAGCTTTCGCACAGCGCGCGCGCGAGCCACAGCGCCAAGATTCCCACATGATCGGCGTGCCTATCAAATCAAACGTACACACCAGCAGCATCAACCAACCAACACAAAGGAGATCGTGAGTCACGAGACATCATAAGTCATATATACAAAATACGAAACGACACCATCTCGAACTCACGCGCACGCGCAACAAAAGAAACTCAGCCACTCACCAACAGACATCGTACCACAGTGCACTACGGCAGTGAAACAAATGAGCCAACGTTGACAGCAGCGGCATGAGCCCGCACAGGCCGTAGCTCACAGCGTGGAGGGCGTACGTGAAGCCGTCAGCTCGGACCGCAAGATCCGGAGACCCCAAGGCACGCAGCGATACAAAGACCCATACAAGACCGCCCAGCAGGTGAGTCCAGCAGTTTCCAGTTTCGTTGTGGGCCTGCACCAGCGTAGCAGCGCATGCGCACGCCGACAAGCCCGGCGCACGGTAGCCGCTCCGTACGAACACGGACAGCGGCACGTACCATTCGGGCAGTTCAGACACGGTCAGCAACTGATGATGCTTTGGAGTCGCCCAACCATAGCCTGGTAAAAGGACATCTCCGCGCTCTTCATCTCTGAAGGACGTCGAAGACCGGCTTCGAGGGAGCATTCAATATTCACGATCTCCCCATTGACATTTTCAGCGATTTGACAAATGATGTTACCATTCGATTCGACTACGTGCCGTATGCCCCCCTGTAGTACTGTACTTATAGAGGTAGTTTCGGAGGTTTCTGCTTTTTCTTTCGCCCTCGTTTTTGAGGAACCGTTAGACCATCGTGCACATCATCAATTCCGTCGTAAGAACACACCTCCTTGGAAAGGTAGGACGCGATGTTTGTACACGTTTGAATGATGACAGCGCTTTCGCTAAGTAACCCCACTTATTTTTTTGTTGACGGACCACTTCTTTGCACTGACAATCATTTCACCCACGCCCATGTCGCATCTAACCAAAACAAACTTCCACGTGTTATCGACATCTCTATGTGCTCAAACTGAAGCCAAATGGATAGACCTCGGGCCGTTTCACCGAGGTCTCGTCGCGTTGAAAAGTTGCATGGCTTGAAAGAAAAAGTTCAGCGCGCGCTGGCTGAACAGCAACACCAGCATCCCCCGCTGCCCAAAAAAGAGGCATCACCCCGGCCGTCAGACGAAGTCTCTCCAATGGAAGGGGCACCGCCCCGCCGACAACTCTCAAGGACGGCCTCAGCCAAGCCTCGTTTTGAACCTTCTGGCAGCAGCATCAGTGCTGCGCCGCAGGCATTCCAGCAGCTCGCGTCCTACGGTGGTGGAATGTCGACTAAACCTGCCAAAGAAAATCGGGCGGGCAGGGCGTCATCATTTTCGTCATCTTCGTCATCGCAACAGTCGCAACAGCAACAACAGCAATTCCCCCCAAGCCCAGCGAAGAAAACGTCAGCTACTTCAGTGCGTTGCTACAGCGAGCTGTTGGCTGAAACGACTGAAAAGACTTATTCGCGGCGCGAAACTTCTGCAACTCATCGAGTGGCCGCACAGCGCGAAGCTCTCGAGGCCGAAGGGTTGGAGCACGAGCAGCGCCGCGCAGTGAAGGAGCAGTACCGTTCATCGAAGCGATCTCCATTGATTTCAAGCGTTGACCCGGATGCAGACAGTGCGCAGACTGCACCCCGCGTGGGTTCCAGCGAGGATGCGGCCACGGCACCGCCGCCACGGGCGCCACCTGCACCTCGAACAGAAGTCGTGGGAGGCCCACTGGGCTACGGAGCGGCCGGTCTCATTCCCCGTGGGCCAGCAGTGATATCGCCTCGCGCGCAAGTGCTTTCACCTCGCTTGCCACGTGCATCGAACGCGAAGGGGACGCCGCCGGCGACGGCTCCTCAGTTTCCCGAAAGTGGCGCAGATCCGTCGCCCACGACCGCCTTGCGCAGCGCCAAGCACTCCCTCGTGCCACCACCAGCACCGCCGCGCGCGCGCGGCTCTAGTGCAGGTTCAAATACCTCACCACCCACCAACAAGGGCTTTCCTTTGCGAGGAAGCTACGACAGCGGCAGGGAGTTTGAAACAGGTGGAGTGGGCACTTCAACACCGGGAAGGGCTTCATACCACCGTCCTTCGCTGCCGCCGCAAGAGGAAGAAGAAAATATTGTTTACGCAGGGGGTAACGCTGCGTCTGTAGCGCAACCCAGCTACCATTACCACCGGAATAGCACTGTTGGGGGGTATGCTGCTCCTGCAGGAGGAGGAGGAGGGCGGAGCAGCCCCGACGCTGCCGCAGCAGCAGCTGCCACTTCTGCTGCGCTGGCACGTGCGCACGCCACTGAAGTGGCGGAAGAAGCCAAGAAGCAAGCGGAAGCGACTGCAGCGGACTTGGCGCGCCGTTTGGAAGACGCCCTGGGCCGAGAAGACGAACTGGTGCGACGGCTTCAGCGCGCAGCGGCAAGCCAAAAACAGCAGCAAGAAGCCCTCGAAGAGCAAGCGGCGGCGCTGGCCAATGCAGAGCAACAGCAACAGGTGCTGCAGCAGCAAAAGCGGCAGTGGCAGCAACATCAGCGGCAAGAGTCTCCCGATGCGGCGGCTGGCACCCGCAGTGGTTTCCACAGTGCAGGCACTAGCGTGAGCAGTTCAGACAGCAGCACTGGCGTGCCTTCCCCGAAGCATTCGTCTTCAGAGGCGATGTCGCCGCAGCACTCGGAAGTGGTAGCAGGCTACGTCGCGGCCGCAGCTGCAGCCAAGGAAGAAGCGTTGGAAGCCAGGCAGGAGCTCCTGGCACTGCAGGAAGAGTCGCGCAAAGCAGCCGCAGCGAGTCGGCGAAGCGTGGAAGTGGCCGAGGGCAAAGCGGAAGAAGCTCTGCGCGAAGTGGACCATTTGCGCGCGCAGGTGGCCGAGCTCGAGCACGCCAAGGCCGCTTTGAACGCGCGAGAACAGCAAGTGGAGCAGCAGCAGTGGACCATGCAGCAGCAGCTGGAGACTCAGGCCGCCCAGCTCTCCGAAGAATTGGCGCAGGGCCAGTCGGGCCTCGGTGCTAATTTGAAAGCAGCGCAAAACGAAGCGGAAAGCGCCAATTTGAAAGACTGCGTGCAACTCTCCGCGAAGTGTGGAGCACTCGAGGAGCTAATTGCTGAACTGCAGCGTGAGAATGCTCGCGCCGCCACTGCCAAAGCTGCGGCAGAAGCCCGCGCCCAAGACCTCGCGAGCCAGCTGGTGGACGTGCGCAGTGACCACTTGGCGCTCGCCCGGCAGCACGCCGAGGCCAACGGCCCTGCGGCGGCCGCGGGGCAGGAAATGGCGAGGCAGCAAGCGGTGGACGCTGCCGTGCGCGAGTGCAAGCGAGAGGCCAAGCGCGAGGCCAACCAGCAGCTGGCAGCCCTGGAAGAGTTGCGCAAGCAGGCCGAAGACGACGCCGCCGACGCGCACGCGGCATTGGAAGCCGAGCAACAGGCTCTGGTGGCGGCGCACGCGGCGCAAGAGCGCAGCGCGGCGGTGGCGGCGGCCTCGGGCCAGCGAGAAGTGGAGCTGGAAGCGTCAGTCCACCGCTTGTCGGACGAAGTAGCGCAGCTTCGCGCTGCCAACGCGGTCGCCATGGCCACTTCTGCTGCTGCTGCTACAAATAGCGGCGCTGCACCGCCGTCACCGCGCCCGCTTTCGCCTCGGTCCATGTCTTCGTCATCGTTGGCATCGTCGTCATCCTCGTCATCGTCTTCGGGCCTACGTGGCCGCGGCCCTCAGAACAGTAGCCCGAACGAACACCCTCCTTCGGCAGGACCTGGCAGCCCAGAGCCACAACAACGTGGTCGCCGAAATTACCGTACTTCTTCCATGACAGACGCGCATTCTAATCCAGACAGCACAGGCGATGAGCAGCTGTCTCCGAGGTCCAATGAACCCCAAGCCCAGTCCAACAAGGGCAGCCGGTGGGGTGACGCCATCAATCCAGCCGCGCCGCGGCACCGCAGCACGAGCGGCTCCGAGCGCCCGCGCAAGCTCGACCACGAAGACGGCAGCTGGATGAAGCGCAGCGCTTTCTTGCCGCCGGCCGACCGCACCTCAGGCAGTGGGAGTGGCGGCAGTGGCGGGGCTCAGAAAGACGCTGCGCGGTGGCGCAGCGACAGAGCAGGGCATGACCCAATTGGGCTCTTGCAGCCTGTGAGCCACGACACGCGCTCAAGCAGCAGCAGCAGCGGCGGTGACGCAGTTGGCAATTCTTCCTCCTCCAATCAAGGCAGCGGGCTTGAGAACTTGCTGGCTTCGGTGACGCTTAAACCCACGGACACCACGGCCACTGGCTCACCGAAGCACGCACCGTCCACAGCGTCGGAGAAGAGGACTTCACCGAGCAAAGAAAACCTTCCCATTGCTCAAGTGGTTCTTAAACCCGTAAATCGTTCCAATAGTGCAGCTAGTTCTTCTCCTGCTGCGCCACCTTCTGCCAATGCTCATGCTTCACCCACTCCAATGGACAACTCTGCTGGCCCACCTGCGCCGCAGCCTTCGACAGAGTCAGCTACCCCACCACCTCAACTCGCGTCACCTTTGCTCAACGCGAATGCTTCCACGCGACCCATTACGCCGGAAAAAACACGTAAGATATCCTTCAAAAATCTTTTGCTTTTGCAAAGTGTCCAGGCTCGCCTTTCAGATCTTGTGCGCATTCGTATTTTCCTGCAATTGCATTATTTGCGTATATTCTATTTCACCGTCGAGAATTCGTCGCCAAGCCTGACCCTGCGTTCTTGTTTTTTTCTTGCGTGCGAGTAGGACCTGAAGTCCCGAAGGGCAACACATCAGCACCAAAGATGTCTCTGTCGGACTTTATGAAAACTGTGCCGTCGAAATGAGAGAGGCCTTGACCTCATTCTTGAGTACGAGAGATGGTCGTTATGCGATCATGAAAGCGAAATTAGGAAAACGTCTCCTCGCGTGAATCTTGCACTGAAAGTCAAAGCCATGTGGCCTCGGAGAGCAACGAGAAATTATCCGTGTTGTTTTGCCCCCTTAGAACCAAAAGCAAGTGCAATTTGATTGAGCCACTTCCAGAGGAGACCAGAATTAGAACAGGCAAAGGCAGTTTCTATTTAGTATTAATGATGAAATGTCAATTGCCACATCAGAATTCAGAAGATCGGCCTTGGCCTTGGCCTCATCCCTATTTAGATTGTTCTTAAGGGTGCGTAACTACGAGCCCATAACCTTTTGATCTGGAGAGACTGGGAAGTGACCAAGTATCATTAACGAGGTAAGAGAAAAGCATCGCCAACAACAGGAACCCTCCCTGTATAGCTCTGCAGCTCCTAAAGAAGACTGCAAACCCCACTGTTCTCACATCAACAAAACTAAATAGTTAATCTAGGATAAGGCCAAAGGCGTTTTGGAAAAGCCGGTTATATTTTCTGAATTTCCCTATGGTTAACTCAAACCCAAAGCAGTCTCCCAACACAGTCTCAAGTCCCCCTTTCATATCCAGATCAACCCGAATTCCCATGTATCATAATGCCATGACTTATGGCATGTCCTGTAATCCACATGGCATATCTATCACAACACCAAAAATTCATTTCGACTTCGATTGATATACCACGCAAATCAAATCGCCAATTGAAATGTTTTTTATGCCTTCTTCGGTGCTCTTTGACCCAAAGCCCATAGCCATTGGCACTGCAGAAGACAGGTCGTGGTTGTGTGGTAGTCTGCCTAGATAATGGCATTCTTCGAACTTCGAAGCAGTTTTTAAATCAAAAATGCCTAAACCCCGCCACAACGCAATTCGTAACCCGCGCTGGGCACCTCTCTGTCTTTTTTTAGCAGCAGCCAGACGACTTCTTGGCACTGGCGGCTTTCTGAGGCGCCAAGTCGATGGTTTCTGGGATGAAGTCAGCTTCGCCGCTGTCGGCCGCCAGGCTCAGGGTCGCAGCTTGCATGAACGCCACGTCCACCTGGAAGGATTCGTAACACAGTTTTTGGCTGTTGATTCATGGATGTCAATAACTCATGAGGAGGTAACACGTGCGCACTTAATACAACAACAACATTTCGCACGTGTTACGAATTATGCCGACGCTCACAGTATTGGCTGAGGAGGCGGTGTTGATGAAGGGTGGCGTGTCTTAATTGCCATATTACGTGTCAACATCGCAATTATAGTGCGCGAGTGGCATAACGCGACACGCACCTCTCAAAAGACCAAGATACGTTCAAAGTGAGAGCAAGCAAATTTACCTGAAGGGAGTCTTTGGCGGACGTTTCGAAGTAGGTCAGGGGCGTGCTGCTCTCCGACTTGCACCACTGCTGCGCCCGGGCCTTGGGCACTCGCCGCTCGCTTTCTTTGTCCACCTTGTTGCCGAGCACCACGAAGGGAAAGTTGTCCGGGTCCCGCGGGCTGGCCTGTGTGGGGAAGAAGGAAGAAGAAAAAAATGTCAAGGAAGGACGAAAGCCAAGAGAAAGCCGTCACTACGTTGTTGAAAAGCACCGGACAGAAGAAGGAGAGGCTATTCGAATTCATGGCGCACAAGAAGCCTTGCATAAATGCAAAACTAGTCAATAAGAAAGTTCTAAAGCCTGCGATACGTCGACTCCTATTCCGAATCAGTAACCATGGCTGTAAAAACTGAACCGTACCTGATTCAGGAACTCTTCTCGCCACGTGTTGAGGCCAGCGAAGGACTTTTCGTTCGTGATGTCGAACACCAATATGCACGCATCTGCGCCGCGGTAAAATGCCACCCCCAAAGATTGAAAGCGCTCTTGCCCCGCAGTATCCCAAATCTGGCGAAAGAAATTCGCAAGCACATGTGCCAAATTTCAAAGATCAGGGAAAGGAAGCATAATTCGATCTTCCTTTCTTACAGCGCAGAGAAAGACTATTCTCTTGAACTGACGGAGGGCAGGGAGGATTAAATGATTAAATGTTTACATACTTGTAATGTGACAAGCTTGTCATCGATCATTACGTCCTTGGTGAGGAAATCGGCACCGATGGTGGCCTTGTACTGCTCCGTGTACCGCTGGTTCACGTATTGGTTCATCAGAGAGGTTTTCCCCACCCCACTATCGCCAAGGATAATCACCTTAAGCAGGACTTTCTTGCGGTGAGACATGGCGCTATTCTGGTCTGCCTCTGAACAGAACACACATGATAGCACGCAACACGTAGCAATCTCAGTCGTCTTTAACGCACTCGTAGGGGCAGGATACAGTAGTGCATAATGAAATGTAGGTCAATCTTGTGCACAAAATACGCGAATATTAACGACAGCATGCACAGTGCAATGCAGAATATAGACAACGGTCAATATAGACACGCGCGAGATCAGCGTGGTGACTGCCTTCGCGTCGTGTGGTGTCCGATGTGTCGCCTAAGCTTACATTCTTGCGCCAATCCACAATCCACAATCCAAGATTTGACTGTCTTCGCGCTTTTGAGTACTACAGTACTACAGTACAAAGTACTATATTAGAATTTCCGATTTCATGAGAGCGTGTTTGTCGTGAAGAAGCGTAGAGTAGCTGCCCCTTTGAAAACGCAAGGTGTAGCCACGCGCCCTCGAGAACGACGCCCTGGAATTTGCATCATAACAATAAGATTAATTTATCTGACCTTGTCGCGCTCTTATTTATTTTTCTTTTGTCCGTTTCGCTGAACCCCCCTCTTCAGAATGGACACGGTCATTGCCGTCAAGGGTGACGGGTGAGTCGTAGTGCATATTAAAAAGGAGCGCTAGTTTTATTTAGAAGAATTTAGCATTCCGAAGACTTTATTTTATCTCATGTCTTTGGTACATCCGTGCTACTTGGCAGGTTCGTTATGATGGCAGCAGACTGCTCATCTGCGCGTTCCATCTTGGTTTTCAGCCAGAACCAGGATAAGGTCAGTTATGCCACCTGAGAATCCTTTTGATGAACTCTAATGGTGTAGCTCAAATGTTGATGTAGTTGTTGTTCGCTCTTCTGTTCTTCTTATAGTTTGTATTTGATGCTCTCTTTGTACGTAGATCTTACCGCTCGACGACAGCAAGCTGCTCGGTCAGTCGGGCCCTCAGTGTGACACTTCAAACTTCGCTGAGTACATTCAGAAAAATATGGCCTTGAATGAGCTAAACACAGGGCTCAAGCTTAGTACTCATGCCACGGCACACTACATGCGACGGGAGGTTCGACCTTTGCCATTTGGCAGTGCTTACATGTGTTTAGCTCAGAGGAAGGGAGAGCGCGTGAGAATTAGGCCAGTGTCCCGTCTGCAAGTCCACATGCTTGCTTGTCACGTTCTGGCCTATAAATAGAATTTCTTTCAATGCGCCTGTGTCTTTCAGATGGCAACGGCCCTGCGGAAAGGCCCCTACCAAACCAACATTTTACTCGGAGGCTACGACGCAAGCGTGGAGGGCGGCGCGAGCTTGTACTTCATCGACATGTACTCGGCGTTGGCGAAAGTGAACTTTGGGGTCCACGGCCACGCTTCCAACTTTTGCTTGAGCATCTTTGACCGTCTTTGGAAGGTATTTTAGTACCCTCTTACGGGAAATGTGACAATGTTTTTTATATAGTTGTTCATTGCAATAAGTTATGTACATTGCACGCATGGTGCTGAAGACACTCTATAAGACGTAGCGATGATTTCGTGATCTGCATCACATCACTGTCTTAGCGCCTCACTTGGTTCCTCTATTTCTATTTCTTCTACCTTGATAGGAGGGATCGACGGAGGAGGAGGCTCTGGCAATGGTAAAGAAATGCATTGAGGAGCTACACACGCGCTTCTTGATTTCGCAGCCGAACTTCATGGTTAAAGTTGTTGATAAAGACGGCGTTCGTATTTTGAAGGTCTAAACCACGAGAGCATACGAAGGAAATCGCCGAAAGCTCCCCTCAAGGCATGGCCCCTATGTCTTACGGCAAAACCAATTCACTTCTAAGTTCGGTTCAAATGATTAATAACTAATAAAGAAGAAGGCAGAAGGCCCATTACTTTATAGCTCCTAGCCATAAGCTCATAGTTCTGAGTTCTGTGCTCGATTGCCGGAAACGCGAATAATAACTTCGCGCCTTAGCCAATTATTCTAACAAATGCAGCAGGGATGGGCCTTACGCCCCAGGTTTGGAGCGCGCACTGTTGTATTTTATGACAACACTGTCGGACTTTCTCGTGTTGACGTGTTGTATGGTTCGGTACTTGGTTTGCTCCTTTGCTCGGCCCCGGCGGGGTTCCGAGTGGATAAGTGGATGTGTGTGCATTGGTGTTTGTTTGGCCGGTACTTAGCCATTAGGTTCGTAGGGAGTTAGGTTTTATCCCTGTCCCTCGGATGATAGGCATGGTGCTCGGTCTTTGCCGGTTGCTGTCGGCCAGAAGTAGGAATATGCAATTCCGACACTCCCCGTGGACGAACATCCTGTAGTTGGTGAGTGATGTCGACCGTAATTCGGAATTATGAATTTAATTTCAACACTCCCCCGCAAGCGAACATCTTGCCGTTGTTGAAGGAAATCATCGCCCTTCTCTTCATTCGAATGGGAAGGTGGCGAGGTTGCGTTGTCGAAGAAAATTTCGTTTTCTTTCGTTGATGGTATTCACCGCCCTTCTCGTTGATTATGTGGAGGTGGCGATGTTAAGTTGTTGTAGAGATATCGTTGTGTCGTTAGCGCGTTCTTCGTGAAATCCAGTACGCTTCTTCTGTGTTGCGTCGCGTTAATGTGGAGTCATGCGTTATAATTTCAGTAGTTGGCCTCGAATAGCTTTGATCAATGTGTTGGAGTATGGGGCACCCCCTGTAGTATACAGAGGGGGTTGACCCGTCGACTGTGCATCTTGCTTGTATGCACTGATCCCTTATCCGCGTTAGCACCGAAACTTCAAGAGGTTATGGGCCCAGCGCTTCGGCTGCCAAGGAACTGGATCGTCCTCCTCATCATGCTTGCGAATTTTCAGCGCGCTTGATGGGTGGGAGGATGTTAGAGATCCAGTGCTTCTCGTTGACACG
>Ga0307979_1003353_pt1 | contig 10784 bp, 10 predicted proteins | sample OrgLakmetage1058_FD_201833 | JGI IMG/M metagenome (GOLD analysis project Ga0307979, IMG submission 201833) | Saline water microbial communities from Organic Lake, Antarctica - #1058 | ecosystem: Environmental > Aquatic > Non-marine Saline and Alkaline > Saline | place: Antarctica: Organic Lake... | reverse complement strand
ATGCCCCTCTCCCTCCTGAATTATTCCGCCCTTGCTTTGTTTGCGCAACGCACGCGCATTCCCACTTCTGCCCGCAGCATTGGCTTCTGTGCCATTTGGGTTTGTATTAGTTCGAGTTCGAGTTCGGACATGGAGTTAAAGTCTTCGAGCCTAGCCCTCCCTCTTTGAAGTGGAAGCTGCTTATGAAACATATTTGAGACTAGACTTGGGTCGCCGCTGCGCCGCTTCCTAGGTTTCTGCTAGGTTAATTATAAAAAAGCTCCTTAAAGTGCAAAAACCGCTCCAAAAAACGCTTCCGACGGTTTATTCCCGCATCGGCCGTATTTTAATCGTAAATGTTCCCGAAAGGGGGGATTTCGGTGTCGGGGTTTCTTTGGCTCGAATTCTTTGTCCGTTGGAGTATATTTTGTCCGTTGGGGGGCGTTTTTGGAACTTTTTTTCCCCAGGGATTCCCAAATTAACGCCGACCTTCTTTACAGTATGCCTAGTTTATGCGCTTAGGAGGCTGCTACGTGTTCCCAGGTACTGGTCCTCGTCTAGGTAGTCAAGTTTTTTGTAGTGAATACGTGAATACTCTCCAAATATAAGGAAACACCCCTTTAACAAAAAGCAATAGAAAAGTGTAATTCTTAGAACAAGTTTGGGAGCCTGACTGGGCTCAGTGTCCTTTTGCGTAAAGCAATTGCAATCATTTACTCTTAAGGTGTCTTTCAGCTATCAGGCATCAAGAGATGTGGGGGATGGAGTGAGTCTGCTGTCTCCACTTCGGCCTGTCCTTGGCAATGGCGATCCACTCATCGAATTCCTCGAAACTTTGAAATGCCCTTGCTTTTAAGCGCGTTCTCCAACATTCTACCCCTATTAATCTGTGGACAACCAATAGGTTGAGAATGTGGTACCCAGCCAGTCAGCAACCGCCGTGGCGCCCGCCTCGTAAGTATACATGTAACGCAGCCAACTCAACGGAGAATCTGATTATGGAAGTAGCTGTCGATGTCAAGAATGCCCAAACGACTGAGGAGATTCGTGGAAGTGGTATGGTGGGGAAGCCGTTGAATGTTATCCTCGAACGCGCCAGTCAGGAATATATCCCCAATGGAAGATCAGGAATGAGTATGATACTTAGGGTAGTGATCGATGACACATCCATTATATTCTAAGTCTTATGTACGAAGAAAGGGAGAAGGGGACTCAGCAAGCGGTTCTGAGTCGATGTGTGCGATAACCCCCATTGCGCTGAAGAATTCATCCCGCGGCAAGCGTTATGAAACCAAGAAATATTGGAAATTTTCATTCATTCAGTGGAACAATGGACGTGTCGTTGGATCTGATTTGAATGTGCGATGGAGGAAGATTTGAGCATACATGAAGATCGAATCTATTAGAGTCCAACGGATCGGAAACATGCAATGGCACTCTACGGGACGAGACGAGACGTATCGACCCCATCCATAATCCATATTTGGATACTCAATGGGCCTTGAGTTATCACAATTGGGTCGACGGGACGGGACGAGGGAATGGAGGAATAGTGCTGCCCAGCTGTGTCCCTAGAAAAGCAGCAGCTACGGTGTCTATCTGCAGAGATGAAACCCTTGTTCTCTTCGCAAAATTTATAGAATTTTAACCCTCATTTTCTAAACTTGACACTCCTTATCACCCGAAATATATGTACTCTCTGTACTCTGTATCGTAATATAGTACTAGTAAGTAAATTAAATGGTGTGAGTCATAACACTCAGCACGAACAAAAGGGTGAGTATGCAGCAACCTGGTATGACCTCCGTCGTAATATTTTACTTGCGGGAAATGCGCCTTCTATGATGATACACGCCACTATTTCTTTCGTTATGCATTGCTATCTTGCATTTGCCCTGTGCGCCAAGAAAGAGAAAGAGGACAGGCAGCTAAATAAACGTATAAAGCGAATTACACTCACAACCCCAAACAGAGAGCTCCGAGCTCCCAAGACGAGAAACATTATGCCTACCTGATTAGCACCATTCCAAGTATCACGTATCAGCCTCTTTGCTTTGTATTTCAGCTTGCTGCTCTAAACTCCAAATCCGGTCCTTCGGGGCCCGGGCCCGCACCGATGGCGCTCCCTTTTCGGGAGATCAGTTTCTACACTCAAGCCGATGTCCTACGTCCTACCTAATAACATAATAAGAATCAAAGCGATTCCCGTACATCACAAGCATCATATAAGAGTAAGAAGCAGGCAGCCTTCTTGATTGAGATCCCAGATCCCATACACTTGCGAATCTAAGCTCGAAGGCCTTGATGAGGACGATCATGACGATGGAGGAACCTGAACCTTCAAATTTTCAAGTCGTTAGGCACCGCACTATGCTACCATATGGAATAACTCTAGATCTCTAGATACCGCCCTGAAGGTATATGCAGATATGTCCTTCAGGGTCCCTATAAACCGATGCAAAAACTAGAGACGCATTCTGATACCAATTCAACACAGCGAGGGTAGCAAGGGAAACGTCCAGATCTTTAGGTAGCTGTGAGAACACGACGAGATCGTTGCCACAAAATTGCCGTTTGAAGCTACAGCCATGGCGGTAACGGGCACTGACTGGGGATGGTGCAGCACTTCCAGAGTTCTGAAACATGAACACAAAATCACCCAGTGAAAATACATGCTTCGCAAACGATTGATACCAAGAGAGAAGGCATCGCCAAATGCTCTTAGCAGGCTTACTTGATAAGCTTGAGGTTCGCATACATTACAAAAAAAATAAGAAAAGGAAATGCATACCTGCCCGTGCGCAAGTCCATGAAAATGAGTGTACTCCTGCGTGGAAGTCGAGATGAAGCCAAAGGCAGCGAAGATTGCCCAGCTTTAGACCTTCGGGACCTAAAATGAATTTCACGAGAAAAAGGCATTGAAAATGGGTGAGACAGTTTACGTTGACGCGAAGAGGCTACTTTTACACTAGCCGGAGGACCTAAGAAGATATGTTCTTTGGATGGAGCAAACAAGAAAGATATTTTTAATTTTTTCAAAAGTTCATTGAGTGCGCAAGTATAAATCAACAAGCTTGAAGGATATATCCTGGTATTTTGCATACGCACCGTGTTTGCGAAGGCCCACTGCTGCTTTTGTTGCTCAGACGAGGCGGGCCCAAGAGCAAGAGCGCGATGGTACCACAATTATTCACAACCATGCCCTCAACAGCTGGAACTGAACGGCTGAGTTGCCCAAACTCGAAACATGAACTCTTTTGCAACGAGGGCCCTATGAAATGCGGAGGCGGCTGTGACGGTTGGGGTGGTGGTGGTTTTGTTGGTGGCAGTGGCGGCGTTGGTAGCTGAGAAGGAGAAGTAGTTTCAGAAGGAGCCACCGTCGAAGCAGCAGCAGTAGGAGGAGGAGCAGTAGTAGAAGGAGGCGCAAGAGGTGGAGCACCAGAGGCAAAGGCACTTGCAGTAGTCCACGCCTTCAGCAATACTGGCGGCCTGTCTGCACGGAGTTGAAACACATCGACAGTGCCGGCGCGCAAGGTCACCTTTGCAACAAACCACATGAATTCAAGAGGCAGCTTCAAGTTACAAATGTGGAACCCACACTTAAAATCAGAGGGCGCTTCAATGAAGTCGCAATTGAATAGAGCTTTGAGGAAACTTCAGAGGCAGGGGTGAACATCACAGAACAAATATTGTAGGACTCACCACAGCGATGTCCGTTTCAAGACTGAAAGCAACTGTTGTCCTTAAGAGGCTTTTAGCTTCGGGCAAAGAATATCCATACCCAGTCGAAAGTTGCTCCAGTCGTGCGGCTGTCAACTTCAAAGAAACAGTTGGAGGTTAAGAAGAAGAAGAAGGCGAAACGGGAACGTAAGGAGTACGATTAATGCAAAGGAAACAGCTAAGTAAGCCTAGTGCAGTTCTGCAGGAACAACGCACCCGTGCACAACGCAGGCGCAAGCAAGTTGCAAGTCGGTGCTGGTCGTGGTCGCCCCAGTTGCGCCACCACGCACTTGCCACCTGTGACGATAACGCCCGGGTGTGCAGTAAAAAAGATAAATATCTTCAAAGGAAACCATATGGATTCACTATTTATTTCAGGCAGGTTCCCGAAACAGTGCACATTGGAGTAAGAAAAATGAAATTATTGAAAGGAATGCGAGGGCAAAATATGAGTGGTAAGCTGCTGCTGCTGCTGATACTCACGCCACTGCACGCATTTGGCCCGCCGGTAAAGTTTGCGGCTGATGTCGCCCAAAGTGCCACACTCCGCTTGAAATTGGCTTCTTCTGAGGCGGCAGAGGTGGCCGCTAACGAGGATGAATATTGCTTTGATGAGGATGCTGATACTGATGGTGCGTTAGTTTTGCATCGTTCTTTGCCATCATCACGGGTACGGGCGTTTTCATTGAAATCAAAGTTGCTTCTGCTGCTATTGCTAGTGCTAGTGTTGTGGCTATCGACTTTGCAGTGTACAGCAGCAGCGGTTGCAATGTATTCTGGAGAGCCCGCAGCAACAGCTTGCCGCAGTGCTTTTGCACCCTGCAAGACGTCAACTTCGCCTGCCCACGTGCGTTCCCATGCAGTCACTGCAGTTACCGCCGCTGCCGAAGTTGCAGCGGTTCCTCCTGTCCTCAAGGTCTCTGAATCGCTCGTTATGAATGCTTTCAGTCCACCGGCTTCTAAACTACCGCTCCAATCAAGAACGCCATCATCGTTATCTGAGCTTCTCTCGGAAGTGTTATCTGAACTGGTATCACTCTCAACCTTTTCGCCTCTGCTAGAGCGACCCTTCCTAAACCTCAGAGCAGCTTTCCAGGCTGAAGAAAAGTTGAGTGACTCTCTCAAGCCACTCCTCAAGCTGGGTTGATTCATATAATCATCTTCTTCATCCGAGGGCTCTGGAGGTGGTGGTGGAGGTTTGTGGCTGAAAATCCAGTCCTTTTCGTTGCCAGGCTGTTCCCATCCCGCACCGTCCTGTACATGTATGCACCCGTCAACAGACAGAAAAAGAGAACACTTGAGGAAATGTAAATGTAAACTACTCATGATAGACTTCGGATGCCAGGAGTGGACGCAGAATGGAGAACGGGTAACAATTTAGAATCGTAGGAGACAACACTGATACTTCCTAAGAGGTTACAAGCATTTCGACATCAAAAGCGTGCGCCATTCTAATCATTGTGAGACCTGTGCAGCAAATTTGGAGGCGCCGCCAGCTGCTCGAATCGCGTGCCGCTCGGAATGACCCGTAGATACGCCCTGGGCTCGCGCAGCAGCGGAATCGAAGCGTTGCACTGTGGGACATTGCGAGCTATGGCAGCACAACAAAGAAATATATATGCGAGAAGGAGAGAAACAGGAATACATGTTGAAAAAGTTAAGCTTTCAAAAGTGCAAACGATAAACCGACAAGTAGGAGGCTTTCATTCATGGCTTCGTTTTTAACAGTACCTCAGTAAACGGGCATGAAGGAAAAAAGAAAGAAGGTGAACAAACCGAGAACAATTCCAGCTTATGTTGAAGACAACAAATTATTCAATAGATGACGAATGATCTAAAATAAGAGAAGTACCGTTGGTGGGCAGCGAGCGACGGAAGAAGTACTTCACTGCGGCAGCCAAGGCAAGTCACTGAGTGTGCCCCCAATCCCACAGAAACAGCAGGAGGAGCATGACCAGCAGCAGCGCCTGAATTTGAACGTGCTAAGTACCACAGTGGTGAGCGCACCAACACAACGTTGCCACTGCTTGTACCCGCACTCGCTGCAGCCGCAGCTTGTAGTCGGCGTGCTCGCGTTGACCTCAGCAATTTGACCGCCCAAGCAGCACCAGGCCTAGAATAGATTGAAGACGATGAAGATGATGAAGATTTGCTCTTGGTTCTGCTATTGTCGAGCCTGTTTTCACTGTTCCAGAGCTCATAGTCGACTTTATCCTTGCTGTTAGCATGACCACTGATCTGGCTGTTGCCTCGGCTATCGTAGTTATGAACTATTTCCGAATTCTTATCTGGAGGCATTTCAGAAGAAGTTGTTTCCACCGCCGCTGGAGCTGCAGCTACAGATGATGCTTTCAATGATGCAGCAGGTGCAACAGCTGCTGATCTGGCGCGATCCAGAGCGTGGGCGTAGTTGCAAGCGAGTCTCTTGAGTGCTGCCCATTCTGCTTGTGCTAGAAGCACCACCACCAGTTGCTCCCATTTTTGCGCTTGCAAACGCTGCCGAGTGACCGTAAAAGCGCCACTGCCAGTGCTTGCACCACCTCGTGCTGTTCGTATTTTCTCAGCTCCTGGTGGTGGTCGACCGTGCCGTAGAGATGCACAAATTGCCTGAACATGATGACAATAGGAGCAAATTGAAATTGAGAATTCCGTAGAGTTGTGATTCACGACAAATTTTCACGTGGTGTAGCCTTTTATCCTACTTCACGTTGCAACACAAACTTCAATATTTATTATGCATTACATATGCAACACATAATCGAGCTATCATTGCGGACTGGTATAAGCACATCGTCGCGCACCTGGTGGGTGGCTACTCGTTGAGTGGCAAATTTGCGCCCACACACGGCGCATGGTACCCGCCCAGGGGGGTTTCGAGGGAGATGTTCTCCAGCAGCATGCACAGCCGCAGATGATGCATGCGCGTGATGAAACGCAGACAGCTTTGATGAAGACTTTGGGCTGGAATTACCGACGTCAGCTGTCTTGGTTGGCCCATCGTCGCTGGATTCTATGCGCTTGCTGTCTTTCTGGATGTAGTCGTCATATACCTCAGTATTAGACTCAGTGCCAGGCTGTGAAGGAGGAGGAGGAGGAAGAGGAGATGGATGTTCAGAAGAAGAAGAAGGAACCGCAAAACTGGCAGCAGTAGTGCTGGTAGTGGTGCCACTGCTGAAGCCAATGTGAGGGTCTAAGATTTGCCCTCGGCCAGGCCCATAACGGCGCAGCGCTGCCAGCAACACCGGTGGTGGGGCTCCGTGGGGGAAGGGCGCCGGGTAAGGGCGCAAGGAGGGTACGAGGCCTTGGTCTGCAGCGTCGGAGAGCCCCCCGCACGCATGTGCCACGTGCCACGCCAGATCTAGCGCAGGCACCTTTGTTGTGAAGGCAGACGAAGACGAAGAAGAAGGAGAAAGAAGAGATAGACAATGATGCGCATGATGAATAAGAAAAGCAAGAATAGTAGCTACAACAACAGTACCACAATAAGAGCACTTCTCAACGTATATACAGTACTTCTTCCATCCTCGATAGGCGCATGGTAAATGGCTGAATTTAGTTAATGCATTCTTTACCGGCCAGCGGCATGTGGGGCATAGGGGCGCGGCGGCAGCGGCCTTGGGGGCACATGTAGTCATGTGCGCCTGCAGAGATGCTTGCCGAGGCACCGGAGCAGCACAGATGGGGCACCACACGGCGTTTGAACTAGAAGTAAGGTAAGATTCACCTTCTCCTGATGCGCGTTCTAACGAGGGCGCTGCCTTGGAATTGGCTTCATCAACTGTGGTGTTTGCTGCTGCAGTTTCTTCTTTTGCTTTCCTCGTTGCCTCGTCTTTTGCTCTTCTAGATGCCTGAGCAATTGCTTCGCGGTGGTCTTGGTCCAGAAATTGGCGATACGCTTCTTGCCAGTGCAGATAGCCGCCGCCTCGCGCTAGAGCTAGTCTTTTCGAGCTATCTGCAGCATCTTGCTGTCCATCCTCAGTTTCGTTATATCGCCTGAAGGGATATTCGAATGAAGAGAAACAGTCACTCGAAAAAATGAATTTTAACCAAAGAATGAAGACGAAAATGTGCGGTATAACATGCCATGCAGCCGCAGAGCTGTGAGTCTGAACGCAGAGACGAATAGAGGTAAAAGATCCGGAGCTTGCAAGAAGTAATCAAAGAGGTGTTCCTCTATTAAACGCATTGAAAAGCAACATCCAATATCATCTCTCTAATTCATACTCAGCCGTGATTTCGTCGTTTTCTTCGTCAGAACTACAGCTGCTCTTGCCTACGTTGACGTTGCTGCCATCGTTGAGATTTAACTTCTGTTTGGCTGCTGCCACATCCGAGGCTGCTTCGCCAGCGTGCGTCAAACGGTTCCGCTTCCCGCCGCGATGGTGGTGGTTGCCGTAAGCAGCTAATTCAATTCGCGCAAGCCTGTACGGGTAATTCAGATATTCAAATGGGTTCAGTGTTTGTTGTTATCGAAGCGAGTGCACGTGCATTCAAAAATGCGTGTATATATCAGGTCGTCTACTCAAATCACAGGCGGCATATCAACTACTACTGCTTACTAGTAGTACAACTGATAAGCATAGCAGCAGGCAATACACCATCTCTCTACCCGTATTCCTACATTCCACTCTAGGCGCTAATACGTAGTACCAACCGAGCAGCGTGTGTGGCCTGGCGTTGTGCTTTGGCAGCAGCGCGGCGCACTCGTTGCGCTTCTTCGGCTATGGCAGCAGCCGAGAGCGCGTCACAACAAGGGCAAGCCAGCAACGAATGCTGCGCAAACCGGTCATGGGCTGCTGCGATTGCAGCTGCTTCACCTGCTATTGCAGCTGCTTCATCTGCTCCATCTGCTGTAGCTGCTGCTGCTGTTGTAGCTGCTACTGTTGTAGCTTCCGCTGCTGCTACTTCCGTAGGTGCTGTAGGTGTTGCTGCTGTAGCTGCTACCGAAGGTGTTGTATCTATGCCTACTGGTGCTCTAGGCGCGTCAATTCCTGCATCTGCTCTGTCAGGAGCGGCTGATTGGTCATCTGGTGCTATAGCGCTCGCTGTGGCAGAGTCTGCAGTGGTTGCTGCCGTGTCCTTTGGTTGGGGTGAAACGGGGTCTGAATCTGTTGCTAAAGCTGCTGGCGCTATTAATTCACTCAACCCCGTAGCTAAACCTGCACCGTTCGCTACTGCAGCAGCATTTGCTGCCGCTGCTTCTCCTGCTTCTATTTCTTGTCCTCGAGGGCTAGTATCTCTCGCCATTGGAACTGGAGGGCCTCGGTTCACAGCACCGACGACCTTCAACAACCCTGCTCGCCAGGCCTGAAAAGCCTCCTCTGATGGCGCCCCAAAGACCACCTTCGTGTGATACGAGGGAATCGGAATTATGTCGAGTAAATGGTGTGCAATTTACTTTGAAACAACGACAAAATAGTTTGAGATTGGGTTGTAAAAGAATGAAAAGAAGTCCACAGTGCTCAACCCAATACCAAAAACTAGCACAATATTTAGCACACCGTTTGTCGACCATGGGTGATTGAAAACTGCCAGGGTGCAGGTGGCGACCGCCGTGTGGTTTCCGCTAACTTTTGCTCTTCTCGGTAAGTTGAGCCATTGCTTCCACAAGCACTCTTTGCGTCTCCAGTTGACACCGCAAATTCCACGGCACTACTACCTTCAGTGCGAGCATGCATGCGGCACCGCAAGTGGCTCGGTGGGCCGAGCCTCAACGAGCCCAACGGCAACGGTTTCGTGCGTGCAATGGCAGCGGCAGCGGCCGGTGCAACGTCGACGTGTAAACCTTTCAGCAGGCGACGCACGCTCTTGAAGTCGCTTATTCTCAAGGAGTACGACTTGGAGCTGACATAAGAATTAGCAGGCGGAATGGACCCAGTGGACGCGGTGGCTGGTCGCTTGAAGCTTCTAGACTTGCTTGCAGTGCCTGCGAGACTACCAATACCACAACCACCAACACCACCATCACCACCTAGAAGACCTAGCTCCACAACCCGAGTTGCTGCGCGATCATACCAACGAAGACAACCCGGCCCTTCTGATGCATCAAGCTCACACCACAACACTTTCAGAGTCCCGTCGCGTTGCTTTACTTCGAGAGGGCCGTAAACATCGCCCGCTCCGCCCCCCGGGACACACGAGTTCCATGGCAACGGCTTGCTCGTCATACCTACCAGTGACTGCCCTTCAAAGAGGAAACTCAAGTCGTGCTAGCTAGCTAGTGCTCATAAAAGTGATGCACACGTAGTGAAACCGTAAAGTTTATCATCTAGACTTCTCACTGCGTGTGCGTGCGCCTATGCTCGAGCATGATTCTGAAGTCGCTGAAGCTACATATTTGTTCGGTGGTCCAGTAGTATAACCAAGGGTGTATAACAAACAGTATAGAGCTAACCGTCGTATCTTCTCTTTTTTGTCTTACATCATCACACCATCTCATCGCGAGCTGTATAAAATCTCTGTGTATAGAAGAAGCCAGAACACAAGAATACCAGAATCCACAGATTTTGAGTCAGCTCTCCTCCTGTCTTCCTGCGAACTGCTTTTCCCGCATCTCTGAATCCACTCTCTTTAGGATTCACGAATCTTTCGTCCAAGTCGACCCGAAGCTCTCTACATTCAATATGGCCGTAAGTATTATGCATATTTCTGCTTTCTTGTTAATTTATTTCGAGGGGTTAGTGTTGGCGCTTGATGTTCTCGCCTTTATGTTCTCATGTTTGCTTGTGTTTACAGGCACATGCAGCAGCCTCCGTTGGTTTGACGTTCTTGGCGGTGGGCGACTGGGGTGGCCAAACGAGCGCCCCTTACACGGAAATTGGTCAGGTGTCGACCGCAAAGGGAATGGGCATTGTCGGCGAGTCTATTGGTTCGAAGTTTGTCTTGGCTCTAGGGGACAACTTCTACAGCAGTGGCATCAGCACGGATGCGTCTGACCCGCGCTTTCAGCAGACCTTCGAGGATGTGTACACGGCAGACTCGCTGATGGATACACCTTGGTGTAAGTATCAAAACAAACTGCATTGATGGTTTAACTTGTTTTCGCCTGATGGAAAGGGGTGGGGGGGAGGGGGGGGAATCGTCAT
>Ga0307979_1003352_pt1 | contig 10785 bp, 8 predicted proteins | sample OrgLakmetage1058_FD_201833 | JGI IMG/M metagenome (GOLD analysis project Ga0307979, IMG submission 201833) | Saline water microbial communities from Organic Lake, Antarctica - #1058 | ecosystem: Environmental > Aquatic > Non-marine Saline and Alkaline > Saline | place: Antarctica: Organic Lake... | reverse complement strand
ATTCCGCACTTGCTTTGTTTGCGCAACGCACGCGCATTCCCACTTCTGCCCGCAGCATTGGCTTCTGTGCCATTTGGGTTTGTATTAGTTCGAGTTCGAGGTGTTGGTGTAGTAGGTCTAGATAGGAGTCGATAATTGGTAGTTTCGTAGTTTTACATCGATGTGGTAGTTGCGTGGAACTGCAACTGTAAACTGTAACTGGTGGCTGGTGGAACTCAAACTCAGAGACTTAACTGACTCAAACTCTGAAACTCATAACTTGGTTCTCGATTTCGACCCACCAGTTTAGACCTCAGCGGCAATGCGCTACATAGATTAAGCGCCATGTCGCTGTAACAAACCGCCCCTATTCGCTTTCTCGTTTGCCATATAATCCGCTGATTATAAGTATTCTTTTCTCTTTTTGAGTTCAGAAGTTCAGAATGCGCAATGCGACGCAGTTGGCTATTCATAGACTTAGACATGCAGCGCAAAGTCAATACACTCAGCCCACGCTAAGAAAAAAGGTGTTTGTTATGGAGCAATAAAGTAATCCGATGAAGACTACTGGAAATGTAGACCACCCAAGGCATTCGACGCTAGAGACAGCAATGTTATCGTAGAGCTCGCCTTCCTTCCAGGCTGAAGGTCCTCTCTAAAATCACACACGAACAGTAGCTGCTTACTCAATCACAGTGTACTCTGGAGGCTTCGGTGCCTGCACGCCGTAATCAGGAGGCTTGCGGTTGATGTCCGCGAGGCCGCGCTAGCAAAGGTCGAAAAGAGAAAATGTATGAGGTGAGTAAGGACACGGTAAGAGCGTTGAAGGGACAAGCCCCTTCTGAAATTTCACTGAGTAAAACCAGCATTGCCGACGACGGCAAACAGTCAAGCTAAGAACAAAGCAACATTACAACGCACTTTCTTTGGTCGGCGGTCAGCGTGCTTCTTGGTTGCCTTTTTGTTTGGGTGGTGCGCGGACAACACCGACGTGGAGCGTGTGGTGACCGCAACAGCGCGGGGCATGGCACCCTGGAATGCCGTCACTGACACCGCAGCGAGCGCAGCAACAATAAATTGTGTGAACCTGTGAAAAAAAGTGAATACTATATGAGTTGCCGTACGCTAAATAACCTCAACATCGCCAAGTTGCCGAACCTCAACATTGTGGCGCACGAAAAGTATTTCAAGGAAAGATGTGTCGGTCACGAACGGTTTCCAAATTCCCTCCTTCGGGGGTGAGAGTGGTTCGGGTTTCGGGTTTCTGATTCGTGAAATGGCACAATGGCATCAACAATGGTGATATCTGTAGATAACGTGAAACGCTAAAAGCCATAGGGCTATAGTCTATCGCGTAAGCTACCAGGCAAATACATATGGCTCATGAAGGCTCTAACTGCTGGTTAATTTCCTGTGGCTGCCGACAGTGGCTAGACAAACTAGATATACTAGACATTAGCTTTCCGTGGCTTTTCAAAACGTAGTTAGAAGTTAGAACCCTCGAAGTGCTCTCGCCCAGCGAAAGCTCTCGTTGATTACAATAGTCCTCATCGACATAGCAGATTCTACATATCAACGTCACACTCGGAGGCGGTGTTCTGAGATTAGCTACGATTTCGGGCTTGAGAAAGGCTCCGAAGTGGGATTGCTTGAATCTGGATGGATGACAGCTCAAAAACGAAGAGAACAAAGAAAAGCCCGAGGGCTCTGTTAGCTGCAATCAGACAGCAGTATGCCTCCACGACAATTGCTAAATCAATATTGCGCATATCAGTGCAAGATCGGCATGGAGCAGTTAGCGCCATGCGTGAGAACAAGCCCTATCTTCTCAGCGATGTTGCTAGCCACTGGGCAATACGTCAAGTAAACGATGAACACAGTCCATCGGATAGAGCTCTCGCACTGCCACAAATACTGGAATCTCTTGTGCATACATTTGGGCCTGCATGCAAGGTGCCGGTAACGTTTTGCGACGTATCACATAAATACGATGGTGGTTCAGAAACGGAGGAAACAACACTAGGTGAGTACTGTTCTTACCTCGAGAAAATATCAGGCGCTAATGATTCAAGTGAATTAGATGATGACTCCGGAAGTGCGTGTGACACCTGTCGCTATTTGAAAGACTGGCACATTGCATTAGCTAAGCCACGATCGTCGATCCAGGGAGCGCTGTATGAAACTCCGTGGGCATTTCGAGACGACTGGCTGAACAGTTGGCACGACTTTGTAAAAACTCGGTCGAATGATAACGCTGACGACTACCGCTTTTTGTACGCTGGCCCCAAAGGATCTTGGACTCCAATGCACCACGATGTACTTCTTTCTTATTCGTGGTCAGTCAACCTGATCGGCCGCAAACGATGGTTGCTATTTCCCCCAGCCTGTACACCGGACCTAACTCAAAGTGACGGTTCTCTGATTGCTGACTTACGCCCTTACATACCAGTCAGAGGTTTCCCATCTACTGAAAATAAGTTCCAAGACGCTGCCCAGAAAGATGCGCAGTCAGCGCTACCACCACCTACACCTGCGATAGCCCGCCTCGTTAAACAAGTTGTAGTAGTCGAACAAGGCATAAACGAGGCCCTTTTTGTGCCTTCGGGCTGGCATCACCAGGTACGGACGGCCTGTTTGTTTTATTGAGCCTGCTTCGTTTTTTTTCAGCCGTTCAATATACACTGTTTTCTCTTTGGCTAGGTCGAGAACCTGAAGTCAACTGTCAGCGTGAACCATAATTGGTTCAATGGATTTTGTTTGAAATCAGTAGTTGCGTTTGCACTTGCTGACAACGACAAAGTTCGGGCCGTGCTCTTTGACCTTCGGGACAATTTCGTCGATACCGTGCATCAACAGGATGAGTTCGAATCCACAGAATATGTTTCGGAATGCGAGACGCCTGCACGAGCATGGGCTCGTCACTGTGAAGTAGTTTTGCGCAGCAATGGAAGCTTGCCTTTAAGTGCTCTCTTTTCCTTGGTTCGCCGCCGTATAGCCGAGCTCGAGGCTCAATATGCACCCTACCTGTTGCTGGCCGCAAATGAGAGTGACGTACCGCTATGGCCGCCACAAGAGATGCCATCAAGCGATTCGTTTCCGGGTGAATCAGACGACTCAGTCATGCAGCGTAGTAACGCAGCATTTCGTGAGTGGGTAGATGACAAGCTTGCTCTCCTATGGGATTCCAGCAACCCTTCTGAGATTTGTTGTGCAGACTCGGCACAATGTTCAGACAGCAGCATTGGTGATCAAAGTAACATAGTCGGCAACACAACAGGTTCAGTTGGACTACCTATACTGCTGGAGAGCATTCACAGTGCGGAGGGATTTGATGGTGTGGATGTCTTGGCGGTGCGTATATCAGTGCATGGACTTTACGAGTGCGCTGCTGCACTCAAGAAACTCGGTTCTTACCCCGCAGTTGAACACATTTTTGTTGATCTTGCATATCGCAAGTCAAATCCCAAGTATGACGATGCAGGTGGTAGCTCCCAATCGCTACTGCCTTGGGAGTTACCTTGGGAGCGAGGTGAACAAAGCTCCAGTGAAGCTTCAGCCATAGGGATTTTGCGTGCACTCTCGCTTGCAGATGCATCATCGAAGTGCTGGCTTCATTGCTAAATCTATTTCTGAGACCACCCGAAGGTAGCGGGGTGGATTTAGTAACTAACAGGCAGGGTGCCATCTAGTCGGCGCCTGAAGAGTCTCCTGGGCCGGAATGGGAGCTGGAAGCCTTTATTATTGTGTATGGTTGGTCATTTTTGGCCAGCCAGACTTTTTCCGAAGGTCACACTTTTCTGTTGCTACATGTTACAGGGCTGTTTCTTTGTATATTTCGCTATTTGGGGATTTGGGGAGTATTAACAAGACTAGAAAATATTGGTCGCTGGCTTGTATCCGTGTATTTGTTGGAGTATGTGGCACCCCTGTGGTATACAGAGGGGGTTGGCCCGTCGACTGTGCATCATTCTTGTATGGACTGATCCCGAATCCGCGTTAGCACCAGAAACTTCAATAGGTCAGTGGGCCCCCGCTTCGGCCCCCGCCGCCGAGGCGGGGGCCACTCTGCGTAGTGCGTGCGGCTGGCCAAGGAACTGGATCGCCCTAATCATCATGCTTGCGAATTTTTAGCGCGCTTGATGGGTGGGAGGATGTTGGAGATCCAGTGCCTCTTGTTGACACGTCAGAATTATTTTCGGCGTCAGAAGCATTTTGATTTCCAACATCCTCCCACCCATCAAACGTGCTAAAAGAAGAATACGATAGTATTTCCCAGTATTCAGGGTATCTATACGTATTCATATTCGAAGTAATTTTAAGAACTCAGCCTTCTCTTAACAGGGCCGGGAACAGTTATGAGTAACGACGCAACACACAACACTGCAAGAAGTCAAGCCAACAAGAAACACAAATAAAAAATCGCGATGGTTCGGTCTAACCTACCCTGTAGCTAACGAAGTCCTTGGGCTACTGGTACTGTATGCTATGCTATATGCTATACGTATGCTACAGTACTATACTTACTGTATATGCTATGCTGTATAGCTGGTCTAGCTTAGTAGGTGTCTAGCTAGCTGGGCTCTCTGCTACTACAAGCTCTAGCTAGAGGTTCAAGCCTTAGTATGACGTCAAGTCAGCTGTAGCGCTGCAGCCACTATTCTTAGTTAGTTTGACGTTTGATTAGAGGATACCTACGAGTGCGTCTACGATAGAGACGATGTCGAGAAAGGCATCGTAAGTGAACTTCTAGTCTAACTGTGTGCTCTCGAAAAAGACATTGGGTCCAGTCAAGAAGAATCTCAACAATTCGCACGCTACTTGCCATCGCTTATTGAAATGATCCGATCTTTGGCGTCGTCGATTGCCGTCGTTGCCTCAACGAAATTACGAGGCCCTTCAAGGTGTGATTCTGTTAGTTCAAGAGCAGTTGCGGTGGAGGTTTGCCTCGGCGACGTCGAGTCTGTAGTCGAAGCAGTTTCGGGCGGGTAATACACCAGCTTCCAACGTCTCTCATGCATTGTTGATTGAGTTATGAGTAATTCTCGTTTCTGTTTCCAGTGCAAGCAGCGTGGAAGTGTGCGACTCGTTGAGCGAAGGAGGCACGACCCCGAGCTTTGGCACCATCGTTGGCGCAATTGAAGCGGCTTCGAAGAGCCACACCAAGGTCAATGTCCTCATACGACCGCGCGCCGGCGATTTTTGCTACACCCCTCGCGAAGTTCAGGCCATGGTGCGTGACATTGCCGTGGCGCGATTGCTTGGGGCGGATGGCGTTGTGGTGGGAGCCTTGACACCGACTGGCGCTGTCGACTTTATTGCTCTGCGCGCCTTCGTGCGTGCGGCCAAGGAGCCCCTTTCTGAGAGCCTCCTTGGAACGCCTTCTAAAACTCCTTTATCTCCTTTCTCAAGAGAAGACAGTAAAAATCAAACCTGGCCTAGTCTTGGTTTAAGATCACCTGCAGAGCTGCCGAAAGTCAGTGTGACTTTTCATAGAGCGTTCGACGTCTTACGTCCTGAGGTCGACAATGGAGATATCGGCAAAGAAGTAAGCACGTCTTCAGCTTCCTATGCTGCAGTTGATGTTGAGACTTTACTATCCACGTTAGCAAATGCTGGAGTGGACCGTCTGTTGACTTCAGGCATGGCGCCATCTGCGTGGGAAGGCAGGCATATCATTATGCGGCTTCAGGTGAAGTTGATGAATGATAATGGTTGCCACTCCTTTGCAAAGCTAGCAATACGACGAGCCTTATCTCTCACATCCTTTGTTTATTTTTTATCCCTCAAAGCTTTGCTTCTTTTCCTAGGCTTGGGCTGACAAGCAGGCGTCAGCTGGCGAACCCAGCATTCGTATCGCAGCAGCTGCAGGCGTAAACGCTGGGAACGCGTCTAGACTAGTGACTGCCACTGGTTGCCGCGAGGTTCATGCTGGGTCAGCGCTAGCTGAGGTAAATAGTTCGACTTGAATGCGTTGCATCACTCGCATTAGCTACAGTAACTGAGCCATCTCGACGATTGTGCCTACTCCAAAGGACCGGCCTGGGCTCATGGATTTGCAAGAGCAGCACCAGGGTGGCGTTTCAATGGGCGCCGCGTCTGCCGGACGGGAGCACCTCATTCGGCGAACTGCTGCAATGAAAGTGAGAGATCTTGTTTCGTGCTTGAATTCGGCTGATGGCGGCGGAGATTGTGCGTTTACTTCATACAAAAAGGAGTAAACCACATGCCACACGGAAGTTCTGCGTCGGCGAGGGAGAGGGCCGAGGGCGACAGGGAAATTATATCTAGTATCCTTTAGAAATCGCCACGTGGAAGTGATACGGTTCTAAATGATAAATGAATACGGCATTAGGCAATTCGAGATGTGGAGGTTCGCTTAGATAAGCTCAGGTGATTAAGGAATTGATAATTCCTGTTATATCTCCTTTATAATCTCTATATCGGCTTTTCATATTTTATAACCTGAATGCTTCATGCCTACACCTACAATTTCTACGTCCTAAAATCCACAATCCACGCCGGGATCTCACTACGGATTCTCTACTTCATCGCAATAGCAAAACCAATTGGACACCGGCCAGCGCTGGGGGTTTAAAGCACGTATAACGGGTGCTCTGTTGGCTACTGGTTTGCTGCTTGCTTGGCGCAGAGCGCGTAAGCCTTCAGTGCGGGCGCACAATCTAGGGTGGCTGCTGCGCCGCCAGAACTCTTGTAAGCAGCCTCATAGCATGACAGCAAGGCTGATTCTTCAGTTTCGCACCTGTGTATTCAAAAGTACAGAAGTATTCGATAACGAGGAAAGGAAGACGGCGGCAAAGATAACAGGGAGAGATCCGAGAGTATATGGACGAACTCGACCACAATGAAAAGCTAAGGACGAAACTAGAAATGAAGACGTGAGAAGTTTTATACTGATATCAGAAATAATGGTTCAAGATGCAATAAGCTAAGGTGGGCTATGACGCACCGCTTCGATTTGCGGTGAAGCACCGCAGCTGCGCCGGCTCCACTAGCCTGCGCAGCCGACAATTGCGCGACTACGGCTTCCAGACCTGCCTGCGCTTGCTCTTCGTTCGCTAGAGCAGACGCCAGTGCTTTTTCAGCATCCGCGACCGTGGCAACAGCGCTTTCTTCGGCAGCAGCTGCCCGTGCCCTGGCCGCTTCCGCGCGCTGTTTTGCCTATTAAGCACACATGTAGCACGTTTTCCACCCAGGGTTGAAAGACACTCGTACAATCAATACATAGAGCTACCGAAGAAAAGATTGGAGAAGTGAACAGATACACAATTCGAAACTAGGCAATGTTCTGGCATTCTACGATCTACATGCTTGTACAGCCACTTGCAGGCACACACCTCTTGAATGGCTTGATCAGACACGGAGTGCTCCACAATGTTCAACGATGGTGAAGCTAGGCAACAGAAATTCACACGGGAGAGGGCGGTCAATGAGTTATAGAACAATTTTTGAAACATCCAAAGTGCGCAGTCGTGCGCCGTGCGATGTCTACTCACAAGTTTGGTCTTGATAATCCCCAGTCAAATGCTTGTGAATGATTGTGGCAGCAAAACCAGCAGCTAAAGCGCCTTGGATAGCGCCAGCAATATCAACTAACGACGCCATCTTTCACAAAATTCCTAGCTAAGAGATGATTAAGAGGTAGTAACTTTGAACTTTTACCCACACGACTTGGGGCGTGCGAGATTATGCCTCGGGAACTCGGAGTACCAACACTAAAATCCGAGCGCTCCTTGTTGGACACTTGGACACCTCCACTCGACCGACGAACGAGAGAGAAAGCGAGGAAAGTCCAAAAAATGGTCACACTTTTTTTTCAGGTTTTGTCGACGTGTCGATGCGATAGCGGTATAGATCAATTATGTTTGGTGAGGTGTTTTCTCGAGCGTTCACGTTCGTTCGAGCATAGCCTTTCTTTCTTACTTCAATTTATTCGCGGACGTTCGAACTCCGACGCTACATACCAAGAAGGCGAATCAATATCCAGGAAAGTCATTCTAATCGCTGCTCTTTTCGTGTCGTAAGCGTCGAGTTGTGCACTGGCGCAAGCTAACGAAACGGCGAAATTACACTCACTAGAGAACACCACCTACACCATGCAGTGGTACAACTACGAGGAGTAGCCTCGTCATGGAAACCTCACAGCCGCTAGTGGTAGGCTATGTGTTTCGCAAAAAGAAAGCGTCTACTTTTCGAGCCACGCTGCAGGCCGACCTAGCTGGCGTAGTGTGGAAAGCAGTGGACCTGGACGCGCTCGCGGCGGGAGAAAGCCTCGCAGACCAAGGTCCTTTCGACGTGGTGCTCCACAAGCTTAGCGAAGACATTCACGCCACTTTCGGGCACGACGACGAGTCTACGATAGAAGACTTGACAACCGATGATGGAGACGATGAAGTGAGCTCTGGCGTAGGAGAAGCTACTGTAGTAGCCCCGGTGGCTGAGCATTCTGGTGTCGACAACAGCAGTTCTGTACCCAACAATGCCCTTTGTAGTACCACCAGCCAGAGCAGAAGCACCGTTCATCCTGGGCAATTGAACAACCCAGTCGTGGCAGCGAAGCGCCTGCGAGCTGTGCGACGAGTTCGTGCTTTAGAAGCTTTCGCAGCTGCGTTTCCTACGGTGCCAGTGGTCGACCACCCTGCGACCGTGGCGCGAGTTGTCTTTCGAGCGCGCACCTGTGAGCTCTTGGCCACTGTGCGTGGGTTTAGCCTCATTGATGGCGGTGGTAGTCACAGTGTTACATCACCACCGCCGCTGCATCATTTTCGTCTTACTGCACCCCGTTTTGTAGTTGCACCGAGAGGGCTCACGCAGAGCACAGCTGGTGAAATCGAAGCACAACTGCGCGAACAAGGCGTGCGTGGCCCTTTGCTAGTGAAGCCTGAAGTGGCGTGTGGTCCAGCGGGCAGTCACTTGCTCACGGTCGTGTTTGGCTCGCCCACTTCTCTAGGCCATCGCTTGCCCTCTGACGAGAACAGCCGCCATAGTCACCACAGCCCATTTGCGCATCCGAGTACAGAGCACGGCTCAGATGCTGGCGAGACATCTTCCAGGGCCAACGAAGGTGAGGGTGAAACACCCAATGGTGATGGGCCTACTAGGAAAAATGCCGAGCTAGCACTGCTGGCGCGCCCCTCAGTAGTGCAAGAATACGTGAACCACGGTGGGGTGCTTCTGAAAGCGTACGTGATCGGCAACGAAGTGCGCCTCTTTGCGCGGCCTTCGCTGCCGGACTTACCCGAGAGCGACAGCGACTTTGGTGACGGAAACAGCAGCAGTGTTGGTTCTAGTTGTAGCAGCAGCTCTAGCGGTGAGGACCGAGGCCGCGTGGTGCTCTTCGACTCTCAGAAACCGTACCCCAGCCTCGAAGCCCTTCTGGCAGGCCCCGCACTCGACCCCACAGCTGCTCCACGAGTCGCTGCCATGACTGCAGCAGCGGCGGCAGCAGCAACTTGGGCAGTCAGCCCTGTAGCACCGCGGCCTCTACGCGATGGTTCATCTCCGACTGCGCATGATAATAGCAACAGCAGCAACCACCACCACCACCATACTGACAGCACAAACGCCTCTACTTGGCCGCCTTCGCCAGCTCCTTCGCCGTCGCCCCCGCCGCCACCAGTATCTGCTCCTTCGCCACGAGACGAAGTGGCGGTGCCCGGCGGTGTTTGCGGAGAAGCGCTGAGGGCGGCGGTTCACGTGGCTGCTTTGAAGCTCAAGGAAGTCTTCGAGTTGAGCCTCTTTGGCTTTGATTGCGTGGTACCGGTGGACACCGCGGACCTTATGGTGCTCGACGTGAATTACTTTCCGTCTTACAAAGAGCTCAAGGGTGAACTGTCGCTCTTGCTTCGGAAACATTTCACGGAAGTAGCTGCGGAACGCCGGGCTGAGAATTCTGCTCCCTCGGAGTCAGCTTCCCCTCCTCCTGCAGAAACCTCTTGAAGTCACGATGCATTATTGCAATTCTTATTTTGTAGGCTTCAGGTGAAGTCGCGTGTTTGGCAAGGGGCCTACGGATGCCTAATAAATTGTTGTATGTTACGGGGTTTTGTACGTGAATAAATTTTAAGTAGTTAATTCGGCTGGGTAATGGGCATACATGGGCATCACAGCAACAGGTAAAGTAGCAAAGGAGACATTCATTTCTTTGAGGAATGCATTTCGGTTATTATAGAACTAAAATTTATCTCTAGCTCCCACGTGCCAGTTCATTTAGTGAGCTCCGTAATGAAATATGAAATGGTGACCTCTTTCGTTCAGCTCGGTCCCTGGTCCCTGTTCAGGTCCCTGATTATGACCCCATCCCAGTGAGATGCCCCTACATACGCAACTACCAGCGGCAGTATTAGTAGTACCATCGCAGTAGTGGGACCTTGGCTTGTGTGTGCGACCTGCATAGTTCCTAGCCTTCATGACGCCGGATGCGGATGCGAAGGCGGCATGTTACAAATGTTGCGAAGGAAGCAACCAAGCCAGTGAATATCCTCCCTGTATTGCCTGATGGGACCCACCCACTTGGAACACCACATGGTTCTCGACATTCTGGCGTCAACGGATTTCCTCTACTGTTACAGCTACAAATGCGGCCTTCGTTAACCGCATCCTACAGAGGGATTCCGTTTTTCAGCAAGATGGCCCTTCTATTGCCAAGGCTTCACCTTGCCCTCGTTTCTACAACTAAGACCCCAAGCTAAACCGGCGATCGTGTAATCACCGGAACCCCCATTCAACCCGGGATAAAAATAGCTAGTAGCAGTGCACTTTTTCTCACGGATTTACTGAGTGTGTTTT
>Ga0307979_1003350_pt1 | contig 10787 bp, 10 predicted proteins | sample OrgLakmetage1058_FD_201833 | JGI IMG/M metagenome (GOLD analysis project Ga0307979, IMG submission 201833) | Saline water microbial communities from Organic Lake, Antarctica - #1058 | ecosystem: Environmental > Aquatic > Non-marine Saline and Alkaline > Saline | place: Antarctica: Organic Lake... | reverse complement strand
TCACATCACATTTTTATCTGGGTACATTAAATCATCGTCGTCGGGTTTTTATCTGGGTAGTCAACTTTGCTGAGTACAATGGTGCAAGCTTGTAGACGAGCAGCCTTCTTCATTGTTCTGACACGTTACCACGTCACTGAAATCAACTACGTTGATCGTGGCGCGGCGGCGCGCGCGCCGCTGCAGTAAGAGTGAGTGACAACAACATACTCCATCTCGAGATCGGAATCAGAGATCAACCCGGGATGCGGGATATCCCGAGATAAGTAAAGATATCAACGGAGTATCAAGTGAGGAGCAATGGTGAAATTTGTATCTTATTTGGTGTGCCTTGGATGTCTAGGCTGATATGTACTTGTAACTTACTTGTAACTTTTAACTTAAACTTTTAACTCCCATCCTGCTTAAAAATTAAAAAAACTTGAATTCCCTTCGTGCCGTTCTGTGCCGTTCATGTTTGTCTATAATCTAAACGTGTTCTCTGAGTTCAAAAATGCGCTGTAAGAACAGTCCCAGGGCCCATTTACAGTGGCGTTAAAGCACTTCGCGCAATGCTTCCTGTCGCCGCCGTCGCATCGCAGTCTCTATGGGGCGTGCCTTGTGTTGTCCTGATAGGACACCCCCTTCGCTCGCGGCTGTCTTGCTGCCTTGATGTTGATGATGCTGGCGATGCGTTGCTTTCCCTGTTGCCTTCCCAACTGTTTTCCCTTTTGCCTTGGCTTTACTTGATTTCCCTGTCAGTGCCCCTCGCCTTGCTTTCACATGGGAGCGACTTTTCGGCCCCGCCTTCCCACCATTGTCAGATTTTACTTCACTTTCTGAATCGTCCTCATGCTTAACTTCACATGAAGCCGGCTCTATCGGTGCATAGCGGTCATCATCGGCATACACGATATCCTCAGCTGCGCCTCTCGCAGTCTGAGGCGGCAGATCTAAAAGATGGGGCTGCGAATGAGCCTGCTGCTCCTGAGCCCATGCGTACTCATCTTGGTACTCTTCTTGGTACTTGGGTGGCAGTGGAGATGGTGGAATGTGCGGTGGTGGTCGCGGCGGTAGTCCTCCTCGAGAATAGCTGCCCCAGTAAGGTTGGTAATCGCTGCTAATCTGCTGCCCAACCTGTTGGCCAACTCCTTGACTAGTTTGGCGATTGACAAGAGTCTTTAACGGAACACGCTTTGTGCTTGAGCTAACTTCCGCGGAAGCAAGGCAGCTTTTGGCAGAAGAAAAAGTTCTTCGCTGTGGTGTATTTGGCGCACTGCGGATTGATGAGCGCTTCTGCCCTGATAAAGTAGTTGTTATCGTAGATGTAATTCCATGGGCAGGGACAACACCAGTAGAACTTGTTCTGCTCTTCGTAGCATCATTAGCGTTGTTTGGAAGAACATGCATCGACGAAGTTAAAGGTTGTCTAGAAGACAAGCAACGTGGAGGCAACGCTCCTGCTCCTCTTGCTGCCGTCGATGACGATCTTTCGTGTCCTAGAGGTGTATTGGGCACCGACTGTGAATATTCCTTGCGCGGCGGTGAATGGTGCTCTCGAGACAATGGAGCTGGTGCCGCTGACGTCTCTTGCTGTTGCTGCCTGCCTTGCTCATGAGAATGTGTCTGAGGAGGCAGCTGCGAAGACGGTATCCTCGCTTCTGCTCTAACAGCGGTTTCGGATTCCCTTTTATCAGCCACGCCGTCTCGATAACTTCCTCGAGCCCCAGATGAATGAGACGAATGCGCGGAGACCACAAGCTGCAGCTGTCGTCGTAATTCCGCCTATCAAAGTGGACGATCGAATTCAATCAAAGTGGAGATGCGTTGGTACCCAAATTCATACAATAATTAAAAAAAAAAACGTGAATTATAAGCAATTAAATTCTAGGAAATAAATTATAATTGCATGCGTACTCATTAAACTCTTGAGACTTCTAGATTAAGATATGAACGTACATTTTCAGCCTCCAGTCTCCGAACATGCGCTGAAGCTTTCGCCATCGCCGCTGCTTCTCTTTGAGTGGCACCTGCAGCAGCAGCTTGTGCTCGGGTAGCAGCAGCGTCCGAGACAGCCCCAACTGCAGCAGCTACAGCAACTTCCACTTCATGCGCGTGCGACTCTCGCAGCGCAGCTACTTCAGTGAGGTGCTGGTTTCGATCTTCGTCAGCTCGTGTGCGCTGTTGGGCTCGCAAAGCGTTTTCAGTTTCTGCCACTCGTGCATTGGCCGCGCATTCTATTTCTTCTGCTCGTGCGTTGAATTCACACTCCAGTTCTGACAACCGGGCATGCATTGAAGATTCCATTTCAGCACTTTGTGCACTAAATGCATTTTCCATTCCTTCTCTTTTGGCGTTGAATTCAGATTCGATTTCTCGCCCTCGCGCTTCCGCACGTTGCGCATGCTCATAATAAGTCTGCACTTCACAAGCTGCTGCCTGTGTCTCGGCTTGGCATTTCGACTGACACTCAGCCTGAGCTCTCAGCGCACACTGAAGCTGGTGCTTCAAGTCGGAAATCGAGGCTTCGTACCGCCTGCACTTCTCGCCGTGAAGCCGTTGCAATTCCGCAAGGTCCTGAGCGACACACGCTTGGTCCTAGGTAAAGTAAGATACAACCACGGGGATCAAGATTAAAAGAAGAGACAAGAACAATAAGAAACCTGTTAAGGCGATAAATCAAAGTAAGACTCCAGGTTGACGAGAAGAAAACCTGATGCGCAAAGAGCACTGGTCACAAGGAAAACCCAATAACTGGCCTTACCTTTGAGTGTTGGTCTCTGAGCGCGGCCACGTCCCCTGCTGCTCTTGCTTCTATAGTGCTAATGGCCTCAGCAATGCGGCCTTCGACCTGTTTCACAGCCTGCTCCATCGCTTGCTGTTTTACTTCACGTGCAATCGAAGCCGCTTGTAGAGCTTTGTCTCGCGCAGCATTCGCGCGTTCTTTGGAGATCGCGTCATCTAAAGCTGCTGCATGCGCAGCCTCGGCAGTTTCAAGCGTGGAGGCCTGTATTCACAAAAAACATGGTCGAATACATTCTTAAGACAATTGTTGGCACTTCACGAATAATTCAGAGAGCTTTTACCATCCATTCAAAGGCGCTGTGAAATCGCTTCAGCAAAGCTTGCTCAGCAGTGAGACCTTCTGCTGCCCAGGCTTCACCCAAGAAACTGTCTTTATCTTCGTTTTCTTCTTCGTCCCCATTGTCGTCTCGTTCTTGCGATTGCGCCGGCTGAGGCCACCCGGAAGACCAATGATGACCACCTTGATCTCTACTACTAGATGTGCCTGGGCCGTGCACTGAGGTGACGACTTCACTTCTTCTGTGCTCAACTTCCGAAGGGTCAGACATGTAGCTGCTGTTACGGCCGCTGCTGCCTGCGCAGCTTGCCAAGTAATTGAAGCTTCTCTCTTGCGTGCTACCACTTTCGTTCACCGTAGGCACACTTTCAGTGAAGTGCGTCGACCTCGGATGATGTTTCGACTGATGAGCTGTGCTCTCTTCACAGTGATCCAGCAGCCCAAATCGCTCCAGGATAAGCTTCGAGCTGTGCAGAGGTACCTGAGCTTCTCCCTTAGGATTACTGCCTCTCCTATCACCATGGCCACTATTTCCGAATGAGCTCTTATTGCTTCTGGTGCTACTGGCGGCACTTGAAGCAGCAGCGGTAGTAATGCCGCTAGAACTTTCCGAAGATGAGCTTTCACTCGATCGTCCAGGTACATCCCAAAGTGCTTTGATTTTGCCTTCGTTTTCATTACTGGCTGCATTTACTGCAGTCGAAATGCTAGAAAAACGCTGCGTATGGTCATACTGTTGGTCTGAAAGATGCTCTGAGCTCCTTGTATGAGAGTCTCGCTCAGGATTAGTCTTTGTGTTGCCCTCCTTCGTGCTTGGAAGAGAATACTTGGTGGTATTGTTGTGCTCTTCTTGAAAAGGTGCACTGCGCTCACACGGAAGAGAGCATAGTGGCCCTCCGGCACTTGGAGCAGCAGCATTGACTGCAGTGCCACTCGTAGCAGTCTCATGAGCAGCAGGGGCATTAGCAGCAGCAACAGCACTTCTTCGGATGGGGAGGGGCCGAAAGGGAGACCCTAGGACTGTACCAGGAGGATTTGGAGCAATTTGACCTTCAAAGTTGTTGGTGCTTTTCTGTGATAGTGAAGGTGACGACGGTGCTGCTGCTGCCGCTGCTGTTTGAAACTGCGGCTTCTCAGGCGAGAAACTGGACGGAGATGGGGTGAGTGACGCGTCACAGCTCGGAGGTACTAGTGGAATGGACTCCAAAGGACCTTCATTCTGCTGGGCATATTCCTCTGTTTTGCGCGCGCTACTCGCAGTACTCGAAGAGTGCGGCGGTGGCGGCGGTGGTACCTTCATCGTCGAAGCTTGAGCGGCGTTGGAGGCTGCAGTCGCCGCCATGGCAGCAGCTTCGGCGATGGCTTCAAGAATGGAGTGACTTTGACACGCGAGCCCGTGCAGCTCGGTGTTGTCGTCCTCGCTGTAACTGGGTTCTTCGTCATCATCCTCATCATGGGCACCTCTTTCTTGGTTAACGCCAGGCCTGCTAGTACTCCTCGAGCGAGGACTGCCGTCGTTGCTGCCGCTGTTCTCATCACTGCTGCCGCTGCTCTCATCACTGCTGTCGTGAATGACGTCTGCGCGACTGCTGCTGCTCACACTAATGCTTTTTCGAAGAAGTTGGCAGTCGTCACTGCGGGAGTCTTGCGGCTCGATGTTGGTGTTCGGTGCAGCCGCAGGTAGGATGCTCACTTCGGGAGGAGTTGGCGACAGAGCGGGAGAAGAAGGCTTCACGGGCGGTGGCGTGGGCGTCGGAGCGTTTCGAGAAGGGCGGTGCTTCATTTCCGACTCAGGCGACGCTGGTGACACAAACCAAGCATTTGGTACTGGAGTAGCTTCATCAACCGCTGTTGCTGTTCCTGCTGGTGCCGCTGCTGCCGCTGCTGACTGAGAATTTGCTGTTGCCGGCGTTACTTCGTACAATGAAGGAAGTGGCGGTGGCGCAGGCACCTTGCCAGCCTCTAGCCTCTCAGTACTCTGCCGTAGTTTTGAAGACAAGGGAACCGCGTCAGTCATATCTGCATTGCGAGCTGCGTGTGGTTGTTGCGCTCGACGAGGGGGTGTGTGTACAGGGACGTTATCGCTGCCGTCGTTGGTACTCGAAGCTAATGCTGTTGCTTCTGCCACCGACGGAGGAATTGTTCCTTCCGCGTCCGCCAATTGTACTGATTCTATGATGGAAGCAGCAGGCAGTGGCTTTGGTGGCGGTGCGGTGGTTAAGGGAGCATCCTCGGAGCGAATAGCTGAATTGATGCGCTCCGCAATCACCTGTAAAAATGATCAAGCCAAAGGAAAAGTGTGAGTTGTGAGTCGTCGGTAATTTCTCCCACTCATCGCTCCAGCCCTGATATTCAATACTCTTAATGCATACATTCTTCATTGCACCCGTGGATTGCATTCTAGTCGATACCTCAGCGCTCGCATCGCGGTCATCGTGTAACATCAGAGACCACACTTGACCTGAGACCCATGCGATGTCAATGCCACCCAAAGGACCACACCTACCATCTGAGGCAACTCCTGCCGCCAATGAGGTGCTGCCTTCAATACTCGCACAATTTGAGGTTCCATGAACTCCGCGCCAATGCCGGGCTTCAGAAGCACGCGCAAGGGAGTAGGTTCTTGGCCTCGAGTTGCTGCTGCCGTTGCCGTCGGCAGTTAAGGTTCGGGCCAAGGGATCTAGCACAAACGAACGAGGGCACCATCCAAAGCTCCCATCTACTTCATATGTGATAATAGAACAAATTACTTTAACGAGGTAGTAGTGCTACTTAGCGGGACACTTCTGCTTCGGTCCGTTGTTCGAGATAGTCGAATGCTTGACGGTTGACATTTTTTCGGGCATAACTGTCCGCTAGGAATGGTGAGTTCACCGATAAGATCAATAGTTTTGCAATATATTTCGCACCTGCATTGCGTTGCTTTTGCTTCGTAGCAAATCGAGTGACGGCTGGGCTACTATTCATCGCGGGGCAACGTTCGAGCCGTCTGTACCCATCTTCTGAACCGACTTCTGACTTCGTTTCTTCGTCGTTTCTCTGGTGACAGCACACTCTCGTAAACAAACGGTACATTCTCATCGTTGTCCGAGTTGAATCGAAACAAAAAAATGGCTTCCCAACAACCTTTGTCGCCATGGCGGCAGCGCATGGAGGACGAACGCAAACAAGAAGATCATCGTGACCGTATACTAGCGAAGCGTAGCGATGCCGCGAGATCAGAGGCTAATTTTCGAGGACCAGATATTACTGAGGCAGCCGAGTCGCGAAAAGTTTCGTTTGGTACTGCCTTCGGTCGAGAGCTGCAGCGAACACTGCGTGTATGTGGTTTGCGGTTGGTCAGCAGAACTCAGAGCATGCTAGCATTAATATCAATGTTCATGGTTTTGGTAGCATGGTGGATGCATCTAGGCACCAGCTTCAAACCTCTAGGATTGTTGGTGAGTGCACAGGCATGGCAACACAAGTTTGGTTTCACGTGAAATGTCATTTAGCTTGGCTAATATCATCAATGAGCTAATCATGCCGCGACCTCGAACTTTATATTTGAATCAACCTTGGTGCTTGACGTATTGATTTATTTTCCTTCTCTCCTATTTCCTCGTATTCGTGTTGCGCAGGGTGAGAGGATCTGTGTTCATTTTCGTCAGTACCTTATGGAGCAGCCTGCAATCAGCCAAATGTCTTGTAGTCGTATGCCGAACGACTCGCTCAAGATTACTTTGATCCTCGCCGCATCTTCGGCTGCTGTCATTGTTCTTGGCGTCTCAGCCATAGTTCTGGTTATCACCCTCGCAAATTACTTCTATGAATTATGTTGTCGCCGATCTACACCAGGAACCATGCATGTGCCTGATCTATCATTGCAGCCCTCTGCTGCAATCGCAGAAGCGGCAGCAACGACGTCACCTCGATTCGGTTCGGTGCGTCGAGAGCCTTACTTCGAAGTGAAACCACCGGAACAACAAGACGCATATCGTACAGGGTTAAGCCCTTCACGTGCAACTACAACACCCACAGCTGACAAGGATACGAATTTAAATTATGACAACGAGCCTAGCTACCGTGGCGAAGGCGGCGAGGTTGACAATGAAGTGGTGTCCGTTGATGGCGAGGTAGTTGACGACAGTGATAGAACACACACTGACAATGAATGCGCCAGCACCACCTCAGATGACGACGAAGATAAAGACGATCGGGTTACACCAAGTGATCGCCGAAAGAATCAAGAGGCGAAACATTCAGAAGAGAAACACCCTTCCGATGGGTTCTCGTATTTACAGCCTCAACAGCCCCTTCAATCACCTACCTCAACGTCGTCGCCATACCAATCGAGTGGTCGCGTTCAATCGCCTTCTTTCTCTGACACGATGAGATCGAAGCCATCTCCATCGTTGCCGGGGTCCTATGCATCGCCTCAGCACCCAAAGACAGTGGCAGCACAGCTTATTGCCTCTGCTCGCTCGAGTGTGGCGCTCAGCCCGAATTTGACGGTAGTACACCGTGCCTCGCCTGGTCCTCATTCAAACAAAATGCAAACGCCAACACCAGGCCAATCAAGCGCAGCTCCTTCAGGAATGGCGCAATCGTCACCGTTAGCACCGAACACAGTCATATCCCCGGATAAAGAAGTGTCACTGAAAGCAGCACTCATCGAGTTCGAAGAGCAATGCTTGGGCGGCGAAGAGGAAGGAGGAGAAGGAGTCGGCAGCAACGGAAACGATGGCCATTCAGTGTCATCGCCGATGCATGTGCGGAGCCCGCAGGCTGTAGCAGCAGCCGAGGCGTGGGCGGCTCAACAAAAGATAAGCGAAGCGGTCGAAGAGGAAGTGAGTCAATCTCATGGCATTTCAGTAGTCGTTTGCAATTGCGACGACTATAAGAATAATATCCTCTTGAACACTACTTCTTCAATCGTTCGTTCATCCTTTTCTTTTCATCTTTGTGTACCTTACCTTTCTTTGCGGGTGATGGGTTACACACTTTTTAAATTTATGACATTTCTATCAACGTGCCGAACAGGTCCATCTGCGTGAGATTTCGGAGGCTGAAGCAGCCGCGGAGGAAGCACGGCGCCAAAAGGCAGAAGCAGAGGAGAAGGCTGCGGCCGAAGCTGCAGCTCGGGCGAAAGCCGAGGGAGACAAACGCGAACAGCAGCAACTGCAGGAAGCCCGGCAGAAGCAAGCAGCGGAGGCCGAAGAGAAGCGCAAGCAAGGCCAGGCCGTGGCGCAGCAAGCAGCGGCACAACAAGCGGCAACCCAGCAGCAACGGCAAGCTGCTCAAGCACAGCGCAAGGCTGCCGCGGCTCTACAGGCGGCCAAAGACCCGTTTGTGGAGGCCTGGCGAGCGGCCAAGACCGCTGCGGAAAAAGTGTCGAGAACTTGGAAGGTGGGGCACATGTAGATGGATTCTGAAATGAGTGTGGCTTTCTTGACTGTCACATCTTTTTCGTTTGGATGTTTATTTTTTTTGAAGTTGAAGTATATGAACGTGTTTCTTGTCAAACTGTTTTATGAAATGTTTTTATCACTTCCTCTGGCAACAGGTGAAATTGAATGCTCGCAAAAACGACACCAACCCCAGCACCATTGCTGTCGACATCGTCACCAGAGCAGCCTCACTTGTGGCACCGGTGCCGCCGCCTGTTGACAAACACCTTGACTTTTTCATCGTCAACGAGGTGCGCATCTAAGCTGTGGTTTTCATGCAATTATTCTACAAATTCCTAGCTGCTGTATGCACTGCAGTAGTTCATACATTAGGGCTCTGCTTCTTGATAAAACTCTGAAGCTTGCAAATGTCTTGTGGAAAACGCATCTTTTGTCAAGAGCTTTTAAAGTGGCCCTCCGTAAACGCGGTCTTCGTCTTAATCGATGTTTATTGATACACACAGGTGGTGAGTAAAGTCGGTGACCTCAAGCTGGCGTCCGCAGATGACTTCGCGAAATACGCGCTTTTGCTCTTGCAGTGCGGCACGGTAAGTTTGGGACTTCTTCATTGAAATTGTGAAAATTTGATGTCTTTTCATGTTACATGCTGCCTGTTCATTGATTGCTGAGTCCCACCCATGCGTTGATGACTTTGTTTGAAATAACACTCGCCAACTTACCTTTGTATTCTCCATTTGCGCACCCTTCAGGTTCGTCCTAATTTAGTGCCCCTTGCACTGGGCGCCGTTGCGGATGCCCTTTCCCCCGACCAAAACAGCAGCAGCAGCGCTACCTCTAGCCAGGGGTGTTTGTTAGCCCCCCTACGACCTTCTATTCCTAGTACAGCTTTACGCTTGCGAACGGACGCGCAATCGTACAAAGAGCTCTCTGCGCTGAGTGCTTGTTTGATGGAACCACTTGCGTCGATGCTGCTGGATGCACTGCACGGTGAAATCAACCAACAACGCGGAAGGCTGCCGCAGATGCCCCCTCTGCCTGCTCCTGGCACGCCAGCAGCTACTCCAGTCGTGCCGGAGCCTAATACATCAGTGCAGAACTCGGGAGCAGCAGCAGCAAGTGCAGGAGGAGGAAGCTCTAACAGGACAGCGAATGCGTTGAGATGGTTGACAAAGGCCGTGGCAGTCCTGGAAAGAGAGATATCCTCCGCAGCAGCCTCCGTGCAGGTGCCGACTTTGGTTGAGAAGATGCTGGAGCCTTTCTTGCGCGTCTCGTCGTGTGCGCTGTGGCGCTCTTACGGAGAAGCGTTTGAGAAAGAGGTAATGTATCACGCGCGCTGTCCTTTTTTTTTTATTAACTTAAATGAAGTGTGCATGCCTCGTGTCATATAAGCGTTCTATTTTCTCACCCTTTGATTTCTTGCTCTCTGCCTCTCAACTGATTTTATTCAATCTCGATGCTCCCGTGCACGTACCGGTGCATTCACGGTGCCTTTCTTCCTTTGTTTCCGACCCAAACATAAAGGTGGCTGCGTTGCGTACACGTGTGCTGCGACCTTTGGCGTCTTCCTCATCTGCCACTGCTGCAACCATTGCCTCGCTCTCCCACCGCCTCGATGCGTTCTTGTCTCGCGCAATGGAGTCACCGTTGCCCCCCATGAGAGGAGGAGCTGGAATTGCTCCGAGGGGTGTAGTTGCGTGCCCTGTGCCGGTAAGCGGCTGTGCAATCACATGCATATACGCGCTCATATTTACGATGCATCTCTCTGGAGTCATTCGTGTTTCCAGTCCTAGTTTATCTTGCCTACTCGTGTATTGAATCATTTAATTTCGATATTCCATCTTTCCTTTTTGACTAAGGTTTCTCACTTAATCCTGTCTCCACTTTCCCTCTCTGCCTACGCACACACCGCATATTATACAGGTGCTGCTAAATTTCAGTGATGACGCAGGAGCGGACATTCGAAAACAGAAGTGGGACTGGCTGGCGCCCAATTTGATGACGTCACTTCAACTGGGCAACAGAGTGGCAGAGGATTTAGGCCCGACCCCGCGCTAAGAGCCGATGCTGCTGGCTTAGCAACTGCAGCATGCTACGCCAATTCTTCAGTGGTGTTGCGCACAACTGCAAATGAACTTATTTCTATGAAAGCAGAAGAAGTAGGTATATTTTTGTCAGTTGCGGCGTTAAATTTATCGCTCGAGGCGGATGAGTTCGAACTCGAACTCGAACTAATACAAACCCAAATGACACAGAAGCCAATGCTGCGGGCAGAAGTGTACGCGCGTGCGTTGCGCGCAAGTCAAAATCGTAAAGAGGATAGTGTGTAGAGGGCAGGA
>Ga0307979_1003348_pt1 | contig 10794 bp, 8 predicted proteins | sample OrgLakmetage1058_FD_201833 | JGI IMG/M metagenome (GOLD analysis project Ga0307979, IMG submission 201833) | Saline water microbial communities from Organic Lake, Antarctica - #1058 | ecosystem: Environmental > Aquatic > Non-marine Saline and Alkaline > Saline | place: Antarctica: Organic Lake... | reverse complement strand
TCACCTTACAACAGCTGGCTACGCTGCGGCGAGTGTGCATTGAGCACGGAACCGCCCTGCGCCAGAGCCTTGTAGCTGCTCAATCGATTCGCCGTAGCAGTAGTAGCGTTCATGGGAGCGAGGAAGATGAAGCACTTGAAGTGGCGGTCACGACCGTCACAGTAGTGCACTACAAGCATCGAGGACTCGAAGCGTTACCAGGGAGACATCCTCCGCGCCTGGTGCCTTTCTCACTTCTTCGCCAGGATGTAGAGGAGTGTGCTGAAGAAGTCCGAGGGTTGACAAAAGAAGAAGAAGAAGATAAAGTTATGCAGCCAGTAGCGGTGCGATGTGTGGTTGAAGAATGGTGCGGTGACCGCCTCAGTTCTTATCTTTCAGGTGCCAACCAAGAAGGCTCTGAAGCCAGTTCGTATCGGGACTCGAGCCCCAGTGGCAGCACCGTTGTTGCCTTTCTCAACGGCTCCGGTCCCAGGAGTGCGCGAGTCCTAAGTGAAGAAGAAAGGAAAGAAGGGGCAGTAGCTGCATCAACTCCAGTGACCGGTCCACGTTCTAATGGTGTGATGCCACGTAGACTTGCTAAGGCTTTGAGAGCTTTTCGAAGTGCAGTAGACCGCGCGTTTCCCGGTCGTTTCATTTGGATGGACGAGGACTCTTTGCATTGCACCCTTAGAAGCCTGGATTGGTAGAGCTCCTTCTTCTCTTTTCTTTCAAACGTATTTATTGTAGCTGTTGCAGGAGTTATCTAGGTGCCCAACCAGCAAGCCAACTAAACCGAAGTCGAACTCGCATCTCCACCGGGTGCTAATGCCGATACAAATTAACCCCCTGTCTGTTTTGTTGAATTTCTGTACTTAGCAAGTTGGCAGATCACACCGACTTAGCTCGGCAATAAAGCATTCCGTTTTAGTTTCACTTTTTATGACCTTCAAATGAGCAGCTCCGGCCTATGCCTAGTGCCAAGTTATCCGATTTTTTTTGTAACCAATTATATTTTACAAAGCAGCCGTATAGGTATAACTATATTGCTAATATCGATGAAAAGTCCCGTAGTCGCCCATGTACTTCAAATGGCCCATTTCTTAAGTGCTTAATGCGCGATGCGAAGTATAAGTCACAGAAATATGAAATCTGCGTTCGGCTTTTTTAAGGCCCATGTACGACCCCTCGACTTAACACTCAGCCTGGTGTAAGCACCGATTAGCAAAATAAGTAAGCCTGCTTTGGCGCGGTGAGCATTTCACGTGTGTTGCTAGCGCCAAGGCAGCGCTCAAGGGCAAATTGGTCGAACTTGGAAAAGAGGGCCAGGGCGTCGGTCTTATGGCCTTGAGCAGACGCCTCGTCCATCGAGCTCACCTTCAGTGAAAGAGGTAGAAAACAAAAAAATAATAATCACAAGGCTTATCGTACTTGACTTAAATCTTCAACAAAAAGGTATCAACGACAGCCGATTTTCTCAAACTATGCAGGGCTCACCCACCAGTTCGCAGTAGAGTTGCCCAGAGCCTTCAGGGAGACCATAGAGGACAAGGTGCCTAGCTCCGCGCAGCTTGTGGCGAAAGAAAAACTGCGCTCGCCCCGTGTACACCAGCAAGGGCACTTGGCCTCGAAAGAAGCGAGCACGAGCGCGGCTCACCTATAAGATTATTGTTGCACAGGTAGCAAAAGGGTGATGATATCGTTTTTGTGCCGGCAGAGAAATATGGCAAAGAAAAGTGAAAGGAAGTTAAGAAAGACGGAAGCTAAGCATGGGGCATATGAGATGTGCAAACCTACTAACATCTTTTCCTCCTACACCAACATCTCGTATTGTATTACATATCTTGAGTGCGCAGCCGCAGAGATGAAGGTAAAATTAAGAAGTAGCACGCACCTCGGACTCCCGGCTGTACTCGTGGACTGCAGCGAAGCTGTGGCCTTGGTCGCTGAGCCATTGCCGAATCCGCACGAAGTCCAAATAGTCGGGCACGAACACCAGAGTGTGGCGCTGGTGCACTCGGTACGCAGCCGCCAGCACCGTGTTGGTCAAATGAGCAAAACGCAACTCGTCCACCGCACCCAACGACGACGACGACGACGACGAGGAGGAGGTGCCAGCGGCCTTCGCAGCAGCCGTTGCGGACGGGCCAATGCGTTGGAAAAGTTGAGCGTGCGGCGCGGCCAGGCGCGCGGCGGCGCCCTTCTGTTGGACCCCTCGGAGCCGCACCGCGCCGGCGTGAGACTTGCCCTGGGCAGCGAACAAATTCACCAGGGGGGGCAGCAAGTTCCGGCTCAAGACCACCGTTTGGCGGTACCGCGCCGCGATCTTTGGGTCGTCGTCCAGGAGCCAATTGCGCACGCGCGCGTAGTCGCTGCCCCGGTCCAGCACCGGGCGGTGGTTCAATTCCGCGAAGATTCGGGCCACGTGGTTCCAGTTTTGCTGCGCCAACGCGTCCGCGTCGAACACCACGCAGCTCTCGATGGAGCTCAAGAAGTCCGAGGCTGCGCTCAACGCCTTCTGCTTCTTGGCCGCTTTCGCTGCTGCCCGCGCTTTCCGCCGCCCTCTGGCCCCTGCCCCATCGTCATCGTCGTCGTTGCCATCGTCGTCGTCACGGACGCCTCCTTCTCCGTCGCTGTCGTCTTCTACACCACCGAGCGCGCTTTCGTCTGCTCCTTCACCGTCCCCACCTTCGCGGTCGTCGCTAGCCGCTGCGTTGAACGCCAGCACCAACCCCAGCGGGGACGCAACCACGATGTCGCTTCGGTAGAAATCCGTGAACAGTTTCATTTCCGGCGCCTTGACGGCTCCCGTCTTGGCTTTCGGGGGCGGTTTCGCGAAGCGGCTCGGAGTGAGCTGCAGGCCTAGCTTGAAGCTGTCGTCGTTGTTGCCGTCGAAAAGCGCGTTCCAGTCCGCAGGCTTTTGCTTGCGCTTGACCGACTCCTCGTCCAATTCTGCACCTTCGTCGTCGTCTTCTTCGGGCCCAAATTCTTCGTCGAAGCGTTCGCGTTCGCGCACCTGAGCGTTGGGGCCCAAGAGCGCAGCCAAGCAAGACACTAGTCGCCACGCCACGTGACGAGTGGGCGCCAACAGCAGCACGCGCGGCCTCGTGAACCCTTGGTCCCGCAACCATTCGCCGTCGTTGCCTTCGTCGTTTTGCTCGGCCGCACCAAACTCGTCTTCTTCTTCATCCGAGTTCTTCTGCTCCTCGTCTCCCTCTTCATCATCGTCATCAGCACTAGCACCTTCTTCTTCTTCTTCTTCTTCTGCTTGAAGCAACAGCGGCAGTGCGCTCTTTCCATCCTTGGTTTTTGCAGCCACTGTCGCAGCAGCTTTAGCCTCTAACTTGGCCTTCTTCACGGCTGCAGCCGCCGCAGCGGCTTGCGCTTTGGCTGTTTTGCTTTGCCCCCGAGCATGCACTGCGGCAGCTGCCTCACGGGCGCGGAGCTCGACCTTCCGCAGCTTAGCGTCGTGCTCCAGCACACGGCTCCTCGCAGTGAGCACCAGGCGGCACACGTGGGCGAGCGCTTCTCGCTGCGCCAAGTCGACCATTTCTGTGCCACCCTGGCTTCCTCTTCCTCCTCCTCGTGCGCTTTTCTTGGCCGACGGCAGCGGTGTTGGGGCCGTGAACAGCACGTCTCCAAAGCTATCGAAAGCAGAATGAAGCAATTCACCTAACTTTGGTGGCATGGCTCCATCTCCTGCTGCTCCACTTGCCGGGGCTATGCGCTGCAAAGCAAGGCTCGCCGCGTCGGAGATCGGACCGCCCGCTGCTGCGTGCGCTGCTGCCACTTCAAGCCAGTTGCCACGCTCCAAGTCGCCAGCGTCAGCAAACGACTTCTGCACGGCTGCAGGCGCAAACCCCGCCACGGGCGAGAAGGCGCCCAGCCGAGCACGACCTGCGGTAGTACCTGCAGCGGTCACCATGGCACTTGTACTGGAAGAAGAAGCTGACGAATTGAGCTCAGCACGAAAGTGGCGATCGTACGACGCCCTAGATAATTTGGCAGCTTCACCGGCGTCACTTACGGGCGCCATTGCTGCCGCTTCCGCCCTAGTATTCGCAGTTGCTACTGGAAGCACACCCTCAGCGCTTTGATCTACTTCATTGTCATCGTCGTCGCCGCTACCGCCAGAGCCTTCCTCGTCATGCTCATCCGCAACGTTCTTCTTGGAAGCTGCAGATGCAGCGGCAGCTTTGCTATGCTTCACCAACTTCTGGAAAGCAGTCAGTCGACCACCAAGAGCGGAGTCGTCATCTTCGTTGTCGAACGCACTCTCGCCCCCCTCATCGTCGTCATCTTCGCTGTCTGACAGCGGCTTCTTTCGGCGAATGCACAGAACTTTGCGCCGCCCGTCCGGCCCAACATCCTCTGTGCGATCGCCAAGTGGTCCAACGGTGGATGCTTTGCGGCGTCGATTTTTCGGCTTCTTTTCTTTCACTGGTGCTTCGAAGAGCGGTGCACGCATTTCAGCCTCGAACTGCTGTTGCTGCTCCTTGAGCCATTTGCGTTCGACAACTCGCCGCGCCTTATCATCAGCAGCTTGTGTACGCCGCCACCCTCCAGGTGCAACAGCTGAGGTTGGGCCCATGTCATGTTTACTAGTAGGCTGCTCCTCGTCGTCCGAGTCCTTGTAGGCTGCATCTTTTGTGCCCCAACCGCCAGTAGCCTTAAGGACTTCCCTCTCTTTCTTGGAGCGCTTGACCTTCTTTTTCTTAACGGGCTTACTTTTTCCAAACTTCATGCTTGAAAAATAATATGAAGCACTATGGCCCAGTAGCCCGTATCCTGGGATCTACTTCTGATTAATGGATGGTGGCTGTAGGTTGTCGCCTAGCACAGCTACAGGTGTTGTAGACCTACTACTTAGTAGAGCTTCTCGCTGACGACTTCGCTGAAAAAATACGCGATGCTTGATGCGACGTATTTCTAAGGCTATATATACGGGTAGAGATTACGGCAAAAAGCAGGCGAGTGCTCCTCGGTCCTCGGTCCTCGGCATCCCGCTTTCCACGTGGTCACGTTGTTGTTTCAGTTACTCAGTCAGATTTTGACTTCAAGGCTTGAAGCTTCAAGCTAGCTAGCTAGAAGGCTAGAAGCAACCAACAACGATTGTGCCTATCCTTGCTTCAAGATATTTGAGAACGAGACATAATAGTCCTTTGTCGTCCTATCGAGACTAGTATTGACATGCGGCGCTTCGCAAGTTGTGTCGCTTTAGTGGCCCTATCAGCTAGCACGTGCACGGCCTTCACTCCATCGCGTAACGGATGGGGCATGGCGTCGTCCCGGGTAGCAATGAAATCGTCGCCGTCAACCCAACTCCCCTTTACAGTACCACCCGAAGCCGAAGAAATGCTAGCGTCGCTCGCGGCGGCGGCTGCTGACAAGGACGAAACTGTGCTTGAAAGCTCTGTACGTGAATCGTTTGATCGGCTGGGGCAACGTGAAATGATGGCGCTTTCAGCTCGGGCCAGTGGGAATGCGGCTGCTGAAGCGGCACCAGAAGTGGAGGAAGCAACGACCCCTAAGGATTGGGCACAGGTGCTCGACGCCGTAGAGCGCGAAACTCATCGCCGCATGTCGGCCGCAAAAGAACGCTTAGAAAAGCTGATGGAATCAGGCGAAATCAATGAGCTCGACAAACGCCTCAGCAAAATGGTGCGTGCGGGCTGTAGGCTTTTTGCAGGTTTAAGGTTTCAAGTCTAGCGAGATATCTAGGAATGAAGCAAAGCCGCTGTAAGATAGAGAGCCAAGCTTATGGCGTAAACATGTAATGATAAGTGGTTCTCATTAGTAGGATTAGAGACTTTTTCCCCTCTACTTTATCTCATCTCGCGAACTGCGTCTATTCCTCCTCATTCCTGTAATGATCACAGGTGCGAGACTCGGAGATCGACCCAGCGTTCTTGACCGTTCTCAACACCAACTTGGAAGCCGCGAAAGCAAAAGAAGAAGCTACTAGCGACGATGACGCCGGTGCAGCTGCAGCAGTGTCACTGGCGAACGTTTACCAGCACATGTAAGGAGGGCACGCATTGTCAGGAAATAAATTAATGTTATGCAGCTCCCACTTGTCTTTTCCCCAAATCTTTCTAAAGTCACCGGCAACCAGTGGAATCTTTGATTTTTACTTCTGTAAGGGTTACTCCCGCTATCTCACTTCACACTTTTTTGCTCTTGTACGACGTGCACTTTTTGGGGTGGTGTGCTTTCTGCACTCGTTGGCTGCTGGTTGCGTGCTTTAGCTCCTCGCGGGTGCAAGAAGAGCTGGAAAAGAAGGCCTCGCCGGAGTTTGCGCTGCTGCACAAGCTGATGCGCACCGACGATGCTGGCCTCCGGGAGCGCATTCTCGGCCACTACCTCAAGCCCCAGCGCGAAATCCTCATGCCGGACACCACGGTGATCCCGCTGGACACCCCCAAGCCCAGCCGCGTGGCGCCCATGGCGTTCAGCGGCGCGGTGCAGCAGCTGGTGACCACTTTGCGGAGCTTGGACGTGAACGGCGACACGGTGGTGGAAACCATCGAGTCGGCCCGCGAAGTAGCGAAAGAAGCGCGGCGGATCATCGAAGCCGATGAGCTGTACGGGCCCGAAGTCCTTGACGAATTCACGGAGTCGCTCATGGGAACCTTCGGCGGTGGGCGCGGGTGATGGAGCTCTTTGCTTATTGTAGACGTATCGATAGGGCGGTGTGCCCACCTTAATGAGTTGCCGGGTCGTAAGTCGGTGTTGTGTGTTTGGGATGCGTTTATGTCTCGCACCGTTTTCAATCAAATACGCTACTACTTCAGTTCGGAACCGCCAACCGGCACATGAATGATAATACTATTTTTAGAATCAAATAAGCACCAGGAAAATTAATTCCAGTAAGCTAAAGTGAATGCTGAATGCTGCGTGTATTCATCTTAAAGTTTTAAGGTTAAATTTTAAGAGCGATTCTCGATAGTTGATTGCGACATGACATATAATATATAGTATTATACCAGTATCTCGTATATATAATCCCAGTGAGCATGTGCGCAAGGCCATTTGGTTTAGTGTTTGGTGTACAGTAGTGATATTGATAAGGAATTGGTACGATACATATATACAGCGGCATATCAATAGATGACCTCCATGCTCCCGCTCTTGACGACACGGAAATTCCCGTCTTTGCATTTCGCAATCAAGTCGTTGAGCCGAATGCGTGCTTCGGGCACTAATTTACTGAGCTCCGGTGGCGCAACCCTTTCTACGCGCGCATAGCCATCGCCGACCCAGCAGACCTGAGGCAAAGGGACACGAAGAAAGAGGGTGATAAAAGAAAAGAGCCTAGAAAAGGGATTTAAAAAAGTGGGGAACATTGTGGTTGAGGGGCTTGGAACATGTGTGTGTTTGACATGTTGCAATTCTGGCACCTCTTCCACAAGGATGGCCACGCCCGGTGAGGTTGACACGAAGCTCCCGCCGCCGCCTCCTCCGTGCATGCCTCCACCGCCGCCGCCGTAGCCCCCACCTCCCCCACCGCCCAGGGCCTTGCCTGAAGGGGCTCCACCCCCACCGAACCCGCCGTGGTGCCGCCGCTGCCCTAATCCACCACCACTGCTGCTGCTGCTGCCATTACTGCCATTTAAACTCGATAGGATACCGCCGCCGCTGTTGCTGTGGCCTCCAGAATCTGCACTTCTTCGTTGAGCTTCCAGGCGGGCTTTGGTGGCGTGCGCGGCCGCCGCCACAATCTCGCGGTGGGTCTGGGGCCGCCGGGGTGCGCGTGCGTTGGTTTCAGCCAGCGATGGCGTTGGGCCCTGACGAATAGGACCACAGAAAGCATATACTGTCAAGAGCAGCAGTAAAAACAAAACACGCACTAGCAAATCACGAGGTAATCAAAAACGGATTCTAAAGAAGCAAAAGGCCGTCGCTTGAAGGAACGAGCATGCATGACAAATACTGACTTCGATGCAGCAGTAAGAGGAACGGAACAGTTATGGTAACAGGAACACACGATTGGTAGGAAGATTATTACAAAAAGAATAATGAGTCCAAAACATGGAGCAGTACTCAATTACCGGTTGGCTGAAATAACTGTCGACGCCTCCAGGCCCATAAAAACCTGCGCCGCCGCCCGCGAAGTACGCTTCGCCACCACGCCCGCTGCCCCCCGAAATGGCGTTGTGGCCCGGCCGTGGCGGCTTTTGCCCCAGTCCTCCTGACCCACTGGCGACTTGGCCGTGAAGCGGGGCGTCTCGACCTAAGACGACGCCCAAGAAATAGGTATAGCGTGTGTACAGAGAATCTTGAAGTCAACACGAACTCTCAGAAGTTTTCAGCGCAGGTGGGAAGTTCCAAACATCGCCCATCAAAATTCGTATTAAACACTTCAACTTTTCCATGCTCCTTCAAAGGACCGTACCACTGGAGTTCAGAGAGGCATCCAAGCCGTTGCAAGTGCACGTGGCACCGCCACCGCCGCCAGCCACCAGAATCGGCGCGCGCGTGCCGTTTTTGTGCCATAACATCACACAAGTAGCTCCACCACCGCCACCGCTCACCTAAAATTATTCAGCATCACCAATGATGTCAAATAGCTCTTATTGCATACATTGTCCGTAGATTTAGCAGAAGAAATGATACTTTCCAAGTCAACTGACACGCGCTCATTTGGGTGGATGATGTTACTGAACCTCCTACTTTTCACCAAACATTTGAAATTCATCCTTCGACTCAAATACCGTTATGTTTTTTTTTCTCAAGGTTAATCAACATAATCTCACCAGACGGTCGCCATCGACCGAAGTGCCATTGTATTGGGCCTTGCCAGCGCCACCTACGATGACGCCTAGGCGCTGGCCCTTGTTCAGCTTCAACAAGCACGCAAGCGACGCGCCGCGCCCGCCTCGGTTCGTGGTGCCCTTCTTGAACAAGTGCCGCACGTCAGCGCCGCTGGCCGCTACTGCACCGACCAAATACAATCCGTCCATGGGGACTTCGTAGGCTTCCAATTGGCCTTTGAAGTGAAACTCTGTCGCGTGGCCGTTCGTTGCCCAAGGCCATGCGATAGCGTGCGTAACCGTAGACTGGCCGCCCTCGGCAATTTCTTTCCGTAGCGCAGTTTTTCCCGACAGCTGCAACAGCTCTCGCCGTGCTTTGTACTGGTCCAGATCCACCATCATGATGCAGTATGGGCAGCGCAGCCTAAGGGCGCACTGATATTTGGTAAGGATTAATAAATCGAGCTATTCTACTAGAGGTTTAATCACAAAGTTAGCTAAGAGACCAAGACTAGGAATCAAGGCATGTATCTAGGTCTCTACATCATAATTACTAGTATAAAATTATTACAAAGCTATGGGCTGTCCGGCTGGTCTTCACGTGTAAGCCTAAAACGTGTAACCAACTAGCCAAGGGTATAACGAACGCTGATGTATCAAGGGGATTACTTTAACAAGGATGTATTGCACCACTGCACGAACTACTTTTTGTACAAACCGTTTTTTTTCTCTCATCCAATAATTTAATAACAAAAACAAGAAAGTACTGTAGTAACTAACAGTCTTACAGTAGCTAGCTAGCCTAGCTAGCTAGCTAGCTAGAACACACTACTAACTTGCCTACTACAGGACAACAGTATATATTATCGCGCATCTGTGCAGATCTGTAGAGACTTTCCAATACAAATTTCACGGCTCGTGGCTCGTCGTCACCTTTTGATTAAATTTTAGCTTACTTAGAGTCTATTTACTGTTGAAGCTCTCTTTTACTTCGGAAACTTTGATGGAAGATATCATGATATGATAATATGATAACCCTACAACTCACCAAAGACGTTGGTAGCACCTGATCTCTGATCTCATGATAACCCGATCTCTAGTTATTCAGATGCGACTACGCATCTAATGATGGTGAGCTAAGCTGGCTCATACACTCAAGAATATCCACATTCAGCATCATTCTGGTCTCTCGAAATGGTTGTGAGAGCATGCCATTATTCAGTATACGACTACTCCTTGCCAGTTCAAGCCAATTAAACGCATTGAACTAGTTTCGAAGTAAATCGGCTTCGGAAATGTTTGTACGCATTTTCCTATCTTGTTTATTTATCATCAATGCCAGCACCGTAAGTGGCCTCGGTTCATTTTCGGCGATGATGACCATTGATGAAAAACAACAAAAGAAGTTCATTCGAATGGTTGCTGGGCTTGACAATGGTGCTTTCGACATAATTTCACCGAGCAATAAAGTCCGTTCTAAAGAATACCGAATCCACATGATAGGAGATTCTACTATGAGAAATCAATGGTCTGCTTTGTGCAGTCTATTTGCTGGCAGTCCAAAGAAACTGCCTCAGCCGACGAATATGGTGCCTTCTCTCCAATGCATCGGCGATGGATGGGGATACAAACGTCTGATTGCAACCGGTACTTTCGATTTTATGAACCCCTTAGTAGCTTCTCAAATGCCAGGAATTCTCGCAGCAGCTACGAAGGCATACAATATTAGCCACTTTGATGCAATTACGTTTGGCAGCACAGCACTGCACGCATTACAGCTGTTCCCATATAGAGATTTAGGAGACACTTTCTGGCAGAAAGCTATCCATTTTGAGAACGATGTGTCTAATATGCTACGGGTGGTGAAAAATTATACATCTTGCCCTATTTTTCAGACTATACATTACATTTGCGATAACCTTTTCGTCGGGAAGTGGGCTGACGCAATTAAGGATATTTACAGCGGAAATGACAGCAAACTTCGAAGTATTTGTCAGAAGCGGTTACCTCAATCCGTCGAAGTCTGTATGGAGTTTTCCTTTACATCCAAAGGTTCGATTAGAGT
>Ga0307979_1003342_pt1 | contig 10803 bp, 10 predicted proteins | sample OrgLakmetage1058_FD_201833 | JGI IMG/M metagenome (GOLD analysis project Ga0307979, IMG submission 201833) | Saline water microbial communities from Organic Lake, Antarctica - #1058 | ecosystem: Environmental > Aquatic > Non-marine Saline and Alkaline > Saline | place: Antarctica: Organic Lake... | reverse complement strand
ACGTCACCATGGAATCTACTCGAAATTTTCAGTAACATTTCGCACTTGTCTGTATGCGCACAACCATGGTCCATGGCGATGAACACTGCAGCTGAAGGCGCACGCACAAGGCGGGAGGAAAGGGCGCGAAGAGAGAAAGAGAGAATAAAGAGAAAGGCAAGCGCACCACACACGAAACTTGAAGACACGACGACCCCTCACCACCAAAAAGAACACCGATTCCCCCGTATTTACCGTATATTTGAGGACGATACCGTATATATACCGCACGTGATTCCCACGTAAATGCCGCGTAAATACCGCGTGAAGTGAATTTTTGAGACCTCGCGCGTGATTCCCGCGGGTACGTGAATCGCAACCTTGACGGACACTAGTCATTCAACTAAGACACTAAAAAGACTGGATACTAAACACGTGTGATTGCAATTGTACACAAACAGCAAATGGCTCACGCATAACAGACGACAGAAGACAAGGACGCATATCCTCCTATACGTTCCCAATACAGGGCACACGCCTAGTACATGAACAGTTCGCAGGTCGGATTAGGGATAGGGTAGATTTAGATCTGGATTTCAAGAGATTAGGCCATTTTATTATGCATACGCATATCGGATTTCGGCATTGCGGATGCGGATATATGCGTTAACGGTACGTGTGGTGTTTAGGGTTTAATTCAGTCCTTAAAGTTTAAAAAGAGCCAAAGAGCCAGGGAGCCAGGGAGAGAAAAAAATGGGATTGGCCGATTGGGGTTGGCCCTTTTCACTTTTCACTCTTCTGTCTTCTGTCTTATCTCTTAGTGCCTTTACGCCCTTTCCTGTTCTTTAATTCTTATTTTAAATCCGATGCGGGTTCGGGGTTCGGGGTTCGGGCGTCCGAGCTCAAGCTGCGGGCTGAAGTCTGCGGATAGAATTTAGAGCGCGATAGAAGATCGAGGAAAAGGCGAAGTCGGCTCTCGTCTCTATTCCCTCCTCACTTGAAGTTACAGCTTTCATGATGGCACACGAGAAGGGAATTGGGATGAGGATGAGGACGTAGAACAGTTCGAAGCGGCCAAAACCTCAAACGAAGGGAGACGCGCACAACGCAGCCATATAGGCCCCAATAAAAAAACTTGAGGAATGCTGCAGCGAAGTCGCATATCGTGGGTGTGGCCATCACTCCTCATCGTTCGTAAAACTACGCACGTACTTTTACAAACGATGGGGAGTGTTTGTCCATCCGAAGTCCGAAGTCAGGAATCTCAGTCAGAGGAACGGAATGCACGAAATACAAGGGAAACACAATTCGGAACACAACGACGAACGACGTGATAAGACAAAGGGAAGCAACCTGGAAGCAACTAAGCAACGCAACCAACAGAGCAACAAGAACAACGACGCGACACTACATACAACGCCTATTAGGCTTAGCGCTTTCAGCTCGAGAGTAGCGTAGACTTACCTAATCATAAAAGCCTCTAAGTAGCGACATTGATAAATCTCTAGCTTCCAGGGCCATCTTGAAAGCGGGGCGCCTAGAACGACTTCGTCCGTATACACTGACTAAATCCTATGGCGTCAACTTACGAAATCAGACCGATCAATACCTTGGCTTTCCCCAAGGGAAAACATCCAAGATGCGAGTTGACCTTTGTGCCGGCTACATGTCTCATTGAAACTCCTCATATCACCCTGTGAGTCAGTATACGAGGATCGTGCGTCACGTCATGCGAACTGAATGCCTTACATCATTTTTAATTGCTGTGGTTGGCAGGTATTACGCAACGAGAGAGCACGCGGAGCAGGCGTGGCATGGCATTATGCACAAAATAGCACCTTTATTGGGGCCGTTGCGATCAAACGCGGTATGTATAGACTCCCAATTGGGTGTGGTTGATGTTCAACACCTGAGCATTGCATACACATCGCCCCTCTGACAAATCTCCGTGCGTGCGCTGAATATCGTGTTTGTAGGGGGTTGTGGGCTCTGAAGAAGACCGCGCGAAGAGAGAGTACACGCTGGCTATGTCCAAGCGCACGCTCGTCGACCTCTGCCAGCAGGAGGCGGCCAAGTTTCTTGCTTCAGGTCGACACGAGCTTGCCATTCCTGGCGCGACGCAGGCCATCACATTCCTTCGCGACTTAACTGGCGACGATGCTATGGAGCTAGTGCCGCCTTACTTGCTCCTCGCCGAAGCCAACCTCGGCTTGGGTCGCTTCCAGCAGGCGGAAGAGTTTCTTTCGCTTGCCAATTGGTCGGTTCTGAAAAACCCCGGCTGCTCCAACGCGGTGCGGTCGCAGCTACACCGCAACCTCGGCAAACTGTATTCGGCTCAGGGGAAGCTCACAGAGGCCTTGGAAGAGCTTGCCAAGGACGTGTATTGCAGTTCCGCTGAAGTTGGGCCGGAGCACATCAACACGTCAGCGGGTTACTTTTTCATGGCGTCCATCTTTTACACCCAGCATCGGGTCGAGAATGCCTTGGCGTTTTACGACAAAGTTGTGGACATATGGTACAAGTTTTTAGCGTCTGCGCGCAACGATGAATCACTGGCAGAAGCTCTGTCAGAGAGCCAAATGTCAGAGGGCCAAGAAATGATTGGATTCATTCTCGCGACGCGTGCTAAACTTTTGGGCCCTCAGCACATCGCGACAGGCGAGGTAAGCATGAACTTGCCATGTCCGAAAAGCACTTGGATAGTCGATTTTTGCTTTACGATAAAAGTGAGAGTTGTTTCTCTCTTGTTTTCTTTGAGGCAATGACTACGAGCTCATCGATGACACTTCCTTGCCGCCTTCTCCTCTTCTCACCTCTGCTGTTATGTCAGGCGAAGTACACACTGGGGTTGTTGCACCTTCAGCGGGGAGACCGGCCAGCTGCCCTCGAGTGCGCGGCTTTCGCGAGCGAGGTCTACGCCAAACACCTAGGTCCTGAGCACCCATCAACCCGCGATGTCATGAGCGTGCTCCAAGATCTGAACCGCGACCCAAGCACATGACTTAAAGCTGATCCTGCCCATGGAATTTACGGTTGAAACGTCTTGGTTGTCTCTCTGTCGCTCTAATAGTAATTTCTAATTATTACGCATGCGCATACAGATTTTCGCTAAGAAGCTATGATGCCTATTCAGTACTAGTATCTCGAATAAGCTTGGTGACTTTACTCATAAAAGACTCATTTTTGTAATTCTCGAAATTTTCTAAGTTGGTGTGTATTAAAACCGGAAGAGCAACGAAATTGATAATTGATAATGCAGTTGCAGTTGCAGTTAATAGTTAATTGCAGTTGCAGTTACACGTTGCACGTTACACCGTTACGGCTACAGCTCAGTGTACAGAAGTTCCGGTAGAAGTATAATCGGAAAGCAGAAACGGCCGGTATCTGTTACTGAGCGGTGCGGAAGGTGCTTCAATTGCGAATTGCGAATTGCGGTGTTGCAGGTCGCAGGTCGCTGTTGTGTCATTTGTCAGTTGTCAGATTGTCAGTTGTTGCCTTCCGTTTACTTCCCTTGTTGCGATAGCCGTAACACCAAGCTCTGACCGCCGTGACCGCCATATAGTGTGAAGTTGCTTGCGGTGATGGGTGCTGGTGCATGATGCATGGTTGTCTGTTGCAGTAGCAGTAGTCGTCTGAAATCTACGATTGCCGCCGCCACACGCCACACCAATTTGCCGTAGCCCCCACTCTGTAGGGGCTCAGAAAAGGAAAGAGGGCAAACAAGAATGGCAAAGACTATTACTGCCGCGAGCTCGAGAAATAAGATAGCTGCTTTGTCTAGCTTACACTAACCTAGCCTAGCTAGAATGGAAACTTCGACGGTTGGTCCTGACCTGGACGCTGCTGTTTCCCATGCCCTTTCCCTGGCGGTTTCGCACGGCCCTGCAGCTACCACTTTTGAGGCATTAACAGCTTCAGGCTTACCGCCACCTCTCTTGCTTTCTTTCATTGAGGAGTCAATAGGGCAAGCAAGCCGAGATGGAGAAGACCCAGAAGCAGCTGCATCGTCTCTGCTTCATTTATTGCAAAAACATCTTCAAAAGTCTCTCAGTGAGGTGAGCTCAGACACTGAGTACTTTAGATCCTAGCTAGGGTTTGTAGGCTGCGGCAAAGTACTCAAGCTAGGTTGAGTAAGATCGCCTCCTCAAGTATGACAATCTTTTGTCGAAAAATTGCTGTGCATGTGTCAGGCCACACCTCAAAGTCTTCCGTGTGACGTGCCAACGACGCAAGGTGCCTTCGCGACGAGTAGGGGTAATATCGAGCACTGCAGACTGCAACACCTTTCTGAGACTTCTTGCTCTTACTTTCTTTGGGAAAGTAATTCTTCCACCTTTTTACTGCTTACTCTTTAGATGATGATCACCAAGTCCATTCAAACAACCAGTGGGACAGCCTGAGGCAAAACAATAGTGGAGGAGGAGGAGGCGGGTTTTCTTGGCTCGACTTCGAAGGAGGTTCCTTCCCTCCAAATCCCTTTGAAATGATCCCAGCGGCCCTGACAGGATTACAATCCAGCGATCCATCTCAGCACCTTCAGGCTCTGCAAGACCTGACTCCTTTGACGGCTGATGAACTAGCGTCGAGCGGCGAGTGGCCGTCTCTCAAGCTCTTGCTAGGGCAGCACTTGACCAGCGAGCATGTGAACATCGCAAAAGACGCAGCGTCCATACATTTGATGCTCTTTCGCAGTGCTCCTCCAAGGCAGGCAGCTGAAATATGCCTCAGCGTTTTAGAAGCTCTTGCGCGTTTGACTAAAAGTACGTCTTCTGAGAAGGATGTGCAGCCTGTTATGAGCCCGCACTTTCATTCATGAAATTGACGTCTGCCCCCAACCTTTTTTCCTGCAATTTCATATACTGCCAGGAACGTCTTACGTCGCTGTTAACGGCCTCGCTCTGGGCGCTCACTCTCCCGCAGCCCCTGTCTCGCGCCTCGTTCGCTTAATGCATTGCTTATTGAGCGAGATGGCGGCGCACTTTCGTTACGTGCCTGAATCCACGGTGTTTGACCTCGCTTTCGCTGTCATGCAGCTCCTCGCTCATTCGCCGCCACATGTGCTCGACAAGAGCGGCTCATCCCCGGTAGTGAATGCCCGCACGCTCACGATAGCTCATTGGCTAGGAGTCTACGACCCCACGGCAGAATGGTTTCGCGCCTGGGCCTGTCGCCTGTCCCCTGTAAAGATGGCCGCTGCGCTGCGACAATCAGGGCTCACCACTGCTCTAATACAACGAGCGCAGGGTCGCCGCGAGGGCCAAGTCGCAGAGGAGAAAGAAGCACCTGCTGTTGATGCTTCCCGCACTACTGCTTGCCTCGACTTTGCGGATGCAACGAATGCGAATCCGCTCAGTTCTTCTAGCGACACGTCGTTGTTGCCTTGGCCGATGCTCGATGATTTTCACCTTAAATTGACGCTTTCCATGCTCGGCACAATTGCTCTCTTTCACGTGGATGATCTAGCATCATCATCACCTACGCCTTCGCCATCGCCACCTCCCTCACTCCACGAGCTGATTGCTGTCTTAGCACCGCACTTCCTCGAGAACACAGAGGTGGTGGAGAGGGAAGAAGAAAAGGGCGCACGTAATCCCAACAAGAGACGCCTTGTTGCATCAGTTCTCGCTGAAATTGTGGATACGAATTCAGCGGCTGCCGACATCTGCTCTCGAGAAGTGCGTACACTCATTCACCACAATTCACAATGGAAGATTATCCTATTTCAATTATTCCTTACCTTGGACCTTGACACCATTCTCGTGCCCGTCTCTTCTACTCCATCATCTCCTCATTCATTTCATGGAACATGAAAACAGGTGTTAGAGCCCATCTTGAAGCGCCGGTCGCCTGCATCTCTCGCAGCTCTAATGCCTGACCTCGCAGCCATTCTCAACGCAAGCTCCAACTTCAGTGCCTACAGCGCGTCTCTACTAATGGACCTGGTGGTGTGGCAGCCTTGGATCATTGGGAGCCTAGGGCCCGCTTTCGAAACTCTCGGCCAACACGGGCGATTAAACGGGAAGTTGATTGCTCTGAGCAACGACACGATTCCTTTGGCCTCGGACCTCTTGCTTCCTTGGCTCTGGTCATCGAGATGCATCCAGCACCTTTCCGCGCAACATCTTGCTGCTTGCACCGTCCTGCTGTCTCAGAACCTCTTATCAGACCTGCATAGTAATAATGGCAGCAGTTTTCAGCGAGGCAGCTGTTGCTGGCGCTTGTTGCAGTGCTCTTCCACTCATGCTGGCATGGTTGCCCTTCCTCCTGCTGTTCCGAGGGCCTTGTTTGCACGACTTCAAAGCGAAGATCTTCATAGAGGAGAAAGTGACAAAGACGCAGCAATCCTCCCTTGGCGAAATTTACTGCTCTCTCTTCTTGGCTTGACCACATATCCAGCTTACGAATCGAGCAGCCCAGCGGAGCGCGTGTGTGCGGACATCATCTCAGAATGCGCTCAATTAGTTGCCAATGATGACGACGACAGTAGCTACTTCGCTCACCTCGTGCTCCTTGCTGCCTGTGCTCGCGTGAGCAATGCTGCCGCCATTAGTCAGAGCTGCCCTAGTTTAGTAACTTCACTGGAAGACACATCAACGCCCGTAAAACCATACAACGAGTGCACTGGTGCCAGGGCACAGCTACGAGCCATCCTGTCACCGACTGCGACTATCAGTCCCCAAGATTCGCCGCCTCTCCATGAGACGAGTGTCAACTGGCGCGCTGTCGTGGCGACCAATGATCAGTGGGGGGCTGCACCTCAAGTGACTACTAAACCTTCCTTCACATCAAGTGGCTCTACGAGCGCTCAGCAGTCATTCCATAGTTTCGAGGAGTTTCTGCGATTAATGGCAGCGCTGCCTTATTGGGACTGTTCTTCGAAGAAGGACTTGACAGCCGTTGCAGCTGTGCTCCATGCTGCCTCTGGAGGTGATGATAAAGGTGAGGCTTTCATTAATTGGGTGGCGGTGGCTGTGTTGAGTGTGGTGGTGGACGCCAATGCAACCGTAGAAGTGCTTGCTAGCCTCAGACAGAGCCGATCTGGTCCTTTACTCTTCTACGGGAAACAACGCCCTCCTCCTTCTTTCGCTCACCTCATTGCGCTTCTCGAGGAACTCGTGGAGTGTGAAATGCCCGAGCTCCACTCAAAGCTTGCCGCCACGAGCAGGCCCCTCGCTTCCTTTCTTCCTTTGTGGTGGCAACAATTCTTCGTGAGTACTGTGCCCTGGGCTCAGGTGAAGAAGTGCACCGCGATGCTCCTGCAGGAAGGCCCCACAGCCCTCGTCTTCTTCGCGCTCGCTGTGCTCAGGCACTTCACTCCACGCTTAAGCAGTGCTGCGTCCAGAGACGGCGCAGCGTGGGTGCCTCTTGTGGCGAATGACTTTGTACTGGAGGAACATGCGCCCTTTTTGGCAAAGGTGAAGGATTTACACGGCCCTGCCATTGCTGACGGCATTGCGATGGAGGTAGCTCAGCTCTGGCGAGAAAGAACCCATCACAATAGCGAGACCCCTGCTTCACTGCCTGAGACAACGGCTGCCGCCGCTTTGGAGGCGGAGGCAGAGTGGTTATAGTGAGGGCTTTCCTTAGTTCTTTTTCGGCCTTTTCTATTCTACAATCCCAGACGACTGTTAGACCTTTGGGCTTCGTTGGGAGCAATAATTCTAATTGCTGTTGCTCTGAAGCGTCTCCAGCTCTCCAGCTTCTTGTAACTTGTAACTCAAGAGTTAAGAGTTCAGGAGTTCAAAGTTCAAAGGAAAAGGAGTGAGCGTAAATGGATAACTCAAACTGTTCTCGCCTTGCTACGAAATAATTCTTTTTGATTGGAAGTCCTAAGGACTAACTTATTAGTAAGTAGTAAGGACATCGGCGTGCTGCTCGTATCGCTGCGATAATCGCACACTTCACTACTGGAATGCCAGTATTGTATGAAGTGAGTTCTAAAAAACGGGGGGTTTAGAGTTCATTACATATCGCAATCAAAAGACAAGATAACAAACGGGGGCATCCCGAATTCGTTACTCCTAATCCTGGTGCCTTAGTCAGCAGCAGGGACTTGCGCAAAGCACCGTGAAATAATCGGTCGGGGGGTAATGAGTTCGTCGACGTCTTGTTGGGCGATGCTTTTTTGCAGCGAGGTGACTTCGCATTCCACAAATTCCATAAGAAATCGATTCTCGCTGCTGATCAGGCATCTCCAAGGCATCTTCGTACTGCTGGCTGTGAGCTCACAATCCGTTCGGCTAGAAACTGCTATGGTGCGCCAAGAATGAGTCAAGTAGATTCATCTTGATCAAAACATCAACCGGTAATAAGTATAGTCGAATGAGGCGGAATAAAGAGTCATCATCTCCAGCCCGCTGCACCTACAGTGATCCCACCACCTCCCGTAATTCCCGCCGCCATCGAGCTTCCCGAGCTGCTCGACTCCGAGGACTCCTCTCCCGGGGCCTGCTCCGGTGGTCCGCCCCAGGTGTCCTGAAGGTCGGCAAATTCGGCGTATTGTTGGTCGAAATCGGCGTATTCGCCGTCAGCCTCATGCACTGCTTTCGTAGGAGGATTCTTGGCAATGTCTACATCGTTTGCGTCGGATAGCTTGAGGAATTGTGCGGCTTTGAACACTTCATCTGCGTCTCGTCGCTCCGGAGCTTCCTCTACATAGGCGTAGTAGTCAACGCCTGGTATAAGCCCTACGAAAGTGCCAGAAGGCTCTTCCTTAACATAGGTGAATTCAGAGGCCCATGGATTAACCTCTCCGAAAGGGCTCGGCGGCACATTCATGCTTGATACCCTTTTCTGTGCCAACCGTGTGAATTCGGAAGGGCCTTGTTGGCTCAAACGAACCGTACAGCCAGGCATGACTACACTAAAGCAGTACTCCTCATCGATCTCTACGGCTGTCAATGACCCACTTTTCAACGGGAAGGGCTGCTGGTAGGTGTTGTATATGATGCGGCAGTACTGCGGCGTCTCCAGCTCAGTTGATGTTGCTGCGCTTTCGACTGGAGGCAGAGGCGGCGTGGCCTCGGCTGTGCTAGTTGGAGGAGGCAGGGGAATTGTTGACTCAGGCGCCTTCAAAACCGCACCAGCCTCTGCTGTACCCGTGGCAGGAGACACTGCGACAGTCTCGAGAGAAATGACAGCAGGTGGTGGTGGCGGCATGGCCGCAGCAGGCACATTCGGCATAGTTTCATTCGGAGGAGGCGGAGGTGTCATGGACATCGTGGTGTAATTGGAATGAACAGGAGCAAATAATTATGCGTTCGTTTTCGAAGCAGTGTTTTCACGGACGCTGAGGAAGCATAACCTTTTCTGTAATAATTAGCTGAGCTTAGAGTTCCTAGTCCTGTGTTGCCCGCGCTCCGTAAAATGCAATAATATTGGCGTGTCGGTTAAACGCATTGTGCACCCATGTCCAGAAACGCAGCAACCATAAAACCATGAACACAGAAATATACAGACCTACAGAATTAACATAATATACGAAGAAGGAACAATGATACAGATTACCACGGCACCACGGCCCAACAGAAGCGGCCATTACAAATTTCGACACCGTGAGACCGTGAGACGGTGAGGATAAACTCCTCCTTAGGCTAGAAATGGCGAAACCAGGTTCGCCTGAAGCGAAAGCTATCGAAGATGAGCTTTCGATGTACAGGCAGCTTGAGGCACAGCAGAACTACATCATGAGCAATCGCCAGCAGTCCATATCGCAAATGAAGGCGAGTTTATACAGCTGGTTATGGGGTAACGCTTTTTGGCACGATGCTTCGGCTGTCAGGGCGCCGAAATTAACATAACGAACCTCCCAGCTTGGTTTATTTTAGCAATGAAAGTAGGAAAGGAATGTGGCAGGTCTAGCTAGGCTAGGTTGAGTGGTGTGCAATAGGACTACTTGTCTATACACGCAACCTGCCCGACTGTGTCAAATGACAATTGCTCACAAATGCTTAATGCTCTCTTGTGCAGGAGAACGAAATGGTGAAAGAAGAATTAGAACGCCTTGATGATGATGCGCCTGTCTTCAAGCTTGTAGGGCCAGTATTAATGCGTCAAGATCTTGACGAGGCAAAGCAAAACGTCGACAAGCGCGTCGAGTTCATTCGTACCGAGATGTAGGGCAAACATTTTCTGTCACCTCACTGCTCGCTATCTTACTTCAATGCTTCAACGTCTTTGCCTTATACTAAATCCTTGTACCCTTGAGCCTATCGCCTGAACTTGAAATGCGTGCGTGTCGTTTGCAGTACCAAAGCTGAAGGGAAAATCGAGGAGAACAAGAAACGAATGCAGGGGCACGGTGAAAAGGTGAGCAATGTATACCCACGCATGACTGCCACCGCCCTCGTCTTCACAACTCTTAGTTGTCCTTTTCTTTACGTGTGCTAATGAGGCAGATTATGAAGATGCAGGGCGATCTTCGGTCAAAAGCGGCGCAGGCAGCCCAGAGCGTCTATGAGGAACAATCGGCAGCTCTGAAGCACGAAGAACCTGATGAGTAAAGTGCGAAGGAAGTTAACGCAAGGAAGTGATAGGCCACGGATAGTATTAGGGGAAATGCCTTAATTGAGAAACAAATACACTTAGAAAACGCGTGGCCGGCTTTTCCGGAATTGCCATGCCGGTTTCGTGCTGAAATGCTGTTAATTGCCAATTGCCATATTCCATATTCATCGATCTCGATCGATCGAACTCGATCTAATACAAACCCAAATGGCACAGAAGCCAATGCTGCGGGCAGAAGTGGGAATGCGCGTGCGTTGCGCAAACAAAGCAAGTGCGGAATGATTCAGGAGGGAGAGGGGCATTGGCCAAATTCCTCGA
>Ga0307979_1003340_pt1 | contig 10804 bp, 7 predicted proteins | sample OrgLakmetage1058_FD_201833 | JGI IMG/M metagenome (GOLD analysis project Ga0307979, IMG submission 201833) | Saline water microbial communities from Organic Lake, Antarctica - #1058 | ecosystem: Environmental > Aquatic > Non-marine Saline and Alkaline > Saline | place: Antarctica: Organic Lake... | reverse complement strand
ATTTTTGCCCCAGCAGGGCATCGTCTCAATGTTTTTCTCAGGCGTCGGGCGCCAGCCGATCTCAGCATCGCCTGTCCTCTTTCTTGCTAACGAAGGATGGATTATGTTGCTGAAATGTTGTAGGCTGTGCGAACACGAATGAACACAGGCCTACGAACACCAGGAGTAGCTTCTCCGCTCCAGGAGCGGTACTTAGCGAGGTCGAACAAAGATTCGATTGTGTTCAGGCTCAGACTCACATGTATCCGAGTTTGGTGGGGGGGTTTCACCCTCATCCTGAAGCAGCGAGAACATGCCTGAGCCACCCTGAAACGTATTTGTTTTCCCCGTAACTGCGCCTTCGAGCTCATGACCGAAATCTTGTTATGGTCCGTAACTTCGCCTTTCCAAATGGCACATCGTGACGATCCACAATTATTTTTTTACGGTATGTTGCTCAAATCCATATTTCAAATAAAAAAAATTGCACACTTATGGTATTAAAAAGAAGTAGCCATCTAATTCCGGCCCTTCAGAGAAGAAAATCACAAAACTCGGTCTCAGTAATAATTTCGAATAGACTACTTAGCAGAGAAGTTGTTAGTGTTGTTACTTACTTGTTACTTGTTACAGGAAAGGAGAGGCCAAGCTTTGTCGGTTGTTCTCGGGTGTGTTGGTTGGGAAAAGACAAAAAAGGCCGAGAACGCCGAGAACTGATAGCCACGCTATGCTTACAAAAGTGTAGACAGACTACTTAGTTCTCAAGGAGGGAAAGCTGCGCGCAATGAATTCACGCCAAAGCTCTATGGATTCTGTCGATGGCACAGGCCTAGATGGTGACGAAGCTCGAAGATCAAACAAGCCGCGACGAGGTAATCGATTTTGGGCGAAGATCCGGGACAGCTCAAAGAACACCGGGGTTGGCATGGATTTTCTCAATGAAACACTCTCTAGTTTCGAGGACAGCGACACTGCAATAAAGAAGCTGCTAGAGGAAGCCCTGAGTGCAGCTTTCCCGGCTTCGCCAATCTATGCTGGTGATTCTGACGAGGCAAAACAAGACCTTGCCAAGGATACAAGCAATGATGGTATGGAGGTGTCTCTGCTGCAGTTCGCACTTTCAACAGAGAATGCAGCTGAGAAGGCAGGCGACTCGAAGCGGGCGAACAAACCATCAGTAGATATGATGGACATGGCACCACCGCCAACCTTACAAGCAGACCACGAACCAATGCTCAAGTTATGGCGCTCACGGCCAGACGCAATTGTCTACGGCATTGTCACTGACTGGTCGCGGTGAGTGCTTCCTCCGTGCCCCACGCCTCTATAACTACTTCGTTTGTGGGCTCAAACGCGACAATACATACAGACATTCTACGTTATATTCCACTGAATCGTGTGGTTATTTTCGTCATCATTTCTTTTCGCTATTCAACACTACTCACTTTTTGTTAATTATCACGGTGTTGTGTCTTTCGTTTCCTTCCCCGTTTTTTCAGGCCACGAATGTGTGACTGGATTTCTGGTCGATTGCGCAGCACACCTGATTCTGATAGCATTTTACCAGGCGTAGAAATAGCTAAGGCTGAGTCATCGAGGCAGGAGATATATATGGCGGATTCATTCTCATCACACGCTGAGGATGTCGGCGAGAAAGATGCTGTGCCTGATGACGAGAAGCGTCCTGGGCGTGAGAAAAAATCGCGCAACAAGGCTAGCGTCAACTCTGGACCTTCTTTTGCGGCATCACTGGGAACAGAATGCAGTGAGCGTGGGTGGCTAGCACGAGCGTCGCAGCCCGAGTTCGCTGCCGCAGTCATGAGCGACGACCAAGTGAGCGACCTTGCCGTGCGGGAACTGCTCCTTCAACGCATGCTGTTTCCTACCGCCGTGTGGGGCTTGGCCCGGCGAGGCGCAGGTCCGTGGAGTCATATTGGCCCTGACGCCGTGGGCACAGGCCAAGGCGAAAGCTACGGCGGCGCAGCTGCCGCGACCAACGGGTGCGTGTACTTCATGCCGCGGGCCTCCTCGGGCGTGATGTGCGTTGACCCTGTCCTGGGCACTGTGAGCGAGCTGGGTGACGGAACAGGAGCTGAACCGCCACCGCCAGCGTCTTCGCTAGGCGAGGGTGGTCTCTCAAAGAAGTATGCTTCTGCGCTGCTGGGCCCAGATGGAAAAATTTACGGCATTCCCTCAGACGCCGGTCGCGTCCTGTGCGTTGATCCAGTCACCAACGAAGTGTGTTTCATTGGCGAAGACTACGGGTCCGATACTCCCGAAAAATGGGGCCAAGCTACGGTCTCTTCCGACGAGAAATTCATATACTGTGCGCCTCACATGATGGGACAAGTGCTTCGTATCGATCCGTGGGCAGGGACAACCTCGCTTGTGGGCACTAACCATAGCAAGAGCTCTGAAGGGTTGTGGTGGGGTGCCGTAACCGTAAATCACCACATTTATTTCACGCCGAAGTGCGCTTCCTACATCCTTCGGTTTGACACCGAGGACACAACTTCACTTGAATTTGGGAACAACTTAGATGGTGGTAGTGGTGAAAAAAAATACCTTGGGGCGTGCCTCGCGTACAACGGCTGCATTTATGCGGCTCCTGCCTGGCGCAAGAAAATCCTTAAGATCGACCCCTCAAAAGAGACTGTGAAAGAGATAGATTTCACAAAATCTGTAGACCTCAGAGCCATTGATGGCATTGCTAGTTACAGCGATATGGTTATAGGTGCTGACGGGCGGCTTTTTGGTGTGCCTTTCTCGGCTCAACAAGTGTTGGTACTTGATCCTCGCTCGGATACCATTGGGTTCATGGGGGCAGTCAAAGGCTGCGGCTCGCGTGACGGTATGTACTTTGGCGGTGCTTTGTCAACCGATGGGTTCTTGTATTGTGCCCCGCTGAATGCAACAAGAATTTTGCGCCTCGACACTTTGACAGTTCCGGAAGATTCGAAACGGCAATCCACTACCGAGGATGACTCAATGTTGAAGCTCTGGCGGTCAAATCCTTGGGCCTGGTTTCTAGTATTTGCGCACCCATTCTTCTCGCGTAATTATTTTGACTGGTTTTTGGATATCGCTGCCGACGGGGTGGTGGGAATCGGCGAGGAAGGCGCTGGAAAATCAGTAGTATCAGCTTGTGGTGAAGACATCCATCTCACTCGATTGAAGAGCAATCCAAATTTACCCAGCCAGGGACCAGTATCTGGTACCGGAGATAGTAGCCGTGGACTTAATCAAGGAGTATCAGCAATAAATTCGGGTTTGCAGAGTGTCAAAGGTGGTATTGGTAACACCCTCGGTAAAATTGGGAACTTCATGAATCTTTCAACTGTGAGCGAGGCGCAGAAACGAGACTTGAGACTCAAAGCTGCAGCAATGGTAGCAGCCATACCTAAGCTCATTGCGACTATATTCAAATCTCCTTTGGATAAATTGGAGCCAATGTTGGAGGTACCCTTTGTACGATCTGTGCTTCTTCACCCTCGCTGCATGCAAAACAGTACTTCGGTTTTGAGCCTCATGCGAGGCGACAGCGCCTCTCGGTCTCAGGCATTTGGGTACATCAGCTTTCTGTCGTCATTTCACAATCAAGATACCTCAGGCGTCGTCGCAGAAGCCCAAAGCAATCTCATTACAAGTGTTCCAGGCTTGATGCAATTGGTGGTTGACATTCAAGAAAAAGACGTGCGCCAGGAATTTCTTCGACTACCGCTAGTGAAAGCGATCGGTGCGAGCCTTGACGTTATTCGGGGCGACAACACCGAGTGTAAAGCGTACGCAAGTAACTGGATAGTAGCTCGGCTTTTTGATGTCAAGCGAGCCGCTGGGATTATAGACTACTTTGAAAGTCTCGGAGACCAAGAAAAATTGGCTCCGATAGCATATGAGTTGGCTGAGCTACCAAATCTCTTACCTGCAATGCTTCTACTCAAGCACCGATTAAAGGAGAGGGCATGTAGCATGCAAATTGTGCAAGCGATTCTCAACTCCAAACTGTCTGAGCGTCCGGTGGCAGTGATGGTAGTATATTTTGATCTGTTCTTAATGATCTTTGTGTTATTTATCTTCGTAATTGCTATGGATGAAGTTCAGCTCAGGGGCGACTTATCCGGAACGGGTATCGTGGGCCTTCTGTGCCTGTTCGGCGCCGCGTCATATTTCACGTTTCGGGAAGGGTGGCAAATTCTCAACATGCGCAAGATCAATTTGTTGAATGAATATTTCGCAGATACCTGGAACCTTATCGACATAGCAACTAGCATTCTATGTTTTATCATGGTGCTCTTTTCCGTGAGCGGTGAAGACATGCGCAGATCTGAGACATTTCGTATTACTGCCTCTTTCACGTCGGTCGCAATCTGGCTCAAATTTCTTGGCAGACTTTCTGCCTTCAATGAAGGCCTTGCAACTTTCGTGCACTCGCTCAGTCAAATCATTCTGGACTGCAAAGAGTTTATGGTTGTGTTTATCGTCATTGTGTTCATGTTTGCGCACGTCTTTTACTTGCTGCTTGGGCCTCTAGCCTTCAACGAAGACAGGGACGACGATGATATGCCCACCACTGTTTTTACGGATAAGTGGGAATCAATCTTAACGTCAGTGCTTATGTCGATGGGCGTCTTCGACCGAACATGGTTCAATTCTGAGGAAAACCACGACGCTTCAACGAACCTCTTGGTGTTTTACTTCTTTGCGTTCCTCTTCGTCGTATTCATCATTATGCTGAACGTTCTCATTGCTGTCGTCTCGGACAGTTACGCTGTCGCCACCACGCAGGCCGAAATGTTATTCCTAGTTTCGAGATTTGAGCTTGTCGCTGAACTTGACGCCTTGGGCTTAACCAAAAAGGAACTACTGTCGCGCAATGTGGAAGCATGTTTGATGCCATTGCTGCGCCCTCTGTCGCGATCCTTGCAGCTAACAACCAGCGATGGCGATCGAGACGAAAGCGACGTCGATGAAGATGCCGACGAGAGCGAAGTGCGCTTGAAGCAAATGGAAAAGATAATTCGAGGAGTCGTTGAAAAGTCCGTCATCGATGCAAAGTTTGAGATCATTGCTTCTGTGAAAGCAAAAGCGGCCAAGGGTATTACCTGGGGAATCGGCTAAAGCAATTCGAAGCAGGATCTTAGTGCAGCCCCATTATTATCTTTTTATATAATTTCAGTCGAATTGTGCATTTAAACGATCGTGCAGCGTTCAATATCGAAACGAATCGATTGCGGATCCTGGCATATATCGGGCTGTTTTTATGTGCATATGTGCGTGCTGCGGATCTTTTGACTCTTGATGTAGCTTTACTTGCGTCTACGCCTCGGCTTCTAGTGCAGAAGAGGAGCTTATTGAACGCGCATAATTATGGGACTAGATTGGATTGGATTATACTCTTCAATTGCAAAGAAACAACAACAAATGCCATAAAGCTGCGTTTTGACGAATCCTCCAGAACAGAGAACAAGTCTGACTGGGCTGAGTGCCCTTTTGCGTAATGCAATGTTCACCTTTACTCCCATGAACCCTAAAGGAGGCATAGACTTCGAGTATGCCCGCGATCTCTACTCCGACCTATCCCCTGCTATGGCATGCCATTCATATTACTCATAACTATTATTATCTGTCGCTCTTCTGGTTTGAGTTATATTGCATTCCATTTCGGCCTCTTGACCCTCTAATTCCGGTCCTTCTGAGCGGCCTGTACAGTACATAAGCCAGAAAGAAATGAGAACGGCCACATGAAATATAGAAAGAAATCCTGCTCTCTTTTGAAATTGTCGACCCCATCGCAACAGGACTGAGAGTGCTCTTATCGTCGGACTCCGAATCACCCTGTAATGGTACAGAAGTTTTTCAGCAAGATGGCCCTTCCATTGCCAAGGCGCCACCTTGCCCTCGTTTCTACAACTACGACCCCGAGCTAAACCGGCGATCGTGCAATCACCGGAACCCCCATTCAACCCGGGATAAAGCTAGCTAGTAGCAGCACAGTTCTCCTCTCGGATTTACTGAGTGTGTTTTTTCACTCTCTTTTTCTTTTTATACCATACTTCTGACTACAGTAGTGCAAAACGGCCGAGAAGCCAAGAAGTCTTCAGTACTTAGACCGCGCGGAATTTTCCAGGAAGGAGCAAAGAAAAAATGAGAAATAGTAGTGGGTACAGTACAGATCTGTAGCTACTATTCACAGATATAGACTTCCAGATTAACTACAAACACAAACCTTTGGAATAACTTAAAGTAAGGCATCAGACAATACAACTTTGTTCAGAGAATGACGTCAGCTAGTTCGGCTGCCATGCTTTCTTCGTCTTTGAACCACCTTGCTGAGACCTGGAACGGTGCGGCCAGTTACGGCACCTCCGGCGAGGCCTTGACCGACCTGTTCTCCCAGACATCGCGGGGCCTCAGCCGAACTCGGCTCCTTGCCTTGCTGGACCGGGCATGGCAGTCGGACCACCTCCTTACCATGCGCCTGATCGCATACGTGCGTCAGGTGAGGGGCGGGAAGGGAGAGCGCGACCTCGGTCGCTGGTCCTTGGACTGGCTGGCCGAGCACTCGCCTCGGGACCTGCTCCACAACCTGAAGCACTACGTCGACACCTTCGGGCGATGGGATGATCTGGTCTGCCTGAGCACGCACGCATCGGTCCGCGAGGGTGTCTTCGCGCTGGTGGCGAAGCAGCTCCGTGCCGATGCGGATGCTCTGGACCGTGGCGAGCGCTCCATCTCGCTGGCTGCGAAGTGGGTGCCCTCGGAGGGCAAGAAGGTAGGCGAAGTCTACGGATTCAACCGCCAACTGGCTCAGCACATGGACCTCTCCCGAAAGGAGCTGCGCCAGCTGCTGACCCGGCTGCGCAAGGCGCTTGACCTAGTGGAGACCCACTTGGCGAAGGGGACCTTATACCAGGTGGACTACTCCAAGACACCTTCAGTGGCCATGAACTGTCACGGCAAGCAGGGCAAGGCCTTCGAGCGACGGGATGGTGACCGGTTTGCGGCGTACAAGGCGGCCCTGACCAAGGGCGAGGCCAAGGTCAACACCTCGGCTCTGTTCCCCCACCAGGTGGTCGAGAAGTACCTCGCATTTAGCGATTACGGCGTGGCCGCTGGCGGTCCAGACGAGCTGACGGAGGCCCAGTGGCGGTCGGTCTTGGAGCGTTTGACCCCTAAGGAGCGTGGGCACCTGGGCGAAACTCTGACTGTGGTCGATACGTCTGGATCGATGTATTGTGGAGAGTACGGTGGCAAGACGACCACCAAGCCGATCACGGTGGCCCTGACGTTAGGGCTTCTGGTGACGGAGGTCAACCCGAACCCTGCCTTTAAGGACCTGGTCTTGACCTTCCACGAGCACCCTGAGTTCCACCGGATCACGGGAACGAGCCTTCATGAGCGAGTTGCGAGCCTTGCGGGGTCTAGGTGGGGCGGGTCGACGAACTTCGAGGCCACTTTTCGTCTGATTTTGAGCAAAGCGCTGGAGTACGAGTTCAGCCCCGCTGACATGCCCAAGACCCTGTTGGTGATCTCGGACATGCAGTTCAACAGCGCGGGTGACCTGACCAACTACCAGGCTCTAGTGAAGGCCTACGAGGAGGCGGGCTACAAGGTCCCAAGGCTGGTGTTCTGGAACGTGAACGGTTCAACGACCGACTTTCCAGTGACGGCTTCACAGGCGGACACGGCGATGGTCTCTGGGTTCTCGATCGAGATCCTCCGCGACGTCCTGAAGGGAGAGGACATCACGCCCTTCAAGGTGATGATGCGAACGCTCGAGCGCGATGACTACCAGGTCATCACGTTAGCCCCGCCACCTGCTGCTGTGGCCTTCGTAGAGGCCACCTCAGTTGGCGTTGCCGAGGCCGCCGCTGACCCCAGCACAAGAGAGACGGGCAGCGGGGAAGAGGGCGACGACTTACCAGAGCCGAAGCGGGCCAAAGGGGGGGAATAGATAGTGCATTTAACGACCCCCCTCTTTTTTCTTTTTTTTAAGAGCCTTAAAGTAAAAACTTATTGCTTTTGCTTGATGCTTCGGTGCCACTAGCAGTATATCAGTCGAGCACCAGGCACCAGGCACTATGAGCATTTTGCCATTTCGTTGCATTTGCGTGGTGCCTTAGTAATTCAAGAGTGAAGAGTGCCGAGAAACCCGAGAAAGGGCCATATTTACGCTGCCTACGCAGCTACGCACACTGATAAAGAGCTGCGTGCGGTGATTGAACAATTGAATTGAAGTGTGCTTCTTTTATTTGGCACCTCGCACTCAGCACACTTCGATTAGGCGCAGACCGCAACCGCAACACTATTTCCCACCCAGTTACTGGAAGTCTGAAAGAAGGACGTTCAGACAGGCACTTAAGCAAGGCTTCTTAGGACGTAAATATCCTTGTTATATCACACAGCAGCCTGGCGGAGAGCAAATATGTGAAGGCTACGCGCCTCCTATCACTCAACCTTACCTCCTCTGCCACATGTGTGTGCGCCTCTGAAACATTATTGAATCTCTTACGGTAGTCGTATTTAGTTCTCCCTTTGCAGATCAGATCCCACTCGTAATAGGATATTCACACTTTTCGCCTGCCATGGCTGCCATTTTCGCGATATGATGTCTCATTTCGAAGTAGTCTCTTGGTTGTGACGGTTGGGAACTCGGCTGGGTCATTGAGGGTGGCCGCGATTTAGACACTGGCGCACGAGGAGGAACTTGAGGCGTTCTTGTTTTAGGCAGGCGGCGACTCTGCACTGGCGCACGAGGAGGAGCTGGAGGCGTTCTCGTTTTAGGCGGGCGGCGAATCTGCACTGGCGCAGGAGGAGGAGCTGGAGGCGTTCTTGTTTTAGGCGGGCGGCGAATCTGCACTGGCGCAGGAGGAGGAGCTGGAGGCGTTCTTGTTTTAGGCGGGCGGCGGGCCTCCACACATCCGAGGGTGACACGCGAAATTTCAGAGTTGCCATTCTGCCAGGCGTAAGTGTGCGCACTGGAACCATACTTACATGCACGTACAGAGGCGTATACCACGAAAAAAAAAACAGCACAGAAGGAGCAAGGTTATGAGAAAAGAGCAGTACCTAATAAAGTAAATGTGATGAGCAAGAAATAGAATAGAAGCAACTCAGTAGAAAGCACGTGTCAATGATTGAGCGTAAGCACGTTTAGGCCTGCGTAATTTCAGGTAGAAAAATAGACAAAACAGGTCATGATTATTCCAAGGTAATTATTACATCTTTGGAAGAATCTGATAGTGCATCAAAGGCAAAATATGACTTCCTGGAGTTTGAAACAAGACTCGAATCGACTATACCATACGATTAAGCCACCCCCGCGCACACGCAGGAGAAGGAACGCGCGGAAGCTATACACTTCTGCACTCTCCCCCACACAATCTCTATCACATATGCGTGTGTGCCTCTTTCGCGCCCTCTGATTCTTACTTTATTCTCCGCCCTCGAATTTGCGCCCGCTTTCAAGAGAAGCTTCACAATTTTAGTGTGACCTTTGCGTGTTGCACAAATGAGAGCTGTGTCGCCATCCTGTATAAAGCATTAGGAATGAAAGCAAAGATGCAATAAAAGAAGATAAGAGATCAAAGCTTCGAGTGACAAAAACGAGTGCTCAATTTTCAGCGGTGTCCCCGAGGTCAATTCAAACAGTGACATCACTTCGAATTGAAGTATGACCTTCCACCTGCCAAATCGAGTCTCAAAATCCACAAACACGTCCGTGGGATAGCGAACACGGAAAGACTGTGTAAATATTCCACAGTTCCTATTACTTCACTACCATCCGTGTTCGTGTGCCTAACTTATCTTTTTTTGTTGCTTACATCATTTTTGGCATCCTTGTCAACACCCGCTTTTAAGAGAAGTTTGACAATTTTGGAGTGGCCCTCGCTTGAGGCGAGCAAAAGAGATGCGTTGCCGCTCTATACATGTACAGAGAAGCCCACCATACAAAAAAAGGATGGCGGGAGCGACCAATGGTACAATACAAGAAGAAAATAAAAGGATTAGTACGTATTTTATATATGCGTAAGTGTAAAGAGCATAAAGTAAGCGCGCATACACAAGGTCTTCGAACTTCAAACGACAAATACGACATCGCTTCGATGGCGACAGATGACCTTCCAGATTTTGAGACAACTATTAGAATGCACATACGCATTGCCTTATTGCCAAGGTAGTGCAGTAGAAAAGATCTCCAATATTATTTTCCACACTCTCCGGCAATCCTAAGTAATATAATGCGCTTATTAATTGTATGTACTCACCTTGCATTTTGCTTTCCTATTACCCATCGCCTCTAAGAGGAGCTGTACAGTTCTAGTGTGGCCCAAGCGCGAAGCCTCAATAAGCGCTGTGCTATTATCTACCTGCACATTCGAAGAAATTGCAAAAAGATGAACGGAAAAAGAGAGCTAAGGTGCAGTACAAGAAGAGAGTAGGTAAAGAAAAGGTGAATGAGAAATTGAGAGAAGACGAATTGTGAGAATTGAGTATCTGTGTGTTAAGGTAAAAAGTAACACGTAGGCGCGCGCCATGGTCAGAGTGTCCTGAAGGTCACGAATAACTAAAATGGGCAGGCATCCTTGATTTCAGATGCAAAGGAGAAGTGTGTCGTAATTAGATTAACATATGAGGCTCTTCGGCTGTGGACGATGTATTTCTTTACCAGCTTTTTGTCGTTCGTCCGGTCAGCGAGAGGTGCCCTCGTGGTAGCTAACAACTGAATGGATACGACCGTTGAAAAACAAATTTAAACGGCAGAAGAGAGGTAGAACAGTTGTAGTTTGAACTCAGGAAGGAAGCCCGAGTTGAGTCCAACGAA
>Ga0307979_1003337_pt1 | contig 10811 bp, 8 predicted proteins | sample OrgLakmetage1058_FD_201833 | JGI IMG/M metagenome (GOLD analysis project Ga0307979, IMG submission 201833) | Saline water microbial communities from Organic Lake, Antarctica - #1058 | ecosystem: Environmental > Aquatic > Non-marine Saline and Alkaline > Saline | place: Antarctica: Organic Lake... | reverse complement strand
AGAACGAGTTGACCGTAAATGTCCAAAGCAGTCAGTCACATTGTCACGTTGTATTCGGAGAGTCTATGACCCAAGAATCTCAGACGCCACTCTACGAAAAAATTGATTCCACTGATCTTATCGTTGATTCCCTGGCATCGCTGGCAAGAAGTGGAGGTCCACAACCTTCACAGATTCATGTTCTAGGTAATAGCATAAATTCAATATTGTGAACAAATACAGAGTTCAGAGTGCCGACTTTGAGGTCACTTCCATTTGACGCCGCGACATGTTTTTTCACTACTATACTGTAATGGAATGTGGAGTAGCCATGAAGCTTGAATCTTTCGCGAACAGCGAGGGTTAGTAGTAGCATTTATACAAGTTGAATTTAATACACTGCATACTTCGAGGGGTTCAGAGTTCGGAGATAAATGTATGCATTACATAAATATTGCCTTTGAAGCCTGAAGGCTAGAAAAGGGTACTACGACAATTGTTTCATGAAACGATAACTTTGACTTCTAAGGTGCCTCATTGGAGTGAAGCGCCGACGTCTGTTCTTTGTTCATCTGCTAAGTACAGTTTAATAATTGGTGGGGCACTGATATGAACTTTCACCAATACTTCATTATCTGAGCATTTGTGGTAAGTAGGTAATAAGTAAGTACAGTAGGTCTGTGTTTGAATACCACTGATAAATCCACCTTAGCAAACAAACATTTGAATGAATTTTAGTACCTGAGAGCTACTCTCCTATTTGCAAACTCACTCGTCCTTGTCATTTTGTGGTGTAAAGCAAATGGCCGAACAATAGATCCTATCCTTTCGTGCGATCGTAACAACAATAACAACTCACACTGATGAGCTGATGAGCAGTTAGTTTACAGCTGTTTGGTTTACTCAATGCAGAATTTTTGGAGAAGTTTCTTCGTTTCTTCATAATTGGTCGGTTGGATCGTTGACTACTACTACTAGTACTACAGTACTACTAAGTATGTTCTGTAGTACATGCGACTGATGCGACTACAGTTACGTAGACTTCAGAACTCTTCATAATAACCGTCGTCTAGCTAGAGCTAGCTAGGTCTTCGGTTGCCGTAAGCACTACTGACTCGAGAAATATATATATTAAGCTGCGTCGACGACCGATTATAGCTCGGACTAGAATTTCCTAGCACTTCGATTGAATTTGAAAAAAGCATCTCGGTGACGACTGCCCTTCAGTGCTATACAATTACAGCGTTTCTATACAGAGCACTCGACATTCATAGTGCAGTAGTTTCAAGACTTGTACCGACTTTAGAAGTTCGTTGAGCTTAGGATATCTTTATTTTTTTCTACCCGAGTTCATACACAATGGGCGCTGTTTGGCCGAAGCGCCGGTATAGATCTGTCATGGTTGTGGGACTAGATGGCTGCGGCAAGACAAGCCTGATAGCAGGACTTCGTGGTGTTCGCGAGCGATCTGGTCGTGCTGCCGCCGCGCAAGGGTTGGGTGAGGTAGGAACTCACGAATTTCCTAACACAGATGAATGCATTCAGCGTTTCTTGGTTCGTAGAATTCTCACGTTCGAGAGCATAGGCGCAGAAAGCCACCGTGTTGACGTGTAACTATAAAGGAATTTCCACCTTTTTAATAGTCATAAGAAGCCCACGAGTCGCCGCAAAGTTAATTCTTTGAAGTACAAATTCATTTCACCTGTGCTGATCTCGCTGTGATTGTTGCCAGGCGTGCACGGCGCCTACGCTGGGTTTGAGCCTCGTTGACTACGAAACCAGCGACTACACTGGAGGCGGAGGGTTTAACCGGCCCGACTGCACCACTTGGCAGCTGTGGGACCTGTCGGGAGCTGCACAGCACCGGTCACTGTGGGAACTATACGCCGGCCAAGTATATTTAAATTGCAGAACTCGTATCTTGCGTAATGCAGTGTAGGGTCTTGTTTAAATTGATACATGAGTTGATCTTTTCACAGCTGTTCAGTTCATACTTGGGCGGGAGCAGTAGCTCAAAATTCTCTTGAAGACCGCTGCGATCTATGCGCACCTTTTCTAATATTTCGTGACGGTAATATCCTGCAGGTGGACGGTGTTGTGTTTGTTGTCGATCTTTCGGACGGGCAGCGCGTTGGTCTCGCCCACCAGTAAGATACGCCAAAGCATTGGGAGGGTGACACACCGAAGAACATTCAATAGCTCAGAGTTTGAGATTGGTAGTGTTTTTTCTTGTTCCGATTGCCGGCGTTGCCCTTCAAGCAGTCGTTCCTTTTCGTTTTCGTTTACCTCCTTTTCGGAGACTAAGGATAAATTCTCTCTTGGGGCTCCTTCTTTTTCTTTTTTTTTCTAACGTGGGGCTGTTCACAAGGGAGCTGCACCGACTCGTGTCGTGCCACCGCATTCGCGCTCGAGGGCGGCCCATGCCTGTGGCCTTTTGCCTCACAAAGCGCGCTATTGCAGAACAAAACCCCGACGCCGATGAGGTGCGTTTAGACGGATGGGTATTCAGAACTCTAGTATCATTCTTACAGCTCCCATGCATTCCAACAACATGAAGCATGCAGAAGGGTGAGTGAGCGCTGTAAAAGGGAAGGAGTGCGGACGAGGGAGGGCCGAGGAGGTGGCCCTCGCGTGGATTACCACTGATTGATGCTACCCAGACATATTGCATGCATGCGTTAATCCTTTCAACTGATCTGGCTTAGGTGCTCACGGAGGATGAAGCTCGGCGTTGCTTGGAAGTTGATGCGCTCAAACAGCGCTCTGGCAGTGGCATCGCTGTTTTACAGTGGCATTTTGGCGAAAATTTGGGCGATGCCTTGGAGGATATTGCTCGGTATTACACCACGCAGTCACGATAGATATAAAAGCGGTGCTCTAATTCGCACGCGCTTGCTTCAGCGTGCTATACATGCTTTGCTCAAGAGCCAGCGAAGAGCCAGTCAGCCAAGGTCAACTCCCAATCATTTTCTCAACCCCTTCAGTTCAATTATGTGCGCGAAGGAGCCATTCAACGGCATATTTAACCCACCAGCACGAAGTTCTATGAGGGCGCTCCTCGAAATGGCTATGGCTATATGGAGCTCGGTCGCTTATAATTTAATCTTCGATCTGTGCCATCCATGGCATATTCTATATTCAAAATCCAGCGTATAATTATGAGCTTCCTTTATTCCACCTTTATCCTATATACTGAAGATAAATTGTTATATTGGTCACAGTTTTAGCAGTCTAAACAATCTTGCTCTTGCCCTTCCACACCATAAGAGTTCAGCTACGTAACACATCCCAGTCGAATTCTATTTTGCATCTGGATTTGTATGGTAGGGTTCTAAATTGATGTTTATTTTTGTCTAAATTCGGCTGCATGTGGCTTAAAGTGAGTGTTTATTTGAGTTTAAGCGCGACTGGTCGGCCCTTCGGAGCCTATATCAAAAGAACCACCCCAGACGAGGCCAAGTCGTTTGGTGCATTGGTCCATGCTAGCGCTTTTACCTCGGATGCGCCATGCAGTAAAATTTGACCAAAGAAATTCGTCACTATTGGCTCGGAGAAAGAAATAATAAAGAGCCGCATCGAATCTACTGTCCTTCTTAGGCTTGGATTCAGCGACGAGTTTGGTATCTCGATGCAGTAACAAGAGCGACTAACGGCTGCACTTCGCCAGTGCGAAAAGATTATTGAACCCCGTAGGTGAAGAGGTGAACCCCGTGGCGGATTATAAGCATCAGAGGACACAATTACTTTAAACCAAAATCAGTTCAATCTTGCGCGGAACTTTTTTCTTTTTGAGACAGGCTCCGAAGGGCCGGAATTCAAAGGCTAACAGGCAGAGAAGAAAAGCAAAGCAGCGCAAAATAAACCTAGGAAACTAATCAGGCGCACATGCCCGAGTGGCCATGGAAGTGATGGTAGGAGTCCAAAGTGGCACGCTCCTCCGTGCTCTGATAGTGCAGCTCTTTCTGATCTCCCCGAGGGGGGACTGGATTAAGTAATTATTAGAGGGGGTGCCATGGTGCCATATAGCCGGCGTTTGCGAAGTCTCCCAGGCCAGACTGAAAGCCAGGCTCGGTTCAACCAGTCACCAGTGCTCCCCTTCCCCCCGTCACGCCCGCTTTTCCGCTTTTGTATCGGGTTTCTGTGGCCGTTACATACTACTTACGTCGTTATCAAGGGTATCGATACCCTTGTCGTGTTATGCTCAGTACTGTACTGTACTGTACTTGTGCGGCTTGTGCTGGGATCTTCTTTTCATCCTTCTTCTCTGCTTCTTCTTCTTCTTCGTCTTCTCCCTAGCCTCGACTAGCCCTCTACTCGACAACTCGACTCGACTCCTCGTCTAACCTTCGAGCCATTGGCTCTGCCTTGAAAGACTAGTAGGCACGGTAGATACCTAAACGACTAAAGTCATAAATATTCGGAAAAGGCACATCTTTTTAGAGAGTGCAGTTCTTACGCCATGGCCTCTCAAATCTCAATGTCGCACCAAACTGAAGCAGCAGTTAATCCTATTTTGATACCATCAAAATCACAAGATGACATCAAAGGCCTTAAAAACGATGATTTTAATCATAATAAATATGTGTCGTCCGAGCGAAAGGCGGAATGTTACAAGCGAATGCTAATCACGAGCACCTTAATGTGGGTGATCTTAGCAGCATGGACTCAGTATACGCTGCGCCAACCAGAAACCACACGGGCTCGTCAACTGCAAAGCTCAAACGAAGCCGAGGAGGTGACGAAGATTTCATACGGCGTCTATCCCATGCTTCGCGAGCTCAGCTGTGGGCACGAGAATCTTGAAGTCCCGCGTCTTCTTAGACAGGAAGGGCGTGGTCGCATCGTGGTCGACGTTGGAGTGGCGTTCGATGCGCACGAGACGGCAACTGCCGTGCAAAACGGCTTCCATGTCATTGGCTTTGAACCCAACCCTGGCAACATCCAGGCGCTCCGAGTGAAGTTCAAGTCTGACCCTCAGATATCTATTGTAGATCTAGTACCAACGGGAGACCCAGCCATGCCGTGGAAACTGCCCGATTTTGTTGTGCACCCAAGCGTCGATGCGAAGAGCGGGCGAGGAGTCGGTTATATTATTGCGGCTGGCCTAGGTGAGAAAAGCGGTATAACGCGGATGGCTGAAGGCAGGCGAAAGAAAGGAGGCAACCGAGTTCAAAAAAGTTATGCATCCAAAATAGGCTCAATCTCAGACATGAGTAGCGTAGAGCTTCAGGCAGGTGACGTGCCTGTGGTGAAACTCGACGATATCCTGCCATCCTGGGCCGCGCACGTAACCATGATGAAACTTGATACCCAAGGTTTGACTATTCTGATTTAAATGTATTGGCCAGGCTGAATTTCAAAGCCTGCATATCTTGTCTCTCTTTCATTCTTAATCTCATTATCTATTTTTCTTTTGCAGGCTGGGAACTGAAGGTGCTTCAAGGTGCAAAGAAGCTTTTAACAGAGCGACGAGTCACGTACGTGCAATACGAATTTTCTCCCTGGTTGATGAACCGGTCGTCAACGGGAGACCCAAACGAGCTCGCTCGGCTGCTCCCCTCGCTCGGGGCCATGTGCTTCGACATGTTAGAAAAGAATTCGCACAACGCCCGCCCGCGCCCTAGCGCACCCTTGGAACAGTACGTGCAGCGCCTCACCAGCGGCCGAGGAAGCAAGTACCTTGCTGCGAAAACCACCTCGGACCAGCTCGACCGCCAATTAGGCGACAGCTTCGGCCCGTGGGAGGACATTACTTGTTACTTTCCCCCGAGAATGCAAGGATCAACGACGCCACACACATGCACAATTCTGAACAAAAGGTGCCTGGTTGTGCTATCTGCAGAACCAACAGGGACCGGAAGTGGTGGCGTGTAGATCACTTACTTCTGTTAAAGGAGTTCGGCATAGCGTAGAGTGCGCAGATTACACCATCCTCGAAAATATGTAAAATATGGTGGAGTTATAGAGACCTATGACCTAGAAGAGTTTTTAAAGGCCCAGGTCACACAAAGAACCAAACCAAATATCCCCCTTGTTGGCGTGGAAAAATAGCTTAGTAGTTACTAAGAGGTAACTCTCGTGGAGCGCTGCGCGTTGGATCCGTGTATTAAGTTCAAAAAATAAATGGGTTACTGGGATACTGATATAGCGCGCTCCTTGTTGAACAGGCCTGTCCAGTGCCGAAGGCACATGGACTTCACTGAAGAACAACTAAAGCACAATTAAAGCAGCTCTTGAATCCATATCGCCGAAATACCAGTTATTTGGCTCGGTCCTTTCACTGCACTCTGCGCTAGAGGATCCTCTACCTTCCAGCGGAAGCACCGTTCCGTGCACTGGACCTCGCTCGTCTTTATAACACCATTAATTCGCCCTTCATTTGAAGCGAATAACCGCATTTGATGCTGTAATTTTAGCCTCTTCAAAAAGACGCATTTCCTTGGTTGAAGCGCCAGCTGTAGTTTTGGTCGTCCACTTCCACTCCAAGGGCGCGGAGAGCCTCCTGCGCGTCGTCAGCTGCGTCAAAATTGCGGCTTCGCTTCGCATGGAAACGAGTCGCAAGCAACTGGTCCACCTGAGCCCCGGAATGAGAAGAGATATGAGCCAATCAACTTATGCATTAACAGCACCACCACGGTTGGCGTGTCTTCGACAGTTATCAAAAACGAAGCATAAACAAACAAATTTGCGCGAAGGAAAAGGGCGCGCATGTGGCACACGCACACAAACACTCACACACACTTGTAAGCTCACTAACCTCTGCTTTGTCGGCGGGGTCAATGGCGCTGGTCAGAGGGCCTCGCAACGGGGCATAAGGGTGGCCCCCAGGCTGCAGAGCCACCCACTTCCGGGCGCGGTCGTTGAGCTCCACCTTGGCAGAAGAATGGATAGGATTGAGAAAGAGACGTGCACGCAGGAGGCCTACGAATTGAACACGCTAAGGATACAAAAACAGAGGACTTCAAGCAGCACCAAGTCTTAAGTTATGATTTGAGAGCAAGCTAGCAAAGTAGCCAAGCCACCCGTAACTCACCCCCATGGCCAACAGCTGGTCGCGCACCGCGTCGGCCTCTTCGAACCGGCCTGTCATTTTGAACTGCCCGCGCACGTCAATCAGCTCGTGGACTTTCACTTCGTCCAGCTCAATGCCGCCGTCGGCAGGCTGGAGCCCGGCGCGGGTGTACACGTAACCGCTGGGGTCTTGGGAGCCGTCTTGCCGGAGGCCCTCGCCGCTGCCCCGCGCCGCGCTGAAGGTGCGCCCGCCGCCTCGGTCCCCGCCGCCGTTGCTGCTCTGAAAAGCGTCCACGCCGTCGCCCCGCCACATTTTGGTGCCGTCGTGCATGATTACGCCCAAGTCGCGCAGCTCGTCGCGGATGGCGTCGGCGGTTTGGAAGTCGCGGCTCAGTTTGGCCGTCAAGCGCGCCGCGAGCAACGCGTCCACCTGGGTGTGGCCATAATGCACAAAAAAGAAATATTGGTTTCACATGTGCAGTCACTTTTGTCTTTGGGCCTTCCTTTAAGGTTGACAATTGAGATGTTAGCCCAAACAATAAGCTATGCAGTCACAAGGCAACCGTTTGATGCTAATTGGAAAGAGGAGCAACGAAACTGACTCGCACCTTCTCCACGCCGCCTGCGGCAGCCAAATCGCCGCTCGCGTCGTCCGCGCACCGCTCGTAGTCGTGGCCAGTGGGGCCAAAGTCCTGCCGCGGCTTGAAGTCGTCCCGACCACCGCCGCCGCTCCGCTCGTTGCGCCTACCACCGCTCGAAAAAGATCCAGACGGCTCCCGCTCGCTGCCTCCACGGCCGCGGTCGCCACCCCGGCTACGCGATGAGACGAACGCTGGCGGTTCTCGGTACACGGGCATTTCAACGGCTGGCGAATTCTCAGGCAACAAATCCGCATCGGACAGAACTACCTGTTAAGAGAACAACAACAACAACAGCGGCAACAGCGAATGAGCGTATTTTTCAAGGCTCCGAGGCGGATACGAGAAAAGCAAAAGCGAAAGCCCTCAGGGTTGAAGATACTTTTGGATCTTTCATGTACCTTGCCGCCTTTTCTTTTGGCTGGCGATGCGCGTGGTGGCTTCAATGCCTCACTTAACTTAGGTGCCGCTGCAGGTAAAACATCTGCTAAAGCATCGGAAATGACTGCGGGTGTTGACGCGACTTTCTCTCTTGGTGCACCACCCTCCGCGGGTTGAGCTCTCGGAGGCGCCGCAGCTGTAGGATTTGAAGGGCTCGAGCTGCCCGAATTCAGGCGCTCAATCAACTCCGCTTTCGTGCCACTCACTTTTAAACCTAAAGCCCGGCACTTCTCTTTCAGCATTGGCACCGTTTGCCCATCGCTGGTTGCATGGAGAGCGAAACCGCGAGCTGAAGGCGCCAAGAAATTATGAAATCCTTCAACGTTGGCTACAATTTGCACCAAAATAAGGCGGGCAAGTGCACTACTTTTCATCGTACGAATGGTGATCTGTGTGATACGGAGCAAGTGCTATCTAATGTTCAGTATGTTGATGTTGGTAGTCAATGCCCAGATGTTGTCCGCGATAACTTTCTCTTTCATGCTTCTTTTGCAACACAACAGCAACAAGCTACAAGCAGAAGCAACAACCCACCAAGAACCAGGAAAAGAACACAGCTGTTAATTGTCGGCATTACATTAGGGCACCAACCAGGGGTTATCATTTTTTTTAGTTGGCGTTGGCTTCTCTACTGGCTACCGTGCGCTACTCTCCCAGTGGGCAAAGGAGAGCTTACTATGGCTGCCCGCGTTGCTATAACTAGGGCTGACCTCGCGCGCATGAAGCAAAGCGTCCAGGATCCCGTGGTAAGTGCCTATGGGCGTACCCGTAGAGCCTCGTATGGTGGCTAACGCTTCCCGTTGACCTTTGCTCACACCTTATCTCCTCATACGATAGATCACCGATTATGAAGCCAGCCGGAGAGCTAAGAAAGAACTCTCTGACGCACGACAATCGCGGTGGCCCAATACTCTTGAGGTGTGCAACATTATGCTCGCGAACCTCTCTCTATATGTTTGTATACTTAAGCTTCCTTAACGTCTGTGTACGTGTGGGCATGTATGATGTTGACATGCAGGCGCAGCGCCGTAAAAAAGAGCATTGGAAGGAAGAAAAACTAGCAAAAGAAGAAGCTGAGCGAGTAGTGATAGACCGCGAAGAGGCAGAATTGAAGCGATCAAAACGCATAGAAGCCATCAAACGCGCGAACTACATTTTGTACGAGCAAACAGACAAAATGAAGGGCTTGCGGTCCGCGCAGCTGTACACTGACGTTCTGGAGGACCGCAAGGAACAGCTCGTTGAGAAAGCAATCAAAGCAAAGTGGACCGACGACGTGGGCGGCGACTACTACGAAGAAATGATGAGGCAAACCGCGGAAGCAGAAGCCAAGGAAGTGCTGAAAGACAAAGCCCGAGAAGCAGCCATCCAAAAGAACGCTGCGCTGCAGAAAGAGCAACTGCACGACTTGCGAGAACGCTACATGGCGCAGCTGAGGCAAGAGAAGAAAGAAGGCGAGCTGGTGATTGCCAAGTCCAAGCAAGAAGTGATCGAAGACGCGGAAAAGGCCGCCGAGAAGTCCCTAGGGGCTCGCTTGGCGTCCGAAGAAATGACCCTCGCCAACCAACGGCTAAAAAAACTGCAGCTCGAGAACAGCTTAGTGGAAGCCAAGGAAGACGAAAAGCGCTTGGCGGACTTGAAAAAGAAGGAGCAAATGGCCATTGCCCGCAGAGACCTGGAAGCGAAGCGGTTCATGGACAAGCAGGCGACCCGGCAGCAAATGATCGACAAGGCCTGCGAGGTGCTGGCCCAGCAAGAGCAGCGAAACAACTTCGTGGCGGAGAAGCAGGCCGCGGAAGCGCGGGCGAAAGAAGACTCGGACTTGGCGTCCCGGGAAGCGAAACGGCAGTGGCAGAAGAACGCGATCGAGCAGTCCCGGAAGGAAGTGGTCGAGCGGAAAGCCAAGTTGGCTGCCCAGGAAGCCGAAGAAGAAAACGACCGGTTGGCACGCTTCGCCAAGAAGGTCGAAGACATGGACCGTGCTGAAGCGTTGAAGCAGCAGCAGGTGAAAGAAAAAGCCATGAACACGCGGTACGCGATGGAAGCGCAAATGGCGGAAAAACAAATGTGGCGCGACGCCGACCGCGAAGCGTCCCTGCGCCAAGACGCCCAAACCAAGGCGGTGCTCGCCGAAGACGACGTGCGGTTCCGGCGCGTGGCTCAAGGGGTGCTGGACGAAGCGGCCGCGGAAGGAAAGAACACGATTCCGATCGAGAAAGCCATGTACGCGAAAACCATTACGTTACAGCCCGCGTCGGTCAGCATGCGCTTGTAAGTGTGAGCACGCGGCGTATTCGTTTGGGGCATTCCTCGAAGAGGAATTTTATGGAAGTTCCGGGGTACTACCCTAATCTGAGGAAAGCCAGATCGGGTTCTTCGTGGATTGTAGCTACTCAGTAGGAATGTATATTCCTCTTATTGGATTTATAAAAAGGTACAGAATCGGCTGTTACGTGTGTAGAAATGCATATTTGGGTCAAAAGTATACCTGTCTGTAACTTCATACATACTTACTGCTTCACTGCAGCACCACGGTCGACGATTTGGCCAGAAAGTGGACGTTCTTTAAAGGACTGGGTGTGCGATTTCGGAACCTGTTCTGGTCGTAAATCATAAAATTAGCTCACCATGCAGCTCCCGGCGGCGATATACCTTATTGAATAGATTAAGCCTTGTGAGCAATATTAGTGGACAGCGTGCACGTAGATGGAAGCAGTATAGCCAACTTAACAGTTGAGCTGA
>Ga0307979_1003335_pt1 | contig 10815 bp, 8 predicted proteins | sample OrgLakmetage1058_FD_201833 | JGI IMG/M metagenome (GOLD analysis project Ga0307979, IMG submission 201833) | Saline water microbial communities from Organic Lake, Antarctica - #1058 | ecosystem: Environmental > Aquatic > Non-marine Saline and Alkaline > Saline | place: Antarctica: Organic Lake... | reverse complement strand
AGAAGGGTCCTTCACACGAGTGAAGTGCATTTACACCTACCACAGTTTGTGGATGTGTTGGCGCCTCCACCCGGAATAAGGAACACTGATCGAGCTGCACTACCAAAAGTTCTGCTCCTTCATAAAAGTGACGGTTCTCTGTCATCTTGAACTGCCTCGCCTAACCTTAACCCCCTCTCCATTTGCTTCTCTTGTCAACGCCCACAGCGCCCGATTCGCGGCAAAGCGCTGGTGTGCTTGGAAGACGCCAACGCGCCTGCTGGGCGCCTCGACCTGCCCCCAGACCTCCTCGTGAAGCTCCTCTTCTTCACCGGAGACCTGGTGGGTCCAAAACGACAAGTTGCTCGAGAGCGCTGCTGTGGTGCATAATCAGCGCAGTAGCATCGTCCTCCGTGTTGATACTTCATTCGTTTCTTTGCTTCATTCCTCCTCAGCGGTGGATTTCAGTGTTTGGCTTGTGTGTTTTTGACGACCTCGGCTGGTGCGTTCGTTTGACATCACCTCATCTGTCCTGTTTTCTAAATCAAAAAAGGTGCGGGACACGATTGGCCACCTGTCGGGCACCAATCTGGAAGCGGCGTTGAGCAACGCGAAAGTGTTCTTTCAGTTTTACGGGCCCGGCCGACACGTGCGCGACAAAATGACCAACCTCTGCCTGATGGACCCCAAGGTTGGAGAGTGTGCCAGGAAGTACTTGTAGGGTGTGTGAAGAGGAGGGGGGGGGGGGAGAGGAGGTGCAAGAGGAGAGAAGGGAGGACGTGGGCACGAAATAAAGCTCACAGAAAGAAGCCCCTTTGGACCTTTTTTTCAACCATTGAAACGTTTTGCATTCATTTTATCCTGAAGTTGACCCGTTTGGTATTTTTTGCCTTCTTTTTCTTCCTCTTCTTCATCGCATCAGGCGGGCCCGGGCGCACCTCCTGCACAAATCATCTCTGTTGCCGACCTCAAGCAACAGCTGGCCGCGCAGAACATGCAAAAGATGGCCCAAAGCCGCAGCCAAAACTTGCCTCAATTCATGCACCAACCCTTCATGCAAAACATGGTAATTTCCTCATGTTGCGTTATCCAATAAGCGTACTCTCAACCTTCTCTTTTGGTATGTAGCGCACACTAATTATTTTATCTAGTTGTCATTGTCGCTTCTGCAATGAAACCAATCTCGTTGTATCCCCCCCCCTTCGCCCATTTCCCAGGAATACTTGGCCGAACTCAAGGGCATTGTGGAGCGGGGCTGGACGCCTCCTTCGGGCAGCACCGAAGACAGCAACGAGCGCAAAGAAGGCGAGCTAGGCCAAGACGACAACGGCGATGACGACGATGCCGACGACGATCTGGACTTCAGTGACTTCGGCAAGAAAACCAACTAAAAAAAATAGATTTCTAGATAGGCAATAGGCGAATCAGCTACTTTAACTTTTGACTGCTGAAGTTCTTAGTTCAGTCATTTGAGCAGACCGCGAGAGACGAGTGTCAGGAATAGAAAATACTAATTGATGCCCCTTCGTCAGGAGGATTATGTTATTGGCCCGATACTCGGATTTATTGGATTCATCACAACGCAGCTTTAGCTCTATGCTATTTGTATAACTTGCAGCTAAAGGGTGGTCAATTCTCGCAAAAGCGGAAATTTTGCGCAATATTGGCGACTTCGCATCAAAGACGCGTTTTATTTATCACCGAATGCACAGATAAGCTGTGTTTGGTATACCCGGTAGGGGCCGCGACGTAAAACCACGAAAAAATTGTCCGTTGGTTACCATTATTTCTTTTTTAGTGTTCATCTAGCACAGCCAGTGCAGCTCGGCTGCACTGCGGATTTCGAGCAATTTTGGCCCATTCTAGGCCCCAAATTCAATAGAATATCGTGCTTTTTGGTATCGGGATTCCCCCTCGATGTTGTCAAAATATCGGGCCAAAGTGGTAAGACCGCACGAGCTCGGTTAGGGGGAATCCCGATTTGCGTATGCTATGGCCAATTAAGGCGATATTTTAGAAGTGATCCCCCCTTTAGCTGCCAGTTGGCCATTTGTTGTTGTTGTTTCTTTGCAATTGTGGAGTATAGTTTAATCGGATCTCATCTAATCTAATCGAATTAGGTAGACTAAACTACCTGCTTGCTGGCGCAAACCGAAAAGTTGGTATTTGGTAGTATTCGGTTTTAAAACTGTTTTACTTCCTCCGGCGGCCTTTGGTGTTTTGCATTCTGCGTTCTACGCGCACTACAGTTCTACTACAAGTTTGGGCCTTAGGTTCCACAGGAAAATACGTGCGACTGAGGATTACTTTGAGGGTGGTATGCCACATGACAGAAAATATTGATTAGAACTGCTGGCTACTGGAGCTTGGAGCTTGGCTGAAGGTTAAACGTAATAAATTTGTCCACGAAACGATACGACGGTACGATACGAGAGTCGAGAGTCGACTAATTCGATGTCGCTAAGGAGAACGGCACATCGAAAACAGCGGATAAGTAAAAAGGAAACTATTCGCAATCCGTCTAAGGGAAGGACTGGTTTGCTTCTCTGCCAGTATCTGCCCTCCTTCTGATGTTAGCTGCTTTGCTTTCTTTTCTGCCTCTTAGTCACCTAATTACAGCCCTTCGGGACCTGAATTAAAGGCAAAAAGCTGTCAATAAAGAGTACCACCATCGCACAAAGTTGATCGACATCGAGCTGCATGGCACGTAGGAAGAGCAGAGAGGCCCGATAGAGAGCGAACAATGAGTACGGCCACAGCGGCCGTCTTCTTGCTCCAGTCATGGGTCGATACGGGAGTGCTTCCTCTGGCCTCAGCCTCATCTTGGACCTCGCCGCTCGGGAGATGGCTCGCAAACACACGGCATCTTAAAGCATTGGCTTTTCGGAAGCGTTCAGACAGAAGCTCGCACTCAAATGGGGTCACGCAATCGTTTGGGGCTGGGCGACTCAACTTCCGGATCGCCTGAGAGACTTTGTTGTAGACCCCTCCTCTGCGGGCGGGAACTCTTCTTTTGAGCTGAACTCTCAGAGCTCGGAGGAGGGTACCATTTTGGACCGCTTCCATCACAATAATGGCCACTCGGGCATCTGCGCCTGATTAGCTTCTTAGATTTAGTTTGAGCTCCTTTGCTTTCCACTTTAGAGGGGGGTGGAAGTATTATGCTTCCTGCCCTCTACAAACTATCCTCTTTACGATTTTGACTTGCGCGCAACGCACGCGCGTACACTTCTGCCCGAAGCATTGGCTTCTGAGTCATTTGGGTTTGTATTAGTTTAAGTTCGAGTTCGAATTCTTCTCTACCTGTTAGCCTTCTAATTCCGGCCCTTTGGAGCCTGTCTCAAAAGTCCGAAGCCTGAGCAACAGCTCATCACTCCACTTCAACGGATCAAACTAGGAAAGCTCATCCACTGCTGCCAAAGAAGGTTCGCAGCACAAAGAAAAGACAAGTTTTTGTGGATTCCTTTTTGTTTCCTTGCGTGTTTTGAAGGATAGTATCAAGCGACCAATTATCGACTGCTCGCCCACAGAGAAGCCCAGAGAATCACTGTCAGAATGTCGGAAGCACCCACTTCAAGTGCTGGTAATGAGAGCTCGACTGCAGCCGATGTCGACTCTTCACCACCACATGAAGTGCCACCCACGCCGGTCGAATCGAGCTCGCAGGCTGCGGCTGGTCCTGATATAGCTCCTGAAGCCGCAACCCCTCAGATAGCTGCAGAAACTGATGCGCCAGAGTCAGTTGCAGCAAGCGCTGAGAGCCAGAATAGCAGTATAATTTCGGGCTCACCAACGAGTGAGACCACAGAGCAGATGATGGATCCGCCTGTAGACAGCGCTTGTCTGTCTCAGCTGCTTGCACTTGATGTACCGGAGGTGCGCGCGCGGCGAGCCTTGCTAGCGTGCTCTGCAAGCTTGGGTAGTATTTCGGCGCCATCGGTCGAACTTGCGTACGAATGGCTTCTTGAGCACGGCGAGGTGGAGCTACATGAACTTATACATTTCTTCGTCTTTCCTTGTATTGGCCTGATAAAAGAATAATATCCTAGGCTTTCTTCTAACAATTGTCGTGTATGCTGTTTTATCTGCGTTTCTTTTTTCTTAGGATCCTGACATTGATGCGCCAATCCCTCGCGTGCCACGCCCACCTGAGCCATCGATGCCGCCACCGCCAGCAGCCGCTGCTACAACGCCCAGCGATGCCGCAGATGCTGCAGATGGCGCAGGGGGCGCGGATGATCCTGATGAGCTGGTGCTACCTCCCGTGGATGCCACCATGCTTTCCCAGCTTATGGAATTCGGCTTTTCAGAAACGCATGTGCGCCGGTGTTTGATGGAGCACTCGTTTCGCGGCGGAGTGGATGAGGCTGCTGGTTGGCTTTTTGACCACGCTGGCGATGCCTCCCTGGTAAGACAACTTGTTCATGAGCTCATACACAACACACTGGTGCTGCTGCTGCGTACAGAAGCAGTGCTCTTGATATTGAGCGCACGCGCTTAGAATGTTCTTGCTCAAAGCTACCTTCGTGCTTTCTATCATGACACTGTTTTCAAATCTTCAACGTTCCCGTTTCTTTTAATAATTCTGCCAGGATATCCCCATTGAGCGTGTGCCCCGATCGAGCCTCGCTCCACCTCCAGCCTCTGGAGCTGCTTCGCTCACCCGTAGTGGTTCATCGCCCTCGGCCTCGCCCGCCGTTGGCGACGATGTCATGTTTCAGCAATCATCTGGAAGCAGAGCTCTCGATTGGAATGGAGTGCCTGGAGGGCGCCTGTGCTTTTCATCCGGGTATACATCTCTTTGTATCTGTACTTAACAATGATTGTTTCCTGAGATGCTGCTTGTGCTTTGTTTATACATAGTTAGGAGGCTTTCCCTGAGATTCTTTTTTTAATGTTTAAAAATTGGAGTGCATTCATGCATGTGTTGCTTCGTGTATTGACAGGAGCTCCAAGACGGTGGCACGCGTTGAAGGCCGCTTTTTCACTACCACCGAATTTGACACTCTTTGGGCGCCTCTCAGTGCTCTTGCACCACCTTTGTCCCCTTCCTCGGACGTATTGTGTGAAAACTGTGGGTCCAGGCCCGCCAACGTGCGGGACGGATTTGCTTCGTGTTGCCGAGGATGTGCCCTCGGCCGAGGCTGCACCTGTGTAGGCAGCGGTGACGAGGCCATGGTCTTCGGTAGCGACGGCGATGGCAATGGCAGTGGTAGTGACGATAGTGATGATGACAATCACGATGCACAAGGAGAAGAAGAAACGAGTGTCCTTCTCTCGTGGCGGCCAAGCATACGTAAAGTGCTCGAACAAGTGCACCCAGGAGCGCGCCTGACCACTGGCGCTGCTCGCGCGCTCGGTTCCATCCTCGAAGATGCTGCGATGTCCCTAGCACAAGCTACAGTTCATGCAGAGGCAGCGGAAGCTGCGAACTCTGGAGCTCCTGAAAGCATCCCCGTCGTTTCAGGCGGCGTTACTGAATCAACTGAGGATGTCAACGTAACTCAAGGCGCTCCTGATGCATCTATCAGCGTCGCCGAGACTTCAGACAGTACCACCGCAGCTGTGGATGTCACCGACCCAGCAGCCTCTGAAAGCATCGTTGCGACTTCTGCGCATGCCACAGAAAGTTCTGAAAATTGTGCGGGTACCACTCCTGCGTCGGCCTCGCCTGACGGCATCTCGCCGCCTGCTCCACCCGGAACGGAGAGCACTACGAATGGCCCTCCTGATTCTACGGGAACAATGGAGGCCGCAGTGCTGCCGGCGCCCGGAAGTCGGCTCTTGACTGCTAAGCATGCTGAATCGGCGCTAAGTGCACTTCTGGGCAATTCCACGGAATTGCTGAAGCATGCATTGTCGGATGGAACCAAGGCGACGACGAAAGCGGCACAAGAAGCTCCGTCGATCACTGAACAAGCAACTCGTATGAGGCCTTCCGCCTCTCTCCCTGAAAGCGCATCGGGGAGCACGGATGCGCCGCCACAAGTAGATGCAGGGCAGAATGACCCATCTAGTACCTTAGTCGTTAATCTTGACGCTCTGTCATCATCGGGCCCAGCAGCAGGCCTGCAGTTCGACGTAGTTCTTGCCGAAAGGCACCTCTTCGATGCATTGATTGCGCAATTGCGTCAGACGACCCCGGCCGCGAGTGAACCCCAAGTCACAACATGTACTGTCGGTGCCGCTGTCTACCTAGCCTCCGTTCTTGAGTGCGTATATCCTTACTTTTGGCCCCAATGAAATTGTGCGCGCAGTTTCTTCGTTGTCTTCTTGCCAATGCGTGTATTGAGTGCTATTTCATTTTAGATCTCACAACGCGCCAAGTTGAATTAATCTTTTGCTTATTCTTTTGCTCCGTTATCTTGTTTCGCCGCTGCATCTTTCTGGTGCCTCCTCTTTTTATACGCATGTTATCGCTTCAAAAGATATCTATCAGCTGAATGGCTCGAGCTTGCTGGCAATTCTCACTCAACGATTAGAGCGACTCACTTCCTTCAAGTAATTCTGCTTAGAATGCAGCTTCTCTCAATCCTTTCTTATGCGTCTCTTTCGTCTTCTCCATTACCATCATATATTCTTATGACTCTTCCTCAATTTCAGATCATATGTATTTCCAAAAGTCATGGACTTCACACTCTTTTCGAAGCAATAACCTGTCAATTGTATTTTAAATCTTTGTCTTCGCATTGACCACGATGGTGGTGACACTGTAAATGGAATGTGAAAAGGTTGCTGAAGAAGATCCAGAGCTTGGATCGTTGCTCGTGCCGCACCTGCGTGAGGAAATCGAAGCTGTCGCACTGGCTGAGCGCTCACAAATGAAAGTGAAAAATGGTAGTGGAGCAGACGGTGAAGGCAGCAGTGGAGGCCCGGGAATGAGCCCACAGGAACCTCCTTCTTCTGCGCGCTTGCAACCAGTACGTAAAGGCCAGCGAGTCGTGCGAGGCCCAGCTTGGAATTGGGGCGACCAAGTAAGCAAATCAGATGTAGACGTAGCTTCTTAGTGCTCTCCACCTCTCTGTCACTGGACTCATTTCTTAACCATGTCAAGGTTAATGTCAATGAAATCACTAAAAAGAATGAGCTCACCAAATGAGTGTAATGAGAAGGCGCCTTCTTAGTCTCGTTTGGTGTATATTTCAATTGCATTGTGGTCGGCAGGACGGTGGGAACGGCCGGCGTGGCACAGTGATAGATGCTCGAGACGAGGGATGGGTCACTGTCAAGTGGGACGCCACGGGCTCGACGAACTCGTACGTCATTCGATGCTGAACTTTGACCTTGAAGAGGGTTATGTTTCTCATAATGCCTAAACTTATGTCGTTTTCCATAGTTGCTGCCACCTATCTTTAATTCATGCCTTTGAGCCGCGTTGGATTGTGCCTTTTACAACAAGCATTATTGATTGACTCGCGCGGTCGGCAGGTACCGCAACGGTGCCGACGGTCGCGTGGACCTTAAACCTGCGGGTGGGACCAAGTACGCACGCGCAGTGCGCGCTCAGGCCGATGCCGAAAGGCAAACTCGGGCGACCTTCGATGCCTTGTGCCAACCTCGAGTTGATGTCAAGGATGAGTCTGCACCGAATGAGACTGGAGCAGCTCCCGAGACCACTGCCGACGGTACAGCAGTCAGTTCTTCAGGCACTGAACCAGCAGCAGAAGAAGCAGGCGCTGAAGTCGGTAGCGGGGACACTGATGTCCGCAGTAGCGATGGCAACGTCAACAGTGGCACTTCACCAAGTGCAGAGAACGAATTGGCCAACACTGGTGCCACAAGCGAAGGCCTGCACCCGTGGCATTCTCACAGCCTAGCGCGCACCCCAAACAACACCAACAACTGGTCCTGCGACGGCCGCGCTAACAAAGGCGGCTGCCAAGGCACTGGTGGTGGCCGAAATCAAGTTCGGTACCGCTGCCAGAGCGGCTGCGACTACGATTTGTGCCAGGTGATTCGAGTTTGTGCACATCGATCAATTATGCACTTTTTTTAATCGAGTCTTTTTAAATTCACGCCATGTATTTGTGTGCATTGCATGAGTGTGTTTCTCTGTAAGGATCATACTACCTATGTGTAACTGATTTTACATTTGGCACTTACGTGCTGCTATAATTTGGTACAGGCCTGCTGGGATTGCAGGGCGCTGGGCGAAGTTGGTAGTCGAGTGGCCTTTTCGTACCGCGGCAAAATGGCTAAGGTCCAACTTATCTTATATCAATACCCATATACCCCTTTCTATGAGACACATTTTCTCTTTTGCGTTATTCTCTGTACTACATTTTCCTTGTGTCCGTTTGTTGAATGAATCGTTTACATATTCGTTGACACTTTATCGTCTTTTTTTGTGGATTTGTGTGTATTCTGAAGGGCAAAGTTCTGGTGCGTGCCGAAGGTCGCGTGAAGGTGCACCTCGATGGTCCTGAGGTAGTAGGCAGCCCGATCACCTGGGTGGACGTGCAAGATTTAAGCAGTCCTGGCGAGGCAACTGCCGCTGCTGAGCTTACTCCCCTTCAATGCCTGGCAGATGCGGTAGTGGCAGCGAAAGGTGGCGCAGCTTACCTTAACGCTGGAGGGGAACTGGTAGACGCGAGTGAAATTTCTTACCTTGACAACGACTACGTGCGAGCGCACCGAGCTAAAAACAGCAGCAGCAGCGGCAGTGGTAGCATTGGCCCATACGGTGGTCCTGCGTCGTCCCAGTTCTCCTCCCATGCAAAAGCTCGATGCACCGACCTTTGGCCGTTGCAGGTCGCCGTCGCACGTGCCACTGTTGGTAACTCCATCAAGGATGCTTCCGCGAAGCCACCAGGAATAGGTGAGGAGAAGCAAGAAGGTATGAGCTCATCTTTGGCACCATTGCCGGTAGGAGCCAAAGCAGCTGCTCAGGCTGCGTTGGTGTCGCTTCGCACAGCCCGCTTGCGGTCGGCGCTTCGAGCGGCTGAATGTGCACTGGCAGCTGACACGAAGGCTGCACAGTCAATTTTGACATCCACCTCATCGCCATCTTCGTCAGAAGGCCTTGGAAAGGCAGCTTCAAGTAATCCCGATAATGTGGAAACAGGAGGAATAGCAGCACCTGCGGCAGTAGCACCTGCGGTAGTAGCACCTGTTGCGGACACAAGCGAATCTGCTTCCAACCATACCGACGACAAGGCAGACGACGGAAGCGAAAACGATGACGCTGACTATCTCGATGACTGGCATGGATTTCCCCGTGCGTTGCGGTTCGTGGCAGAAGGTCTTGGTTCTGCGCAAGGATTATATGCGCTCAACCCAAGCCTCCGTTTACACGGCATGCCGGTGTGGTCTCAATTGCGGTTTGGAAGCGATTCTTGCAGCGAAAGTGCTACCGAAAACGTCACCGAAGACGGAGCATTGTCCGGAAGTTTGAGGAGTGAAGACGAGATGGACGAGAAATTCATGATTTATTCCAACCAAGAAGGCGCTTGGGTTTTGGCAACGACTGCTGAATTTGATCGTCTTTATCTTGATGCTCAAAAGAAAGCACACTCTAGCGTGGAACGTGAGGACGCAAACAAGACGGAGAGCTCTGTCGATAGCGCCAAGATTTGGTGCACGCAGCAGCATCGCGGGCGGCATGGGCCACACGAATTACAGTGGGGCAACACTGCTGGCGTTGGCAGTGCAGCCGCTGCTGCCGGCAACACAAGTGCTTCCGGCACAACACTCGGGCGCCTGTTTGGCAGCCCGCCTGTGCTTGGCAGCGATAGCAGCAGTTTTAGCAGCTCCACAAGCAGTGGGTTTCGGCCCGACTCGTCACGGAATCATGAGTTTGGCCGACCCTTTTCAACCTCGCCGCCGCTGCCCTATCCTGTCCCTCGAGGCGCTAGTTGCGCTTGCAAGCACTGCGGCTTGAATGGTTCCGAAGCTACGGTCGTAGCCCTCGGCCGACACCACCAGCCGGGCTGCCCGCGCCACACGAATGCGGCTCTGCCACCGTCCCGGCCTGAGCTGGAGCCAAATCCTTTCACTTCTTCAAGCGTCTTTGTTGGATACAGCGGCTCGTCGGATGATGCAGCGCGTGTAGCTATTCCGTCTTGGGCGCCTTTGCTAGGCCAAGCATGCACTCGAGCCGGCGCAGCTTTCAGCCAACCCGCTTTTGCTGCTCGTGGTGCCAGTGGTAGCTCCAGCACCAGTAATGGTGTCGTACCCCTGCCGCCACTTGCCTCAGCACTAGAAGCATTGATCTCAGAACTGCACGGAATTTCAGCTCTCGATAGCCTGGAAGGAGACTCATCCACCACCAACGCACCTAGCACCGCTGAAGACTCTGATGAATGGGCTCATTTACGCGCAGTCGAGTCTGAAGAGGCAGAAGTGCGCGCACAGGCACTAACTTTACTACCAAAATTAGCCTCGGCCGCGCTGCGAGCTTGCGTCGAAGTTGAACTCCGCTCCGATTATCTCCTGCCTCAGAAGTCTCAACACTACGGCCAAAGTGGGGCGGGCCACTTCGGCGATGGAAGCCAAGAGTCCGCTTCGACCAATCATGCCTTCAGCCAAAAAGCTTGTGAGGTGGCCATTATTGACGGTTTGGTTGACTCACTTGATCTGGAACATGCATTGAAGCAAATTCAGCGATTAGCTGAAGCTCGGCAACTGCGAGATCTTTCTACTGGTTCTCGTGAGCTTGCTTCACTATTGAGCATGGCTTCTGAGCTTTCGGCCGCCGCTAAAGCCGCCATAACAGCAGCAGCTGCTCAAAGCAACGAAGGCAATCAAGATAATGACGACGATGATGATGATGGCATTTTTGGAACCTCAGACATGGATGGACTTGGTGGCCACAGTCGGGGTGGCCACACCGGTGAG
>Ga0307979_1003333_pt1 | contig 10818 bp, 15 predicted proteins | sample OrgLakmetage1058_FD_201833 | JGI IMG/M metagenome (GOLD analysis project Ga0307979, IMG submission 201833) | Saline water microbial communities from Organic Lake, Antarctica - #1058 | ecosystem: Environmental > Aquatic > Non-marine Saline and Alkaline > Saline | place: Antarctica: Organic Lake... | reverse complement strand
TGGCTGGATCGGGCACCTCCCCGTGGTGGCATTTCCACTTTAAAAAAATCAAAAAAAAAAAATTTTGAACGAAAAATTGGCGTTATAAAAACTTAATAGGCATAAGGAGCGTGCTTCAAGGAGCCCATATCCGGTCTCAGATCTACATTTGACCACGATTTGCGCTCAGGGATCGATTTTGAATTCTGAGAAATTTCTTTTGAATTCCCCCTAGCAAAAGGACACTCAGCCCAGTCAGAATTGTTCTGAAGGTTACATTTTTCTGTTGCTATTTACCACAGTGGTGTTTCTTTGTATTTTTGGGGAGTATTAACTAGACTAGACTAGACGATACGCTCATAGGTAGCATTTGTCGCGTGTATCCGTTTTTCCTACAGGGGAAAACAGTACAAAAAGAATGGGCGGACACGCGGACACCAACGAACGAACGAACGAACGAACGAACGAAATCCATCAATTTCTTCAAATAAAGCAGTAGCGCCCTCTACGTAATTTTAGGTGCTTTGCATGGCGTATATGTCACGTGCCAATGATGTTTCGCAAGCTGCTCCAATCCAGAGCTGCAACGAACGCGATGGTGAGAAGTAAGAGTGCAAAGAATGCAAGAAGGTGTAGAGTCAAAGACGATCAAATGAAAGATCGGAACGTGCTCATACATGCTTCATAGAATTGAGCATCCCACAACACATTCATGCAATGTATGATACACAGGTTGGATGACGTAGCACCAAGAACAACATGATTGCAAGGGAAAATCGATGCCCACGTCGCGATGATAGATCGGGACATGCTCATACATGCTTGATAGAATTGGACATCGTACAACTCATGCATGCAATACATGATGATAGGTTGGATGACGTAGCACAAAGAACAACATGATTGCAATAAATAGCGATGTCCATGCAACACATGATGCTCAGGTTGGATGACGTAGCACTAACAACAACATGATTATTGCAGTATCAAATTAATGCCCACGCTGCGATGATTGATCGGGACATGCTCATACATGCTTGATAGAATTGGACGTCCTACAACACATTCATGCAACACATGATGCACAGGTTGGATGACGTATCACTAACAACAACATGATTGCAATAATAAATCAATGCCCACGCCATGCACCCACGCCTGTTCCGTAAGCACGTGCAATATTTTGTCTCTCACGCCTATCATCCACGACGACGAATACAGACAGACAAATAAAGCAGTAGCGCCCTCTACGGATTTTTGGGGTGCTTTGCATGGCGTATTTGTCACGTGCCAACGACGCTTCGCAAGCTGCTTCAAACCAGAGCTGCAACGGACGCGATGGTGCGAATTTAGAGCGCAAAGAGTGTAAGAAGGTGTAGAGTCAAAGACAATCTAATGATAGATCGGGACATGCTCGTACATGCTTCATAGAATTGGACATCCTACAACACATTCATGCAATATATGATACGCCGCGCACCCACGCCCGTTCCGTAAGCACGTGCCATGTTTTTTGTCTCTCACGCTTATCATCCAGTACGACAGAACAGACAGACAGACAATTAAAGCGGGTAGTGTCCTACTACCGTACTACGTACCGTAGAGGAGATAAAACGGGTAGTGTCCTACTACCGTACTACGTACCGTAGAGGAGATAAAGCGGGTAGTGTCCTACTACCGTACTACGTACCGTAGAGGAGATAAAGCGGGTAGTGTCCTACTACGTACCGTAGAGGAGACAAAGCGGGTAGTGTCCTACTTGGGTCATTTGGTTTTCGTTATTTCGTAGAGATCCTTGGAGTGTCAGGTGATGAGTCCAATGTCCAAGATGATGAATGTTGTGATTGTGTGTATCATGCGAAGTTGAGTTGGGCATTGCGGTGGGAAACACCGCCGAAATCTAGGTCGCGGTCGTGTCATGTCGTGTACGATATGGTCGCGCATTGTAATTTCAAATGCACTCGAAGTTCGAAGCTCCAATTTTGATTAAGTATTATACCCTTTGAAGATACTCAAAGTGTAATTAGGACTTCACACGATGATACGATGATATAATTTTAAGAGCCTCGGAGACAAAGCTTGTCAATGGGCATTGCGACATGGGCATCACCCAATGGTATTGAAGTTGGAATCGAACGACCGAGATCGTCTATCACGGATTATCGAGTGTTTAGATTCAGAGGCCAAGATCGTCTATGGACTTCACACGAAAATTCGAATGTTGAGAGCTCTGAAACTCGGGGACTAAGGTCGTCTATAGACTTTTACGGCGATACAAATCTTTGGAGCTCAGGAGATCATGGCCATCTATTGACTTAAGATGGTGTTGCTACTACCTAGAGCCTCGCAGTATTCCAGAAGGACCGTGCGCAATGTTCAGAGCTCACGGAGCGCGGAGCGCTCTTCCTGAGAGCTTCGTAAAGTTTGCTCAGGTACTCGAAGCAAGTAAGACAAAGAATCCATTCAATTTTTACCAGCTCTCCGACTTTTGACAAGGTTGGACCCGTTTTCATTCCATGAAGGTCAAGTGCTCTTCTCATATAAATCAACGGACAAATGTCGACGGGTTCGTGGGTCAATAAATCTTGTAGAGTCCTCTTAGGGACTAAAGCCCCTAGAGGAGATAAATCTGCGTGCCTGTGCCCCCACCCAGCGTCACCGATGGCGAGCAACTGGTTAGCGAACTCCTGCTGCACCGTTGCGTCGCACCCGGTCAAACGCATCACACGCCAAGCCCCTGCAAGCAACGTGGGTCAACCAACAATCCTACCTTCAAGCTTTCAAGGAGGGCCAAGGCACATGCAACAGTGTTACCAGGATGCCATGGCCATTGTAAGACGGTACGGGAAACCCGACTTCTTCTTCACGTTTACCTGCAATCCAACCTGGGCGGAGATAAAGGCGAACCTGATCCGGGCCAAGGTGCTGCGGACCGCCCCGACTTGGTGAGCCGGGTCTTCAACCTCAAGCTCAAAGCCTTCTTAAAAAGGCTTGGACGATGGGGTATTGGGCCGTATGGTGGCTAGGTTTCACGTGATTGAGTTTCAAAAACGGGGCCTTCCACACGCTCACATCCTAGTGATTGTAGCGCCCAAAGACAAGCTTCGCGATCCTGAAATGTTCGACAAGGCCACATGCCCGGAGCTGCCTGATCCTGAGAAATAATCAGAGCTTTACCAAATTGTTGTCTCGTGCACATTGCATATCCACGGCGCTTAATGCATGAACGAAGACACTCCTTCCTGCTGCTCGAAAGGCTACCCCCGTTCCTTCTGCGAGACGACTACTGACAGCGCCAACGGTTATCCTGTATACCGTCGCCGCAACAATGGCCGCACCCACACTTGCGTGAAAAACGGCGAACTTTGCGACATGACCAATCAATGGGTGGTGCCCTACAATCCTTGCCTTTCCAAGAAGTACAATGCTCACATCAACGTTTAAATCTGTGCAAGCATTCAGTCAATCAAGTACCTGTACAAGTACATTTTCAAAGGAAACGACCGCATGAAATGCGAAGTGGTAGTGCACGCTGCTGCTCCCGCCGCCGCCGGTGCGACTTTGGAAGCTCCAGAACCCGTGGATGAGATTCGTGAATTCCATGAGGGTAGCTACGTGTCTTCGAGCGAAGGAATTTGGCGCTTTTGCGAGTTCCCGATGACCTCTCGGATTCCCAACGTTGTGCGATTCGACGTGCACCTCGAGGATCGGCAAATGGTGTACTTCAGGTGTGTTGTCACGGCCACACTGAAGGAACCAAATTTATATAGCCTTTGAATAGCATAGATGTATATTGCATGGTCTCGCATCATTTCTTCCACTGCTTTGCATTTTGCTTACTACACAGGGAAAACGCAACTACCCAGCGAATCGTGGATGGAGCAAAAAGGACGAAATTGGAAGCTTGGTTGGCTCTTTGTCGCCGCGATCCGTTTGCATGTACACTTCTATACAGATAAGCCCCCGAGTACAACACGCGGCAAAAAAAATCGCGCACATGGCGGCGCCGCAGGAACGCGACACCAAGGTTAGCGCGTGCCGTCGGCCGTATGTACTCGGCGCACCCAAATCAAGGAGAACGCTACTACCTACTCGTCTTGCTCAACCATGTGCGCGGAGCAACGAGTTTTCTCGATTTGCGGACTCATGGTGGCGTACAATGCGCCACTTACCGGGAAGCAGCACTCATGCGAGGCCTTTTAGAAGATGACCGGCACTGGGATGCATGCCTGATAGAGGCTGCCTCCAACTTCATGCCATACCAAATTCGTGACTGATTCGCCTGAATTCTCGCGCATTGTGAACCTTTGGACCCAATGCGACTGCGGGACCAGCACAAGCGCAGGCTGGCTGAGGACTTTTTTGTAGAGGTTCAAGCTGCAGCTGGGAGTACTTCGCTCGAGCTAAGTGCTGACGTGGAGTCCCGTGCCATTTTCAGCCTTGGCTTACAACTCGAGCTTCGACAAATTCTCCGACATGCCAGCACCACCAGCCCAAGCACCGGCACTTCCCAGCGCGCTACCGCCCATGATTGCCTAAGAGCTCAACTACAACCGCACCGATCTCTTGGTCAAAGTACAACATGAAGAGCCAACTCTGAACGTAGACCAGAGGACCGCTTACGACGCCATTCTTGCCGCAGTTGAAAATGCTGAAAGCGAACAATCAAGCTTGTACACCACTCGGCAAGCATCGTGTTTCTTTCTACCTGGGTAGCTTCGGTGGGGCTGGCAAGACTTTTCTCATCAATCGCTTGCTCGCAAAAGTGCGCTCCGAGGGCAAAATTGTACTGGCCATGGCGTCATCAGGCATCGCAGCATTGCTCTTGGACGGTGGCACCACCGCTTATTCGCGCCTGAAGATTCCCATTCAAGTCACCGCCGAGTCGACTTGCTATTTATCGGCCAACTCCGATGACGCGACCCTTCTCAGGCTAACATCACTCATCGTGTGGGACGAGGCCTCCATGATGAATCGTCACAGCTTCGAAGTCGTCGACCGCTCGCTGCGCGACATCATGCGCGTGGTGGACCCTTAATTCGAGCATGTGCCGTCTGGCGGCAAAATCGTCGTCACTGCCGGCGACTTCCGTCAAATCTTGCCTGTAGTCTCGCGTGGAACTCGATCGGCCGTCGTCAACTTCGCGCTCAACAGATCGCAGCTGTGGACGCATTTCGTGCAGCTGGAACTTTTTAACATCAACAGGTGACAGCGGTGACACGGTGACAACCCCTTCCACTAACCATAGAATAGAAAAATACCAAATAATAATGGGACAACTTTAATCCGGTGGTAAAAAAAGGAAAAAAAAATCGGGATGGTGGTTTTTAATTCCAAAAAATCAACATTATGGCCTCTATGTGTTTATGAATCGAAATTATGGTTCTGATTTAAATATAATCAAAATGGTCGCTAGAATTAATAAATAATCGTTGTAGTGGTTCCGATTTTCAATTTAAATCAAGACCACGCAAAAAAAATTAAAAAATCGAGAGGATGTCTTGAATTGAATTTCAATCGAAAAAAAATTTAGAAAATCAATTTGGTGGTTCAAAGAACTCCATTTAATCAAGACCAGTGCATGAATACAAAAATAATCTAGATGCTGGTGCCGTCTTGTTCCAGCTCTCGGAGGGGGAGCTCGAAGTGATGCCGGTCACACCGGCGCCGGGCGCAGCCACGGGGTACTGGTTCTGGTCGGGGACCTTTCCGAGAAGCTCCGCGGTCTTCGTCGGCATCGCATTCTTCGCAGCCACAAGCTCGGAGGGTGTGCGCGCAAGAAACGCTTTCTTGTACCATTCAGCTCCATCGGTACCGCCACCATTTGTTGAGGGGATCTTGGTGATGGCGTCGACGCGGTGGAGGTAGTCAGGTCGTGGAGTAGCGTTGAAGAAGAGCTCGCTGAACGCTGCCACCTCGCCCTTGTCCCCGTCGCAGATGTCTGAGGTACCCACTTCATCGACAACAGCCTTGGAAGCTGTGGTGGCCTTCTTTGCTGCAGCAGTAATATTGGCAGCAGCTTCGTCGTCATCTCCTTCGTCGTTACTAGCAGCTGCCATGCTTTCGCTCTCCTCCAAATCGTCTGCGGCAAGAGCGCGTGTTAGCGCGTTCACGCCGTCAGCGGTGTCCCCGTTGCGGCCCACGTCGCTTTGTAGGTAGTGCCTTTGTATATAAGCGCAGTTGTTGCCATTGTCGAAAGACATCCAAACAGGTGCCTGCAGCAAGTGTCACAAAAACAAATACCGGGTGTTTCTGGGCGATGACTTGAATAATAATGAGAGTATACTATCACATAGGTAGCGACTGTATTGGTTAAAAATATGCTTGTGTAATAGTCTCGATTATCTTGAAATGCTAGTCCGACAGTCTTGATGAGATACGCCAACGTGAAACAATCTTGATTATGGCGCTTAAAAGGACGACCCTCTCAATTAATGGTATGTTTCACAACGGCAGTCTCGATTACTCTACACCGAATTCAACCGTCTTGATTTATTTTCTCTGAGAACAGCCATTTCGATATGTGCCTAACCTTTGCACAACCGAATCGATTAAAAACGGTACCTTGTTTGGCATCTTGATAAATAACAATCAAGAACCACTGGACTGATTAATATTAATTAAGGACCACCGGATTGATTAAACATGAATTAAAAACCACCATATCAGAGTTTTCCTAATAATAATATAGCTATAATAACAGCAATTAATAATAATAACAACTAATAATAATAACAAACATTTATTTCTAATTAAAAGGGGTGCATGTAGCGCATGTAAAATAATATTTGTTCATGATAGCTATTATTCTCCAGTTCCAGGAAGACGCTCCGCTCCACGCGCATCATTCGCGCTCCACAGCATCCCCCAATTTCTAAATTATTGAAAAATGAATTACTCATCTTCCTTTTTTGAGACAGGCCCCGAAGGGCCGGAATTAGAAGACTAATAGATAGTGAAGAAAAGCAAAGCAGCGCAAACAAGACCTAAGAAGCAAATCAGGCGCACATGCCCGAGTGGCCATGGAAGTGATGGTAGCGGTCCAAAGTTTTCCAATTATATATTCTTCTCGTTATTTGTTTTATTCGTTTTCTTATTCTTGCTATAATTATCGGGTAAACCTTCAAGTTTGTATTCATGGACACTTTATTATTTCTTTGGTTTGTAAAAATTATTTCTTTCAATGCCATATATTTCATTGCTCCATACTTTTCGCGTCTTATCACTCGGTTGTTGTCTTCGTACTAAATCTCCTCTATCAAATACTTCTTTAGATATATTTTCTTTTTTATTTTGAGTTATTTATCATGTGCAGAATCCAAGATAACATTATCATCATTCTTAAAAGCAGTTTGAATTTCATTTGGTGTGAATCCCGTTATTCTATAGTTTGAATTATTAATATTTTCTGTAAGTTTGTCTATTTTTTACCCAATCAAACTCTCGATTAATTCCTAAAGATTTTTGAATTAATTCTCTTATGGTCGCACTCGCACGTTCAATCATCCCATTTGATTGTGGTTTTCCTGCTTCTCCTAATATTCGTTTGATACCATCTGTCTCTAAATAATCTTTGAATGGTTCATTGGTAAATTCGCTACCGCTGTCACTTCTCACTGCCTTTGTTTTTGATATATAGTACGTCTTCTTGAAACCCTTTAATGCATCACCCTTCTCTTGTTTCTTCATTACTGCACTATAAATAAATCGTGGTGACATGTCTGCAGAATTGGATAAGTAATTGAATCCTCTGACTTGAACTTTTCCATATTTGCCAAATGCATCGCCAATATTTTATTAGGTGATGGTATGCTACTCTTTAACGTTCTCGGTCTCCCTTCGGTGGTTCGTACAACTGGTTTAATTCTCGTATTTTCAACCAGTAACTTATCTGAAGTCTTCTTGGTGATTCGTCTCCATATTTGGTACGTAACATGTTGAACAAATTATCCCTTCCAAAGGATCTTAAGTTTTTGTAGAATTCATTGCTGAGAATGAATTGGAAGTAGTTAATGATATCATCAGGAGCGTCCATGTTGTGTTCGCGTGTTTGCGTATCTCAGTTATGAATATTTTCCGTTGGATGGCCAATAGTGAATGATATTCTGCGGCCGAATTTGTAATCAATGTGATAGGCCGAATGCGAGTTCGACTATACCAGGCTTTGGTGTATGCTTGGCATTGACCAATGATGTCAAAGAATCTTTGGTTGGCACGGGCGGTAAGTCATCTTGAATACGGTTTGAAGCAAACAGAAACACACCCCTATGATTTGATAATTGATTTGAAATGAATTTGAATAATCTCGTAGACGCGTTGAGGGCATTGCACCTCGAGGAAACCAATATGATCTGACACAAAATATGAAAGAAATGTTACCCTAAACCTGCAATATGGAGATCATTTGGAACAGCATAGGCGATTACCTGGCAATACGAGATGGAGATACGCGACACTGAAAAGAGAAACATGCAAATAAAGTAAACGAATACGCTTGATACGCGAACGCCTAATTTAACCACGACTGCTACGATCACCATAACGCCAAAGTTAACGAACATTGCCAGTCCAGATAGACTTAAAATACGCGCGAGAAACCGTATCTGAGCCTCATTCTCAGGTCGTGGGTGAGCTTCTGGATGAGACAGGTATGCGAGAAGAGGCTGAGAAAGGGCCCAAGCTTGAACGGAAAAGTAAGTTGCCACGATAAATTGCCCAATTCCGTAAAGACCAAAATAAATAACAAATTTCCCACTTGCAGCGCGAGGGTCGAAGGCTGTGAGGCTACCAATAATGAAGTCAGGTCCAAAACAAAAAAGCGCGCTTGTTAAAATAGTCGTGCGATAATACGATAGAATGTCATTGTTCGCAGAAACTCCGAGTACGAACTTCTTCTTTTCATGCAGAAGCAAGGCAGCAATTAGAGTCGTAAAGAAGGCGCTCCCTGTCAGCTGCATGGTAAAGAAGTAATGGTATGAAAAGGGTAGGTAAATTGGACCATATTCCCCAAGGGCAAGAATAGCACCAATTGCTGTGCAACATATCAATTCGACGATGCATACTAGGAGCGGTGCACCTGGAAGCGTCGTGGCGTCTAGAGGCAATCGTTGTTCCAGCTGCATCAATTTGTTTTGTGAATGCATTCGAATGCGCCGATAAATCTCGACGACAGATTCTAACGACACTAGCAGTGCGAAAGCAGGAAGACAAATTTGAAAGACGGCAAACCATAAAGGCGACTTGAATAGATTGCTGTATTCATGATCATAAGGAGGACCAAGCGACGCGACCATATTGACCATCTTAGAACTGCGCCACTCCTCAAGCACATCTTCGCCAACATCGACAGCTGCTACACCTACGTAGGGAATGCCGATGCCCTCATCTTTTGGATTGAATGTCCAATGCATGTCTGATACTATGCCAGGGGGGGTGTAAAATAAAGTTGAAACAAATGCTACAGCCCCATTTAGTGCACAATATTTTGCAACTTCACTCGGCCAACACTTCATCATTCCTCCTTGTTCTAAAATTGCAAAAACGATCTTCCCTTCAACGAGATCTCTCGGTACGTTGCACAGCTGCTTGCCGTCTATGGAGACGACTGGGTAGTTTTGAAGAGTTTTATCTTGATTGTTCGAAAAATACGTAAATACAGCTGAAGGGAATGTCTTCGTTACATCGGAGATTGTGCTGTGAACAGCAAATGTGGCTCTAGTAGTTGCACGAAGTAAAAGTATAGCAGCAAGACATCTCCTAGTCGCTGTTTTGTAAATTGAGGCCATCCAGCACATGTATAATTATTCACTATTCCTCAGGGGCTTTAAAACAATGCTACGTGAAGAGGAATAGAGTAAATGCAAGATATGAGAGATGGCGATATTCAACGGGGCATGCATGCACGCATTTCAAGGAAGACTACTGGACGACAGCGCGATTCCTACGCTTCATAGACGACTTACGTCGCAACAAGACCCCCTGTAAATTGTGCACACACAGAGCTTTTATCTGAGTGGGTCGGATTGTCGAATTGCTCGTTAAAAAATAGCTTGCAATCTTAGTATATGTCTCTCTCGAAACTTCAGCTGTAGGGTCTGGTCCAAGACAGTGTCCAAGTTGCTGGTGATTTGATTGTTGTTGTTCAGCAAGGTAACCTCGACGTTGCAGTCTCCAGAGTCCTTCATTCGCTCGTCACTGATGAGCAGCAAGCGTCTCTCACGTGACCACCATGACACGGAGGGATTGACGACATCTCTCGCACCGAGGGAGAATCCATCGCGTGATATAGCGGCTGAAGTGTTTAACAGCTGGCTTGCTTACACCTATGCTCTAACTTCCTCGGCTACCATTGCGGGTTTGATGAAATCGTGCACCAATTATGTTGAAGCGACCGGCGTGGACTAGGGCAGTCTGGGCGGCTTGCTAGACTTCGACAAGATGCGAGGCTTCAAAAGGCGGATAGACGCTGCTAAAGTCAAAGGCGGTGCACGGGTAATTGCGACTGGCTTTGCGAATGGACGCTGCTAAAGTCAAAGGCGGTGCATGGTTAATTGCGACTGGCAAGTTCTGGACCATCAAAAATATCTTTAGTGTGTCCCCAGAGTCGAAGCGTTGGCAACAACCGCTTCACAAAGCTACGGTCGCCAAGCTCTACGACGACCGCAAAAAACTGCTGAAGGTAAGAAATCATTCTTGCATTAAATTCAAGCTATGGTGCACATGATTTTTTTACTGCATGCATTAGCTTCAAGCAAAAGCTGATGCCCAGGGCGCGGCCTTTTCTACCGGCGCCGCTGATGATAAAGTTGCCAGTACCCTCGAGATCACAGGCTCCCGCCC
>Ga0307979_1003329_pt1 | contig 10823 bp, 9 predicted proteins | sample OrgLakmetage1058_FD_201833 | JGI IMG/M metagenome (GOLD analysis project Ga0307979, IMG submission 201833) | Saline water microbial communities from Organic Lake, Antarctica - #1058 | ecosystem: Environmental > Aquatic > Non-marine Saline and Alkaline > Saline | place: Antarctica: Organic Lake... | reverse complement strand
GAAAGCAGCCTAGACCTCTCGTCGCAAACTGCACATGGGAATAACCTATGAAGAAGTGCAACAGATAAGAGGCTGCCATAATGTAACGAAACATCAAGATATAGAGTGCACACACACGCAAGAGCTACACAAACTAGCATCGAAAGCAACCTAGACCTCTTGTTGAAAGCTACGCAAGCGATGCGGGCGACACAAGCTAAGGTGAGTAGATGTTTTGAAGATCTACGCGATGTTAAGTCTCGAATGGAGAAGATGTCATCACCATTCGCACAACGAAAGTGTATCAGTTAAGGTAATGAAAGCATTCGGGAACGCAGCCACGCAATCTGCAGAAGTAGTTGCTCAGTAATGGTGCTATATGTTGCAGCTGTCGGTCCTTGAGGCATTTAAGTTACAGCGTGGCGCAGTCAGTCATCACGGTGGTCTCCTTTCATGGTGGCCAAAGGCGTATACTAAATGGCGCGAAAGAGAAGGCCAAACAGAGAGACATGCATTCTAGCCTATAAAACATGCATTCTAGGAGTAAGTGAAAAAAGGGCATGCATTCTGTGATTTCCTCCATAAAAGCACAAAAGGTGCTTGCTGGAAAGATTTCGAGAGACAGATTGACCCACTTTTGGTCGACGGGAATTTTCTGAATGAATTTTTAACTCGATTGCCACTGTCAGTCAGCAGATGACAATGACAATACAGATAGTAGGACGATGAAGATACAACGTTAAAGGCATCAGGCTTGACACCTAACAATCCTTTAGTCAGGAAATCATTGAAGCTCAGGCGACCATTGATTGTTTAGTCGGGTGTGTCCATCTAAAACTAGACTAGCAAGAGTCTTCTTAAATAGAAGATCAGAAGATTGTATGTTACAACAAGACACACGCAATGGCGTTGAGTTTATGTGATTATCGGAAACGAATCCCTGGGATAATTACTTCACGCAGCTGCTAGGGCGGATAATTGGGGAAGCTAAAGTAATCTTCACTTGCTATGAGCACGATACCATCCCCCAAATCCCTTTTCGCCAAACTCAAGGTCCCCTTGTGGCGAACGCCAGCGCCTCCACCGGGCACGGTCGAAGGCGCAGGCACCAGTTCTATCGAAAACAATGCTGAAGAAACAGCTGGTAGTTCGACTACTTCGCCAAGGTCTCCTGGTTCTCTGCATTCTTCGTTAATTGGTGCATCCTTCGACACCTCGTTGTCCTCCCTTCCAGTTGGTCAAGTCAGCAGTCCTAAAGATTCATTTAACGCAAAGGACGCAAAGGAACTGCTCGACAATTGCGCTATTTGTCTCGACTCTCTAAATGAAGGAGCCACGTCAACTTTGCAGTGCGGTCACACGTTTCATGCTGATTGCATCTCTGGCCTCGAAACTTACGGAATCGCAAATGTTTGCCCACTTTGTCGGGCTAGCATTTCTCCTGGACACGGAGCGAACTTCGAAAGAGGGTGCAGGAAATACTTCAGAGTAGCTCGAGCGGTGAAGCGTGGTCGAGTTACGTGGGGGCAGCTAAGCCAGGAACAACGCCGTGACTGCGCGAGCGCGGAACGTCTGTGGCGGGAGGCAGCCGACAACGGCTTTGTAAGAGCGCAATTCAACTTCGGTGTCATTTTTGAGAATGGCCACGGCGTTGAGCGGAACGACGCAGAAGCCTTTGCATGGTACCTCAGTGCTGCCAACAAGGGCTTCGCAAGTGCTCAATGCAACCTTGCAGCCATGTTGAAAGCTGGCCGTGGTGTTGATCGTGCCGACGACGTCAAGGCCGTATCTTGGTTTGAGAAGGCAGCGAAGCAAGGATTTGCGGAGGCCCAATGCAATTTGGCCATCATGTACGAGCAAGGGCGCGGCGTTGAGCGCAGCGAAGAAGAAGCGATTCGATGGTATGAACTTGCTGCTTCGCAGGACTCCGCGGAAGCTCTGTATTGTTTGGGAGAAATGAAACGCGACGGCCACGGATTTACTATAGACACTGAAGAGGCTGTAATTCTATTTCAAAAGTCCGCTGAATTAGGCCACGCCGGTGCTGAGTATGCACTCGGATCTCTGTACGAAACTTTGAACGACGGAGCATACCCCAATTCATCAGAGGCCGTGCGACTTTTCACGTCGGCAGCGGGAAAAGGCCATTTGGAGTCAACATTCAGCTTGGGGCTGTGCTACTTGAAAGGGCATGGCACCGCAGTCAATGAAGCCAAAGCAGCCAAGCTGTTCCGCCAAGCGGCTGAACGCGGCCAAGCGAAAGCTCAAAACAACTTGGCGTACATGCTGCTCCACGGCCAAGGCACCTTTGCCAATGTCCCCGAAGCTGTTCACTGGTACAGGGAAGCGGCGGAGCAGGGGCACGTGAGCGCGCAATGCAACTTGGGCCTTCTTCACGAGCAAGGTTTGGGGGTGCCGCAGAGTGACTCGGAGGCGGTGCGGTGGCTTTCTGCGGCAGGACACTTAGGAGACGCAACAGCCCAGTACAACATGGGAATCTTGGTAGAGCGCGGAAGAGGGGGGCTTGAGCAATCTTTTTCAGCCGCTTACGAGTGGTATACGAAAGCGGCAAATCAAGGTGATGCAGAGGCGCAGTGCGCGCTCGGTAAAATTCTCCGAACGGGCCGCGGCTCGGTAAGTGCCGATTACAGTATGGCCCGAGAATGGTACCACCGTGCGGCCGAACAAGGCCTTGCAAAAGCGCAGTTTAACCTCGGGGGCATGCTGTGCAACGGTATTGGGGGACCAGAAGACTGCGCAGGCGCCTTGGTGTGGTTCCGACGGGCTGCTCAGCAAGGCTACCCAGGCGCCACCAAACACATTCAGGCCATCGAGCGGACGACGATGCTGGCGTCCATGCCGCCCATCGACACAAACGCACCTGCCCAGGAAGACCCTCCTCCGCCTCCGCCGCCGCTGTCACCGCCGACGCCTCTGCCGACAACAGTGGCCCTTGAAACAAAACGCTCGGTGGAACTCTGAAGACCACAGCCACCATGATGCTGACTTCTCTGCTCGAGAAATCGGGAACGAAACTACTCGCAATTAATTACCATACAAGCTGCAAGTGATTGTGGTTGAACTCCGGAGATAGGCAGCGAAAAGCTCTACAAGAGGCAAGAGGAGGTCACATTATTATTTTTGTTGTGTGCTAATCGGATTCAAGCCAGGGAACTAAGTAACTAAGACAAGTTCCCAGTGCCTGCACAGCGCGTTACCTACACAGGGCCAACCCTAAATTCAGAGGTCGGAATCTGATCAAGAAGAGTTTCTCTTTGTTGGTTTGCTTGTAATTTCAGAAGTTATAAGGTGTATCATTAAGCCCCAAGTCTCAAGTCTGGTGTCCGGTATTCAAGTATTCGCCCTCGCCCATACATATCATCAGCCATAAGAGCTCATTCAGCCACTATCACAACATAATTATACACATAAATGATCTCTCTGGTCATGCGCTCTGCGCTCTGCCATATAAACGAGCGCGGGGCACTCAAATAGCTAAAATGGGGAGTGCGCCTATCTCAGGTTTCTAGGAGGTCACCTGCGACCCTACAAGGACGCGATTTCTGGTCAAGTTGGTGAAGCGCATCCTGCGGTCCCAAGTGGCGCCACACGTCCGCCGCAAGCGCAACAGAGTGCGGTGGCATGCGCACGCCAAGAGAGGCGCGTTGAGGAGGCACCAGTTCACAATCATGAAGACCACCATCAGGAACGCTGGCACCGTGCGGAGGCAGCACAGCAAGGCGCGCTGCACGCTGTGCCCGCCCCCCGCCGCGCCCCAGCTGAAGTAGCTCTCGACGGGCCCCGAGGAGGAGGACTGGGATGAAGCGTTGGCGCGACTACAGCCCCACGCCATGGTACGCACTTCGCGCTTGAGTTGGGTCTGGGTGTACGCCAACAAGGTTCTTTGCATGCATGCCGCCGCTGTGAAGTCCGCCGTAGACGCCAAGACTTGGTCCGGTGGGAACAGCTCTTCCCGCTCGTTTAAGAGGATTTCAAGGTAGTGTGTGGCCGAGGTTAAATCCCGAGCGTCGAAGAGGTAGCCCCCCTTGTTGTGCTGCACCACGTCCCGAAACCCTTGCGCGCGTGGCCCCAAAAAGGGGGTGCCACACGCCATGGCTTCGAGACTGGTGAACCCAAAGGTCTCAAAAGTGGACGCCGAGCACACGCAGTCCACGGAAGCGTACACTTGCGCCAATTCCCTCTGGTTCAGGAACCGTGGCACGAACCACACTCCCGAGCTTTCTAAGCCATGCAAATCGACGAACTCGCTCGCCGCAGGCCCGTCGCCGATGATTGCCAGCCGCACTTTCTTTCCCAGGGCCCGCGCTCGGCGCACCATTTCCACCAGAAAGCCAATGTCTTTCTCGGGGGACACCCGCCCCGCCGTGATGAGAATGAAGTCGTTGGGGTTCCCGAAACTCAGGACTTCCCGCCAGCCCCCCAACGCTTCTTGGCCCTCGCCGCGGCGGCCTGGGTGGAACACGTCAGGGTTCGCGTACCCGCCCCAGGTCACGTCCAGGCAGCGAATCCCGCGCTGCCGCAAAATCGCGCTGTAGCTCGGCGACACCGTGTACGTCCCGTCGGCAAACCAGGTGCCTAAGGGCTCCAAGCATTTGACGGCGGAAATGCACCACGCGGGCTGCTGGCACTTGTCGAGCAGGGTCACCGTGTCGGTGTGCACGCTGATCATCAGCGGGATGTTCAGGGCGCGGGCGCAAATGAAAAACAGCGGCAAGCTCGGGCACATGGTCACGTGCAGCACTTGCGCTTTGGACTCGACGCACGCCGCCCAAATCCGGGCCAAGTTTCGGAGCGTTAAGTCAGGAAACCGTTTGGCAGGGTACCAGTACAAGCAGGTGGCGTCCACCGTGGTCACTGAGGCGCACGACGCGCGCACGTCCTTGCACAGGTCTTCTTCAATAGTGATGACGTGGCACTGGTGGCCAGCTTCTTTCAGGAGCCGCAAATGCGACTTGAAACGAGTAGAGACGCCGTCTACCCATGGCGGGAAAGAATGGGAGTATATCAGGATGCGGCGGCCACCGCTATCGTCACCTTGAAGGTTTGAATAGAGGTGTAGCGACTCCGAGGAGCTGAAGACAGATTTATCCTCGACTTCATCGGCTAGTGTGCGCTTTGGTTTAGAATTTGCCACGCGCTGGTAGATGAGTTTAGGGAAGTAAGAGAGACAAAGGAGGGAGGGGTAACGGGCGATGCAAGTGGACTAACAAAGTTACGAGATACATGCGATAAGCGAGTAAGGATACACTCGAACATCACATCTCAAGAGGATCACTTGCACAAGTTTGAATCGCGCTCCTTTTGCTGCTTGTGGCGAGATAGACGACCATTACATAAACAATACCCCACGCTTATCCCAAAATGAATTTTCAGACAACCCGAATGGCACCGCCGGCATTTCACGTGAAGGATAGTTTGTCACAGGGCAAGAAATCTACGGCTGCAGGCTGATACCTGGCGAAGTCTCTCTGGAGGAGACGCCATCGCGACGCGTCACAATGGGCTGCAGAGTTTATGTGGGGACACAACGCTGAGAGGCTTTGCCTTGGGCTACACGTCTACGCGAGCAGAAATCGCGTTCCTTTTCGTGAACCTCCACACAACGGAGATTCATTGAATTCGTAGGTTTATGATACAAGAAAGTGTTCGCACTTTTGCACGGTTCGTGCAGGAAGATAAGAAAGATAAGAAAGAAGAAAAAGATTGAAGTTGTTTACACGCACGGTCGGTCGGTGTCGCAGTTCGCAGTGTCGCAGTTAGTGTGCATTTGCCGTGTTGGGTGCCGAGTGCCAAGGTTGTAGTATTAGAGTCCTATAAAAGCCATCGCGATAGGTTCTAGTAGTACCGCAACTTCTTTGAAGAGCGTGATACTAAGTCCTTGACGCATCAGCAAAGCCCTAGTAAAAGCTAGCAGCGAACTCCAAGATGGGCTTCCGTAGCAGCACTGGAACTTCTTTCAGCATATTGTTCGTGAGGTTATCTTTGATAGTGCTATCCTCGCGCTCATCGACTGCTTTAGTGGGACACACTCGTCCTTTGCACGCTACACGGAAGAATGCACCTCTTAACGCAGTCGATGCTAAATCCGCTGCAGCCTCAATGGTAGCAGCAGCTACGCTAGCCTTCGGAACGCCACATCCAGCGTGGGCAGGTGACGGTTTTCTAACCGAGCCACAGCATTTGGTGGCTGAGGCATGGCGGCAGGTCAGAATATGCTGCCGTATGTCACTTACTTTGCTTTCGCGGCACTGCATGTTCTCTGCTCCTAGACGAGCATGTTTAATCGTTGTGCCTTCTTTTTTCGCTTTGTAGGTCGACAAGCGATTTGTGGATCGGACCTTCAATGGACATGAAGACTGGTTCAAATTGCGACAAGATTTTGTGCACCGAAAGTAAGAGTGCTGGAAATACTTAAAATTTGTTTTCGCGGGTAGGGTGGATGTTTGAGGCTAAGTATTGGGTAGGCGTTTACTTTACAGCAGAGTGCGAACCACCTATTTGAAAAGTTTGTTGTTGCATTTGCTTGCTGGTCAGATACGCCGATGATGCAGCAGCTTACGCTGCCATAGCTGAGCTGTTGTCTAAGTTGGACGACCCATACACCAAATTCTTGCCACCCGCCAAATTTACCACAGTGGTCAACGCTGCGACTGCATCGGTGGGCGCGAAGCAACAATGTCCATCCTTTCAATTTCTTCGCCAATTTGCGTTTCCTGTTTACCTGCTCACACGCTCACACGCACGAAATGTCCATATTGCTATAAAATCAGTGTGCTAAATTTCTGCATGTCGTTTGGTTCCTCATCCGTCATGTCTCTTCCCTGTTTACTCAGGTAGGGGGTGTGGGAATTGACCTTCTTGAAGACGTAGACGGCTCAGTCCGTTGCGGTGACCTTCAGCCAGGCTCACCTGCGGAAAAAGCAGGCTTCCAACGCGGCGACACTCTGGTAGGATTCACCCCCCCCCCCTACAATAGGCGCGCTTGCTGACTGGGTAAATTTGTTTTTATTTTTCATGATTAGTTGCGCACTCCAAATCTCTACGCTGCAATGTCGCATACATATGAATATGCCCTTGACGCATTTGAGTGTATATTGGCTGATTTCTGGTGTTTATGTGTGTATTTGTTGCGTCCAGGTGTCTGTAGACGGAGTGTCGCTTGGGCCAAATGCCAAGAAACAGAGTTCGTCGTCGTCTCAGCCATCATCCGAAGCACTTACCCTGGATGAAGTGGCAAGTTTGCTGCGCGGCCCCCCTGGCGAGCCCGTTGGCGTAGTGGTGCGCCGCGGCAGCGAGGTAAGATTATAATATTAAGAATCATGATCATACGATGATACGAAGCAGTGTCCTGATTGAAACAAAAGTCACAATAAGAACGTAGCTGAATATATTTTGATGAAGGAAATTTGCTTCCTCCTTGTCTTGCTCCTTTCATTTTGCTCCTTTGACTATCCTACACTAGGAGCTGGACTTTCGCCCCAGGCGCGAGACCCTCAAGATCACCACAGTGTCAAGCCGCGAGTGGACCACAACCTCTACAGACCGCCAGAAGGTGGGGATTGTGCGGATCAAGTTTTTCAGCAGCGCCACCGCCGACGACGTGCGCGAAAAAGTAGCGTCCTTGCTGAAGGGTGGTGGTGGCAGCAGTGGCAAAAGCAGTGGCAGTGGAGTGTCGGCGATCGTGTTGGACCTCCGGAGCAACCCCGGCGGTTTGCTCCAGGGGGGCGCCGACACGGCGAGGCTGTTCTTGCCGAAAGGCTCCGCGATTGTCAGCGTGCGCGACAACAAGGGCACCGAAGACAAGCAGCGCGTGGATCGGGACTTGGTCGAGCGGGCTCAAGAAGACGGTGGTCCTGGCGCGGACGGCAGCTTTGCCAGGGTATGAAATCGTGTCTCATTTCGAATATCTCGTGTTGCCTTGCTTGTTTGACTCGCAGTAGATGAGAAGGCCATCTTTTATGAATGCACGCTTTTTTATTTTTTCTTCTTTATTCTCTTCACAGTCCCTACACTCACCACGCTCACAGGTGCCCTTAGTTGTCGTGGTCGACGGAAAGACCGCGAGTGCAGCCGAGGTGCTGACAGCCGCTTTGCAGGACAACGGCCGCGCTCCGGTGGTGGGTACCCAGTCCTTTGGCAAAGGAGTGGTGCAGAACGTGGCGACGCTCCAAGAGGGCGCCTGCGGCGTGAGCGTGACGGTGAGAGAGATGGAACAAAGGGTGTTGGGGAGTAGCCTCGTGCCATACCAGCGCGCTTGACATGTAGCGTGCATAGCATGCGTATGAACGCAAAATTTGTGCACGGGTGGGTATGATTTTTTTCGTTTCGCCTCATTCTTTTTTGAATTGAGCATTCACGTGTGTATTGACCTCTTTCGTCGTCGTGTGTGCGCTTGGTTCTTGAAATCGTTGGAAACGCGCGTGCAGGTGGCGACCTACACCACTCCCTCAGGCCGGAGCCTCAACAAAGTAGGGGTGACTCCAAACTACAAACTCGCTGCGTGTGCGCCACTGAACAACGTGGAAGACTGCCTGGGAACGGACCTCGGTGCTCTCAAAACCCCTTCACCGCAGTCCATTGCGCTGGCCAGCCAATAAGTGCGCTGTATACATTGAAGTGGGCTTGCTCTTTGTTTTACTGGCTCCTTATACGCATTTAGATTGATCTTAAATTTGAATTGAGCTATTGATTCATAAATGAAGGCGATTGAATTGTGATGGCGATGGGAGATGGGAGTTTTATTATAATTGTAATAATTATGATTACAGTTGTAGTTCTTCTCATGTAGCATGTAGTTCAAACTTCTTAGTATCTTGTATTTTAAAATATCACTTCTAGTGCTGGTTCGGGTTTTTTGGATTTACAAGCCGAAATGATTTTGTGTATACTATCTAGCGCCATCCAGGGAGCTGGTAACTGGCAACTACTTTCCTGAGTCAGTGAGAATTAAGAAAGAGCCACGAGCTTAGTAAGTCTAAGTCGTAAGAAGAAGCGCACTTAAATTCCAGGATTCAAGCCGCTTTGTCTCATCTGCACTTTAAACGGCTGCGCTGGTTAATATAATGAGCCATATTTGAGAAAATATTGCGCTCACTCCTTCATTTCTCCGGCGCCGGCAGCAGCAGTCTTAGCGGCCTCAACCTCTGCAAGCACCAGAGCATTTACAGCTTCAACGTCATCTTCGCTCACAGGAGACATGGCCTGGCCATCGCGCACTACCACCACTTCCATGTTTTTGCTTCCCGAGTCGACCACCTGAGAGGACCAAGATTGCACGAGAAAAAAATCAAAAGGGGGTTACGAGTGGAAATAGAAATATGCGGGAAACAAGATTTTCGCCCGTGCAAAGGTATTAGTGAATGGAGGTTGTGCTGAGGAGACGTGAAATGCGTCGAGTTGAGCATCCAGAACAAGAGAAGCTCAAATTACATGTGAAGGATTCAATTCAAAATAACTTCTGAAGGGCTCTGACAGTGGTCGTTTTGTTGTTAGTACATGGCTCCATACCTCGAGCAAAGTCTTCACAGTGAGCTTTAGCGCGTCTGCCTCTGCAAGCCCCTCCGTCCACTCTTTTTCCAAGAATTCGCGCATTCCCTTAGCATTCTTGCCTCCAATGGCGTTGGCCTTCCACGAAAAGTACGTTCCCGACGGGTCGATTTGGTACACCTGTGGCTTGCCCTGGGCATTGAAGCCAGCTAGCACGGAGGCTACCCCGAACGGCCGCACGCCACCGCGCTGTGTGTACCTGTGAACAGCCGCACGCGAACGAAGGAGGGAAAAGTAAGCATTATGTTGGCATGAAGAGAGTATGGGCTAGGGTACAGAACAAGCACCGACAAGGTATGCACCTCTGTTGCGTCGTGGCGATGAAGCGGGCAATGTACTCCAGTGACGGCGCGTCTTCGCAAGTCAAGCGGTAGCTTTGACACTCAATGCGAATCTTTTCAATGAGCACACGTGCGTCCGCTTCAGTGTTTGAAAAGGGTAGCACCAGAAGCAAGCGAGAGCAAGATCAAGAGCAGGAGGAAGGTCAGAAGCAACGGAGATATGAATTCCCAATGAAAGGAGTAGTGCCTGCTAGAAAAAGAATTGATTGTAACTGTGAATGTGCTAACTACAAAATTCATTGGCGTACCTGTAAGCCCCGCAAAGGCTAAAGTAGTGGTAGCGTCAAGCTTCACGATTTTGCGGATGGTGCGCGGGTCTTGTAGCTTGGCCACAGACTTACGCTCGACGCCGATGACAACGCAGTCAGCACCACGCACGGCTACCACAGCTGAACCAAGCTTCACAGCTTCAAAAGCATAGTCGATTTGAAAAAGCTTCCCGTCTGGGGAGAAAACGGTAATGGCGCGGTCGTAGCTCATTCTCTATGTGCACAAGACGCAAAAAAGACGTGACAACGGGAGATGTGATTTCAAGACATATTCTTCCCGGGTAAGTGCCCGGTATAATGGCTACAACTTTCAACTTAACGCAGCGAAACACACAAGTGCATACCGTTCAAGCTACGCTACTCACCCTTTACTATGCACAAGGAAGACGGAGGGCTCTACACGGGCGCAACAAAATCTCAAGAGCTCCAATTCATTAGTTTTAAAAATGAACTATATTAGAGCACCATAAGCTGAACGAGGACGACAATCGACAAGAAAGATGCTTTCAGTGCTTCAGGTTTTGAGACAGGCCCCGAAGGTAGTCCCTACAATAAAACACCTGACGTATTTTCTCCGGAATATAAGGCAAATACGTCGCGACGTATCGACTTTTCTGCTGACGTCATCACAAACACGTCATCAAATATACGCCTATATACGGCGTTT
>Ga0307979_1003328_pt1 | contig 10825 bp, 7 predicted proteins | sample OrgLakmetage1058_FD_201833 | JGI IMG/M metagenome (GOLD analysis project Ga0307979, IMG submission 201833) | Saline water microbial communities from Organic Lake, Antarctica - #1058 | ecosystem: Environmental > Aquatic > Non-marine Saline and Alkaline > Saline | place: Antarctica: Organic Lake... | reverse complement strand
TTACTGGCTGGGTAGCACACTCAAGGCCGAATGGATGCCCTGAGATGACATGGGGTCGGACATTGAAGAAGGCTCTAAAGTGCAAAGGACTACCGGTCAACTTCAAGGAATGGCGTGCCATAGCAGGAGATAGGTCGGAGTGGAGATCACGGACGTACTCAAAACCTATGCCTCCATCCGAGAATTGATCCTACAGGGTTCATGAGAGTAAATATGAATATTGCATTGCGCAAAAGGACACTCAGCCCAGTCAGACTTGTTCTGAAGGATTCATCAAAACGCAGCTTTATGCTATTTGTTGTTTCTTTGCTATTGGGTATTGGGGAGTATAATCTAATCTAATCTAATCTAATTGAGCCACACATGTTTGCGATAACTAATCACGGAGAGCTACGCACTCAGTCCCGCCGACTTGCTCGGAGGAAAGGCGCCAGTTGGAGCCCTAATTGCCCTTCTGGAGCAAATTTGCTAGCGCATTTGCAGCTCTAGTGTATTCTTTATGTGCCTCTGTGACTGCTGTGTACTTGCCTTTCTTTGTTTTTGGGGAGAGTATTAACTAGACTAGACTAGACTACGCACTTTGAATGGGGGCAACGGGAAAGAGCCCGAAAAGCGAAGGCAGCCACTACCCATCGGGGAAGCAGGCGCCTATTTCACTTCATCTTTGTCCCAGAGCCTTCCATCAGTGCGGCGGAAGGATCCTTTCGGCCCGCCACCGTTGGCGTCGTAGTCTAAGTACAAAGCCCGCCCATCTAAGCAACGCAAGGCAATGAAATTAAGAAATCGTGAATCAAACGAAGGGCTTCGTGAAATCGAGATAAGAAAATAATTGAAGTAGTGAAGACTTCGACCGAGCCATCCTATGTACAAGAATTGAGACACAACTTACTGAGAGAAAGCTTGCCAGCTGCTGCCGCTGCTGCTGCCTTCCTGGTGCCCACCTCGGATGCAAACTGCACGTACCCGAAGCCTTTCAGGCGCTGTGCGCCACCTACTCCCACGGCCATGGCGAGTCGGACGTCCCGCACTTCGCCGTGCTGTTCCATCAACGTCCGCACGCTCGCCTCGTCGCAATCGTACGGCAAGTTTTTCACAAACACGGTGCGGCAACCTTCGGGCGGTGGTGCTGAGGGCCCACCCGCTGCAGACTTAACAGGCTTCGGTAAAGCCACTTTCAAGTACCGGCCCATGAATCTTTGGCCGTCTAGCTTAGAGACAGCTTCCTCGACGTGCCCCTCTTCTGCGAACACAACGTGCGCGTAGCCTCGTGGTTTCCCGGAGTCGTGCCAACGAGGCATCCGAATTCCAGTTACTTCTCCAATTGCTTCAAACACCAGTTTGACATCAGCTTCTTCAGCATCGTAAGAAATGCCTTCCACGTACACGGTTCCTTCAACTTTGGCCTTTTCTGGTCCTGTCACATCGCTAGCAGTGGTAGAGGCAGCATCGTCCTTCGAGCCTTTAGCTTTTCGGGTTCGGTTACGTTTACGCTTCCGCTTTCCGTCATCGGCTCCCTCGTCATTGGCAGCATCATTTTTTCTTTCTCCAGTCTCCTGTGGTCTAGTCGGGGCCGCTTCGGCGGCTGATGAAACCTCTTCTGGAGTATCAGGCACATTCTCAGACAGCTTGAGTTTCTTCTTCTTCTTGCCCTCACCAGCTTCGAGAGACGTCAGTGCCTCTTTGATCTTGTTGTCCTTCTTCGAATTCTTAGCGATGTCGCTCTTCGACATGTTAATTGACTTTTTAATGCTCGATACGCTCTTCGCTAGTCCACGGCCTAACTTGGCGACTTCAGTAGTAGCTTTAGGCTATCGTAGCAGAAGAGTCGAAGAATCCTCAAAATGTCATGCAGTCATCGCTAATTCGCCAATTCCAGTGCAGTGCCATTTTGGACTATTGTTTGTTCTCCAACACGAAAAGCAAGACAGAGAAAAGAGACGTTAGTTTTCAAAAGATAGGAAGAGCTCAAGCGCAGCTAAAAGGCGCAGACTTCAGAGGACAATGGCGAAACAGTGGACGCCTGAGGACGGTACGCATTCGCCGTCTTAGCAGTAATATATTTGCCTCTTTTTCTTGCTTACCATTAAGAACTGCGACTTTGTGAACGTAAGGGAGAACTGTTCACAAGAGTTCTCCAGAACTTACTTTTGCCCTACCATTCTCTTTTTCAAGCCATCAAAGGCCAGCAACTGTTGGCCAGGGCTCTTGACGTTCATTCTCCAGGATATGGCGAGGATCTCAACGGGCTCTTTTACGACGAAGGCGATGCGTCCGTGGAGGTACACAAAGAACGACTTACTGTATATACAGTTTCGATCTAGTCCTCTTTTAGTACCTTTGCTCATCAACATCCTTTCGTGTGCTTGTTTCGTATATAGATCGTCGACTCAAATGGAGAATCGAGTGCTGAGCCCTCAACTCAGCTAAATGAAGTGCCTGCCGAGAAATTTGCCTCCAGTGGTGGCGAGGGTCAGCAGCTCAATGTGGAGGCACAGCAAGCTGAACTCGAATACCAAGAGCAAATGCAGTCCCAGGCCGAAGTGCAGAGCGCGGCTTCTAAGCTTTCGGAATACATGCAAACTACTCAGGATGCGGCAAACCGAGCAGCAGCTGCGCAAGCTCGGGTGGCCAAGTTTCTGGCTGCCAAACAGCCCAGCAACTTCGTGGCAAAAGAAGTTACTGTGCCTAAGACGCCGACGGTCATGCGCCGGTCGCAAAAGTGAGACAACGATTCCAATTGTGCTCATTTTTTTTCGAACCACATTGGTCTCGTTGCCAACGTTTGATTATTTGAAAATATGTTCGTTCAATTCTTTCTTGGTCCCGCCTTCTGTCAGGCCCTACAAGATCTTCAAGTCTTCCGAGGAGTTGGCGCTCGAGGCCGCCCTCATGGCGCAAGCCGAATCCCGCGCCAAAATTGCCGCCAATAAAGAGGCCTTTGCTGCGCGCATGAACACGCGCAAGCCGAAGAAAATTACCCTTGCGGAAGCGGCGCCCAAGAAGCATGCGGTTACAAAGCCAGCCCAAGAGCACCACCGGGCCCCTTCGAGCATGAAAGTGCTGTCGGCGGCTGAGAAAGAGGCGCGCGAGCTGGCGGCCACTCAGCAGGCGCTCCACAAGCAGAAGTTCCGAATGCAGCGCGAAGCGTACGCAAACAAAGTCAAAGAAGCCAGGGCGGTGGAGGACGGGAATTCGGGCCGCAAGTCAAGCAGCAGCGGTGGCAGTGCGACTGCAGCAGGTGGCTTCAAAGCCAAGAAGATGCCAGACTTCTCCAAGTTGGCCCAGAAAAAGCAAGCAAAAAGTGCCACTGTGCCACAGTCGCCCAACTTTTCGGCGATTCGCCACAAGGCTACTGACCCCGCGAACGAAAGCGGCCACGTGTCTCGGGAAGAAATGAACAAGTTTTACAAAAACATGCGCGGCGAAACTTCCAAGGCTCTGAAAAATGCGATGGAACAGGCCAAGGGGCGGCCACGGATCACGGTGGCCAAAGCCCCCACTTTCGCGACGGACGGCACGCGCCCGCACAACACGGTGCCAACCTACGAAGAGCGCACTTTGGCGGAGATTGCGAGCCACCAGTTCAAAGCGCGCCCGTTGAACCAAGCAGTGTTCAACGGCTCGGGCGCGTCGGGCATTCCCGCGGTGAAAAAGCACCAGCCGACGGTGCCGCAGCCGTTTGCCATCAAGGGCGAAAGCAACCCTGCAGCGAAATCCGCAAGTGGAGAGTCTGCCTCGTCTTCTGCAGGTGGCTTCAAGGCGCGGCCAGTGCCAACTTCTGTGTATTCCAGCACTATCCGCCGGGCCTCCTCCACGCGCGCCCTCACCGTGCCGAAGTCCCCTCGCATGGGCACCAAAGGCCGGTCCAAGTCCCTCTCAGCCAACGAGAACGACGCTGGTGCAGCTAACACCTTTAAGGCTCAGCCCATCCCGGACTATCAAAGTCTCAGCAAGCAGGGCATCAACACGCACGTGAAGCCTCGCGGCGTGACCGTGCCTGAACAGCCAAACCTTTCCGTCGGCAAGAAGTACACGCCGGCTGAGGAGGCCGAAATGCCGACCTTCAAGGCACAGCCGATCCCGGACTACCAGACTCTGAGCGCGCAGGGCATCAACACGCACGTGAAGCCTCGCGGCGTGACCGTGCCTGAACAGCCAAACCTTTCTGTCGGCAAGAAATACACGCCGCCGGCCGAGGAGGCCGAAATGCCGACCTTCAAGGCGCAGCCGATCCCGGACTACCAGACTCTGAGCGCGCAGGGCATCAACACGCACGTGAAGCCTCGCGGCGTGACCGTGCCTGAACAGCCGAACCTTTCCGTCGGCAAGAAGTACACGCTGGCTGAGGAGGCCGAAATGCCGACCTTCAAGGCTCAGCCCATCCCGGACTACCAGACTCTGAGCGCACAGGGCATCAACACGCACGTGAAGCCTCGCGGCGTGACCGTGCCTGAACAGCTGAACCTTTCCGTCGGCAAGAAGTACACGCCGGCTGAGGAGGCCGAAATGCCGACCTTCAAGGCACAGCCGATCCCGGACTACCAGACTCTGAGCACGCAAGGCATCAACACGCACGTGAAGCCTCGCGGCGTGACTGTGCCAGAGTCGCCCAAGATTTCAGCGTCGAACCGTTCGTCAGGCGTGTATGAAGACAAGAATAAAGTGGAGCTGCAGCACCAGTTCAAGGCGCGCCCGTGGGACGGCGGCAGCAGCGGGGCCGGTTCCGCAGGCTTAGGGATGGTGACGCCGCGCCCCTTGACGGTGCCTGAACCGTTCCACCTGGCCGCGAGCACCGACAAGAAGTCGATGTGGGCGTCGCAGCAGGCCAAGGCCGAAGCAGAAGCGGAAGCTGCGCGTCAATTTACGGCTCAGCCCATGCCTAACTTCAACGCGCACGCGTTCACCCCCGCGCACAGCTCCAAGGTAACCTTTTACTATGAAACCATCGCTAGGCTTACAAGCACTACAATGACCGCAAGAAACGTCACTTCTTTCGGAAGTATCGACTGTGGAAACTTTGCGTCCTATCTTTGTCTCATTCTGCACTCTCTTCCATGGCACTTGCATCAATAGCCTTTATGTGTATGCCTAATATCGTCTTCCTTTGTTCGATTTTACGCTCAGCCTTTGACCGAGTTCGACGACTTCGAGCTCCCTGGCGACGCACAGCACAAGGCCGCAATGGCCCAGCGCGCGGCCAAACTGGTGCTGGAAAAAGAGCACCTGGAAGCTCAGCACAACAGCTTCCACGCCCTTCCCTTGCCCCCCACCACTTTTGGCGACCCCGATTTCGTGCCGCACCCATCCGAGCGCCCTCCACTGGCACCTCTGCAAGACAATCTGATGGCTGCGGGCGACAAGCGCTCGGAAGCTCGCAAAGCCTTCGACGCCGCCACCAAAAAGCGCTTGGCCGCGGAAAACGCCGCTCGGGAAGCTCTGGTAGCGTCGCGAGAAGCCAACGAGGACCGAGAATACCAAGCGCTGTACACCAAGCCGATCGAAAGCGGTGGGCTCAAGTTTGTGGCCAAGCCAGTGCCCAATACGGTTTACGAAGGGCCTGACCTGTTGCCCGGACCTTCCAGCTCAGAGCTCACGGTGCCAGTGACCCCTACGGTACTGAAGCGCCAAACGCGCTCGTCAACCGTTGGTGGTGCCATGCGTGTGGAGATCTCGAACTAAGAAAGCGTAATCGAATGAGACAAGCATCGTTGTGAAGCACACCTGGAAAATCAAAGAGAGAGAAGTGAAGAGAGAACTTGTGTTTGAGAAGAGAAGAGGGACTGAACGCCCGAGAAACGCAAAGGAGAAAGACGTTTGGAATGACTTTTTTCTTTGGGTGTGTTATGATTCGGTTCCTTGGTATTGGTATGGATAATTGATTGAAGGCCACTGCTTCGCCATTGGCTTTTGGTTTGATTTCCAAAGTAGTGAAATAAATATGCATAAACATTTCTTTTCACAGCAGCCAGTGCCAGTATGGGTAAGGGTACTAGGGACTACGGACTTCATGAACACCATTTGGCACCGATGCGCCGGAACTTGGGAACTAATGGATAATGGTGTGCTTGTGTACGGAATAATTAGTAATTAGACACCCCTCTCGGTTTCGTTCGCGCGCCCACGAAGCCACTAACCACGAATAAGATCCTAAACGCCAGGAGAGCCGGGAACTATCTTCGATTTAAGACTTGAGTCTTCTTGGATTTACGGGGAATCGGGAGCCCGATTTAGAATTAGCGAGGTACGATACGCCTAGGCCTTGAAGTGCACTCACTATAATCATTATAGATGTAGTGATAGCAAAAAAATACAAAGAAAGAAATGGAACTCCCTTACTTCGCCTCCGACCGCTCCTTCTTGAACATCTCGTCGATGAATGCCACGTGGTAGATGGGGTTGATGTCGATGTCCACGTCTTCACTGCCTGCTTGCAGTCTTATCGCCGCTAATGTGGTGACCGCAACCCCACACAAGGCAATCGCAAAGAAGAACATGATTAAGTCGCACATCGGCCCCCCGCACTTGGAGAACCACGGTGCCAAGAGAGCGCCAAACCACATGCCCGGCGTCATCATCATGAGCCGCACATAGGTGCCGCCGCCCAGTGCGAACCAGTTCGAAAAGGCTGGCAAAATAGCGGTCCACGCGCCGCAGACAATGGCGGTTGGCATGGCGCGCTTGTGCTCGACGCCCAGGAAGATGGACAGGAGGAAAAAAGTGGTCATGCCCATGCCAGCTCCAATGTTGGCGACGAGCAACCAACCCGTGTTGAAGGTCAAGGCCCACACGATGATCCACTGGCAGAACGACTTGCAGCCGGGAGTGGAGCCACCGGTGTGGGACGGGCAACAGTAGCGGTTCATGCCGCCAATGCAGCAGCCAATGAAGACGAAGACGCTCATGACGCACATGAAGGCGCCGAACCCGAGGCGAATGTAGGTGTGCAGCAGCTCAATGTCCGACTTGGAAATCGTGTCTCGGAACCCCGGGTCATCGACCTCTTTGTCCATCGCAATCAACAAGTCTTTGAAGCTCAAGTTGTTGGTGGTGCCCACGAGATAGCCGAACCACGCAATTGGGACCAGCATGAAAAGGGCGCGGCACACAAAGAGGCGAACGTCTCGAGCGCACCACGACACGAACCCTAAAACCCCACTGTTGACCACCTGGGCCATGCAGGCAAGGGCCAACGTTTCTTCCGAGCTTTTGGTGATTTCCATTTCGTCGAAGAACGGCATGAGCACTAAGCCACCGGCAATGGGGAGGATGTTGTTGAACAGACCCATGGCGAGGCCAACCAGGGGCAGGATCCAGCTGTGCGGGTTTTCCTGCACGAAGCCCGCGAAAGCCTTCGATTTTGAAAGCGGGGGCTCCGTAGGGCTCGGCTCGCTCGGTGGAGATGGCTCGGCAGGTTTCGGAGGCTCGGTAGGTTTCGGAGGCGCGCCGTTGATCAACAACGACAGCGCTTCTGCTTTTTCGTCCTCGGAGGAGTCGAGCAAAAAGCGGCGAGTTGAAGTTCCGGTGTCGTCGTCGTCGCATTGCGGTAAGTCGAGCTTCGGGCCGTCGGGGCCGTTCGGGAAGCAGTCGGGGTTTTTCGCGGCCGAGCGGTCCATAACGCGCACCCAGCCGTGCGACTCATACTCCATGAACACCAGGGCCGCAAACAGGGCAGGAAACACTAGGAAGTAAATGATGAAGGAGGTGGCGCGGCACCCGTTGCCACCCACCTCTGTGCAGCCGCAACCGGGGTCGGCCACTTTGGAGCGGTGGTTCTTGGGGACCTTCTTCTGCACCATTTTCCCCTGCTCTTCGTCCCACTCTTCTTCGGAGTTGTCGTCTTTTCTCGCACCTTTCTTGGACTGCTGCTGCTGTTTTTGGTTGTTCTCCTTTTTATTTTGCTTCTTTTCGTCCTTTTTCCCTTCTTTCTTAGCGCCACCTTTCTTCTTTTTCTTTTCTTCGTCTTCTTGCTTCTTCTTTTCCTTCTCTTCTTTCTTCTTCTCCTCCTCGTCTTGCTTCTTCTTTGCCGCAGCAGCCTTCTCCTTCGCTTTCTCTGCTTCCTTTTTCTTGTCCGCTGCTTCCTTCTCTTTCTTCTTTTGTTCGTCCTCCTGTTTGAGCGCACGGCACCAACATTCAGCAATACACGTAGGGGTTAGGAGTCAAGTAGGTAAATTTCAATCTCGAATGGAGTGCATATGGCTTTTTAGAGAGTGAGAAAGGCTCCACAAATTACCTTCTTCTTTTGCTCTGCAGCGGCCTTTTTCTTCTTTTCGTCGTCCTCCTTCTTCTTTTTGGCTGCAGCCTGAGCACAAGCAAAGATCAACAAAGGAAGCGATATGAGGTCAGAGATCTGTACATTGCATGTAGTTCTGAACTAGATTTCTAAAAAAACATACGTCAGTGGAACGAGTGTCAACGAGGGTAATTCTTGGGTTTCGTGTGTGTAAACATGCGCACAAGGCGCGAAAACCATCGAATGAGAAGGAAGTACATTGGTCCAATTACCTGCTGCTTCGCTTTCTCCGCGTTGTCCTTCTTTTTCTGCTCCGCTTTTTTTCGGTCGTCTTCTTCTTTCTTCTTCTTGTCGTCCGCTGATTTCTTCTCTGCGGCGGCCTGTTTCTTTTTCTTGTCTTCCTCGTCGCGTTTGGCTTTCTCTTTCGCCTTCTGCTCGTCTTCTTTCTTCTTTTGAGCAGCTGCTGCTTCCTTTTTCTCCTTTTCCTCTTTCTTTTTCTTCTCCGCTGCCGCTGCCTTTTCCTTGTCTTCTGGACTCTTTTCCTTCTTTTTTTCCTCTTTCTTCTTCTCTCCTGCCGCTTTTTGCTTTTCTTCAGGCTCCTCGTCCGCTACCATCTCTTCTGCGGCTCTCTTCTCCTCTAGCAGGCCTGGCAAAAGTTCAGCGCACTGGGTGACCAGCTCCGCAGAAATGTCTTCCTCGTCCCAGTCAGAGGACTGCCCTTTCGCTTGCTGTATAGAGTGGTATTTTAAAAACGAAGCATGAATATCGACGCTCTAAAAACTGGTGAGGATCAAGCAAACGAGAAATCATTGCAACTGCCAGCAAACTTGTACCTATAAAGTTTGTACCTATGAGCTCTTCGATAGCTTGTTGATCACTAAAAACTTCCTATATTTGATTAAAAGGCATGGCAAAAATTGCAAAAGGTTTCGTTGTTCCGCGTTTCACTTTCAGCCTTCCCCTCCCTTCTTTCTGGCCCAACCTCTCTACCTCTAATGACCCATCAGCCCTTTTCGCTAGGTAAAAAGTATAAACCTACATCCATGATATCCGCTGGGATGATCGCTGACTCGCAGATCTCAATCATCTCCTCGAGGCTTGTACCCAGCGCGTCGAAGGCATCCTGCAATACCGGTGCAGGCTCTTCGCTGCACAGACGAAACCGTCATAAAAGCGGAAATCCATGCCCCGAACAAAACAAACCACACATAGAGATAGCAGTCAAAGATTTAATTAAATAAGCACACTAGGCAATGATATCCGTTTCTTTCAGGCGCCAAGCAGGAAGGAAGCCATTGATTGATTTCGTAGTCCCCAACTAACTTCCAACCACCATTTTTCATATTTGCATTATCAATCAATCGGCGCGCTTCCTGAGGCAAAGTACTGGTCTGGACGACATCAAATAATATCACGTGTTCATCAAGCAATGACAGGTGGCTATCGTCCCCTTGTCGTACTTACCCTGGCATGATAACTGGACGAGATGCGGTGAGCTCTGCTCGTCTCAACGAAATCGAATTGAGTGTCGGATTCTATAGCTACGCCAAAATCACCGATGCTGATTTTTTGTGATTTGCCACAAGGCCAATCAAAATGAATCAGGACAGGACACGTGTCACACGACATGGTGGGCTAACTGCTCGACTTGGTGTAGTGTAGCTTAGTTTGATTGCGAGCTAGCCTTACTGTAAGTGCAATTCTTTTTCGAAAGGTTAGTAAGCGATAAAGAACTTTGGATTTCCGACTTCTCTTAGGCTCAAGATGAGCGTCGAATTAGAGGCGCTGAAGGCTCGCTTCGAGGAAGTGCACGCCGAAGCCTACAAGCACTCCACCCACGTCCTTCGCGACAAGCTGGCAGCTGCACTCGCGTGCGCTGACGCACATGCTTCTCTGGAACTGAATCGAGGCACAGTGAAATACGCCGACGCAGCGCTCGCTGTAGACGCTAAGTGTGTGACAGCTCATTTGCGGAAAGCTCAGGCTTATGACGCTCTGAACAAGAAAAAGGACGCACGGCGGGCTGCTGAAGCAGGCTTCGCCGCATGCGACAAGGTGCGTTTAACTCAATCCTCATAAACTAAAGGTAGCAGCGCACGTACTCATGTGAATTGTTGTTCTTGATTTATTTAGGTGGCCTGCCTCGAGAATCTTTCCGAGTATCGTAGGCAGTTTGCAGAGATGCTGCAGCGCCTTCCTGAAGTCAAGAAATCGTCGAAGCCATCAAAGCCAGGAGATGATGCGCCAGCCACTGACGCGAAGTCCCCTGCCCCCAAGTCTGCTTCAACGGATACATCCGCTGCGCAAGCCCCCGCTGTATCACCTTCAGCAACAGACACCGTCTTGCCGCCGTGTCCGCCGCCAGCTGCAGTCCTCCGCCCCATCTCTTGCTGGAACACCAAAGGAACCTGGGAAGAAGTGCGTACGTTAAGTCATGATTTACTGTAAGAACTCTTTCATTCCGCCTTCTCTCCATGTCTCATCTTTGAAACACTGCGCTTTCCTAACCCAGGTGGACACCACTGACTGGGCCGTGGACCATTACGCCGGCCTCGTCGAGAACCTCGTGTGCTCACTCCCCTCCTCAAACAACAG
>Ga0307979_1003325_pt1 | contig 10828 bp, 10 predicted proteins | sample OrgLakmetage1058_FD_201833 | JGI IMG/M metagenome (GOLD analysis project Ga0307979, IMG submission 201833) | Saline water microbial communities from Organic Lake, Antarctica - #1058 | ecosystem: Environmental > Aquatic > Non-marine Saline and Alkaline > Saline | place: Antarctica: Organic Lake... | reverse complement strand
GAAAAAACGAAAGAGTCATCTTCACTTGTGGCACACCTGCATGGCCGACACGAGTGCCGCGTGATCACCAACTCGTTGAGCGGCTAATGAAGCCACTGCCTCCGCAGCATCTGAAGCAGCCCTGGCTCGCGCTTGACTTGCAGCATGACGCCAGAACTGCGGCAGCGTTCTCCCCGTGACCTCTCGGCACAATTCCGAGGCAGTGGCGCCTTGCGCATCGCGCAGTTGCAAGTCAAACAAGCCACTCAGAGACTCGGGCGACCGGAGCACAAAGGACTTGAACGCTTGCAACCGAAGTTCCCTGCGCCGAATGTCGCTCCCGCCACCATCGCTGGGAACTTTCCCCTCGATTGCCAGGGCGTAATTGTCGTCGGCTTCTTCCGCAGCGATGCGTGCTGGGTCGTGCCTTTCGAATTCTAAGGCAACGGCGTACAAGCCAGCGAGCGCGTTGAGCTTCCGCCACCGCAACAACAAGTGGAGCACCGAGTCGCCGCTGCAACGGTGGGTCCACGCCGACCACTTGAACCCCCCGTAGCCGTCGCCGTCGACAATGGCGTTAGGGTTGACGCCGTGCAGCGCGTCTTTGCCTGCTTTCTTCTTCTTCTTTGAAGTGGCGGCAGTAGAAGATGCTATCGGCTGTAAGCTGTGGCGGAGTGCTGCAGGGTTATCGCCGTCGACCGCGCGGATCACAGCATAGCCCCACGTCACGCCCTGTAAGAAGGTGCGCGGTGGTGGCTCCTCTAACGCGTCGCGCGGGGATTGAGGCCGGTCAGCAGCGCCACTGCCTAAAGGTGAGTCGATGTAACCAGCGCTGCCTATGCTGCTATTGCTTTGGTCAAACTCAACGCTGTGCGCTCCATGCAACGCTGGCAGGTTTTGATGGTTGCCTTCGTCGCCGCTGAGCAATGTGCTGTTGACGGTGCCTGGCGAGGGCGGGCTTCGCGGAGGGCTAGCCTCGGAGCGTGGACTGCCGCTGCCAACTGATAAATCGAGGGTGCTGCCAGCTGGAGGGCTCTGTGGGCGCACGCGACGCGTTCCTCCAATACCAAGCTTTCGCTCACCGCGGATGTCGGCATTCTTTATGAGTACTTCTCGGTGGTCCTTGGACCAGTCCCAGCTCGTTTGATTGAAAATGGCCATTGGTCTGACAAGTGAAATAGTGTGTGCTTTCGATGCACACTCGCCTATGAAAGAGTTATGTGATTGTACGACCACGAGAGATCTACCAGTCCACACACAATCAAATCTCCACTACTTTCGAAGCATTAAGAATGCTGCTGCGAGCGGCGACTGTCGATGATGAAGCTGCTGGAAGGAGGTGCAACACTACTAAAAATCTGCGGATAATAAATCTGAAGCGCTGATAAATTGAGCTCGTGAGCTTAAGAGAAGCTACCAAATACTTTTTTGCACGCTAGACTAGCTAGCTCCTGTTGGCCCATTGACTGTGCATTGTTTACTGCTACCGTTAGATTAGGACGTTGGACATCGGCGCGGCCGCGACGCCGCGACGCCGACGTCGGGCGTTGTTCTTGGGTGGATTGTTGGGTTGTTGGGACGTTGGGACCACACAGGATTTTTGGATTTTTGTTGTTTCTCTTTCTGCCAAACATTACAGAGAGTACACTCGTTGGTGGCCGGTGGTGGCACGTGAGCACGTGAGAGTGTGAGTACGTACGCATAATGTACGCATGTACGCATGCCTCCAACCAAACCCCGAATTCCTGGTGCCAGGATTTCAGGAAATTTTGGGTTCAGCAGGAATCGAGAACCGTTTCAGGAAGTTACCAGGAAACTATAGGGCTTCGACCGAGAAATTGCTCCACTGCCATCGAAAACCGTAAACCAGCGCGCCATTTTACATGCCGAGTAAGCGTAAAATTAAGATTTATTCCCATCTCCCGTAAAACTGCGAAACATCTTTATTTCCCACGTGGCTGCAGTCGAAAGTACCGTAAAACGCCGTTTTATTCCAGGAATTTAGCAGGAAATTGGCTGTTTTAGGCCAGGAACAGGAATCCGGAAATGGCCTTTTCCGATCAGGAATTCGGGGTTTGGTTGCATGCCTCCATACTCAATTGTACTTTAGTCCTGTAATCGGAACACCACGGATGGTCAGCCTAGCTTTATGGGTATAATCTATATCGACTAAACATTTGTTGCTAACAAAAGAAGTATTGTTTTCTATTTAATATCCTCGTTCAGTTTAAGCTTTACTCAGGTACGAGGTTGCATTCCTAATCCTTGTTCACCCCTCATTCCATAGCTCTTAAGGACAGCAATTGAAGTAGCCTCAGGGAGGCAACACATCTCAGAGAACCAACATGGCAATTTCTAGCACCTTGTTTCGAGGAACATGCAGACAATGTGGTGGTGCAATGTCCTTGTATAGCCGTAGTATAAATTTTGCGACTGCTCGTCGCGTGACGATGCCCCTGCTTTCGCCTACGTTTACGCAGGGCACTGTCACTCATTGGAGAGGTACTTAACTTGCTTTTACTGAGCTGAATCCCACTGGACTGCATGATTAGAATTTCCAACTCACTGCCCGAAATGTGCGCCATATACATATTCTAGCTCAACTCTCAACTCTATGTGCACACTCCTTCTCTTCCTACCTTTACCTAAATGTATATTTAGTTGAAGCGGGCTCCGAGATTTCTATGTACGATGCTCTCTTTGACGTCAAAACTCGAACACTAACCGAAGATTCGGACCAACCAGAGCATGAGCTTATAGTCGAATGCCTGGATGCTGGCTATTTGTCGCGTATATATGTTGAGGCTGGCACCGTAGTAGAGCCTGGTAAGACCTTGGCGGTTTTAGTGGAGGATGAAGATGATCTGTTGGCAGTAAATGATGCCAGCCCTGAAGATTTTGATGAATGCGATGAGTTTACATGGCAAGGTTACTTAAAATAAAGTATTTTGGCGCAGTTGCTTTTTACTTTTTAATAATTGTTTTATTTTTCTGTATCCTCCTACGTAAGTAAACCATAGCACACACATAATATTCGGCAATACAACACCGAGATCGGGGTCTTCGCCATATAAGGAGGTTTGAGCCAAGGCCGTGAGAGCCAGTTGTAAGTCACCACGGATACGCCTCGGAGTACCCTGACGCCTGACGCAGTAGCCAAGAAAACGGCGTGTATGCAGTATTCCAGCCGGATTTCCTATTTCTGGGTTTTTGCGTTTCTACCCATATTGCGCTCGCTTGGAATTCCGCTTAACTGTGAGTCGGCCGAGGAATTAGGAAACCTGGTAGCGCCGTATTTCTCTTTGTTTGCTGATCAATAATCATCCTTAAATTGAACTTGGCTGAGCTGAGTGTGACAGCATGTACGACGTGCGACGTACAGTTGAGAGGTCAACACCCTGCCGCCGGCCTTTCCATCAGATTTTTATTCCATTATATTCTAGTTAATACTCCCCAAATGCAAAGATAAAAACATTTAATATACAGTAACATAGAGGTGTAACCATCAGAACAAATCTGACTGGGCTGAGCGTCCTTTGTGAAAGCGATTGCAATCATTTACTCTCGAGGTGTCCTTCAACAACCAGGCGTCAGGAAATTAGGGAATGGAGTGAGCCTGCTGTCGTCACTTCAGCCTGCTGTCGACACCTGCCCTTGGCAATGGCTATTCATTAACTATAGTTTTCCCCGGAAAGTTAGCAAAAATATGGCAAGGAGAAGAGCAAGTTATTTCGGTGTCAGTAGAGTTCCTCGGGCTACACTATATTCGTGGTCGGCGAGGTATAGAAACAGGGCATATTGCAGTCCCTACTTGAATCGCCAGGCACGTGGCCTGTTGTGTTTTCAGATTTCAGTGACATTTATAGAAAGGACGACAGCGCCTGAAGGACTTGAATACTTGAATAAGTTGTGCTGCTACGCTTTTTGTCAAGTTTGATTCTTAAATTCGATTCCTGTATCTCGCACCCTAAGTCCGAGCTGGGGACTGGGGACCGGATTTAGTCCTTGAGATGCAGTGTGCCTGATGAATTGATTTTAATTTTAAAATGTGGCCTACTGGAACCCTCCCATACATGCTAAACGTTCAAAAACGATTCACCTCTGGGAGTGCGCTATTTTGCCCTTATAATATAAACTAGAAACTAGAAACTGGATTCTGGTTTAAACTTTAAAATGTATTGCGTTGTATTTCTGCTTCGAGCTTCTGCCCTCGATCGCCCTCAGTTTTTGGTTAGGTCCCGCGTTTTGTTTGAAGGCGGTATCTTTGATTTATCGCCGCATGTAGTCGTTCTGGGGGGAATAATGGAGTGCATGTTTATTGCTGCGCCCTGTATCGACTATCAAGAATTCAGTGGTTCTTTTTATCTTTGTCTTTACACATTACGCTTTGCGCTCAAGACTTAAATTAGTAATTATTCCATGTCCGGAAGATATAAACAAGAGGATGGAACGTAGTAGGAACTTACAAAGCCATTTTTTTTAATGGACTGCTGCACACGGGTGTGCAGCTCAGCTTGTTTGCAATGGCACTGGTGTGGGTCAAGTCCACACTGGCTTGAGCGGTTCCTCTAGAGAAGCTGCCGTGGCCCGTTTCAGGAGCTGCCGCATGGCCTTCTTGTTGCTCGACGCCAAACGCTCCACGCGCTTCACCAAGCCATCAGAGTAGCCCAAATCTTCTGCCGCGGATGCTGCGATGTTTTCGAGCGCCTGCTGCCACTTGTGCTGCCGTGCTGCCCGCCGCGCAGCCTGCTTGGTGTCAACGGGCACCCATGCCTTCACCAGGCGCGCCCGCAGGCTGTTGGCCTTGGGCGTGAAAGGGTCAAGCAAAGTAGTATCCAATTCAGATTCGGCGAGGTAGTTATCCTGGTAGAGGGGGGGCTGCTTCGCTTGTGTTTTGCGCGCTTGCTTCCATGAGCTGTGAAGGGCTTTTTGAGCCGGGTCCACGACCTCCACGCGGAAACTTCCTTTGCCTTCATCAAACATCTTGATTCCGCGCGTCTTGGTCGCTGATCGAAGCGCATCTCGAACGTCATTAGATATGCTTTGGTCGTAGCACTCCACGCTCCAGCCGCCCTCTTGAAGGGGGCGAATCGAACTCAGGGTTTCGAGCTTGAAGGTTTCGTGGTTGTAGGTTTTCACACGCACGCCGAATTTCTCGAATGGCGACGAAGAAATGGTCGAAAAGAAGCATGCACTGTGTGCTTGAGGAAGGGAGCGGATTACCCTGGGCATCATTAAGCTCATGTTGGAGTGGCACAAGAAGAAGGAGCGTGTCAACAATCGGTTTTAGGAAGGTTGTCAAAAATTCACTTGAAAAAAAGCAGTTTCCGAGCAGTTTCGTCAACGACATCAACATTCTTTGTGTGACGTATGAATGCACGAACCCCTCTCGGTAAACAGAACGATGGTACGAGGGTACAGGGGAAATCTGCACCAATCATGGTTTGATTTTGATATTTTGATGCTCCAACAATTTGCTCAATGTGCTCAATGCAGCAAATGCAGCACTTCTTATAAGAATGAGATTATAAATAGGAATTGTCCTATGATACTTTCATGCTAGCCGCTTTGATCAAGGGCACCATTGCTATAGTGGTCTTAGGCGCAGCGGCTGTAGCTGCGTCTTTATTCCGAAATTCAGCTCGAGCTCAGTCAACCATTGACTTTCCTGATCAAGTAGGCTCCCGAGACTCAGTCATAATTGGATCTCACCACAAGACGGGGACAGTGTTCGCCTTCAGCACATTTCACGCGCTTAGTAAACATGAACTCTTTCGCGGATTTTCGCTGCAAATTGGAATGATTGGCCCAAAGTTGGCAACTAACAAGTCAGGCATTGCCTCATTCTACTTTAACAACAACGCTCACATGAAAGGAATTCCAGGTGACGCCTGGCTCAAGACAGCGACTGTCGTGCCTTTGAAAGATGCGCTAATGAATAACCCTAGTCGCTATCATAGACGTCCTGCTCAGGAAAATACCACTCCGATCAATAGATTCATTCACCTGATCAGAGATCCCGTAGAAATGGTGGTTTCAGCCTATTTATATCATCTTCAGAAACCTGAAAACGAAATGTGGTGGCTTGACTATCCAGGCCTTTTCAGGCCCTCAGACCAAGTCTTCGCAGCATTAAATAGAGCAGCATGCCCGCATGGCGATGGTAAACCGTGGTCATGGCTAGAGATTCTTGAATGTTTACCACCTGCAGACGGAATCGTCGCAGAAGGGTGGAAAATGATTGACGGCGACATTGAACCCATGGCAACGATCTGCGAGCAAGTGGATTGTATTCAGAATAATGCGCTAAAGTTAGACATCGACGACATTTCGCGCAATTTCACAGCTTCCATGGGCCGCGTGTTCGAGTTTTTGAATGTGACAGAGAAGCCAGGCCAGCGAAAATTGATGGCGGCGCTCGTGCAAAAACAGAAAGCAGCGCTGTTGAACACGACCCACGTTACGGCAGGAAAATTTGACAAGTCGAGCCTTCGCCGCATGCTGGCTGACGACCTAGTGATATCGGAGCGATTGAGCCAATTGCGACGCAAAACCCTTTGCATGCAGTAGCTATTCATGCCACAACAGTAAGTTCGCGCATGCACCTCTCGTACTCTGGCGGCAGAGGCTCCAAGATAGCCCTATCTATTGCCTCCGAGTTCTCTCTCGCGCATGGGGACTCACCGCTCGTTGTGAGTGCGTGCGGCGTTGTTCGACTGCCGGGGCCTCGCACAGGCCTGAAGCGCCTCTCAGGATCCCTCTCCACCCCTAAGGAGACGATGACGAGGCCGCTTGCGATAGATTAAGTGGCAAATAGTCCTGCCCGGGGGCTATAGATGCTGACTATATGGCATAGAAATGGCAAAATGGTTCTCCATGATAATGGTAGTAGGAAATATTACTGAAACTAGGAGCCAAAAGCAAAAACTTTCACCTGCGCATATCCCGCATTATATATTATCCATAATCAATACAATGTTTTTATAATTATATAAAGTCGCGGTATATATAATTCCCGATATACTTATATGAAGAAACAAGAGACACCGAGGGAAGTTCCCTGCTTCTTAAGTAAGGATGTCATGAGTATCTTATTTGGTTTATACGACTAGGACTTATGGGGTTAAATTAGTTACGTAAAAATGAAGATGATAGACGGAAGAAATAAATAGCAAATAGCAAAAGCAAAAGAAGGCCATGAGATATCGAAGCGCATGGCTCGACTTGAAGAAATAGTGAACTATGAGAGGCGGGTTATTCAACGAAACAAATCAATCAATTCTTTTCTTCGCTTTTTTTGAATTCGTTTTTGCTGCTATCAGCTGTGCCTTGGCTGTTGCTCCAGCTGTGTGCCCCTCCAGACACCGGCGCCGCTGCTGCTGGGTAATGCACGCTAGGTGCATCAGCCAAGGTGTACGTGAGCGACAACGCGGGATGCGGCGCTGGATAACGGTCACCTCCATACGGCGAGATCGTCGGCTGCAGCGGTGGCGGCGGCGGCGGAGTGAGCGGAAGTGGAGGCTGCTGCTGCTGCTGCTGCTGCACTGCAGTCGTTGCCACATTGCCATATGGCTGGTGGTGTGGGTGCCGACCGCCGAGCGAAGCTTCAAGCTCCATGGCCCCTTTCAGCTCACCTTCGGGTAAATTGTCGTAGGCATTGTAATTGTTGTAGAACCCCTGGGCTCCTCCTCCTCTTGCTACAGGAAGCCCACCCCCTATGACGCCGCCGCTGCCACCACTGACAGTTACACCGGGCCGCCGCCCCGTGGGCTGAAGCGGCTGCGGCGGCTGTTGCTGCTGCTGCTGCATTCGCTGCTGCTGGTGCTGCACTGGCGGCGGAAAGTGGCCCACAGTGGTCATGGGCATCGGAGGAGGGTGCGCAGGAGATCGCCCTACAGCGCGAGCGGCCACTAAATTCCCTAACGCACCCACCCGGCGCGAATCGACGCCACTGAGGTCAGCTGAAGGGCGCTGAGGATGATGTTGGACCGACGCATCGCTCACCCCATGGTCGACCGGGTGCACCTGCAGGGGCGGCGGCGTCGTCGCATTCGCTTCGCCACCTCGACCACTCGTCGATGATCTACCAGCGGCTTGGCCTCCTCCTCCTCCTCCTCGGGGATGATGGTGGTGCGCCTGCGGTGGCAGCTCCTCAGACACCAGCAACGACGGCGGAAGTGGCGCCAGGCCCGAGCCGAGCCGCTCCCGGTCAACGAGGGCCATGTGGTAAGTTTCACGCGAAGGCCCTCGCACCGGCACCCGCTCGAGAGACGAGGGCACCCCACCCCACCTCGCGCCGGCTCCACCGCTGCGGTGCCCACCGCTGTTGCTTTTGCTTTCGCCGCCTCCTCCTCTTCGGACTGAGGGGTAGCGGAACAGCCCCCCTTTGCCGCCAAAGCCAACTTGCCCGCGCGGTAAGCGCGAAGCTGCGGTGGGGTGCAGGTTCCTGGCCGTGGCCTCGTTGGTCGCCGCTGGCAAGGAACTGCCCGCACCCCACGGCAGCCCCAAGGATTGGGTCCATCGAGGAAACGACGCGGCGCCGCGGCTTGTCTCCGCAGCGGAGTAGCCGTTCGGGTTGCGTCTTGGGTCACCGCTGCCGCTGTTTCTGCCTGCGCCATTGCCGGGCAAACGACTGCTATCAAGGCTCCCGTATCCCTTGCTGCCTCTTTTCGCTTCTCCGGAACCAGCAGCAGCAAAATTCGAGAACAAGGGGTTGCCCTTGCCTCGTTTACTGCCAGTGCTGTTTTCGACGTCGCTGTTGCCACTGCTGCCGGTGCCGTTGTTGCTGCCGGAGTCCGCCGCTAGGCCGCCTGCTGCCGCTGCCCCGTGCGCGGATATGTGTAAGCCCGCAGGGGTCTGCAGGGCGTCGTACATGTGCACGGATGGGTCCAAATGCACGAAGGCGCCGGAGCGCTGCGCGAAACGGCCGGACGCGGCAGTGGAGAAGGTGGCCACGAGAAGCACAATCGGCAAATAGTCCCATAGCACCATGCACGCAAACGTCCTGCCCGAAAAAGGAAGAAAACAATACACAGACTTCATTTTACCGCACGCAATCTTCCACACCAGGAGGGGAAGTTGGTGTAGACCCCCCCTCCCCCCAAAAAAAAACTAGAGGAGCCCCAAAAATCGATAAAGCAAAAGAAAGAAATTCCCTAGGTGTGTGAGAGTAGTGCACGGCCCTCTCTCAACTTACCGCGGGTCCAAATCTTGTCCTTTGTTCAGTGGCAAGTCCGGCAAAAACCAGAGGCCATAGAGGGTGCCGAGCTCGTAGACGCCGCGAGTCGCAAACGACACGAAGAGCCCCCCATTCACCCACCCGAGCACGTGCGGTTTCTCAATGAGGAATCGCTTCGCTTCTTTGGGTGCTAAGCTCACCATTTGGTACCCCAGCACCACCATGCCCACGGCGAGGAGTAAAGCACACACCGCCGAGATCCACCGCACCGGCCGCGTCGAGAGCTCAATCCGGTAGCACTCTTGCCGCGCGGCGCCCCCGTCGTCGTCTGCGAAGTCGTCGACCTTATTGCTGTGGCTGCTGCTGTGGCGGCTAGCAGCGGAGCCGTGCTTGTTGGTGGTTGGTTTCTGGCTGCGCGCAATTTCTTCGTGGCGGTCGTGCCACAGCGCGTTGTCGCTGAGGCACTGGTACTGTTGCTTTTCCATGCTCCCCGCCGCCACCACGCAGCCGCACATGAACACCACCATGGCTGCGACGACAAAGACGTAGACGTTGCGCACGGTGGTCCACCGGCGCTCCAAAGTGGCGCCTTTCCCAAACCACCCTTCCCACTTCCCGAGGCACGCCAACACGTACGCGTAAAAATACGGCACCGTCGCGTACCTGAGGCGGGAGTGAGAGATTGGGCACAACGCCCGGTGAGGGAAGGAGTAGGCATGACCAAATGCACGTGTGCGTTACAATTTATGCGATATTGATCATTTCGATACAAGATCCACGGGGCGTTCGCTTAAACAGAAAAACACCGGTGGAGCGGGCGTTACGAATGGCTGTCAACGAGCACTTTGACGTGAGCCCGCCGGGCCCATCAAAATCAAAAGAAAGCAAAATTGATGAGCTCAATTTGTGAGCAAGCAACGCATTACTTACATGGCGAATTGAACCGGGTGCGGCAACCAGTATACGAAGTAGAAAGTGGCTGCTTGCCTGAATTCCGGAATTCAATTGGGGCACAGAACAGGGAGGTGAGAAGGCTAGTCAGGTCGAAACGAATCAATCCAGGCGCATAGGAGCGGCGATACACACGGTGCTCTCTAGACTGAACAAAATATAGAATGCGTGAATTTAAAGTGAGTAGTTGCATTTTTTTCGGTACATGAATGATGCAACAAACACGTAACACGCCCCAAAGCGATCTGTTCAACCGTTAGGGCGGAGTTGGCATTACCAGGGTCCTGTAGTAACCATAGACAAGGTCCAGAAGGCCATGCGGAAAGCTAACCAAACTAAACATAGGCAGTGAAAGACGAAAAGAGTCGACCGCTTCTTGTATCTCCGCTGAAGGTGGCCCAGTACCAACCCAACCAACGTGAGCAGAAGTCCGGCGTTCGCAACACTCAGGACCACTTTAAATGGCAGCGCGACTCCCATCTCGCTTGCATCAGCTTGACCAAGAGCCTCTTGATGTGGCTCCACGTCTACTAAAGGCCCGCCTGCTTCAGTATCCGGCATAGATTCCTTTGCCAAGAGGTGACTATCAGAGGGACCGGACTATTAGATCAAAGTGCATGCATCACGGTCGTTTCGCCTATGACATTCTTGCTCTAATATTTACAAGACAAAACAATAAACTCAGCTAGCTAAAACTGTGTCTGAAACGAAGCTAGCTAA
>Ga0307979_1003323_pt1 | contig 10832 bp, 2 predicted proteins | sample OrgLakmetage1058_FD_201833 | JGI IMG/M metagenome (GOLD analysis project Ga0307979, IMG submission 201833) | Saline water microbial communities from Organic Lake, Antarctica - #1058 | ecosystem: Environmental > Aquatic > Non-marine Saline and Alkaline > Saline | place: Antarctica: Organic Lake... | reverse complement strand
GTCCAAGGTGCACTCAGCCAGCGTAAACCCGAGTCTGACTCACGCAATGCTTCTATCGTAGCATTTGACGGTGGTCCCGCAGGGAGCAACGACAGTGCGCTTGCAGTTAGTATATTTCTACGTCCACTCCTCGAAGGCTGCGCGCTCGTCCTGGCGCGATGAAGCGGTGAGAGGAGAAGTGATAGGGAACGCCCATTTGAGGCAGTGCCTGAGTTTAGAGATGTGAATTCAGTGGTGGATGACGAACTTGACGAGCTTTGCTCTGCTGTTCTTGTGGTCGTGTTTGAGGAGGCTTTCAATTCTTTGGAGAAGTATGCAGGTTCTGTCGAGGTCGCTGATGTTAAGTTCGGTGTTGAAGCACCTTGTGATCGTGCAATAAGTCCAGATGTATACTTTGGTGTGGGTGGTGTCTGCGGCAACTTCTCAATTCCTCGTTGGCTCTGCAGAGCATTTGGAAGATCTATTGCCACGAAGTTTTCCTCCACTTCCGAAAGATTGTTCCCAGTTTCTATGGTAGATTCCGCTTCAGCTTCAACTTTTTGCTTCTTCTGATTGCGCTCTAGACGACCGGCTGCTTGCTTTTGGGCCACTGCATCAGCTTGCCTCAGAGATATAAGAAAGGCGTTAGTTTTGCATTGAGATGCGTAGACTGCACGTTCTGTATGAAAGGGCTTTATGAGTTCTTCGCACACCCACGCGCACGATCGGCGAGACCCCAAAAATAGGACAAAAACAGACGACTTCTCTCTTGGCTTAATCTTCATGTGGTCCTCGTTAGGTTTGCCCACCTGAGCTGGCCACCAAGGAGACTTCAAGTGCTTCGCCCAGACTAGTTCTCCAGACGATTTTAGGCTTCGGTTACCATCTTCAAAATTGTCCTCCACAGCAGAAGCATTAGAATCACTTTTATTCTTATCTCCATCGAGAATAGAACCCTCCGAACGTTTCTTCGATCTAGGCCCACTCAAATCATTCATCTCTACATCATCAAAACTCACAGTTACCTCGTGGAGACCGCGCCCTTGAAATGTAGCAATTGCTGATTCCACGTCAGAAAAATTGGACACCGCAATGTCGCCGATTTTGCAGATTCGATCGCCTGGCTTGATGCCTGCGTCATGCGAGGACGACTTCGAGGCAACTCCAGCTACCACGAGGCTTAATTCTTTTGTTGAAATTCCTAGAGGATGACGAAGGTCATGCACAAAAGTGCGAATGGATGCAGAGGGGGCCGACTTTTTAGAAAGGTTCACTTCGTTCAAAGGCTTTGACATTTGATTTGTGTCTTCCGCATTTCGCGGCCGTTCCGACTGGCTCAGCGTCTGTTTAAGCGCCTCTGCATCTGCTTGCTTGAGAGCCACATTGAATGGTCCCGTTTTACAACGGGGTGCATAAATATTTCTTGAGTTGCGAAAAGGTTTGATATTTTTCTCTGGTAACCATGCACAACTAGGCCTGTTCCCGTAGAATACAACAAACTTCAGCTCTGTTCCACTTGGCGAATTTGATGGTTTGAGTTCGAAGTGCTCAGGCTTAGGTTTTGCGATTCGAGCAGGCCACCAAGGAGAAGACGCATATTTGACCCAAACCAGTTCTGCCATCAGCTCATCACCATCTGAAATTTCCTCTTTGTCTGACTTAAAGCCAACTGCTGGTTCCTCACCACTAGTACTCTCACGTTTTCGCTTACTCGCGCTTGGGAGACTCTTTACCAGCAGGTTCCCTTCCTTGTAGCCAGATGTAGATTTGCATTTCTTGGAAACCTCTTTGCCTGGCTTGCTCATAATTGCGTTTCTCTCATTTCCTCTACTTTCTGGGTGCCTACTAGTCACTAGGACACTCGTTGAGGAGGCGACAGCATTCTCCACATCTTGGAAATTCAAAGGGTGACCAAGGCACGCAACGCGTTTATCGTATGCTAGTGCAGCTTGTTCTTCATCGAGGAAACTGCCGATGTAAGTGTTCTTGCCATCGATTTGAGCCCTGGCAATCCATCTCTTGTCTCTTTTGTGCCACCGGACGCCGTATTTGAATTTAGAATCTCGTCCTTTCTCCGACGATGCTTTCGTGCCCCCACCAGCTTTGCTTGAAGCAGCGGAAGTAGCCTTGACAGTGCCATTCGTGGCACCATGCTTTTTTAATTTGGAACCAATCTTGTTCCCTTTCGACGGCGCTGCTAGATCAGCTAAAATATTCGCCACAGTTATATCGTTTGATTCATTAGTTTTGGCAGCAGCAACCGCAGGAACCTTTCGAGAGCTATCGTTAGTGCTAGTGATAACCCCAGCTCGCTGCTTTGTTTGCATGCTATTGCTTTCATGGGTATTCTGTAGCACCAGAAAGTTGAACGGTCCCTTACTCCCCTTTCTGTTGAGCATATAATCATCCCACGCGCGTGCCGCACTTTCTTCGTCGCCGTAGGAGCCAATGTACTCTTGAGGTTTTGTAGTCGTTTTAGCCTGAAATTTCTGGCTTTTCGTGTGCAAGTAAATACCGTGGTAATTGCCAGGCCCAGTCGGCAGCTCCTTATTATAAGGCATAGTGCTTCGAAACAGTGAGGCGCGCTTACTGCATGCTAGCCTTTCGTCGGTCGACCCTAACACCCTAACTAACTTCCCCTTAACTAAAGTACAGAGAGTACAGAAGTCTTAAGTCTGTCCCTGTGGAAGCAGGACCGAATTCCTGGTCGGAAATTGGCTATTTATTTCCTGATTCCCGGAATCGATGAAAAATGGGCCATTTCCTCGTAAATTCCCGGTTTATTTAGCTGTTTTACGGTCAAATGAGCCATAGAACCGGCAGTCCGATTTCCCTGATATGCGTTTTGAGACGTCCCTGATGCGGATTTCTGATTGGTTGAAATACAGCAACCCCAACCCTAACCCCGTACGGTTACTTTAGAATGCTTGGGTGTCAGCCAATCAAAAATCCGCATCACTGACGTCGTAAAAACATATCAAGGAGATCAAGAAGTGCTCCACAGAACCGAAGTGAGGAGGACGAAAGTCAAAAAATAAAACGTAAGTTTACGTATAAGAAAACAAGACGTAGTTTTACGGGACCTACCGCCAGTCCCGAGGGCGCAAATACCAAGTTCTTGCCTAGTTTTTGCCCCACAGCGGACCATATCCTGGCGTAATTCCCGAATCAGGTCTCGATTCCCGATGAACCCACTATTTCCTGAAATCCTGGCACCAGGATTTCGGTCCTGCCTTGTCCCTGTGTTACTGTGTTACTGTACAGACAGTCGTCTGTGTCTGTAGAGTCGTCTGTCTGTAGTCGTCTGTAGTCTGTAGTACTTACAGAGTACTGTACAGCGTACACCCCCCCAAAAAAATCAGTCTCACCCGGGAGACTCTATAGACGCCGACTAGATGGCACCTTGATGTTAGTTACTGAAGTCAGCCTCCCTCGAGTGGCTCAGAAAATTTAATACAGGCTCTTTGGAGAGCGAACTCGATGACTACGGCCCAGCGGCCGTGTTCTTGCTCTAGTTATTCGTTACTATGTGGGTGCTTCACTGGACCTCAGTCTTATCTTGGACCTCGTTGCTCGGGAAATGGCTCGTAAACACACGGCCTTCTGTAACGCCAGCTTTTCGGCAGCTAAAGCCATATTCAAGCAGAAGGTTACGTGCAAGTGGGGTCATGTGCCATTGCTCGGGGGTGGGCAACTCTTCTTCTGGATTCGTTCAGGGACTTCGTACAGTAGTAGCACCCTCCTCTGCGGGTGGGAACTCTCCTGTTGAGCAACACTCTCAGAGCATGGAAGAACGAGCCACTTTTGGCAGTTACCATTGCTTCCATGGCCACTCGGGCACGTTTGCCTGACTGGCTCCTCTTCTAAAAGAACCTCTCCTAGTACTAGCTGCTTTGCTCCATTTTTCGAGAAAGATCCCGAGGGGGCTAACAGGTAGAGATAAAAAGCAAAGCAGCGCAAACTAAATCGAAGAAGCTAATCAGGCGCACATGCCCGAGTGGCCATGGAAGTGATTCGCTTCTTGGATTTAGTTCGCGCTGCTTTGCTTTTTATCTCTTCCTGTTAGCCATTTAATTTTGGCCTCTCGGGCCCTGTCTCGAAAAATATATCACAACCGGGTGCTTTATCGCGCATGCATCTGCCCATCGTGGTGCTGATGTATGTGGGAGGTGTTGTGTAATTGAGGAATTTCCCTTTATGGGGGAGGTTCGACATTCCGTATAAACGAGATTTCTAGAGCGGGCGATACGTTTTTTCCGGACAATCGACACGTGGATGGATACGCCTTATGCTCGACCACCAGGGCCTCGTGCAAGCCCCAAACTTCCCGCAAGACCAAAGCCGGTTACGATAGATATATGAGCACCGAGCCTGGCTTCCAGTCTGGCCCGGGAGATTCGGCAGATGCCGACTTGATGGCACCCTTTCTGTTAGTTCCTTAATCCAATCTTCCCTCGGGAGATCAGAAAGAGACCGCTTGCGATAGACATATGAACCCCGAGCCCGGCCCGGTGGGCTCTGTAGACGCTGACTCGGTGGCATCCTGCCTGTTACTTACTTATCCAGTCCCCCAGTGGAGGGCTCAGAAAAATATTTGGAAACTTCGAAGACGCCGACTAAGTTAGATCGAACCCTGCCGAAGGGCCGGAAAATTTTATGTCAGAAATTCCCGCATTGGGAACTGGCCTCCTCCTAAGGATTGATTCCACGGAGTCATGAGAGTAAAAGATGAAAATCCTCATGATCTCCTCTTTTCGTATAAACTGCATTCCCTTGTGTTTCTGCCTGTTAGCCCTCTATTTCTCGTATTTCGGGGCTGGCTCGTAAAGATACAGCCTTCAGTAGGATCCTTACATCGGCTTTTCGGAAGCCAAAGCCATATTCACACAGAAGTTCGCATGCAAATGGAGTAATGCAATTGCTTTGGGGTGGGCATCTCTTCTTCTGCTATCGCCTGAGGGTTTCTATCGCCTGAGGGTTTCGTAGTAGCACCCTTCTCTGTGGGTTGGAACTCTTCTGTTGAGCAAAATTCTCAGGGCATGGAAGAGTGGGCGCTTTGAACAGCTACCAACACATCGATAGTAAGTTGGGCATGTTCTACAGTGGTATAAGTTGAAATGTTTTGTATTTCTGCCTGTTGGTCCTCTGATGCCGGCCCTTCTTAGCCTGTGTCGTAGCTTCGTACTGTAAAAGTTGGTGTTTCTTTGCAATTCGGGAGTATGATCTAATCTAATCTACAACTGTCCACGATTTTGTTCGATTAAAGAAACCGTTCTTTGTCTTACTTTTTGAAGTACACCATGGGCTACTGGAGTTGCATAATACCTTTTGCCACACGACGTCCACATGCTCCTTCGTCGTTCTCTGGTGATAAGCTTTTCGTTTTCTTGATTCATGGGTTGTTTTCAATCTATTCAAATTTAAAGTTAGTGTGCTCTATTGATATTTGGACATCGACAGCTACCAGTGATATCACAGTCGGAGTTGTCGTTGAGCTGGCCACGTCGCGCACATGCCCATGAGCTCGGCACCGCGGCAGTTGCGTTCTGGTAGGATACCTCGCACAACTTTGTCCATCTGGCTGTCTATAAATGGATTGGGGTAGAGCGCTGGATAAGACACTTCGTCGCCAGTACTACTGTATAAAGGAGTGTCGCCATTGCGAAGGAAGCTTGATCACTAATGGACCTCGAAAGCAAGTTGAACAACATGTTCAGTCAGATTTCGTAGAGAGATGAAGCCTTATCCACATTTGTGTGCTGCAGGGGGCGAATCTCTGCTATTGGGGCGTCTAACATCTATTACTTCTGTAGTAGACTGGACCACTCCCTGTGTTTGAGTACCCGTTCGGCCAAGGATGTGCAACTCAACCAGTAAGCACAGGTATCTGGCAAAAATGTAATTGAGATCGAACGCGAAACAAGGAAATATTCTACTAGTAGCTCCTCGGGATCAGATACGTTATTTCTGTGAACTCAAAGGAGTGCCACTCCATTGAATCATACAGATCGGTGTGAAATCCGCAGACTCCCTCGATGGTTAATCCTCCAAAGTACTTAGAGTTTTGCATTGTTGTGCGTATACTTACTTCACTCGGGCACGTGTACTTAATTGAATTAATTACGCGCGTTGTATGAGCTGTGTAGTTCTCCTAGTGTTGACCCTTTCTGTCGATCAGCCCCCTACGTAAATCAGGCCCTTCAGAGGATTTTTCGAAATACACACATGTCGTGTTGGACTTAAATTTGATAATCCATTTGCGGTATGAGTGATAAATGATGCTCATCTGCATTTCAGTGTGCCAAGAAGGAAGTATCGGTACGAGTCGAAGTCAATGTAGCCTACTGTTGTCTAATCTGGGAAATCTTTCAGCTTTTTGCTAGGTGTTGATGTTTCTTTGCAATTGGGGAGTATAGTTGAAACCAATGCCTCCTTCCGAGAATTGATTCCACAGGGTTCATGAGAGTAAAGATGGACATTGCATTACGCCAAAGAACACTCAGCCCAGTCAGACTTGTTCTGGAGGATTCGTTAATATGCAGAAGCGGAGGTTCCTGGCGCGGCGTTCCCAAGAGACTGAACAACGGCGTGCTCTCTTCAATGCAGAAACAGACGCAGAAACGACTTAAGTCCGGTTTCAAGTGCAAGTATTATGCTTCCTGCCCTCTACAAACTATCCTCTTTTACGATTTTGACTTGCGCGCAACGCACGCGCGTACACTTCTGCCCGAAGCATTGGCTTCTGTGTCACTTGGGTTTGTATTAGTTCGAGTTTGAGTTCGCAGCTTTGTGTTTCTTTGTAATTGGGGAGTTTAATCTAATCTAATCTAATCTAATCTCAAGTCTTCTAGCGTGACTGACTAGTTTACTTGGCTAATCATCTACCTAGACTGACAAGCTAATACAAGTGAGTGGTAGGAAGAGCAAAAGCAAAGAAGTTAATGTCTGCAAAAACGATACTCTGACCGAGAATTGAACTCGGGTCTCGTGCGTGTGAAGCACGCGTCCTAACCACTAGACGATCAAAGCTGCTCTGCTTCGGAGGAAAAAGTTGCATATTTGAAGTCGTCTACTAGTATTCCTACAAGGAGATTTAGGTTGCAACCAACCAGTCGGCGAGTGCTCGTGTGCTCGTCTCATCGCTGAAGAAAGATACACCTCTCAAGCGAGTACTATTATCTATCAACCTTCTACCTTCTAACTTATTATACACCTTACATATATATATATGAAGGCATGGGATGTTGCAGGGTAAAGTGCGACCGATACTGCCATGTGTGTGTTGGTCAAATCGACGCCACTGTAGTTTCGATTCCTCAACCTGTGCTAAGAAATACACATACTTTTCATGTACGATTCGCCATAAATACCAGTGAAGTAAACGCCCTTTAGTGAGGTGCTACTTGTCAACCTTGAGAGAGTCCCTCGCTATTATAAGTAAACCATCATGGGGAAAGCACAGAAGCATACCACGATGCGAGAGCGAAAAATGAAGCGTCTCGGCTCCAAGGCGGCCAAACAAAGTCAGGTAAAGGCGAACATGCAGAGATCAGCTACGTCAGCTGAAGATGTGGAGCACGCCATGGCGGCTGCCGCGGCCACCGAAGGTGGGAAGCACTGGAAGAAGAAAAAGAGGGAATTGGAAAAGAAAGAAAAAGCGCGGGTGGTCGACGCGGTCGCAGCCCGCAAAAAGACAGCGCAAGCGTTGGCCCATGCCACAGCGACCGAGAAGGCCGAGCCGCTGCAGCGGAGCTTTTGGCCCCAAGGTGATGACGGCCAGCACGACCAAGGAGCACCCTCCGAGAAGCTCAAGCGCATGCGCCAATCGATTGGCGTGCGCGTCTCCACCGGCGGGGGCAGTTGCCCAGCTCCTTTGGGTGCTCTCGGCTTGACAGACGCCCGTTTGCCTGACGTCTTTCGGGGGGTGTTCAGCGCGGCTGGCCTGACTTCGCCTACGCCAGTGCAGCGGCAAGCATGGCCTGCGCTGCTTCATGGCTTGGACTGCCTCGTGGTTGCGCCCACGGGGAGTGGGAAAACCCTGGCTTACTTGCTCCCTATCGTGCCTCACGTGCTCGCGCAGCGGAGGCCGCAGCCCGGAGAGGGCCCTTTGGCCGTGATCCTGGTGCCTACCCGCGAGCTCGCGCAGCAGGTGGCCCGCGCCGCTCTGCCCCTGCGCAAGCTTTGCGGCCTGCGCTGCGTGGCCCTGTACGGGGGCCTGCTGCGGCACGAGCGGCAAGCTCAAGTGGTGGACTTGCTCGAGCACAGCACCCACATCGTGGTGGCCACCCCCGGCCGGCTGGCAGACCTCGCATCCGAGAAAGCCCTCGAGGCAGACCCGGGTGAACCTAGCACCACTGGCAGCGAAGTCGGGAACAACACGACATCCACCTCCTCCACCAAGCAAGACGCAGTGCTCCCGTTGGGGCGCGTGTCGTTCTTAGTGCTCGATGAAGCCGACCGCATGCTGACCATGGGCTTCGAGACGCAGCTGGCTGCCATCGCGCAGGAATGCCGGGCGGACCGGGTCACCTGCTGTTTTTCCGCGACTTTCCCACAAGCCCTGCGGCTCCAGGCCGACGCCCTCTTGCGGCATCCCTGCGTCACGGTGCGCGTGGCTGCTGCAGACGTCGTAGCGCCTGAAGCGGGCGACTTTGCGCTGACGTCAGCAGCAGCAGCAGCAGCAGCACCCGAGGAGGAAGAGAACAGCGCTTTCGGTGGTGATTCTGTGGTGTCGCAAAACAACCACACTGGCGGCAGCAGCAGCAGTAGCAGTTGCAACATGCTCGGGAGCGTCGCGATGAGCTCAGCGGTAGCGCACGTGGTGGCCGTGCTGCCAGCGCCGCACGCCAAGCCTGGAGCCTTGCTCAAGTACCTGGTCGCCGTCAGTGGGCCCCGCAAGCTGTGCCCGTCGGTGCTCGTGTTTTGCAACCGCGCGCCCGTCGCGGAAGCCCTTGCCGCATTTTTGGCGATGCAACCGCGAGATCCACCACCACCACCACCACCACCATCTTCTTCTTCTTTGGAAGAAGCAGCAACTCCGACCACCTCGGAGCCTAACCATAAAAGCAGCCCCGCAGCAGACCTCGGGAGCAGCAGCAGCAGTGGCACTACAGGCGACGATACGGCGTCCTCAGAGGCAGGTGCTGTAGACCCTAAAAAGGCCCCCAAGGGAGAAGCCTGGGAATACGACGACGTCGAGGGTCCACTCGTGGACGGCACCGCCGGCTTGACGGCCGACGCCAGGCGAGCAGCGCGGATGCGGGCCAACTCCGGCGGGCGGGGCAGCCAGCGCTACGGCCGAGCCTTGCCCTCAAGTGGTGGCAGCAGCAGCGATGGGCGCCGAGCCTGGCTGCGGGTCGGGATCTTGCATGGGGGCATGCCGCAGAAACAGCGCGACGAAGCCCTGCGGGATCTGAGCAGCGGCAAGCTGCAAGTCTTGGTGGCCACTGACCTGGCGTCCCGTGGTCTACATGTGCCGAACCTGGACCACGTGGTAAGAGAATTGGAGAGGAGAGAGTGGCATAGTTACATGTCAACTAGAGTAGGAAAAAAAGAGGGATCAATAGGATCCTGGCGTCGAAGTGTTTTTATTTCTTTTGTTTTGATGCAAAGTCCTGCAGCTCACGGTGTTCTTCTTCCATTTTTTTTTCCTCTAACAGGTAAATTACGACGTTCCGCACGAAGGCCGCGTCGCCGATGCCTACCCCCATCGTGCCGGCCGAACGGGCCGCCGCGGCCGCCCTGGGACTTGCCTTACTCTGGTGGCGCCTGCAATAGCACTCTTAGCAGCAGCGGTGGGAGAAGAAGGAGTAAAAAGAGGAAACCCAGCAGATGCCGCCGCTCAAGCCAAGGTAGCGGCTGAAGCAGCATTAACAGGAGCGGTTGCTGACATGGTGAGCGGTGGCGTTGACGCAGAAGACGCCACAACGCTGTGCAGTGCGAGTGCCAACAGCGATGGCAGCTGCCTGGAGCTCGCGCAGTTGCTGCAAGAGACCAAAGTCCCACTGGGCGACGGGTTTGGAGGCTTGGTGAGCCACCTAGAGGATGCTCGCACTGCCGCAGCGAAGGAGCAGGTCTCTAAGGGCAACAAACGTAGAGGAGCAAGAGACGACGAGGCCGGCCAAGACAGCGACGACAACGATGATGATGATGACGCAAGCGATGGCAGTGGTGACGAAGACTCCGGCTCTTCACAGCTGAACGAGCCGCTCACCTGGACTCGCGCCGAATTTCGAGAGGAGCTGGTGGCGTTTTACAGCGAAGTTGCGCCCACCAAACTCAGCGATGTGGATCGCCTCGTAGCGAAATGTTGGGGCAACGCTACGCCAGGCGAAGAAGAGAAAAGAGGTGAGCACCAGCCTGGTCACAGCTCACCGAGCAGCCACCAGAAGGGAAAGCGCACCAAGGTTGAAAAGGCACCAAGAGAAGAAGAGGAGGTGAAACCACTGGTGGATCCAAATGAAGTGTTGGCAGCTCTGCGGCTGAAATATCGTTGATTAAATGAATTTAGGGCCACCACCGCCATACAGTCGAATCATTAATAATTTTTAATTTGAGTGGAGTGTTCACCTCTTTCGAGAATACTCACCAACTAAAGACGATATCCCAGTTTCCCCAATCACGGCATTTCGCATTTCACGCTCCTATCTCCATATATAATATATTCCCCTTAGTCCCCACTGGAACTAACGCAGAAACGACTTAAGTCCGGTTTCAAAATTATTTCATGAACATTTTCCACTTTAGAAGAGAGTGGAAGTATTATGCTTCCTGCCCTCTACACACTATCCTCTTTACGATTTTGACTTGCGCGCAACGCACGCGCGTACACTTCTGCCCGCAGCATTGGCTTC
>Ga0307979_1003307_pt1 | contig 10871 bp, 4 predicted proteins | sample OrgLakmetage1058_FD_201833 | JGI IMG/M metagenome (GOLD analysis project Ga0307979, IMG submission 201833) | Saline water microbial communities from Organic Lake, Antarctica - #1058 | ecosystem: Environmental > Aquatic > Non-marine Saline and Alkaline > Saline | place: Antarctica: Organic Lake... | reverse complement strand
CTGCGGGTTTGACTTGCTGATGTACACCCCCAAGTGGCTGATTTGCCTGTTTTTGAACACCTTGCCGGGCCACGTAGCAGTGCGGATATGGGACTTGGCGCTGTGGCACGGTGGAGCTACGCCCTCATGGGCATCTTCACTGCCAACTGCGGCGCGCGAAGAAGGTGCTGGAACAGGCACTGAAGTCAACCACGAAGAAACATGTATACCTAATGCTGCCGAGAAGGAAACCTGGGCAGTGAACTTGGACGGTGGGCACGGCGTGCTCCTGTGGGCCGGTTTGGGGATTCTGCGAGGGCTCGCACCGGGGCTCCAGCAATGCCACGATTTCGAGAGCGTGGACACATGCCTGAAACAAGGGCTCGACGAAAAAGTGCGCTCGTTTGGGTGGCTGCAGCGGCACTGTGGCTCAAGCATCCTGCAAGTAGTTGCTGATGTGAGGTCGCAGTGCGCCCACCATCGTGCCACGGGCAATTTCAAGGTGGCACCACCGGTGACAGCCATAGCAGCTACAGCAGCCACAGTAGTAGTGCTAGGGCCTAAGAGCCTTCAAGACACGTCGTTTCGCGCCCGCGCTGCGGCCAGTGGCAATAGCGACAGCTCTCATGAAAAACAGGAAGCGTGGTATTTGCAGTGTGCTTCAGAGCGCGCGCTCGTGATTGGCTTAGCAGCGGCCAAGTCGACAGCAGGCGAACTCCGGCTCGCCGACGAACAGAGTTTACAAGAGAAGAATAAGAGTGGTAGTATGAGCACCACAGACGGCAGCGTAGGAGAAAATGCTAGTCAGCTTGCTTCTGTGAAAAGCTTGGTGAATGACCTTGGTCTCGGAGAAGATCCTCTGCCAGATGCCTTGCGACTGTTGCTCGCAGCACACCCACTACCCGACACCATCTCCGTCACTGTCGGTGCGGGCAGTGGCAAGTGTGGGAGCAGTAGCAGCGTCCAGAGTAGTAGCAGCGATGCTAGCGTGCTTCGGCCAGCGGGCACTGACGAGGGTGCTGCTGCTCTAGCCTTACTTCGCACCTTTGCTCTGGCTTACGCAAGCCAACAAGAAAAGCGAGCTTCGCGTGATTCCAGTGGCGCAACTAAGAAGCAGGTAATTATTTCAAGCAGTTAATGATTGCATGTCAGCGGAAACTATTGTATCTTTTGCTTGCACTTTCAAGAAGGTATCTTTTATTCTCGCTCGCCGCATTCCTCTATCTCTAATCATGCGCGCAATACATTCGCTATGCAGGCACCGGCTGCTAGCCCATTGAGTGCTGAAGCTATATTTTTGGTGTCCGTGGCCTCCATCTTGGCGAGTGCTCATTTCCATCGTCAAAGGCAAACCAATTTCTTCGCAGCTGCGCAACCATCCCTTTCCGCTGACGCGTTTGTGCGTGCCATCAACAATTCCCTTGATAGTTCATCCAACAGTGGCAAAAGCAGCGCAGCACCCAAGTCCTTGTTGCTGATGGCCTACAAAAACGCATTGGATCACCCTTTAGTAGGGGAAAAACATGTTCCAGGCCAAAGCCAAAGCGCGGCATCTGTGTCCGAAGTCTTCAGTGCGGCCACCTTCAATGCCCCAAGAGACTTTGGATCTGCGATGAGCCGCCTCTCCACGTTCTTTCCGGCCTCCGCCACGAAAGCTCCGGCCACTCCTGCAGCTGCTGCCACTACTGGTTCGTCCTTCCGGGCGCTCTTTACAGGCACGCCACGCCGCAAATTGGACCCCAGCGCACAAGCCGGCGCGGCAGGTGCTTCAATGCCTCTGCCCACGCCCGCGCATGACGACCAGGGGAGTTGGTGGTCGGCATCGCGTCAAGCACATGCGTCGCTAAATCACGCTTTGGCATCACCATCGCCTCGCCTCCTTTCGCCTCTGAAGTCGCCGCCGCCCGCGAAACACTCCCAACAAAGCCAACCACGCAGCACTGCACGCAAGGACCAAGTGTCCCTTTGCCAGGGCAACCAAAACACTGCTGATGCATTGGCCGAAATGGTGGGGGCACCTCCTGCTTCCGTGCACAAAGGCAACAAGCGCCTCTTTTCGAACTCCGAGGAGAAAACTGCCGCTGCTGTTGCTACTGGGGTCAGCAACAAGAGGTCAACGGAATTTAAAGGTGCTTCTGCAACACCGCTGCATGATCAACATCACCACTTGTTGCAGTCGCCTGAAGGTGTGGGTACTATGGAATGCCCAACGCCGCGGAGTGACCTTTTTGCTCGCAGTGACGGCCGTGCCCGGAAGCCGCTTTTCTCGCCGGAGGCCATTGAATTGAAACCCCTGGCGCCGCCTTAAATAGAGAAAGATCAATTGCTTGCGCTCGGTGACCTCGTTATTGTATCGTTCATTTGAATTAGTACTAATCCTGGTTTCCCCTGTGTATAAAAAGCATATGGCTACTGAGGTCATTGGTTGCGTGGGTGCTCGCTTCTACTTCCACTTTTGTCTATTTCTCTGTTTGTCGTGTAAACTTCGAATGCCCTCTGTAGACTTCCTGATCGGCTTGTCCCTTGATTAGACGAACATCTCGTGACATCTCGCAATGGCAATCGGCGATAAGAATTCGAGTCACCAGGCCTAAATGAATAAATTCTAGCCTGGGTTAGGGTTAGATATTCCGCGGAAATCGCGCGGAAAAAGAAGATCTGTAGCCTTCTTTACGCTCCAGGCGTAAATCAAGCGTACATATGAAACATAACCCGTAACCCTGATTCTGGGAATAGTTGAATGGTGATAAAAATCCATTTGCGCTTGCCCTTACTCGCGGTTGTCGTGTGATTCATAATACTTATTATGTTAATATACGTATATGGATTATATGGCCCTCGTTACGACTTCGACTTCAAATCTCAAAGCAAGGGGGTTACTCGAATTAACTAAAAGCAAACAGAAAAAGGGCGCATCCGGCTTCCTTTCTTCTTCTAGTTACCTTCGTCATTTGTCCATGCGGCTGTCTCTCGTCTCTCTGGCGTCGCTCTTTCATCGGCGTGTGTGGCATCAAGAAAAAGTACGTGATTCAAGGAGGAAACAGGCACGAACCCATTTCAAGCTCATGCCTCCTTTCTTTCTTTCTTTCTATTTCACAGCAGGCACATGACTCTCAGCGGCCACTTTACCACAGGCTGGTCTTCTGGAGCGCGTGGCCCTTGGAGATGGGCGGAGCCGCGGCCTTGGTAGGGCCGGCCGACCGGGCACCCATGGAGGACGCCAGCTTGGGGGCCGCTGCCGCCACCGACTTGGCCTTCTTGGTGGAGTCGTCTTCGAGCTTGCCCACGGTTTGAATGGCCTTCTCGTCGCACTCTATGCCTTGGGCCTTGAGGCTCGCCGCAATGGCCGCCGGGTCCGACAGGTCCAAGCCCAGGTCGTTGTTGATGCACTCCACGGTTTGGCGGCCGTCGGGGTGGGTCACCAGCACCCGCTTGTTGGCGGTGTTCGCGCACCAGCCTTCGCCGCCGGGAATGTGCCACGCATTGCGGATCATGAGCTCGAAGTAGTCGTCCAAATCCACGGAGGCGGAAATGTTGGAGTAGTACTTGCAGAACTCGTCCGGGTAGACCTTGCCGTCCTTCTCGCCTTGGTCGAAGGTGTCCAAGAATTCCTTGAGCACTTGCTTCTCGGTCTTTTTGCCAGCAATCACCTCCGGGTTGGTCTTGGCGTTGTACATGGACGCAATGTCGTCCAAGTCCACGAAGCCGCCCTTGTCCTTGTCCAAAATGTCAAAGGCCAGGAGCACCAGCTGGGCGCGGCGAGTGTTGAGCTCCCCGCGGATGCCTCCCAAAAACTCGTCGTAGGTAATCGTTCCCGAGGCATCTTCGTCGAAGAACTTGAAAATTTCCAAGTTTTCCTCTGGGGTGAAGCCCATTTGGCACTCCTTCATGCACTTGTTGAACTCATCCTTGTCGAGGGTCCCCGACCCGTCGTCGTCCACGATGCGGAACTTGCGGGCCAGGCCGTTGATGCCGTCGGCGCCGCGGCGCTTGAAGTTCATTTTCAGCCGCTTCATCAGGGCCCGGGTCGAGGCAGGCATGTCCTTGGACCAGCCCATTTCCTCGTCTTCCATGATGTCTTCCTTGTGGCCATACTTGAGGTCGCTGCCGGTAATGGCCGCCGACGACTCGCCCATGCGGGTCGGCTTCTTGACCGCCTTCTTGTCCTGGCCCGGCTTGGCGGAATAGCCCCCGAAGTCCACCGAGGAGCCGCCCAGCTTGGCGGTGGCGTTTTTGTTGGACTGAGGGCCGGCCGCGCCGCCGCTGCCGCCCTTCTGCTTGTTTTGGGCCAGGCGGGCCTTGATGGCCGCGGGGTCATTGGCGTCCATGCCCAAATCGTTTTCCACGCACTGAATCGACTCTTCGCCGGTTTCCGGGTCCACCACCAGCACCCGCTTGTTGGCGGTGTTCGCGCACCAGCCTTCGCCGCCGGGGATGTGCCACGCGTTGCGAATCATGAGCTCGAAGTAGTCGTCGTCGTCCACCGATGCGGAAATGTTGGCGTAGTAGCGCTTGAACTCCGACGGGTAGACCTTGCCGTCCTTGTCGCCTTGGTCGAACGTGTCGATGAACTCGCGAAGCACTTGCTTTTCGGTCTTTTTGCCGGCAATCACTTCGGGGTTTGACTTGGCGTCGTAGGCCGCGGTAATGTCGTCCAAATCCATGCAGCCCGACTTGTCCTTGTCGATCACGTCGAAGGCGAGCATGACCATTTGCTCGCGCCGGGTGTTCATTTCGCCCCGCACCCCAAACAAAAACTCGTCGTAGGTAATGGTGCCGGAGGCGTCCTCGTCGAAAAACTTGAAAATGGTTTTCACCTGTTCAATTGTTCAAAGGCGACAAGGGTTGTCGTCGTGCGAGGAAACAAGGTACGACTTTAGAGATGGGGGGCCAGGAATATTGGACAGCGAGAGATCAGAGCAGTGAACGCATTATTCACGAAAATTGAAATGGTCTCCTCCCTTACCTCTGGCTCCGTCAAGTCAAGCTTTTGCTCTTTCATGCACTTGGCGAATTCTTTCTCGTCGAGGTTCCTGCAAACATAAAACAAGAACGAGCGGAGGCCCGAGACATGTTAAAAATAATCCGCCAGAGAATAAGAAAAGCAAGAACACCGGCATGTGCGCCAGCATTGCAAGAATACGACACTCCAGTTCTTACCCGTCGCCGGAGTCGTCGATGATGCGGAACTTGCGGGCCAAGCCAGCAATGCCGGTAGCGCCACGCTGTCATCACAACAGGACCGGGGAAAGCAAAAAGAAGAGAGCATGAGCGTGTTAGGGTTGGCACTCTCGCGAGATGCCGACAGAAAATGTGCTGCCGGCGAGGAGAGGAAGTGTAGAATATCAATATACTGTTGACTTTGATCGTCCAACAATTATGCCGCAGTACTGGAAACATCTTCGTCCCCTGTCTTTCATCGAAGGTTTTCTGTCTCTCTCGAAAACACTTCCCACCCCTCCTGAAGACCCCCTGGACATGCACACGCGGCAAGGAAGGGGACGTGAACAGGACGCTTCGCGTGACTATGCGCCTCACCCGGAAAAGCTCAGCGCGCAGCTTGCCCATGAGCGCTTTGATCTTGGGGTCCGCATTCTCTGCGCACAACAATAACAACAAGAAGATGTACACAGGATCAGCCCGCGAATATTACCGGATTTCATATTTGTTCTATCAAAGAATGCGCGATACATGGGTGCCGTAAATGTGCACTCATCTCTGTATCTGACCTCGCATCTTCAGATCGCTCTCCTCCATTTTTGTGTCCTTCGTCTTCATCATGGTCGCCATGGTAAGATCTCTAGATCAACAAAGTAGTCCATCATCATTGAGGAAAGAGGAAGTGCGTGGGAAGGAATAAAAAGCGTGGTTGAGGTGCGCGTAAATATTACATATGACCTCACGGGAAGGTCACAAATAAATAATTTCTAAGAATAATTGCGCTTTTCACGCGCAGAGCGGCTACCAACACACCCGGGACCGACCTGGGCAAGTTATGCACAGTGCGCGAAGTGATTTGGTGGTGGCGTGAAGGGTGAAATGGAGAACAACCAATCAAGCTCGGTGTCTCGTATGAACGGGTTCTAGTTTCTTTAAAATTACTCTATAGAAGGTTCTTGAGGTTCTTTTATTGCAAAATGAGTTTTTGACTCTTTCTCGAACAGGCAAACTCAAACATGCAAACCACAGGCAAACAGGCGCAGACAGCGTAGCGAGCATGCATTTTTTCAGGAGTCATGAGGCTCATGAGCTCATGAGTCATAATTATTAGCCACGAATACGTAGGCTCCTGCTCCAACTCATTCATTTTTACATTTAAATGGCTAACTAGCTAGAGAGTCAATGTGAAGGATGCCTGTTGGTATGTTTGGACGTTGATCGCTCGAGGAAAGAAGGAGGTGTCGGCTCTGATACGGAATGCCTCTGCAGAACTAATTTACGTCAATCCTGTGCGAATGAGGGGCGTACTGCCTGGAGCATCATTGCACCAGTCTGATAATGTAATGCCTTCCGTTGGCTTCGTTGAGGATAATATATTCCATGCTAGCTAGGATACAACGATTTCGTGTTCCTGGCGCGTCATTTGACATCGGAGGCTTGCACTATTCTAAATTATAAATGCATTGAATAGAAGACCAAAAAAATATTGTCGCTGTAAGTTAAGTAGTATGGCAACACAACATCGTTGGCCAGAAGCGGTAGCATTGGCGGCTCTTCGCGCCTATGCCGCATTGCCCGAGCGTGGAAAGCCACGACATGAAGAATGGACAGTTCTTGCGGCGTTTGTGGTAGAAGACACGGCCGCCACTGGATGTGAAAAAAGTCGTTTCCGAGCTGTAACACTAGCTACTGGCAACAAGTGTGTGGGTCGGGCGGTGCTCGCGACTGCAGCTGCAGCAGGTGTTGCTGGTGGCCTCCTGCATGACTCCCATGCCGAAGTACTTGCACGGCGAGCTCTTCTTAGACTACTCTACAATGAATTGAAGCTAATACTAGGTCACTCTGGAACCAGTACCACATTTGCGAGCGATCTTTTACTCGAAGAAGACGATGAGCACTATGGTAAACACCTAATTCCTGAAGCAGCCCTGAATGATATCGCTGTTACTCTACCGGACCCATGCTGCGCTTCGAGCGCCAGCAACTACCCGGAAGACTCCAGCGGCAGCTCTCGGCGCAAGTTTCGGCTCCGACGCGGCCTGCGGCTCCACTTGTACATCTCTGAGGCGCCGTGTGGCGATGCAGCTTTGTTTGAATTAGCAGGTGGCAGCCTCAACTTCACTGGAGCAAAACTAGTGGAAGGCACTGCATGCTGCGCAAGCATTGAAACGGTATCCACGGCGGCGACAGCAAGCGCAGCTCCTGAAGTTTCCAGCGGAGACCTTCAAGTTAGTCAGAGCATTCATAGCCGCTCAGGTGGCCCACCTAGCAGTGCTTTCTCGACGGTTCCAGGTCGAGATAAAGCGGCCGCTTCCTCGTCAGAGTTGGGCCTGCGTGAGCCAGGTGCACAAGTCCTCGGCGCAGCAAGGCTCAAGTCCGGCCGAAGCGACTTGCGGGACAGCGACCGGACGCTGTCCATGTCCTGCAGCGACAAGCTTACGCGGTGGTGCTTGTTGGGGTTGCAGGGGAGCCTCTTGTCGCGGTGGATGCGCGAACCGCTGTTTTTGGCCTCGATTGTGGTGAGCAAAGATCCTCGCGCAGCTTCGCCGGAAGCGTTCGCGCATGCTTTGCAGAGAGCCATACCAGATCGCGCCAGTGCTGCGCAAGCCCGTGCCCGCGCTGCTCGAGCAGTCGTCGATACATCAGAACCCGACGCTGCAGCTTTGTCAGCAGCAGAAGCCAACGCCGCGCCTTCGAAGAAGGTGGAAGGTCAAATGGGTACCGAATTAGTAAGTGCTGCCAACGCCTTGAACGGTTGTCATGCAGTCCCCACAGTGCATGTCGTGGACGCAACCTTTGAAGCATCCATGCAGTCTCGGCTTGCCGCAGCTGCCGCAACACACCTTCCAGCTGCCAGCGTGGTGGCGTCCACAGACGATAGTAGCTCTGCGACTTTACAACCGACCGCTGTACCATCACTAGCAGCTGCAGCAGCAGTCGTGACGACAGTGCCGGCTTCGATAGATGATACTACGAAGGCTTCAGTTTGCGAGGGGCTGCAGGCGGAGACTAGTAATGGTGACAATGGCGAGAGTCGCCCAAAGAAGCGTCGCAAGCAGGTGCAGAATCGACCATCCGTGGCTCGATCTGTGCCCAGTGGCCTGTGCATCAACTGGGTTGCCACCTTGCCGTTTCGCGCTATTCCTTCCAAGCAGGCCAAAAATACGTTACCATCAGTAGCTGGAACAGTTGGAGTCAAGGCAGACATCCCTGTTGCTTCCGGAACGGCTACATGGGTGGCACACTTTCAGCCCAGAGGAGGAGCTGTAGCCGAAATACCTGTATTAGCCGGCGAAGTCGAGGTCACCGTGGGTGCGTCAGGCCGTCGGCAAGGCGCGGCAACCAAAGGGCCGTCGGCTACGGCGCCCGCTACCCGTTCGCGTCTCTGCAAAGAACACTTGTTTGCGCAATGGCGTGAAGGAGTAGCCGCGGATATGGCCGGTACTTCGCCTTCGTCGACATCTGCGATTACGTCTTCTTCAGCTGGGAGCTCGTCAGCAAAAGCGACCTACCTGGCTTGCAAAGAAGCCTGCGGGCACGGGCGGCGAGCCCTCGTTACAGGGAGTGCCCCACTCATTCCGCAATGGGTTTGTACACCTGTAGAATACGACTGCTTTGAACCAGCGTAGCGCTGGTCGCGCTGCCTAGCTCTTGTGTTATTTAGATATGGACATCTTCCGTGGACTTGGAGCAGAGAGGAAGTCGGTTCAGGATGAGCGTGAAAACCCCCCACCAAACTCGGATACATGTGAGTCCGAGCCTGAACACAATCGACTCTTTGAACGACCTCCTGAAGTACTGATGCACAGGGCTGGAGAAACAATCACCGATGGTAGACGGCGTTAAGCCGCACCATACGGCGACGTGATCCATAATTGGCCATATGCAGCAAGAAAGAGGATAGGCGATGCTGAGAGCGGCTGGCGCCCGCCGCCTGACAAGAACATTGAGCCGGTGCCCTACTGGGGCGAATAATAGCCCGGAGAAATGCCTTGTGTACCTGGGACGTGAAACACATTGGGAACTCAGACCCCGCCGACTTGTTCGGAGGGAAGACGCCAGATAGAGCCTTCTGGAACGCGCAGATACATGCAACAAGTGCAAATACAGATCACCTCTGAGAGCGTGCTATTTCTGCCCTTGTCTTTCTTTACACTGGGGGAGTATAATCTAATCTAATCTATTCTCCCGTATATAGATATAGACTTAATTTAATAGGAGTTATGTTTTAAAATGAAGTCAGATTGGGATTGTAGATCATGCGATTACGCCCCGCTTGCGCTCCTATACTTCATATTTGGTATTCATAATTTAGAACTTAGGGCCCAGGGCCCTTCTGTTATTTGTTATTTGTGCCTATGCTGCCGTTTCGGAAATTCGGAAAGATCAAAGATTGAAGCGACTGGTGTTCGTCTTTAGTTTAGAAGCTAGCTGAATGATTGGAGGAGGTACTCAGCGCTTAACAACCAATTACGTCCAATAGAAACCCATTCTGCATTAAAGTTCCATCACTGCGACTGGCGACCGTTTAGGCGTTCCACGTACATGCGCCCTGGTGGAAGTACCACGAAATCTTTTTCGTACTGCTTGAAAAGCTGCTTGTCGCGTGCAGTGAGGTTTGGAATGTTGTAAATGTCTTTGACGCTTGCGTATGGCCCATGGCTACAGATTTGGCCAGCTGCATGAGGATAAAAGCCAGAGAGTGCTTTGTAGTCAGACACCGCGGCGCTATTCAAGTCGAATTTGTCCGGCTTCGCCTGATCGGCACATACACAAATTGTTTTATCAAGTTTGAATCATTTACTTGGTCTCACTATCGAGGTTTAATACTTAAACTTACTTGTTGAGCGGAAATCAATTCGTTGTCAAGATCACCCTTAACATAATCGCTGAGAAATGGGCTCACACTGTTCGCAGCCAGCGGAGAAGCCAAAGCTGCGACAGTGAACTGCGTGATGAAACTCCGGCGTGGAAGATTTAAAGCAGATTTGTCATCGGGAGTTCTCGCTGGCCTGTGGCAACGATAAGTATTTGTTTCAAAGTTTATATTTTAACAAACCAATCAAGCGAGTATGGTGGTCTGATAAACAAATATGTTTTACTTTGAGGTTGCACAATGCATTAATGACACATATTCCGAATCTTGTCTACAACCTGCATCAAAACTTACGTCAGCGGCAACGACCAAGCTTCACTGCCAACAAAGATGAGAGCTGTTAGGAGTAGTAATGCTTTCGCTGACTTCATATGATTCGCGCACTTGGCGTCACCCGGCTTATGAGACTTATGAGTCCCTCTTTGTCCTGGGTGCTTTCCGTGTCAAAGTTTTCGAGGATACAGCAAGATTTGCAAGATTTGATGATGATGAACACATGAACACCACTCCCTATCGTTCGTAAACCTACGTGGATACCTCCTCCAGAGAATACAGTAGGGAGTGTAGTCTAGCTAGTCTAGTTAATACTCTCCCATGTGCGCCTGATTAGCTTCTTAGGTTTAGTTTGCGCTGCTTTGCTTTTCTTCTCTACCTGTTAGTCTTCTAATTCCGGCCCTTCGGGGCCTGTCTCAAAAACAAAAAAAGGCAAGTACACAGCAGTCACAGAGGCACTTAAAGAATGCACTTGAGCTGCAAATGCGCTAGCAAATTCGCTCCAGAAGGCCAATTAAGGCTCCAACTGGCGCCTTTCCTCCGAACAAGTCGGCGGGACTGAGTGCTCGTTCGTGTGTCACGT
>Ga0307979_1003303_pt1 | contig 10875 bp, 14 predicted proteins | sample OrgLakmetage1058_FD_201833 | JGI IMG/M metagenome (GOLD analysis project Ga0307979, IMG submission 201833) | Saline water microbial communities from Organic Lake, Antarctica - #1058 | ecosystem: Environmental > Aquatic > Non-marine Saline and Alkaline > Saline | place: Antarctica: Organic Lake... | reverse complement strand
CGGTCGAGAAGAAGGGGGCGGCCTCGTGATTTCGCCGCTGCTATGACCGCTAGCTTTATTGGCGGCAGCATTGCTACCACTGCTGCCGCCTCCACCAAACAGGCGTCGAAATCCACCGTAACTGCTGCGGCTGCTGCTGCTGCTGCTGTTAGCAGTGCCACTGCCAGTATTAGCACTGGTACCAGAGGCAGCAGCGGCAGCAGCCCCACCTGCTGCCGCTGCTGCACTTGTGGCATCTGCATCCGTAGCGATAGCATTGGTAGCACTACTGCCCTCGGGCTGCTCTGTAGTCGGCGGTGGTGGGGTAGTCGCGCCTTCTTTCTTGCGGCCCACGGAGAAGGAAGGCGACCATGAAGAAGTGGATCGCGCGGTCTTGGAGGGAGTTGGCTTGGTCTCGTCAGCTGGTGCTGTTGCTGCTGCTGCTGCTGTTGATGCTTCGGAAGCTCCGGCTGTGCCAGTGGTAGGCTCACTACGGCCACCGCCGCTGCCAATAGTGGCATTTGTCGTAGCTGCTGCTGCTGCTGCTGCTGCAGGAGTTGAACTGCCTCCACTTGCTGCTGCAGCACTAGTGGTCGCATTGTTGCTACCTGTGGCTCGTCGCAGGAAAGAAAACGAGCTCCCGAGGGATGACACCACTGGCGGTGCACCTCCGGTTGCTCCTCCAGCACCGCTACTAGTGCTAGCTGCTGCTGCTGCTCCTGCGGGGGGAGAGCTCCTGACAGCCCCTGCTGATTTCGGCCTCTGACCGGGGATACGAATAGTACCGGTAGGGCGCATGTAGGACGCAGCGCCGCCACCACCGCCACTGCTGCTGGTTGAGTTTGAAGTTCTCTGCCCGTTCGGAGGTCCAGTGTCGCCGCTGGTGCTGCCGCTGGTGCTGCCGCTGGTAGTGCTCGTGCTGTTCGTAGAAGAAACGGGAGCTGCTGCTGCTGCTGCTGCTGTAGGGTTAGTGGCAGAGGTCGATGATGCTGACGAGGAAGGCGGAGCAGCACCATTAGCACGATCAGAGGAAGGTTCCCGGAAACTGTCGCGCCTCTTCGACTCACCGCTAGCACGCTCTCCTGAAGAGGATGCAGGACGGTCACTGCTGGCGCGACTGCTACTGGCAGTCGCGGCTGCTGCTGCACTAGCTCCAGTTGTTGTACTCTTGGTGCCCGCCGGAGACGAAGGCGCAAAAGGCTCAGAATGAAGCGACGAACGACTGTCGTTGGCTCGCCCGCATGCTTCACAACTGTTAATGATAGGGTGGCGATGTGCACGGTTATTACATGTGCACAAGATAAACGGGCAAAAGTCAAATGGCATCGAAAACATCGCTTATTTCTTTAGGATTCACCAGCGAGATGGTGTCTTCAAGCATTGCACAGACAGTAATTTCCAAGATGCAAAACGAAAAGATTGCAGCATGCCACAGGAAGACATGATGCAGCCAAGCACGCACTTGAAAAGGGCGGGGTCGTTGAGCCGTGCACAAATGTTGCAGCGCCAAGGGGCAGGTATAGATGATGAAGAAGCAGAAGCATCAAAAGCTCCACCGCCTGTTCTTGAAGCAGCAGCACCACTACCGGCATGTGCCTTTGCTTTGGAAGCAGATTCCCCCTTCGAAGAGGGAGGTGCCTGGTCCCGGCGGGCGTGCTCCAAGTAAATCTAGTGCATATATATTAGGGGATAACGAGGGGTGGTGGATGAATGGGAGTCAAAATAAGAACAAAGACAGAAAGAGTGCCAGAAACGGAGACATTCATGAGCGATTGAGATATTACAAAAAGTGGTCGGCATAAAGCACCCTCATCTCGATCATCTTACCCGGCGCATTTCATTTCGAGCTGCTTCGCGATCTTGCTGGTCCAACGCACTGCTGCTGCTGTTCCGAACCGAAGACGCAGTCCTAGGCCTCGGGCGATCGCTGTTGGTGTAAGTAGTGTTGCTGCTGTTGTTGCTGGTAGTGTTGCTATTGCTGGTAGCATTGTTTTTGCTGCCGCTCCGACTGCTGCTGCCACTTACGGAGTCAGCTGTCGGGATTTTACTGTCCATATTTTTGGAATCTTCCGCTGACGAGTCACGGCGTTCCCCTCCTGCAGCAGCAGCAGAGGCAGCACTAGTTGGAGGAGGACCTCCATTACTGCCGTTACCGGTGCTGCTGCCGTAGTTAGCAGAAGGAGCAGCAGCAGCACTACCAGTCGCGTAACTGCTGCTGCTGCTGTAAGGAGAAGAAGAAGGAGGTCGCGTCGCACTGCTGTTGTTGCTGTTGCTATTAGGATTGTTGCTGTTGTTGTTTAGGTTGTTGCTGGTGCCGCGTCCTGCGGCCGCGGCGGACTGAGGGCGAGGTCGAGAAGGAGGAGCTGATGAAGTTGGAGCAGCGGCTGGAGATGGGCCTCGGCTGGCAGCCGCCTGCGAGGAAGAAAAAGAAAAGAAATGAAAAGTAAGGAAAGTAAGTAAGAACATACGAACCGTTGAAGGCACGCGCACATAGTACATCATAGAAGCAAGAATGGGCGGAGGGAATGCATCAAAAAAAATAGTTGAATTTAAATAAAACCAAGACAGGTTCAATTATTCGTGTTCCCGCGAGTTCTATTCTGAAGACATGCCTCTTCTTTCCACCTTCGCCCCGATATAATAACCCAACTATACCTGAGCTGCGGCGGAGGCGGCCGAGCCACTGGGCCCAGCGTGCGTGACCGCAAACGCGGGCGCGCTAAAGGGCGACCATTCGCCGTCGAGGGAACAGGCGCGGACCTTGAGTGGGAGGTTGAGAAAACGGAGAGGCGACGGAGGAACGGGGTGATGAATGGAAGGAGGGAGGAGGAAGGAGGGTAAATCGAATGGATTTGATTTGAAAAAAAAAAGAATAAGAATTCATGTGCCTTCTTCAGGTTTCTACGCTGCTTTTGGTTCGGTAAATCATCTCAACTTACCCGAAATTCGTAGCAAGTGCTGAGCTTTAAGTTTTTCTTGCGGCACATGTTGGAGCGGAGCAATTGTGCCGACGTTTCCCACCGCGGCACCCCGCTGTCGATGCGCTGCCGCCACTGCACTTCGAAGAGGACCTTTTGCAGAATGTGAGGGCACATGTATGGAATGTATTCAGAATTATTGCAGTTGAGAGGAAGACAGATGAAAGAAAGTGCACTTCAAAGTAGGATGTTAGTGTTGGTGTACTGTTTGCATTACAATTCAACAACCCTACTACAAATAGATAATGGACCGTGGGAGTGTCGCGAGCAACGTTGGCAGCATCGAAGAGAGGGTGGCTCCACGTTAAAGTGACCTAATTCATATATTGAAAAACAGAGACATGCAATAGAATCATAAGCATGCGGAAGGGTTGAAAAAACTGAGGAAGCTATATTATACTGAGAGTTTAAAAATGAATACGTCGGGCTTCCAACGACTGCACGACGCAATATCTGTTTATTTTTCTTAAGTGCTCTGGAATACTTCCTGTACTCTTCGAATCTTTCTTTCTCCGCCCCTTACCGACTCGTGCGATCGTTCCAGCAGTTTCAGTTGCAGCGGCGGCGCCATGTCTCGTTGTCCTGCCGCTGCTCGCGCGTGCGCTGCTCGTGAAGACGCTTCCCTCGCATTGGTGGCGGCCGCGCCAGCAGCAGACGAAGAGGATGCATTGGTGCTGTCTCGGGTACTGCTGCCAGAACTCGCACCTAGAGAATTGCGAGACAAAGAGAGGGAGATAGAGAGGGTTCTGGGATTGTGAGAGAGATGTGGCTGATGTTCACAGAAAGCCGACTCATCCGTATATCGTATATTGGTTCAATAAGCCATTGTGAGATGGTTGCAAAGAAAAGAAAAAGCTTCAAAACAAACACACAGGTAGAGGAAGTACGAGAAAGGAATGTAGCTGCAATTCCATGCGACCTTGCGTAGGAAAGAAGGACGGCGGAGGCGCCGCGCTGCCGTTGGAGTTAGCGGTGTAGGGGCTGGAAGAAGGTGCACCGCTGCCGTTGCCACTGCCTGTAGAAGAGAAAGAGACAGAGGGGGTGTTGTATTGAGAGAAGTCGGAGAGAGAGAAAGAGAGAGAGTTAGAAGGGGAAGTAGCCGAGCAGTTCCTTTTCCTTTACAATACACTGGCATTCCAACATGCGACAAGAACTATGATGAAGATGGCGTGGTTACTTCTGGTGCTAACTATGCTATAATAATCAAGAACCACATGAATTGAGCATAGAATCAAAGTGAGGGCGATTTCTCGCACCTCGACGAGTGGACGGAGCTGATTTCGGTCTTGGCCGCCGTCCGCCTCCTCCTGCTCCATCGCCACTGCTGTACGGGTCGTTGTAAGCGCTGCTGCTGTTTCCTCCTCCCGGGTAAGGCGTGCTCCCGTAGGGGCTGGAGGACAATACACAACAAGAGACAAGAAAGTAAAGGAATTGTATTCGTGCGTATATATACAATACTTTCCTTCGATTTATGACACCAATACGAAGAGGGTAAAACCAAAGAATGTATACATACAAAAGATTTCCTTTCTCAACGAAAACGCACCTTCTAACGAAAACGCACCTTCTCGCGGCACGATTTTGGGCAAAGTTCCGAGAGCTGTCTTCGTTTCTCCTCCGGCGGTCGCTCTCTTCGCGTTGCTTCTTTTTCGCGGCGTCAAAGGCGGCTCGAGCAGTGGGCTCTGAGAGCTGGGTGTAGGCCGCCTGTGGTGTTGTAATGAGGAGGGGGGGGTAGGAGTATTTAAGTACAGGGCGAGTGGACAAAAGAAAAAGAACACCCGGAATTGTGGGAGAACGAATAAAGAGGAAGTGGCATGGCGCAGAAAATAGAGGGAGAGGTGAAGCGAAAAGAGCAGAAGGGGCGGGGGGGGGGGGGGGATGAGAGGCGCAGTGGCCATACGAGCGCACGAACCTGAATGGTGGCAAATAGGGCAGAAGTGCGGTTTTGAGTCTTGTCCGGGTGGTACTTCAGGGCCAATCTCCGCCACGCTTTCTTCAGTCGGTTCAATTCCGCTTCCGTTGGCTGCTGTTGCTGCAGGCTGCTACCGAGGGGTTCGGGCGGCGGCTGCAGACCCAGCGCCAGCCACGGATCACTGGCCAAGCGCTTCAAGCCGCGCTGCAGCTCACTGGTTCGAACCCCCTTGGTAACATCGCCTGACTCCTCGAGCTCTGCCTGACCACAACAATAAGAAGGTCGAAAAAAATGATGCACAAGCAAGCAGGCGCAAGATGCGCAAGAAAAGTGAGGTAAGGACAGCAGCAGAGACGAAGAATCAAAGATGAAACCCGGAAACGTGCTCTTTCGCCACAGCGTCTTTTCTTATTTTCCAAAGTGAATCGAAATGGGTATACATGCGTAGTGGTATGCGATGCACAAGAGAACCAGTGCATCAACGAGCAAATATCCAAAACAAAACTCGTGAGACTAGCGGAACTTATGACGCCGAGCATTCGCTATTACACCTCTCAATCAAAAACTAAAGCCTCTAAGCCCCTCTGTCCTAACAACTTATTTGAGAATTGTGGATTAGTGTGGGTGAAACTGTGACAGTTGATTGAGCTTGCCTTGGAGATGAGTAGAACGGCCACGGCCGCCACCACAGATGCCCCACCTTCTTTCGTCAGTTTGAGTGCCATGCGCAACGCATCTGTTGTCACCATGTCTTCCATGTTCTATGCTAGCAGACGTTGTCGTGCAACGAGTGCCAGATCCACAAGCAACGTCTTATCGGCTCGAAAGTTAAGTGTTCAGTAAGTGTGTCTAGTCGAGGATGGGTGAAGAGTCGTAACACGATTTTCGTAAACTTGATGCTGCGCTAGTGCTGACTATTGACCAAGCTGTGCATTATATGATGCATGGATGATCTATAGAAGACCGGAGCATCTCGCAAACGGTCTATCAAGCCAGCCTTGATTCCCCATGCGGGCCAGCGCCGCCAAGCTTGGTCGTTTTTTTCTTGTTCGTTTTATTTGGACCGTTGGGTTCAGTTACAGGTCAACCAGCCAATCAAGACAGTGCAGAATATGTTCGTTTCCGTTTTTCGTTCAACCGAAACATACATAAACAGGCTTCTGGGTTCCCAAACTTGCTGTGCGTTACCGAACGTTGGCGTTGTTGAATGGAAACAAGCGGAGCACTACTCAGATAGGGCAGTGAGGAGCAATAGGAGCTTACTCACTTATACAAACCCCCACAGCCCACTGGCAGACAGCATCAGAAGAGCGTTTCTGACTGAAGCCCGTAACTTCGTAGGTAGACTAGCTTAGACCATGCCGAAGGAAGACACAACGCCAATGGCGGAATTGAAAAAGTAAGTTAGAATGATGAGTTATTGTCAACTATGTTATACGAAGGTGATAGTGACAATTAAGATGGCGTGCCTAGCTGAAGGATGTGTATTCTCCTGGAGTTAAAGCCATGTTTAGAATATTTGCCCTCGAAGCAAAGCGTATTATTCTATTAGGCATTATTCTGGTCGAGTGAGTTTGCCTCCTGCATTGCGTACTAATGCTTCTAGCACGCCGCCTGAACCGGCAAAAATTTTACTTCATACTTGTTTTTTCTCATTCGTATATGATTGTGGCATTCGTACTGTTTTGCACCTCTATCTACCTTTCTCTGCTTTAACAGTTGGGCCGACCGCGTGAAGTCGGAAGTTGGTGCATCAGTCGCTTGGGAAAACGACTGGGGCGAGCTTTACAAGCCCAATGCTCCGAAAGGCTACGAGGAGCGAATTGCGCAGATCGAGGCGGAACTCAAAAGGTACCTTTTTGGAAAGAAATATTGCTAAGGACTTGTAGCGCCTTGCTGTCATTTTACCTTCATCGGCCGTAACTTTCTCTTCCTACTCTTTGTACTGGTACTTCCTCACGTTTGAGACTGGAGTTCGCCTTCTAATGATCTATTCAGAAGACGTGTGCTGCCAAGAAATCACCTGTTATAGCCTCTCAATTCCTCGCCCTTCCGTTCATTGTTATCGCTGGTTTCCTCCGCTCATACGTTGCTCGGGATTATGTGGCACTTTTGTGTAACTTTCTCAACAGCATGCCGGGAAGCAGTTCGGAGTCAACTCACCGAGCTCACTACCGTGGCATGGCGCCAGTGAAGGAAATTCGAGTCCCCACTGCGGGTGCCCGGTCAGCTGACCTCAAAACGAACGACCCAGACGAAATCCTTGGCTCTTCTGGCTGCGCAATGATTAAAATGTGAAATTCCGTCTATAGTAACCGGGGACTCGGTCTTCGTTTATGGGTTTGCGTTTTATGGGCCTCTGGATATTCGTGCCATGTTATCATGTTTTTTTTTAACGTCTTCTTCGGGGTTCTTGTGACTTAGTCCCCAACTCGGATATAATATGTAATATATAAAATGAACACATCCGCCGGGGGCATGTGGCATTATGCTTCGAGCGCCGAGGAGAAAACCAGATACGGCAGCACCTCCCATACACATAGGTTATACTGACGGCTCACTCACCATGACTTCCAAAAAGAGCGTTCCTTCTTCATCTACTATCTACACATTGGAGAGAAACCCGGTAAATGTTACGATGCGCCCACCGAAGATTTGGCGCCGATGCGCGATGTGCGATGTTAAGACCGGAGACCTGAGACCCACCTCGCGCCACGCAGTCACTAGGGCAGGGTCGCGTAGAGTTGAAGACCACAACGGTTTCGGCCACTTTCGCATACAGAGGCGAACTGCCTCATGTTCAGGGAATCAGGGTCCAGGTGATTCGCGGGGGTTCAAGGGACCCGGTTCTATTTATCCTGAGACATTGTGCCCTTTTACATACAGGGAAATCTAGAGTGCGGCCGACAGTTTTTTTTCGACTGTTTGTGTTTACTCTGGGACAGTGGGCTCCTTTTACACGCAGGAAGTTCCTGAGTGCCGCCGAGAGTTTTTTTTTTCAATTGAGTAAGTTGGAGCATCAACTCGAATGAATTCAATTGTCTTACTTCATGATAAGCATAGACTAATTGTTCCACGTCGTAGTCGATGCAATGAAGTTGGCCTCAAGAATGAGAAGAATACTCACATTGATGAACCTCATAATACGCGAAGTTAAGATTTGTCGAGTGCGTCCAAGTCATGAACACGCGTAATGAAATCCATATACGTCTGTGAGTATGCATTGTCAGTTTGAGTGTCAATTGTTGACATCTGAAGAAGTGTAACAGAAATCGTGAACTCGCTTGTTGATGCGCCCAGATCTTAACTCCGACGATTGAATAATGTCATACACACCATGATGAGCGCTGGTCGAATGGGTTTTTATCTTACTACTTATACGAATGATCCAAGTTGTCAGAATAGATTCAGCCGAACTTCTGCGCGTCACGACATAAATATTGATGTCACGATGTCACAGCTCATCACTATATATCTACTGTAACAACTGTTCGATGCTCCTTTGAGTGAGTTTTGATCCTAGTATACTGCAATTCATTCGGAACAGGATAAAGAAGCGAAGCGCAGTTGACGCCCTGTCACCACCTTAACGTCTACGACTTTGTGAAGTATGTGTTTGGCCGGTTTAACCTTAGTTTGTTTGCTTGTTTTCGTCGTTTCAACAAATGCTTTCTTTGCGCAACATTGAAGCAGTAAGCACAATCTAAGGGCCATCATGCATGGTGCTTCCGACGAGCAACCGCCAATAATTGGACGATCCATGATGACTAAGAAGAAGAAGAAGAAAAAAAAGAAAGAGTTCGAGGGGCACATTCGAGCAAGCAAGGATAACTGGGTAAATGCTCTGGCATCGTTGCGACAGATGGCTTCAGAATATGGAGCAAGTAGGTCTGCTTACAACACTGCGATTCATGCATGCGCTCGTAGTAATCGAGTAACCGAAGCACTTCAGACAATGAAAGACATGCGTGAGTTGAATATGACCCCGAGTTTGGCATCATACAACAACGTAATGAATGCATGTTCTCGTACAAATCAGTGGCAAACTGCCAATAAACTTCTCGAAACCATGCAGTCTGATGGAGTGCTGCCTGATATTGTCACGATGAATACGGTCATTAGCGCTTACGGAAGGGATGGGCAATGGGAAGCGGCACTCGAACTTCTTGAGTCAATGCCATCTCATGGAATTAAGCCAGATGTTATCACTATAAATGCAGCCATAAGTGCTTGCGAGAAAGTTGGGCAGTGGAAAGAGGCTCTTCAGTTACTCGAATCATTGCCAAATCGTGATATGAAGCCAGATGTTGTTACAATGAGCGCAGTCATAGGTGCGTGCGGGAAGGGTGGGCAGTCGGAAAAGGCTCTTCAAATGCTGGAATCGATGCCGAGCCTTGGCCTGAAACCCAATATTATCACGATAAATGCAGCCATGAGCGCATGCAGTAAATGTGGTCAATGGGAAAAGGCTTTGGTATTGCTAGAATCTTTGCCTGAAATAGGTCTCAAACCTGACACCCACTTAATGAGTGCTGCCATAACTGCCTGTGGTAAAGGTGGCCAATGCAAGAAGGCGCTCGAATTATTTGAATCTATGCCAGGACTGGGCCTGGAGCCCAATGTTATCACCATGAACGCAGCGATTAGTGCATGCGAAAAGGGTGGACAGTGGAAGAAGGCACTTCAGTTACTCAAAATGATGCTCGATCTTGGTATGAAACCCGATATTATTACGATCAATACAGTTATCAGTGCATGTAGCAAACATGGGCAGTGGGAAATTGCATTGGCACTCCTTGAATTGCTGCCTCGTGTCGGATTGAAGCCTGAAACTATTTTATTGAACACTGCTATCAGTGCTTGCGGAAGAGCGGAACAATGGGAACCAGCACTAGGATTGCTTGAGTCCATGCCAGGATTCGGCCTCAAACCCGATGTTGTCACGATGAGTGCTGCCATAAGCGCATGCGGGAATGCTAGTCAGTGGGAGAGAGCTATAACACTTTTCGAGTCGATGCCGGATCTTGGCATCAAACCAAATGTCATAACCATTAACGCAACCATCGGTGCGTGCGAGAAAGTTGGGCAGTGGAAGAAGGCTCTTCAATTACTCGAGTCAATGCCTGGCCTTGGCCTCAGACCCAATCATATTACAATGAGAGCAGCCATTCGAGCGTGTGAAAAGGGTGGACAGTGGGAGAAGGCTCATCGATTACTCGAGTCAACACCTGGCCTTGGCCTAGATCCAATGTTATCACATGTCACATGATCACACGTTAAATTACAACCATGAGCGCATTTGGCATAGATATAAATCTGTGGAAAAAGTGCATAGTAACGCAGTAGAGAGTTTTTACACTGCTTGAAGCCGTGCACGAAAGCAAAATTATCACGTGGTCTTTTCTACAACATACGGAATTACATCTTTCCGCGTCGACGCACTTGAATTATGCCCATGTTCAGGTGCATGGACTCATAATAATTGATTTTGCTATCATCAAAGGCCGTGAGAGTTGAAGCAATATTTGCTCTACCGCGTCTCATTCAAGCGAAGTAATTGCTCTTTTCTTACCTTAATAGCGAAATCTGCAGCCGGCACCCGGCACCTCTGGCACCTACATTGGAAGGCTTCGCCAGGCCATATTCAAGGAGCAACATCTCACAGTCTTGGCTGAAGAACTTGTTAATTCATACCGCGTACTTACTGGCAAGGCTACATCTAATATTAAGTTGTCAGAGGAACAGAATTACAGGCCCATGCTATAACTCACAAATTGGGACACCAGATCAGAACTTTCACGGCACCTGCTTTTCTGTGTCTATAACTGCAACCTTTTCAAAACTTCAATTCAATGTAGTTTTCTCGCATTACGAATTATGTTCAGAACTGCTGTGGTCCTAGTTAATTGGATTAGAGAAATCCTAATGTTTGTTAATGTTGACTTTCTAGAAGGTCCGGCTGACCTCAATGAAACACAAGACATATAAAACTAACCCGCTTTGACT
>Ga0307979_1003296_pt1 | contig 10882 bp, 7 predicted proteins | sample OrgLakmetage1058_FD_201833 | JGI IMG/M metagenome (GOLD analysis project Ga0307979, IMG submission 201833) | Saline water microbial communities from Organic Lake, Antarctica - #1058 | ecosystem: Environmental > Aquatic > Non-marine Saline and Alkaline > Saline | place: Antarctica: Organic Lake... | reverse complement strand
TAGTCTAGTCTAGTTAATACTCCCCAAAAATACAAAGAAACACCACTGTGGCAAAGAGCAACAGAAAAATGTAACCTTCAGAACAAGTCTGACTGGGCTGAGTGTCCTTTTGCGTAATGCAATTGTATTCATTTTCTCTCGAGGTGTCCTTCAGCCGTCAGGCATCAGGAGGTTTGGGAATGGAGTGAGTCAGCTGTCTCCACTTCGACCTGTCCTTGGCAATGGCGATCCACTCATCAAAATCCTTCGAAATGCCCTTACTTTTGACCGCGTTCTCCAACGTCCTGCCCCAAGTCATCTGTGGACAGCCAATCGGTCGAGAATGCGATACGCTCGCCCTCATGAACGCGCCTATCAGCTATCAGCATAATGAAACCGCAGCTGCAGCCATCTCGGTGCGGCACCAGGGTTATACCAATTTAATGCGGAGGTTTTTGGCTCGAAGCACCCAAGGCAACTTGCCAAGAGACTAAACGGCGGCGTGCACACTTCAATGAAGAAACAGACTCAGAAACCGGAAACGACTTAAGTCAGGTAGTCAAGGTAGTCGGGTTTCAAATTTATTTCATGAAATCCCAGATTTACTTTAGAGGGTATGGAATTACTATGCAGTCTACTCCTGAATACTTTCCTCTTTACAATTTTACCGGTATTAGATAGCCAAGGGGCAGAAATAAAAAAGCGATACAGCTCGAACTATAAGCAATAAGAGAAGCCAGTAAGGCACAGTAGGCACACATCCCCGAGTTGCCATTTAAAAAAAAGTAGGTATCAATTTAATCTGGATCTAAATCAAATATTTTTAAGTCGCTTCTAACGCGTTTGAGTTCAACTGCATCACAAACTGAGCCAAGTGCACACTTAGCTCAGTTGGTTGGGTGCTGGGTGCTGTTTGCCATTATACATATATATATATATACGCATCTATGCGTATTATGGATGCTCGACCTGTTGATCTGATTTCGAACTTGATACCTCGATTTACGTGAGAGCATCAAAGCGTCACATGGGGTCCCTGCTTCCCTTTGAAAGCAGATTTTCGGGCAGCCAACCGAGGGTGCTGCTGCGGTGGAGTTTTCGGCATGCGCGTTCGTGATTGAAAGGGAGGATGAAACCTCACCGGTGCCGCCAGCGCTGATGTTGCATCGCCCGCTTCATCATCATAGGCTTCGAGAAGAGCTGCGTCCCGAATTGAGCCCCGGCGGTCAGTAATAGACGAGCGACGAATCGATGCAACAGTCGCCTCTCCAGCTTCCGTGGGCTCATCTTCGTCGTCGGATGGGACATCGGGCATCTCGCCGTTGAGGTGGAGCACCAGCTTTTTGGCGCCTTCTGCTAATTTGATCTGCATGGCCAGCTCTTTCTTGACGGCCTCAAGCTCCTCGGTCAGCTCCCGGATCCTTTTCTGTTGCAAGTCCTCGTTCTTGGTCACCTTGGTTTTGATGCGCTTGGCCGATGCCGCGAAGCGCAAGGTAGGCAGCGTCTCTTCCATGTTGGCGCTCACGGGCGACACATTGGCCAGCATTGTAGTCAGCACGTTTCCCGCGAGCGCATCTCGAAGGTACAAGGTCAGCACGGAGTCGCGGAATGGAGCCAGACCTTTCTTTCCCTGTGAGATGTCCACCAACACCGCGATGCAGCGCCCGAGTGTAGACAGGGACTTGTTGATGTTGTTGCCCTCTTGAAGGCTCGTTCCGCTTGTGCCCACCTTGCTGCTTCGCTCGCTTCCTGCGAGGTCCGTCAACGACAGCCTGGATGTGGACACCATGTCACCGCTGTCAGTGGGGTAAGTTTTTGAAATGTGGATCTCAAACACGGCATGCGACCGCGAGCTCTCTGAGTTGAACTTCGTCGCTGCGACTGACCGCAACCGCGCCCCACGCTCGATGCACTCCATAGCCTCTTCGCTGCTTTTCAAGGGAACCATAGTCAAACCGCTAGCGAAAATACCTGTTTTTGGATCATTCCGCAGCTTGAGCTTCTCGCATTTGCCGAGCAGGTCTCGAATCTCTTCATTGTAAATTTCAAGATACGACGCCTTCAAGACGCAGTCGTGCTTTGAATTTTCGTTGAGGAAAGCTTGGACGCATTCCCAGAGAAGGGATATGACCCGGGGAATCAAGCCTCGGAGTACTTCTGAGTCCCTCGCACCCATCATTGAGTGAGTTTTGCCACTGGAAGTTTGCCCGTACGCAAACACGCTCGCGTTGTAGCCGCCCAGCACCCAGCCCACCAGATCAACACCAAGGTTATCGAAGACTTCGGCTTGCGTAGCCTCCATGGAAAAGGCCACGTCAAACGTAAAAGCCTTGTCGCTGCTCACTTTCACGATGCCGTCGGCAGGAACCACGTCCACGCAGACGCCGTTCCCTTCGCCCGCTAGCTCGCGTTGGTTCGGTGGACGAACACGCACAGCCACCCGAACGTTCCCAGCTCCCCCAACACGTTTGCCTGCTTTCATCACTCGAGCACGAGGGTCGTCGTCACTCGCAGCGCCTTCTTTCTTGCTTACGGGGGCAGCAGAATCCCCTAAGAGGCCCTTGAGCAGTTCGTTGGGTATTGCTGTCGTCGCAATGTTGCCGTGCGGAGGGGGCATTGGCAATCGGGAGTTGTCATCCTCACTTGCACAACCCGTTGACGGCTTGCTGAGTTCGCTATTTCCTTGGAGCCTAAGGAGTTCCTCACTTAGCTCAGCCACTTTGTTGTGAAGGGCCTCTCTTTCTTGATAGACTTGCGCAGCTTCTCGTTCCAAACGGCTTATCTTTCGCTGGCGAATTTTCATTTTGGCTTCTGTGCTAAGCTTAAAGCGCTCTATTTCTTTCACGTGTTTTTTTGCCATGGTCTCGAGTTCGCTGGCGGCCTCTTCGTCCGCAAAACCCACATCTGCAGTCTCCACTGTGCTAGCATCTTCCATAGCATTATCGCTCGCTGCCTGAATCTGCGCAAGCAATGCAGCTTCGCTGGCAACAGAGGAAGTAACTATAGCACTGGAGCGTTCATTTTTGCCGTTGTTATTACTGTGAGCCGCTTTGCACTTATTGTACATCCATAGGCAGATCAAATTAGCAATGAATACGCACAGGATAAAGATGCCACCTGTAATAAGAGGGTTGGCGGATGCAGTTTCAAGACTATTGACAGAGAAAGCGCTATCCAGTGCGTCATTTAAGGTAGGCAGTGCGCTCGGGCTTCGCGTCGGTGGCAGCGTTGGTGTAAAAGAGGGAAATGCCGAGGGCTCAGGAAGTGGAATATGCGATGGTTTCAAGCTCGGCACTGGGCTGGGCTCCCAGCTTGGTAGGCCAGAAGGAAGGTGAGTAGGGCGCGCCGAGGGCACCTGAATCGGGTTTGGCGTGGGTGCTAGTGTTTTGGTGGGTGCTGGCGTGGGCAGTGCAGAGGGGTATGATGAAGGCACCAGCGTAGGCGCTGGTGTGGGCAGGACTGAGGGCGGCAGCGAGGGTAGCGGTGTAGGTGCGGGCGAGGGCAGTATGGAGGGGTATGATGAAGGCACCAGCGTAGGCGCTGGTGTGGGCAGTGCTGAGGGTAGCGGTGAAGGTTCAGGTGAGGGCAGTGTGGAGGGGAGCAACGACAACGACGGTTCTGGCGTAGGCGTGAGCGTGGGTAGCGCGGAGGGAGACAGCGAAGGTACTAGGGTAGGAGCTGGGGTGGGCAAAATGTAACACGATTCGGTCTTGCCAATGGAGTCTTGGCCTGCGGGGCACGACTGGCAGGTTGACCCGTTGTAGAATTCACCCGCAGTGCATGCACACTTGGCTGCGCTTGGGTTCGTGGAGCCTGGAGAATCGTAGAACATATAAGTGGTGGTCTTGCCAGTCGTGTTCCAACACAAGGTCTGATTGAAAGCGTACGCGTCCTGAAACATGGCCTCCAAAGTAGTCACCGCCCCCGTGTCCCACCCGCCAATGTCCTGGTTGAAAGCACGCGCGTAGTAGAACGTGTAGTATAAAGTAGTCACTGCCCCCGTGTCCCATCCGCCAATGTCCTGGTTGAAAGCTGACGCGGCGTAGAACGTGTAGTACAAAGAAGTCACCGCCCTCGTGTCCCACCCGCCAATGTTCTGGTTGAAAGCAGTCGCGTATTCGAACGTGTTTTGCAAAGAAGTCACCGCCCCCGTGTCCCACCCGCCAATGTCCTGGTTGAAAGCTGACGCGTAGTAGAACGTGTAGTATAAAAAAGTCACTGCCCTCGTGTCCCACCCGCCAATGTCTTGGTTGAAAACTGACGCTCTATAGAACGTGCGAGACAAAGTAGTCACCGCCGAAGTGTCCCATCCGCCAATGTCCTGGTTGAAGGTTGTCGCAACATTATACGAGCCGGCGAACGTGTCTTGCAAAGAAGTCACCGCCGAAGTGTCCCATGCGCCTATGTCCTGGTTGAAAGCTGACGCTCTATAGAACGTGCGATACAAAGTAGTCACCGCCGAAGTGTCCCACCCGCCAATGTTCTGGTTGAAAGCCGACGCTAGATGAAACATGTTGGTCATAGAAGTCACCTCCGCAGTGTCCCATGCATTAATGTCCTGTTTGAAGGCAGTCGCGTAAAAGAACGTGCTTGTCAAAGAAGTCACCTTACCAATGTTCCAGCTGCCAATGTTCTGGTTGAAAGCTCTAGCGAAGTAGAACGTGGCGGCCAAAGTAGTCACCGCCCCCGTGTTCCAGCCGCCAATGTCCTGGTTGAACGCTAACGCGTTGTGGAACATGTTTTGCAAAGAAGTCACCGCCCCCGTGTCCCATCCGCCAATGTTCTGGTTGAAACGTGACGTGGCTTCAAACGTTTTATGCATAGTAATCACCACCGAAGTGTCCCACCCACCAATGTCTTGGTTGAAGATTGTTTTAGTGCCGTAAGAGCCTGTGAACGTGTTGGCCAAAGAAGTCACCGCAGACGTGTCCCATCCACCAATGTCCTGGTTGAAAGCGTACGCGTAGCTGAACGTGCCTACCAAGGTAGTCACTGCCGAAGTGTCCCATCCACCAATATTCTGGTCAAAAGTTGACTTGCCGTAGAATGTGTAGGCCAAAGAAGTCACCATTGATGTGTCCCAATCAGAAATGTTGCCGTAAGTAGCACTGGCGGTGGCTGAATCCGAGAGCCAAGCGGCCACGGCTGTTTTAATGTTTGATGTGGAGATACTCGTATACAGTGAAGTGGGGGGCAGCGACGGAGCTGATGTTCTAGTAGGCACTGGCGTGGGTGCTGGCGTGGGCAGAATGTAACACGATTCGGTCTTGCCGTTGGAGTCTTGGCCAGCGGGGCACAATTGGCAGCCTGTTCCATTGTAGAATGCACCCGCACCGCATGCACACTTGGCAGCGTTTGGAGCGGTAGAGCCTGGAGACCCGTGCATGAACGTGAAAGTGGAATATATGCCAGTGGTATCCCAGCACAAGGTCTGGGTGAAAGCTGGCGCGTAGTAGAACGTGCCATAAAAAGAAGTCACTGCCGTAGTGTTCCACCCGCCAATGTCCTGGTTGAATGTAGACGCGTAGTAGAACGTCTGGTGCAAAGTTTTCACCGCCCCAGTGTCCCATCCGCTAACGTCCTGGTCGAAAACTGATGTGGAGCCGAACGTCTGGTACATATTAGTCACCACCCCAGTGTCCCACCCGCCGATGTCCTGGTTGAAAGCGTCCGCGTCGTAAAACGTGTATTCCAAAGTAGTCACTGCCGCCGTGTCCCATGCGCCAATGAAATCGTTGAAGGTTCCCTTTTGGTAAAACGTTTTATGCAAAGAAGTCACCGCTGACATGTCCCATCCAGTAATGTCGCCGTAAATGGCGGTCGCACTCGTTGCGTTTGTAACCCAGGCGGCCACGGCTGAGTTGATGTTGGTTGTGGTGATGCTCGTGAGCAAGAGACGACGATTCGTGCTTTGCGCGGAAGCCAATCTCGGAGCCAACGTCAGAATGAGGCAACTTCCGCCAAAGTTAGAGCTCTGCCAGCAGGTAGATACAAATTAGGAAAATAAAAAAAACAAGAGAGACTGCGGTAAAAAAGGGTTTAGTAGTAATACGAAAATGGTTAGATGAGTTCTATTGTGAAGTACACGATAATTAAGGTTTAAAGTAAACGAGAATACCTGCTGCGTTGAAGCAGTGAATCAAAACAATTTTGGCGTGGAGGATACATAGAGGTTCGTGAAAAAGGGACGAGATGAGATGAGATGAAATAAGCGGCAGAATTTTTTCAAAGAAAGAGAGAGGGAAGCATACTTTAGAAAATAGAAAACGCAGCAAATATACAAGAAATTAACAAGGAACTACTTGAAAATAAAAAGAATATAAAAGGATTGAGGTTCGAAACACATTAGTCTGAAGCTCAGGAAAAAAGAAGTAATCAAAAGTAGGCCGAAGTGGCCAAGGGAGCAAAATAAGGTGGAGGGAAACAGAAATAAACGGCAGGGGATCAGGATTCTATTGGACGAGGTATAAAAGTGGATATGGCCAAGATCATTCACTATTAAAAAAAATCTAGCTTACCTTTGGAGAGCGCGCGCAGACTGCGCCTAGCACGATCCACTTGAAGAATCTCTTGGTGGCCTGCTCAACAGAGCGTTTGAAATTTGACCAGACACTGCCTTTAAGACCAGCAGTGGGCTCTTCATCCAAGCTGCCAGCATTTGGCGTCACATTAAAGAGCTGGTGTTGCACAGTGAAGAGTGGTAAAAAGCTCGGTCCTGCTGCCCACCCAAACCCTTCGGCTTCCACACGCACCGGCACCACTCCTGCTTGACTGCTGCCGCCGTCATTGCTGCTGCTGTAGCTTGAGGTGCATCTTAAAGGCACTGCTCCTAGGTTGTTGCAAGTAAAGTGCAGTGATTTGGCAGCATTCACCAAACAGGGTGCGCTGCCCGTTGAATCCTCGAGAGAGTCTTCAATTCTATCGCTGCTTCCGGCGTCAAAATTCAAGCCTGGGTCAAAATCTTCTCCACTTACCACAAGCACTAAAGGGTCTGGCGAAGTCGGAGGGCGGCGATTCAAGGGAGACTTAGAGATGACGTTGCAAAGCTCGGACGCGCACACAGAGTAGTCGTGTATGCCACATTCTTGTGGAGACCGATACGCGGTGACGTCATCACCTTCGCAAGTGCAGTCGAATCCAACCTTTAAGAGACAGAGAAAGAGAGGGGGATGCGGCAAAGGAGGAATGTAAAGTCATGAGAACAGAAGCAGCAGTGGCCTGTCAATGAAAATTGATCAAGGTGCAACCATAAGAAAGAGCTATCAAGTGTGCCTAGGAGTCCCCTTACAACATACCTGAGTGTCGGAATCCTCAAAGCCGCTTGCCCAGATCGTGTACTTGTTTTGCCATACGTTATACCCATCGCGCCAATGCCAGTACGGCTTCGCATCAGAGCGCTGCGTACTTGTAAGCCATACAGGGTCGAATTCAGCGCCATCGGTATACGCACGGGAGGCGATTACCTTTACGGGATTAGCTTTGGCCATCGTGGGAGTTACCACCGCAGACGCAAGCGCTGACTGCTCACGAGCAGTAAAAATGAAGTGTGCATTCCAATTAGAACCTGTTGGAGTTAGAAGAAGTTACCACGAGTGAGCTTTTTAAAACATGCATTCTGAGTCTTGTATCTATGGAATACTCAAAACCCACTGTAATAACAAAACGTCAGCCTACGACTAAACGATAATTGTCGCTAAGTACCTCTGCATTGTACTGTAGTCGAAGTACTCCAGTTGCTGTAGCTCGAGAAGATCCTCGTGGCACCGGGAGACACGAACACGTGGCACTTCACTTTGGTGGGAACAATAATCGAAGGCACGGCGGAAGAAGGATATCCAGCAGGAGAAGTAGTGGTGATGGGCAACGGACGCCTGATGAACGAAGCCGATGGCGGAATCATGGACTGGTTGCTTGGATCCGGCGCAGATGATGCACTCATAGTAAGTGAGCCGATACCGTAGGTAATAGCGTTAGTGGCGTCGCCCCATACCGCTCGTTCGCACGTGTCCAAGTAGGTGGCAGAGTACCACATCAGCAAGTAGCGCTTGTTGACGCCGCCGCATTCCATATGGTGCTGTAGCCCCGTCGCGGAGTACTCGGACTCTTCTGTACCGCACGCAATTAAATGCTCGTTGTTAGCGTCACAGTCATTTTGGTTAATCCAAGGATGTGCAAATCCCTGCAAGCTAACTCGCACGAAGGAGGGCTTGATCAAATCCGCATGGTTCGTGGCTGCACCATCTGAAGCCACAAATGCATACGCAAGCAGAACAGATGAATCAAATACGACGTAGTAGTTAAGATGTGGAGGCCAACCAGACGTGTTTCAAAACTTCAATACAGATTTCACTCACAATTGACGGCGAAGCCATTTGAGTACAAGTTTATGCCGGGAAATTCCAAGGAAATATCTGCTAGATGCCAATCAGGGGGCGCAGTGCTTGCGTCATTAGTCACAGCGCCACTGTTGCGATGATCTACTGCAGCATAAGAATACGCACTCGAGCCGCGCACTTCCACTGGCGCATCGCGTGTTCGGGTTGAGCTAGCCAAATTTTCAGCAGGAAGCCGAAGGAAAGACTCGCATTCGCTGGTCACATTGATGATCTTATGAGGTACACAAGTACTCCAGGAGGTATCTGCAGAGCTCCTGCCAGTGCCTGCTACACTCAACGTCAAATAAGAGCTCTCGCAAGCCGAAGTTGATGCCACGACGGTCGATTTGCCCACCTAAAGTAGTGTGCGGACGTAGTAAATAATGAGCAACATATTTGAGTTCAACGAATATTTATTTCAAAGCCTCAAAACAGATAACAATAAAGAGATTTCGATGGCAGTAGAACGAAGGGAGAGATTGAGTAGAGCGTGAGAACTAAAACAAAAGGACTTACTGATTCAGCAAGTTGGATCCGCATGGGGGCAACGGTATTCAAGCTCACGCTGTGCGTCTCGATGTCGACTTCAGAAATCACCTTGGAACATGACGCAGCTACAGAGTTGCAACGGATGCTTTCGGGGTTGCTGTGAGCTAAAACTAACTTGCGCCCACCAATGAAAATGTCCATCTTGGATTCATCCATGGGGAAGTTTTCGCCCACGATAGTGACTTGATTGCCTCCAGCAAGAGATCCAACGGTGGGAAATACGCCATTGTTAATCGATTTGTATCCCTCCACCAGCGCTAAAGGAGCCGCTGTCGGATTGTGCCAAAAATTCACAGAATCAAGACAGAAATGTACAAAGTGAGGGCGACTACAAGACATTTTAAAAAATAAGGTAAAGAAGCAACTTACAGTGCATAGGGAAGCTTTTCAGGTTCAAATTTGTGTCGGAATATTCCGAAACAGTACTTGCGAGACGCCAATCAGGAGACGCAGTTGTTGCATCAGAGCTCGTAGCGCCACTTTTGGAGTCAATCGTAACATGAGAGTAAGCCCCCGCGCCGCGTACGATCATTGACGCATTGCGCGCACCGGGAAAACATGCTGCATCTTTAGCAGGAAGCTGAAAGAAGAGCTCGTGTTGGCCCATCGTAGAGATCTCAAGAGGTACGAAAGTAGCCCATACCATGCTCGAAGAATTCCCAGTGCTTGCGTTCCAGGCCAAACAAGAGCCATTATGTGCCGTAGTTGACGTTACTGTAGTCCAATTGCCGATCTGGTAGTGTTCAGACCCAATGATTAGTTATGAATTCGGTACATTTTTCCCCATTCTCTCGGAGTAGATATCAATAATATAATTTCGGTCGCTGTATATTGCAGGAGAGATTATTATAATGCAGAAAGATAACATGAGTTGAGAGAAAAGACTCACTGCTTCAGTTATTTGGAGCCACTTAGAGGCAACGTTAATTGAACCCACGCTGTACGTCTCCATATCGACGTCAGAAACCACGACCTGAATTAAAAGAGGGAAATTGACGAAATAGTGGGAAGATCGTAATAATTTCTCAGTAAAGTCCTTAAATTTACTCAGAGTTCAGGAACCAGCAAGATGCAGGTCCGAATGTAAGTTTCAAGAGAAAGGCTGCTCGAAAGTTAGTCAGTGGTAGGCCACAAGAGGCATCGTAGAACAAAATCACCAAGGTATGTACATACCATGTGAAGGGTGCCATGTGCATCTTTGCTGAAGAGCGACGCTTCCAAGTAGTCGTCACAGGAGCGAGCAATCGCCAGCCCCGCTTGGTTTTGTACGTTGCTTCGATCCCCACCAGAGCGCTCAATGTTGCTCATGTACACGCTCACATTGTAAGAGTCTGCAGAAAAACTAGCGATGATAGGCGCGCTGCTGGTGGGCGTTAAATCCGGCTTCGCTGGATTGCGCAGCGTGTTCAACTGCGGCAATCAAGCAGTCAAAGAAGAGAGCACCGCAAGCACGAACATAGGGGATGACAATGAAGGATAAAAAGTGAGCCTTTCTAAAATCATAGTGTTTTGAAACCTTTAGAGGCATTGACTTCAAGTTGTATCTTTTAGTGAGCAGGCATGCTCTTGAAAGCAGGACGAAGAACTAAATTTGAGATGAAGAAGAAAATGAAGGCATACCTCATCTGGCCATTGTGTGGCTTGCGTAACTTCCGCTCGCACGTTCGACGACGTTGATTTGACATTGTTACTCTGCAGTGGGCCGCTTATGCCCACACACACCTCACGATAGTCTTGCGGTACTGTGACATCTACGGTCCCAAGATATGGACATCTACGGTCAAATGGGTTTGATTGGTTGAAGGTGTTTCTGCAGAAAAACAGAAAGAAGGGGACTCTGATTACTGCGCTGGCAATATAAAGGGGTACCTTTTCTAGCTCTCACGCTGCGCGTGATTCAATCCATGCGCCGCCGATAGACAGCGCCTTGTTCCTTAACACCTTTTGTAATCAAACTATGGTAAGGTGCCAATATGGGC
>Ga0307979_1003293_pt1 | contig 10891 bp, 9 predicted proteins | sample OrgLakmetage1058_FD_201833 | JGI IMG/M metagenome (GOLD analysis project Ga0307979, IMG submission 201833) | Saline water microbial communities from Organic Lake, Antarctica - #1058 | ecosystem: Environmental > Aquatic > Non-marine Saline and Alkaline > Saline | place: Antarctica: Organic Lake... | reverse complement strand
CGAGTTCGAGTTCCTCAGGGCCTCCTTTGAAATACGTAAGCTTAACGCAAAAAAAAACTGTAAGCTTTGCTTATTTTCTTGGCGACACCGAGAAAAATCTATGATTTCCGTAATAACATGGCTCTAATGTGATATTGTTATAGCGATGCTCCCGGCTCCAGCTTCCGGCCGCTCCACGCATCCACGCAGAGGTCTCAAGATTTCAAGATTTCGTAATAAGACAGAAGAATGTTGACACGCAGTGCACTACTGCTAGCGCTTGCGACTGGCGCGCTTTCACCCACATCTAGCTTCTTTTTAAACTCTGCTTTGCCATCTACTTCCCGAGTGCAGTCACATTTGCGGAGGGCGACTATTCGCGCATCTACAACAGAAGATGAGTTTGACCCCCGCATCTCACCGCACTTGCAGGGCCAAAAAGCGGCCACCGTAGGATTGATCATAGTAGACCATGGCAGCAAGCGCGAAGCAGCCAACAATAAGCTGCTTGAGCTAGCTTCTGCTGTAAAATCTCGCACCGGTCGAGCCATCGTGGAGGCTGCTCACATGGAATTGGCTAGCCCTACAGTGGCCGAGGCTTACGCTGCATGTGTAGCCCAAGGCGCCACCAAAGTCGTCTGCCACCCTTACTTCTTGAGCCCTGGCAGACACGTCACCGAAGATATCCCTGGAATCCTCGAAGAAGCTGCGAAGGCACACCCCGACGTACCCTACACCCTCACGGCTCCGCTCGGGTCAAGCGACCTGGTACCTGACTTGATATCCGAAGTAGTTGAGGAGACGCTGCGCAACGAACCCGCAGAAAGCAACATGGATGGGATGGACGGGTTCTTTGGTGACATTATGCGCATGACTCAAGCTTTGGAGTCAGAACGGACTGCCGAGGCGGAGTCAGATGCTAGTGAAGGTGAAAGTAGCGAGCCCCCCTCGCTAGATAAACCGCCGCTGTCGAGCGAAGAGATCGCTGCGAAACCACCGCCATCCCCGGACAACTAGAAACGTACGCGGCTGTGCATAAGAGAATAAATCGTGTATCTTTTATCTTGCATTTGCGTTAGCTTTCGTATCTGCCATCTTCTATCTTCTGCCATGGCGATCATGGCACAGCAGCATTGCGCTGATTTCTATATTGCTACGCGCAGAAAATCTGAAGTATTTATCATTGCTGCCTACACGAAGCCTTTATTTCAATTCGAGTTCGTGTTGAATCTGGCTTCCGAGCAAGAGCCAGGTGTTATATACCTCGTGTAATTCTACATCTCGCTGAGAAGAAACGAGCGGGCTAGGGCTTCATCTCCACCTGCTGCTTCAAGTGCCATCCCAGCGCTCTCAAGTGGCACTTTCAGAGATTCGGCAAGTTTCGAACGCGGGCTCGGCGCTCCTCCAGGTGCTTTCCGATCCACTGCAATAGCAGCAATTTCTGTAGTAGTGGCGGCTGTGCCGTTGCCTGAACTCTCTCCACCTTTTCCTCCCATAGCATTGTTCGCTGCATTGGAGTTGTTGCCGTTGAAACCAGCTGGTTGGGCTACCGCAATACTCAATCCTTGCTCTCGTCGGCTGCTGCCCCCCTTAAAGCTACCACTGCTGTTGCCACCACCATTACTAGCCCAACCTCGAGCAGCGGATAAACCTGCACGCCTTCTCGTTGCAGAACTGCTGACTTTGCTGTTCTTGTCACCCGGTTGATTCATCGCTTCACTTGAAGAGGCTGCCGCCGCCGCCGCTGCTGCACGAGCGGTGCGCACGATTACCACGGAACCGTCCCGAAAGTTGAGAGGAGGGCGGCTGAGAATTGCATTGGGATTGCTCCACTGCGCCGAATCTTCCCATTTCAGAGCATTGCATCCTGAAGCTTTCAGAGGCGGGCCGCTGGCAAATGCTTTTGCGAATTGTAAAACGTCCTCGCTATTGTTGTCGTCATTGCCGTCGTCACCGTGATCTCCGTTACCATCACTCTTGCTACCATACCCATTACCCTCATTTTTCGCGGTTACTGTTGCATCGCTGGTAAGTGTTTCGGCATTCACTTCTGGGCCATTCGTGGACTCAACTCCGTTAACAGGCGCAGTGAGAGGAGATTCGAGGCCGAGCTGAGTCTGCAACGTAGAGCGCAGCAGTTGCCGAAGGTCACCTACCGTGGTCTGTTTGGACAGCACCACTTCCAAAGGCACGCTCAAAGTGGGGGTTGGTTTGTAATCCGGGCAGAAAGCACGCGCACTCAGCACGAAATCATCGGCACCGACCTGGCGAAGAAAGTATTGGAATATAAGATTATGTATGGACTTTTCTACAGGTACCAGGGGAGGTGTGCATAGCTCCTGCGTAAGGAATGCTGTATTATTTATAAAAAACACGGAAGCTAAGAAAGGAAGAGCGAGTAAAATTCAGTATTCTCACCACTTCCGGCGTTTCAAGAAATTGCACGGCGATTTGACGGCCGTCGCTTAGGTTGACGAGCGCGCGGCGCAGGGAAGACGCGTCTTTCAAGATGGATCCAACAGCGGCCACTTTCTTGTCACGCAGGCGCAAGCGGCGGGGATCTTGGAGTGGAGGGCAAGAAGGAGAAGGATTCGTTGTCGCACTCGTCGAAGAAGGAGGCGAGGAAGGAGTAGCAGCATTGTCGGAAGCAGGATCAGCAGTAGCATCAGGAGCTGCCTTATTCTTGGCATCAAGATGAGCCGCCAAGAGCTTTTTTACCGTACCAACTTTCGCTTGTTCTGCGATTGGTAAAGTAGCTAGAGGCGTGAAGACGCTCTTCCCTGTAGCTGCGTTGAATGCGAAACAGAACAAAAAAACGGCTTGAGAGTATTATAATACTTCAAATGGACAACGCATTGAAAAAAGAGAAGTATACAATCCTCAATGAAATAGCAGGCACCTCATTCCAATGCAAACATTTACAATTTTGCAGCCAGGCAATACTCCCAAGTGTACACCCTGAGTAAAAGCAAAGCGGAAATCTTCATCTCTTGCCATTTACCAGCAGGATTGTAGGCCACGAACTCCACCAAAAACTCGTCGGGCTTACAGGGAGCTCCTTTGGAGAGCCACAGCACCTGGTGGAACAGAAAGAGAAAAATTTAAGGCCGAGCAGTTCAACCAAAGCAGAAGAAAAAGAAACAAAGAAAGTGAAGAAAAGGAAATGCCTGCTGTATGTGATGATATCACTGCAAGTGCTGCCAGCTGAGCATTATTCAAAAAGTTGAGTCTCACTCACCGAACTGTCCACGAAGCCGAGCTGTTTCAAGGACTTCGACTCGTGTCTCAGCATTGAGCCTTTGCTAGACCCTCGTCGCACGTGCAAATTGGCCTCAGTCCAGATCAATGGTGTTGATGTTGGCGCACTTGTAGTAGTGGTTAGTTGTTCGGGTAAAGCATCGCCCTCAGGAGGAGAAGAAGAAAAAGGGGCGATATCAGCACTTGAGTTATCTGAAATACTGCCATTCTTGCTGCTGCTGCTGTTCAGCAAAGCTATTGCTCGGTGCTTGGCAGTCATCAGTGAATCTGTCCGCCGCATCTACGGACATTCACGCAGGCATAAATTGGGGGTGCAACACATAATACTGTCAGGTAGGCATTCCAAGGAGGACAACGAGGGGAGTAAGAGGAGGTGAAGTAGCCGGAAGTTCACAAGTGAAGGCGGCCGAGTTGAGCCGAAAGAGAAAGAGTAGTCAGTTTCGCGAACACGATCTCACACCTGTAGCTCAAAGGTTGCTGCAGCATCCGCGTTGGCCGATGAGTCAGCATCCGGATGGTTGAAGCGCAGTGTTATTGTGTTCTGAGCCGCGGCAAACGACGCCATAATTTCGGACCCACTGAAGTCGCCATCGTCATTACAATCAGGGTCAGCAGCAGCAGCAGCAGCAGCAGCAGCAGCAGCAGCAGCAGCAGCAGCAGCAGCAGCAGCATCAGCGTTCGACTGATCAGCAGTGGGAGCATCTGTAGATACAGCTTCCTCTGCGTCAATTTTCGCATCCTTCTCATTAACAGAAAAAGTTGGAGCCTTCTTTTTGACCAGCTCCAGCAAGAGCACTTCGCCGGGCCACACGTCGAAATCTTTCCTGAGTCGCTTGCTGGCACCGCGCAAGAGAATAGCGTCGCCTCCGGACACTTTCACCTGTAGAGATGATGATTGCCGTGAAGTGAATGGATTAGAAGGAGGGGTTAGAACACACTGTACAGTAGGAAAGTGCGCAAAAGAGTGCGCATGTGATAGTGAAGAAGGAATGCGCCATATTTCGGGTAGCATTACGATCGAAAAAGCTACAGCAGAATGTAAGAAGCGTACGCAAAAGTACCAATATAATTTGCAGGCAAGCTTCTATAATAGATGCAGAATCCAAAGCCTGGTTTTTCATGGACGTCTCCATTTCAGCAGATTCTCCTGTGCTGCCTGTTGAGACAGGTAATTTGCCAGATAAAGTTCCAATCAAGAGACCTTATGGATGCCACATTTATACATCTACTGATTAATATAATCCATTTTATGCATTTGTCGTTCCTTTGCTGTCACTGTCTCTTTCGATACCTGAAGTCTCAGCCACATGCTTGCTGCTTCCATCTTCTGCAGACCTTGCATACAGGACAGCAGCGGCTTTTTCAACGTCAATGTCTTCTGGTAAAAGCCCGAGCACTTTTGCTGCAACTACATGTGCTTGAGCGACCGTTGCCTTCTGATCTCCTGGCACCACGACTTGGAAAGCATCGGCTCGTGAAGGGCTAGGCCCATTCAACTGAGGCACAAAGGAGGAGGCAGGAGGGCAGTGGTGAGTAGCGGTTGTGTAAGAGAAGCGGGGAAATGAGATGTTAGGTGACGAATAAGTGGCTGTAGAGGCGTTGAATGAGGGCTAAAACTATCTTATTTCAATAAGAATATATCGGACTGAGCGAATATGTCATCCTTCAATCCCTCCCTCCAATATTCACCCTTTCATTCCAGTTCACCCACCTCTGAGTCCCATTTGACCATGGTTAGTGCCATCTCGTACGGGTTGAATTCCGCCCATGGGACTTCTGAAGGAGAAGGCTCTTCTGGCCAACGCACTTCGAGCAAAAGGTTGGCATGGGCGCCGAGTCCGAGTGCCTGGCAAAATAAAAAGAAATAAATACAGAGCGAGGGATAAAGGATGGAGAAGGGAGCGCGCCAACCAAGAGCATTTTATCAAGCACAAAACTGTGAAGATAATGTACTGAAGGAGATAAGAACGCTACAAAGAGATACACAAGAAATCCACCATCTTTTAGAAGTCCATGGTGGCCAGAGTGGTACCATGAGGAGGTAGCCAGTCTTACTCTACAGTCTACTCATCACCAACAACAATCAGAAGATAAGGCCGAGTTACCTGCAAAGAAGTGTCTGAAGGCCACTGCCCATAAGTCGCACCTCCGCACTTCCTCTGCACGTCAAAACGACGCAAGCGGCACCTCTCCGATGCTACATTAGCTAGAAGTGCGCTGCTGTTTGCCGACGATGAAGCAACTTTATCAGAATGGGTAGCACCGCCACTGCTGCTGTCATCATTGAGTGCAGCATTTGCTTCTTTGGATTCTTCGAGGGTAACGAGAGCACTGCGCGCAGCGGCCAACGCATCCCCCCATTTCGTGGAATTGTGCAGCTGCAAAGTAATTCTGGCGTCATTTAATGTCATACGATCACTGGTGGTGGCAATATCACTGCCGATATCGTTTGGCATACTAGGCACGGCCACCTGCTGCGCCCCCACAATGATGGGGTGGTATACCACTAATTCGACCATTTGAGCGTGGATCTGATGGCAAGCTTGAAGCTTTTCCCATTCGGTGTTCGCTTCTTGAACATCAGCTGCGAGCGCTGGTGGAACTTCGGGCACTGATGGGACTTCTGGCACCGCAACATCAGTAATACCACTGCGAAGAGGTAACGTCATATCAGTATTTGTGGCAGTATCAGACGTGGCGGCAACCCCAGACTCTGCTTCAGCGGAGTTCAAAACAGCTGGCGCTGAAGGATTTGCACTAGCAGTGGTGGCAGTGGCTGAAACAGGCAGTTGCTGTTTCTTCAACCGGTACACCAACATGTACGCGTTGTTGCGGCTCGCGTGGGCTTGGCCTGCTATTGATGGTTGCTCCGTTGGTAAAGTACTTTTACTGCTCTCAGCGGCGACAACACCATTCCCATTGGTACTACCACTGGTGCTAGAAGCAATGGTGGCTATATCATCGGCTGCGGCGGTCCCTTCAGCTGCAGCTTCATTTGACGAAGAAGAGGAAGGGGCAGATGAAGAAGCTTGAGGAGTTGGAAGGCCAGTAAAAATGGCATCTTCCTCAGAAGCGTTCAAACGATGCACGGACGCGTCATTGAAGCACAGCCACGACGACAACGAATCTGATGACGACGAAGGCAACGCAGTGGTCTTGGCAGCAGCAGCGGTGCTATCGTCACTGATGTGGGCATCATAGGACTCGTCGTTGTTGTCAGCATTGATGGAAGTTGGTGCCCAAAACGGATCTTTCACGTAAGCATAATAATGGCCACGGTCGGCTGAGCCCGAATGCATCAAAATGGACGACAACTCATAGACATGCGAGGAAGGCGGTGGCTTTGCATTCAAAGCGTTGGTCTCACTTTCGCTACTACCGCTGCTGCTGCTATGAGATGCTGTTGCGGTTGATGCGGCATCATCAGGTGCAGCAGCCTCCACATTTGCATCCGCAGCAGCAGCGACAGCGGGTGCGTTTTCTGTGCCTTCGAGTGGGTCAGCAAGGAGGAAGCCCAGGTCAATTTCGCGCGGAAAACAGAGGGGGTCTTGCACCTGACCCAATCCCGCACAAAAACAAACACGAAGGAAGAAGGATTGGGTACAGAATACGCTCGAAGATTACAAGAGCAACCAAGAAACGAACGGGGCAAAGTAGTCGCAACCGCTAGAAGGCGGGGGTAGATACAGCTTCACGAATCAAATACGGGTAACTTTAGTTTCATTCCGAAACTTTTGGTGCGTTCAAACCTTTACGCGCCGCATGCGCTCGAGGTCAAAGGTGAATCGGAGCAAATGCAGGCTGAGGACTTCTGGCAGAACTTCAAACTTCACGCCACGCACTGCGTCCACCTGCATTTTCATAATTTGCGGTTTTAGATGCATTATAAGTAAACGATCCTCTCCTTCTACAGGAGAACATCATCGAAAAGAAAAGAATGAGGCTTGAGTTGGTATTTGCAATGAAGCGGTAGATGTCGCATGCCTACACAGGAGAGATAGCGCTCCTTATCTATGTCACCCACCAAACACTCACCTTGGCTTCTAGCTCATCGCAGAACCACTGGTTATCACCGTCCATGGTTTCGGTAGCGATCAGCGATTGGAGGCCTCGGGCTAGGGTGTGCATACCTGCCACAGGGACCTGGCGGATTAGAGAGAGAAAGAAAGAAAGAAACAACGAGAAAGAAATAAAGAAAGAAACAAATCGCAATGGATATTCTTGTTGCTAGAACTTTGCTTGATATCAACGCGAGAGGAGGAGAAAAGTGTAACATCGGTTGTGCTTAATAGTGGAGAACCATCAACAACGGAAGGTTCTCGACTTAGACTCGAATAGACGAGATTAATCCATCCAACGCGGACTACGCTTATCTATAACCTGGAGGTCCATGAAGGTTTCACGGCGCGCATGGCGCTGCGACGGGTGGGTCATCACTAGGGGTTGCATGAAAGGGGCCGAAGTGCCTTTGTACAAAGCGCTGATGCTCTCAAAAGTGGACCGGTCCGAACTGTGGCAAAAGGTCAGAGAAGCAGAAAAGGTGAATACAAAAAAAGAAGGGTTCAATTCGAATAGGGAGGTAAAAGAAAGACACCATCGCGAGAGAGTATTCGAAGCAAGAATAACGAACCCACCAAGCGGTTTTCGCCTCCATCGTCTTCACAATCACCCGATATCAAATTAGCAAGAAACTTAAAATATTGCATACCGCTCAAGGGCGTCAAAGAGCACGCAGGTGAGTTCTTGCACATCGTGTTGCGCAAAAGCATCGGCGCCGGTCCAACCGAAGGATTGAGTTAAATGATTGGTGGCAACAGCAGCCTGACTGCTGAGCTGAAGCTGAGCGAAGAGCTTTTGCAGCTGGTAGGGAATGCACCTGTGAACGAGAGTGGAGATGGGAAGAGATATATGGTGGCAAAGTATGTAAGCGTATCAAGATGACTGAAGGGTTCGAAGACTTACCAAAAAAGCGTTCAGTGGGAAAGGTAAAATTCAGTGATATGCTAATCAGAGAAGTACATGCATGACAATGCATTCAACGGTAGCATAGTATGAAATAGGGATCGCTTTCGTATAGGTGGCGATACTTGTCGGGTGGCCCATGGCGACTTTCGTCGAAGGTCCAAGCGTACACAGCAGCTCGAAATTCCGGGGTCATAAATAGCGACTGTTGAACCACCACCATCACGATATAAAGGGCAGCAAAAGCGAGATTCGAGCAAAATTACGTCAATTTCAAAGTACACGTCTTTGAAATCCTTCGTAATTATTTTTAAATATGTAAGATCTACTCTAAAAGTCCTTGAACCACCTTTCCCACGCCTCCTACTTACACTCATAACTTCACTATTTTGAAGTAAGCCTTACCTGAAGGAGTGAATTGAGATAGCACGTCGCGCCTTGGTTGATGAGCCCGCAATGGGCAGTTGCTATATCGCGCCCTATGAAGTGCATCCCACCGTGCTTTCGCTGTGCCTGTTCAAGAATGATTAGGTGATGATGATGGTAGTGCTATCATTGGGTCATAATCAAAATGTACTCAGGAGGCAGTTCACAACTCACGCATACTAAGCCAAATAAGAAACAAAAAACATAACATTAGGTACTCATCATCTCATAAGAGAGACATTCATTCAAATGCTAGGTAAGTACATTATCATTAGTTTTAACACCACAAACTTACCCGCAGCATTTCATCTTTAAATTGCGCATACTGTTCCAATTCGAAGGTGGAAGGAGACTGAGGCTCATCGATTACACTCATCTTACGGAGTACTTTGGCAGCAGAGCTAGCAGAACCTCGCAGTGGCGACACTGGAGGTTTGAATCTGCTATCTTTCTCCGGGGTTTCTGGAAGATTCATACTGCAGGACTAGATTTAATTCGGCAGGAGTCGTGCGACTCAACAAGTACGGATGATTTAAATAAATGCCCAATATGCTAACAGCAACCCGGTGGACTAGTGATTACGCCTTCGTCTAAGCTACCTTAGCTTCTGCAGTACACGAGCTAACACTTTTGCTGCTGAACTTTCGGCTTTCGACTTATTACGACTCTTGAGCTCTCGAGCTCGGTCGATTTTAAAAATATCTTACAGGGTGGTGCTTTTTATTACCGTAGCTTCTGGCAAAAGCAAGCAAGAAGACATAAAAAAAGCTCCTTTCCTAGATGTTAGAAGCGATGAATAAGTTATAAAAGCGTGAACACATATCGGACAGTAGGACCGGATGAAGCAGAATTAATAAATCTACATCTCATAGTCTATTATTTGAGCTCATACCACCATACTCTGCGCCCTACGCTATCTTTGAATGACACACTTTAAGAACTGTTAGTAGACATAACTGAAGTAAGGTCTAAGCCTTCCTTATAGCTAGATTCGAGAACACAGATCTAGGTTGTGCCAAACCTTGACACAGACGCCTCTATGATGCCGTAGCAATTATTTAGCCGATTCATCTTCCAGTCATTCTTCGAAGCACTGTTTAAGGTCTGACAGATAGACAACAACATGCTACGGTATATACCGCGGGCATTGAGTCCAGCGACATCGTTGGGAAGTGTGCGAGCTCACAACTATTCTGCATCAGGATCATTATTCGTCTACGTTCACCAAAACTCTTGGCTAAACGATCTCATATGTGCGAGAAATATCATACGCGGTGCGCGCTTTTACTCAAGTACTCAGGCGCTACTAAAGTTTAGCTTAAATGATACTGATGTCGAGGAAGCGTTCGTGAAAGGCAGCGGGCCAGGTGGGCAGAAAATCAACAAAGTACGGAATTGTGTTCAGCTAAAACATCTGCCTACCGGAATCATGGTGTCATGCCAAGACGGGCGAACACTAGGGGCAAATCGAGCGATTGCGCGAAAACAACTCGAAAAGAAAGTTGAGTTTGCTACACTTGGTGCAGATAGCCGTCTTGGAAAAGCTATCAAGAAGAAGCAAAAGCAGAAACAAAAGAGCAAGCAACGTGCAAGGCTCAAGTACCACAGCGATCCCGTCGACAGTGGCAGTCTAGACAACGTGGTAGACGACGAAGACGATATTAGGCAACCAATGAAGCAAGAGCAAACCGTTCGAGTAGCAAGTGCGCCCTCTATGAATGAAAACCAGCATCCTCGAAGGATAAGTGGAGTTCAAAATGCAGGGATAGGCGTCATCGACTACGATAGTGACGAAGATGATGGCGAGGAGGAGGAGGAGGACGACGACGAAGATGAGAGAGGCAGTGAAGAGGATAACAAAAAGAGCTAAAAGGGCGAAGACGCACAGTCCTTAAAGAACCGGGGCGATTGGAATACTATATTTGAAGGATTTAGAATTAGACTGCCGCAGTAACGGACTTCGTGATGGCCGCAAGCAAGGTTCCTTACCAAATGTTAATCACCGAACTCCTTTACATAGAAGAAACTTCTGATGGGCATCGGCATATATATACCTGGATTATGAACATTTTGTATTGTGGAATATATCGAACTCGAACTCGAACTAATACAAACCCAAATGGCACAGAAGCCAATGCTTCGGGCAGAAGTGGGAATGCGCGTGCGTTGCGCAAACAAAGCAAGTGCGGAATGATTCAGGAGGGAGAGGGGCATTGGCCAAATTCCTCGAAAAATTTGCAAAAAGCGAGGAATTTGTGGGTGTTGC
>Ga0307979_1003289_pt1 | contig 10911 bp, 9 predicted proteins | sample OrgLakmetage1058_FD_201833 | JGI IMG/M metagenome (GOLD analysis project Ga0307979, IMG submission 201833) | Saline water microbial communities from Organic Lake, Antarctica - #1058 | ecosystem: Environmental > Aquatic > Non-marine Saline and Alkaline > Saline | place: Antarctica: Organic Lake... | reverse complement strand
AGGTGCCTCTTTGTGCCGCCGGATAACTCGTCGCACATCTAGGAATGAATTGTGATTAGCTAGTTGTGTATGCGTCTCTCCTATGAGCTGCCTTGGTTTGGGGGGGCTTTTCTTTATCGTAAACGTTTGGTGGGGCTGTGCTTGGCATCCAATTCACTTTCAATGAGCGCTGCAGCGCTTTTCGAGCATTGAGCTGGTAGAACTATTTTAGGCTCAGCCGAGACGTGTGTAACATCGCGGCCAGCATGAGTAACAAGATGAGCGCTGAAGTGGTTGAATACTGAAGAGGCAAATGTGGCTAACACTAGTAATCACACAGTCCGGTGTATGAATTAAGGTTTTTCCCTGTTCAATTGTGGCGTTATCTATTCTGAGCCCCGAGGGTGGAACTGGATGCAGTAGCTAATACACAGGGTGCCTTCTAGTTGGCGTCTGCAGAGTCGCCCGGGCTGGACTGAAAGCCAGAACGGGGGTTCATGTAACTTTTACAAGTGGTCTCTTCACTGTAACCACTCGGAGCACGGGGGTGTTGGCTTTAATTGCGGTGGGCGTTCGAGCCCTGGAAGTCTTCATGCACCCGGCAATAGAAAGCCTAGACTGACTTCGAGCCCCTATCGTCGTAGTAGGAGAGTTGCTCGATCTCATTTCTTTTCACAGCTAGATTTCTTGATATGCGCCTTGCCACTTAAATCATTGAGAATCATAGATGTTTGCTTTTAATTCCTTTTCTGCAGATGGTATTCATCGCATTGCTTTCCCGGAGGCATGTCTCTAGGTATGTCTTTCCAAAGCGAGTGCTTGAGTACTTTACGACACTAGAAATTATGCCATACTTCCTTCTGAACACTTGAAAGAATATATAATCCAGAAATCAATTGCCCACAACTAGTAGCTGGCTACGTAGGCTGACCCAGGAGCGAGGAGACCATTAGTTTCTCGGGAAGAAACCAAGCCGACTGCCGTGGCCACTCAGATGGATGTATGTAGTTACTCAAACCTAAAACTACAATTGAATACCATTGAAAGTATCGACCATTTCATGAGCACGGCGAACGAAGTACAAATCGACGATGACGTTATCATGGAATCCCACAGGCGCACTGCAAACCTGTGGAAACAGAGGGGATGATGAGCGTTTTTACACCACATCCACATCCACCGCCAGCAGCCCCTGCGGGCACAACCCAGGAGCTCCCAATATCAATGTGATTGCGAAGTGTATACTGTAGTTCGCGCGTGCAGGTGATCCTAGTGGAAACACGAGATGAAACAGTGGCTCCAATTATGCGAGCTTAGTGCCACACGAGAACGGGGCGTTCACTGGGACCTACTAGTAATTCCGTGGTGGCCCCTCGAGCCGTACCGTTCGGGCCGCAGCCAAATAACAATGACATGCCGTACTTCGTCGACAGTTTCAAACCACCAATTTACATTGCTCCGCAAGTGACGAGTGGACTCTGAGTAGGCAACCTCAAATACCAGTGTGGGGATGGCTGCAACGAGCACGTGAAACAGTATTCATGAAGCAACATACACGCTGGATAGACATGTAAGTGAAACCATACACATATGTAAGCAGTAGTTCAAAAGAATTTCACCTTCGCCAGCGATGGTATTCATTGGGCTATTTATAGGGGCAAACCCGCCATCGGGTTCGGACGAAGGGGCTCCGCCAGTGCACCTATTCACTGGCACCACTCATCTCAATTTATACGTTAATTGAAAGTCTCACCATTGGGCATCTGGGCTTGACTTTTGCTTTTAGTTCTTCGACAAAGAAGCCCATTTTTTATTGAGATTCCTTTCGCACCCCCACTTTTGAAGCTTGACTTTTGCTTTAAGTTCCTCGACAAAGAAGCTCCTTTTAATTGATTTTCCTTTCATACCCCCACTTTTAAATCATCGACAGAATCGTTAGCAGGCATTGATCGTGCTCCGAAGATCAAGAATTGATCGTCAAGCATGTAGGTACGTACTCTGACCCGGAACAAAAACTAATCAGCATCATGATTTGAACTAACTAAACCGTCTTGTGTTGATACCAAGGTCAAACTAAGTGTGGCGCTGAATGTGGATCTTTTCTTCAGAAGCAATGGGACGGAGGCTGCCTTCACCTCAGCTTCGCAGGTAAACCAGCGAGGCATTTTCCTGGGGCAGGGGCGAGCAAGTTACTGCGAAAATATGTATTTCCTAATTGAAAACTTGTGCATCATCTGTCATCCATTATCCACTGGCGTCAACAACGAGCCTGAATGAGCAACCCAAAGGATTTATCAAAATTTTCGTAGTGCTATCCAGATAAGGACCTACTAAAGTGTTGTCTCACTGTCGTAACTTTACTTGCAGCCCCCGGTACCCGGTACAGGCAATTGCCCCATGTGTCCGGTCGAAAAGGACATTCTGTTTTCTTCTCGACCAATCAAAGCGAAGGGTGAGTTACGAGTCGGCACAATGCATGCACGTGGCTTTGTTCCCCGCTCTGCCGTAGCTTTCACCTAGGTGAATGCTCATGGAGCGCGACAATAAGACAGCACTGTAGACGCTGCCTGTTTTTGAGACAGGCTCCGAAGGACCGGAATTAGCAGGCTAACAGGTAGAGATGAAAAGCAAAGCAGCGCAAACTAAACCTAAGAAGCTAACCAGGCGCTGCCTGTTTTTATAGTGAAAAGGCAGCACAAACGAAAAAGATCCTGGGGCCTGGCAGCCCACCGCGGATGGGCACGCCTCCTACTCGACTGCCGGTGCCTGGTGGGCACCTCCAACCTCCAACACACCCCGCGGCTACTCCAACCACAGCAACTACCGCAGCGAACACAACGAAGAAACTGGATATGTCAGCTACATGAATCCCGAGTCCGGCTTCCGAGCCGGGCCAGGGGATTCCTATGATGCCGCCTAAATGGAAACCTTCCCCTGTATAGCTACTAACACCAATCCTCCCCTCGGGATTAGATTAGATTAGATTAGATTTTACTCCCCCGGTGTAAAGAAAGACAAGGGCAGAAATAGCACGCTCTCAGAGGTGATCTGTATTTGCACTTGTGGCATGTATCTGCGCGTTCCAGAAGGCTCTATCTGGCGTCTTCCCTCCGAACAAGTCGGCGGGGTCTGAGTGGGATAGGTGCGAAAAGACTAGGCAGTCCTCGTTTCTTATATGCGGTTTTCCCATTACCACCCCATTATTTATTTTCCACCCGCGTCAGCTCGTACGCAGAGTTCACGCGGACGGAATCATCCGAAATTCTAAACGCACGTCACGAGGACAGACTAGCTACCACAGTAGGGCACTACTTGCAGGCTATACAGGGCTAGCTAGCTAGCTAGCTACAGTAGCTAGCTAGCGAACCAGCGAACCAGAAGCTTGGTGGCTACAGGGGAGAATGCGGTACGTACTGCAGGGTCTCTGCGTCTCTGCAGTGGCCACCAGCCACAGCGCCCAACTGCTGTAAGTCTGTAGCTTTGTAGCTCCTTATGAGCTAAGCTTAGAGCAGTATCTTCTGTACAGATATCAACTTACTGCAACTCTTGCTTGGATTATTGCCCTGCGAGCATCTCTGATATCTGACACCGCTCTCGTCGAATTAGTCGTTGCCTTTCCATTTTGCATTCATACTCATCTTATACGTACTGTGCAAGCGTCTGGTACCAAATAACCCTGCGCTCCGTCGTCTAGCTAGTCAGATAAAAACACAGTCGAGACGATATGGCTTCGCAGCAAAAGACAGCGGCCATGAAAGGGAGGCCCGTGCCGTTTCCTCTCAAGCTCTACGATTTGATGATGGACTCCACCCACGACTACAGCGACTCGATTCGGTGGCTACCGGAAGGCGGCGGCTTTGAAGTGCACAACCCCGCCCTCTTTGAAGCGGGCCCCTTGCCAAAAATCACCACCAATTTCGAGGTACTACATAAATTAGTATATTTGGCTACTGCCAACAATGAACAGAGCTTTAGCAAGAGAAAGCACAATCGCTTGAATGAGAAATTCCTTTTATATTTTCTTGTTTATGTGGTGTCACTCGTGGGGCAGTTCTCGTGTCAACACAAAAGCATCACAATGTCCTACCATATACTATGCCACCAGCATGAAGAGAAGTGTTCGGCTCTGCACGTAGCCTCATCCTGCTCACTTCCTTAGTACTATGTTTTCACCTTCGTTCTCTCTTTCAGGATTCTTCTTCTTCTTCTTCTTCTTCTCCTTCCTATTCTTCACCTTCTTTTGTTGGCTCGTCCCCCCCCCCTTTTGCAGTCGTTCAAGCGCCAGCTCTTGCGGTGGGGGTTCGCGAAAGACACTTCAAGGAACAAACTCATCTGGCGGCAAGTGTGCCTCTAAACTGACGTGTAGCTTAGCGCCAAAACTCATATGCAAACTTTGTCTGCACACACACGCACACACACACGCACTCGTAGCGCAGCAGCTGTCGTGTGTAGTCACCTGAAGACTTTCTTGCTACCTTTTAGATATAAATACCTTTTTATTTCTCGAACCTTCTCAATCTTGATATTTTTACTATTTCTATTTTCGCGATCCTTGTTTTGTTTTTGTTTTTGTCTTTGTCTTTCTCTCAACAGGCACCCCAACTTCACGCGCGGCTCCAACGAGAACAGCGCACAACCTCCAGAGCACTTGCAGCCGAACAGCGACGGGCTCCTGAGGCGAGCGTGGTTCCAACGGAACAATGACGGCAGCGCTGCTGGCAGTGGCGGTGGCGGCGGCAGTGGAGGAGGCGGCGGTGGCGGTGGCGGTGGTGGTGGGGTTTTGGGCCTCTCTTCATCGGAACGTCTTTCGGACTTGGCGTTCGTTGAGGTAAAAATAGTGGTGACAGCATGGCAGTGGTGGTGGTAGCAATAGTGGTAAGGTATAGATGGTGCCTGTGCCAGTGTTGGCGTCGTGTTATTTTTTAATTAATCATGTGTGCGTCCTGTTGTCTCTCCTATTTCGTTTTGTTATTTTTTACAAGTAAGTAAAGAGTAGCAATAACTACTTACGGGTTCATTACATTCCGGCAATATGAAACCATGAACCTTCTCACTCCTTCTATTTTAGCACAACTTCCTTTCAATCTCTTGGCCCTCGCCATTCTTGTCTATATGCTCAGGCAGTTGTGGTCGAATCTGAAGAAAAGTTGCTATGGCTCCGCCAACATTTGAAGCAGGTTTGTGCTGAAAAAAAACTAGAGATTTCAAAAGAGGACACGAAGTGTCTGTACTCTTCTCACCTTTGCACCTCTCTTTCTATGTTTGTGACATTTTTACTTCTTCGCTTTGTATGTCAATGAAGTGAGGGGTTATTTTTGCCCTGTGAAAGAAAGAAAGAAGAAGAAGAAGAAGAATGAAGCACTATTGATAGGCTACTTCGCTCTCCTCCATTTACCGCATCTTCCTTTCTCTGCCTTCTTACCATAATTGTATTGTGTATTTCAATTGGCGCCCATTTATCATGAACCACTCTTTATCTCTTTGTCTTGCTCTCTCTTATCATGCACTATAGATTGAAACCATCACTGACAGCGTTGTGAAAGACAACAATTCGCTGTGGAACGCATTGCACGAGGCGTCCAGCGGTACTCTGGCCAAGTCACATTCGAGCCTGCAGCGCACGCTGCCCAGGTAAGCATGAATAGGAAAGATTGTGCGGATTTATGCTATTGTGTGTTAATGTGTATGAACATGCGTATTTAGGTGTGTGTGTGTGTGTGTGTGTGTGTGGGGGGTGAAAATTGATTGTGTGTGTCCTCTGAATTTGCAGGATGCGTACGGTATTCCTACACGGATTGTCACTCTCATCAAATATTTTTCAACCCCATCATCAGGCACGCGGCAAAAACCCGTGAGTTTTACCGTGAACAGCACGCCCGGCTCAAGGACGTGGCCGCCGTGTTCAAAGACAGAATGGTGCTCCCGCCAGCTCCGCCGCCAGCACCAGCACCAGCACCAGCACTAGCACTAGCGCAGGCGCAACTACAGCCGATGCCACCATCACAGCAGCCGCCGCCACTAACGCAAGCGCCACTGCAACCACAACCGCTGTCGCCTTTTTTGCCGCTGCCGCCACCGCTGCCGCCGCCGCCGCTGCCTCACGCAGATGCCAATTATTCTTCTAGCAGTAGCAGCAGCAGTAGTAGCACTACTGCGTCAGCTTCTGTTCAACCCCCCACCACCAGGAGCATTTCCTACAACAAGCGCACCTTCAACGATTCCAATGGACCAGAAGGAAGCACAGCCACTAGCAAAACTTCGAGAGCTATTTCGTGAACAATACATGCACGCAGAATTACAACTAAACGAGTTTCTTTATGTGTAGGTCGCAACGTCGCAACTACAGAGCAATGAGCAACAGTATCAATAGAGGCATGAGGCACAGAAATTAATGTCAGAGCCCGAAAGGAACACTAGTATTAATCAAGTAATCGAGAGACATATCGAAGTCGGAATTGCTAGCACATATGCAGCTCAAGTGCATACTTCATGTGCCTCTGTGACTGCTGTGTACTTGCCTTTCTTTGTTTTTGGGAGAGTATTAACTAGACTAGACTAGACTAGAATTGGTACTATGGTTATACGTATACTTGTAGCGCCCTATACCCCCAGTAAGTCCGCTAGTAATACTACCGTCTCTATTATTATCGCGGTTGGTGGGATTTCCTTCGAGTAGTTCTACTCTGAATTGACCAGCCCGCGACATGTGACATGGATCCAGATTTATACTAGCTCGGATGTAAATCCAACACTCATAAAAGTTACTGACTTCACTGCCGGTTTACTCGGGCATATAACATGGGAGTCCCGGTCTCAATTTATATGTCTTGTTGGTCATGGTCTTGTGGAATTCATTACCGCCGAATTATTGAAATATGAGGTCTCTGCAAGGAAGGGGCTAGAGCGGAGGTGACAGGGATTACGATTTCATCTAGGGATCTAGGGGGGCTGGTACGTGGCGACACGCGTTGATTTGTAAGTTGAGGCGTCGCTCTAGCCGTTCATAGAGCGCTTCCTGCGATATTTAGATAGTTAAAAAGATTGATGGATACATTAAAACCAGATAGAGAGAGCGAAAGAAAGCGTGTGGGTGTGTGTGAGAGAAAGAGAGCTGAAAGCAAAGAAATGAAAGATTAGACGATTCGACACGAGCACGAGCAAAAACATCCACATCCACACGAAAAGAATCGATTCTACATGATCACTCCTAATCTTTTTGTTTTTCTCTCTCGCTCCTTTTTGCTTGTCACTAAATTTACTACTTCTCAAACTCTTGAATGATCCACCTACCTCGTGCTTCAGCTTGTTGAACAAAAAGAATGCCACGTCCGGCGGCAGCGACAGATACGCTTTGGCGGTAGCGTTGTGGCGTGCCGAGCCTTTCGTGGTCTCCGTAGGCAGTACTGTATTAGGGAAAGAAAATGAAAGAGAAAGAGGAAGAGTGTGCAGTGACCGTCCGCCTCGAACTCCTGGAGCCTGAGCAGCTGAAAAACCACCACCGCTGCTGCCACCACTGCTGCTGCTACTGCTGCTGCTGCCGTCACTGCCTAATGACGGTGATGCTTGTGCTACTTGCGTGTTTGTCCGTTGAGTGTTCACGCGGCTGGAGCCTTGTTTCGCATACAACTGCACGACTCCTTTGAACACCGAGGGAAGCACTTTTTCGAGAAGTGCAAGCGATTCGTCGAAACGTTCCACGAGAGCTACCTGTAATGCCATGTGATAGAAGTGCGTGGCAAAGAAGGAGGAAGGATGAGAGGTCGAGTAGAAAAGAGAAAATGCAAAAGAAAAACAGGAAAAGACGAGACTAAAAAATGGCGAGAAAGGAACGAAATAGGCTCCAAATTGAAGTCAAGAAATCAGCAGGGTACTTGAAAGAGCTGTGATTTGAAGCCATTACATGCACTCGCACACATTCAACACACGCGCGATTAAGCACACAAACACATACGCTCAGTAGCCTACCGTTAAGAAATGGCGATCGATGTTGGCGTTGGCAATCGCAAGGGCACGGGTCCCCGCTGCGTTGCATTCTTCGAAGTTGGAGTAGCCGCAAAAGTACCGTAGCTAAGCATTTCATATCAGCATGAAGTAAGCAACCAAGCCGCAAAGACGAAAGATTGAGAAAAGTTGGGTGAGCGAAGAAGAAGAAGAAGCACGCGAAGAAGAAGGAGTAAGCAAACAAACGAGATTAGCAAGATAAAAGCGAGAAAAAAAAGTAAAGGAAGAAGTCTGTGAAAAAAAATGAAAACAAATAAACAAGAGCGCGGCATGGGTACAAAAGATTAAAAAAAAAAGGTCGTGACAAGAAAGATCTCATTCTTGATTCATTCAACAGCAACGCGACCACCGAAGGCGTACCTGCACCCCCGCCCAGTGCACACACTTCCAAGGATCCGCTTTGGTGCCAGTTAGCCCAGCTTTCAACGCTTGTTGGTGCTGCGCAACGCAATCCGCGAAACTGGGGGCCCCTCTTCCTTTTCCTCCTGTTTCTCCTTTTCGGGGGCTGGAAAAATCACTGCCACTGCCACTACCACTGCTGCTACCACTACTGCCACTGCCACTGCTGTGGCTTCCTTTCGAATCAATGCCCGGTTCGCCGTGCCTTGCTAGCGCCCATGCACTCCGCGGCCCTCTGCTGCTGCCCAAAGCCGGAGACGACGAAGAGGAATGCAAGTACGCGTAGTGCGACATGAGCCTCGGCAGCGGCAGCCGCAAGGTGCCAATGTAAACGGGCCGGTATGCGATCCCAGTGAAGTCTACAGGGGGGATCGCGTTCGCCGCTTCGGGCCTCGCCCGGAACCCGCGCCCCCCTCGCTCGAGGTCAATGAACCACCCGTGCGCAGTGTACACGGTGCGACGGCGCAAGGTTGTGAAATACTCCGCGTACCTACAAATTGGAAAAGAAATTTTTCCGAAGCAAGAAAACGAAATTGATAACGAAAGGACTGCAGTGGTATCGAACAATGTCTACAATACAAAGGTCACTACAGTAGACGACCTTGAGACAAGAATAGACTAAAAGTAATATTGCACAGGCATCGAACAGAATAAAAAATCATTCGCTTCATAACAACTTCATTAGCTTTGAATGCTACCAAGACAAACCCTCTCTGATTCATTCCCACGCACCGTTGCAGCATGTCGTCTTTGCCGTCTGGGTGGCTTGGGTTCGACGTGACCGTGGGGTCCACCCTCAATTGCCGGGTGTTGACCACGAACCGCCCGGGGTGGTGCTTCGCGAGCCCGACAATGAGGTCTTGCAAGGTGGAGGAGGCTGCTTTGGGGGTTTTCAAAGTCCACACTAAAGGGGTGTCCTCAATGATCGGGCACCTGTAATAATTATTTCGTTCGATTGATGAGTATACAAACAAGAAGGAAAGAAAGAGACCAAGGTTCGCAAAAATTGAGAAAAGATTACTAAAATAAAAACAATGCGATTAACCCTACAAAACAAAATCATGTACTTCCAAACACGCATACGAAAGCTCAACGCCACAACAAGCCACTCTCTCTCTTTTGATAGCGGCCATTGGCGCCCTTTTTGCACGCCTCTACTGTAACTTACGAGGGCAAGTCTTCGTTGAAGGGCTCCCACAGTCCGAGGGCGCGCTTTTCAATCGGCGCATAAGTGCGAGGGGCACGGCTACTTTGCCAAGGCGGCCAAAACTCCACCCATCGGCTGTACAGCACTTCTCGCCGGTCGTAGTAGCTGTAGTAAGTAGAGAGCAGTGACACACATCAAGAGGGGAGTTCGCACGGGCCAGAGTTTTGAGTAGCTCCCATGAAATACTCTTCGTCTGCGTAGGAAAGCTAACTTCTTGGCCGTTCATTATTGATGCATGCAATGATTTCCGATTTAGCTCAATCAAAACACCAAAAGAAGTATAGAAATAGTAAAATAAATGTTAGCTGTTCAAGGACAAGAGAGACTTACGCGCGTGAAAAGTCCAAGTGGCCAATGGGCACGTCATCCCGCGACAAGAGCAGCACCAGCACGAGCAAGCACACGGTGGCAGCGCCCACACCTCGTTGCACCGTGCCAGCACCCCGCAAGTAGAAGGACAACAAGCAGTGCCGCAATTGCTTGCCCGGCTTGTTGTGCATGCCGCTACTAGCAGCAGCGTTGTCATCGTCGCGGCCGTCGGTACCACCACCGCCGGCGCGCTCCATGAAAGTGCGTGGGCGAGCAATCTTGAAAGACTGACCTAAGATGCCTAGGCCTAGGCTATTTGTCTGCGTGGTGTTTTTGAGGGGGTAGCCTAGGTTTGTAGGTGTAAGGCCTTCTGCTTCTATTTATTTTGGTTTTATAAGGTGCGCGCCGCTGTGTTCCGACAAGTCAACTGAGTCATCTACACAGATGGCGAAAGCAGATAAGGATACATAAGCTCCCCGTGTCTTTACATAGATGGCCAGATGAAGTGCGTGCGACTATCTGTAGTGCTTGTGTAGTATGACAGCGTGATAGCGTGGGAGCTGTAACAAGTAGTGTGTGTGGTAGCCGTAGCCGTTTTAGCTTCTCAAAAATTGACGAAGGAGAGGATCGATCCCATCATCACAGTCCAATGAAACCCCAGAGAACATTCACTTTTTGACAAATCGCGAAAAAATGTAGCTTCCGAAGTAGCCGCTACACTAAACACTCCTACACAATGGTTTCAGCGCCGATTATATTGAAACTTCGCACGGCTCAAACTTGGTAGTTTATCTGATGATTGAGCTTTTGTCGCGCACTGTTTGACCCACACCCACAGATTATCATCCCACTTGGCCAACGGGTCTTCAAACGAGCCGCTTCCGTGGTTTTCGCACCCAATGGCATACTACTCAGCGCCCTTGAATATCCGCGATGTCTCCACTTCACACTTTGATTTCAAAGAGTGGTTTAATTAGAATCCGTGCCTAACTCCTTCCTGAAGTACCCACGAGGCT
>Ga0307979_1003283_pt1 | contig 10929 bp, 10 predicted proteins | sample OrgLakmetage1058_FD_201833 | JGI IMG/M metagenome (GOLD analysis project Ga0307979, IMG submission 201833) | Saline water microbial communities from Organic Lake, Antarctica - #1058 | ecosystem: Environmental > Aquatic > Non-marine Saline and Alkaline > Saline | place: Antarctica: Organic Lake... | reverse complement strand
GGAAAGTCGTTGGGTGGTCCGTTGCCGATCATATGAGAACGAAACTCGTCGTCGATGCGCTCAAAAACGCGGCTCAGACCACGGTGATCGAGGCGGGGGCGGTCTTCCACTCGGATCGGGGCAGTGTCTACGTGGCAACTAAATACCGCACCCTCGTCACACGCCTGGGTATGCGCTCATCGGTGGGCAAAACCGGTGTGTGTTGGGATAACGCATTGGCGGAGTCGTTCTTCTCGGCGTTGAAAAACGAGCGGGTGCACCGCACCGTTTACGCCACCAAGGCGCAAGCCACACGGGATGTGATCATGTATATCGAAGGGTTTTACAATAGCCGGCGTCGCCACTCAGCGCTTGGCTACCAACGGCCCAACGACGTCCACTACGCTTACCAACAGCAAGTCCTAGCAGCATAAAAAATCAACCGATACCACTGTCCGAAAACCCCGCAGCAGCCCAGATCGCCCACACGCGTTCCAAAAAGGTAATCGCCTCCATGGAGAACTTCCTCGGCCTGCCCGAACGGGCCCGCACCATCCTCGGTCTGGCAGCCCGAGACAGTGGCCTCCTGGCGTTATCCCTGGACCAACCCGTGACGGCCATAACCTCGTCCAACAAGCGCGACTTCACCACCCGAGACGCTATCCGATACGCACTCGCATACTTCGCCGTAATGTCTGTTCTGGCCGACACTGATAACCCATTTCTCATACCCCAAAAAGTTCACCAGAGGCGGGCATCTACTTTTGAGGCACGACCACCACCACTCGGGCATTACTTATGAGTCTCGTCGGGCCCTTGACAGCGTGGGCACTTCAGGTGACGGTGGTCGCAACCTATACTCAGGAGGATGTACGTACCTAACCTCACCAAGAATATTGTGTCGTTGGAGTGGGGCTCCCATCGCGCAGAGTACCGGCTCGGGGACGCAATTCTGTCCGAGGAGGTCCTGGACCTTCCTTCTGAGGACGTTCGAGTGGTGGACCCAATTACAAACCGCTTCCGCATGCAGCACATTTCTAGTCCGACGCTGTGGCGGCTTAGGAACGTTGTGTTCAATCCCAAGTCTGGCCGTATCTACTTTCGAGGACACCCTCTAAAAGAGTCAATGAGATTTGACGAAGGAACACGCGCCGTAATTGATACCGCGCCCTATTTTGCCTTAAAGCGAATATTTGACCCTAATTCCACAGCATTGAGAATTAATGAAAACTATTATCACTTTTTGATCGAGGATCTTCCCAGGCTTCTGCTTCTAAAGAAATATGGCGACCTAAGTCAGATATTCGCTCAAAAAGATACCCCATCCTTCGCGAGGGAAGCGTTGGATTATTTTCGAATTCGGAGAGTGCCAACTGGCGGCCCGATTCGAATGGAATCCCTACTTTATTCCAGGGTACTCGGAGAATCCGGAGTGACGGGCTCAGTGGCATCCAATCTTGTTCGAGATAGTTTTCGGGAGCTATCCCCCAACATCGCTCTAGGAAAATCCAAGCTTTACATTTCCAGGGAGAGATTCATCAAGAAATTTTTCCCAACTGACAGCCGGGTTGTGCCAAGCGCAAGAGTTGAGGATCACCTCGTTGGCTCTGGCTTCGAGATTATTCAGCCCGAGCAGCTCAGCTTCGTAGAGCAGGCGTCAGCTTTTGCCAGTGCTACAACTGTCGTCGCGCCTCACGGTGCTGGGTTAGCCAATATTATTTTCATGCAACCTGGGTCTCAAGTAGTCGAGATAATGTCACCGAATTTTGCTAATCCCTGCTACGAAATTCTGGCATTGGGATCGGGGCTTCGTTATTCGAGGGTTTACGTTGGCGAGTCCGGTGGTGCCGAGTCGAAACTTCTTCGGGACCTCGACGATTTACGACTGGGGGAGCGATAAGTCGAGAACCGAGGCGGCTTCGGGGTATTTTGGGGGTCAGGGGAGGAAAGTTTCTCGAGAACCTCCGTCCACGGGTCCAACCCTGTCCTTGTTTTGTGTTCTCCGGGAACATCGTCGGTTGGAGGGTTGCCAGTCATACGTGGACAGAAGCTGTGTTGGATGCGATGGAGATGGTCAGATGGTCAGATGGTCCAGGGGGCAACAATTACATGGTTTGCGATGCCATGGCGACGCGGGCGCCCAGCTAACGTCCATTCGCTATCGGGAACGCCTCGCAGAGATCGGAGCAGTTCGCTCGATGGGGACTTTTGGCGACAGTTATAACAAGGCACTCGGTGAGGCCGTGAACGGGTATTACAAGGCAGAACTTGTCAGGGGGCCAGTCCGAAAGGGCCGTGGAAAACGGTCGAAGAAGCAGGACTAGCGACCCTCACCTGGGTGAATTGGCTCAATACGCAGCGCCTCCACGGATACCTGGGTGATGTTCCACCGGCAGAGTCCGAAGCAACGGTCGATGCTGGGACCAACCGGCCAAACGAATAGGCCGAAACCCAATAAACAGAGTCTCCTCTAAACCCAGGGCGATTCACACTCAAGTCCGTCTCCCCCGGCCGTAACAAGCACATCCAGCTCTTCGGGCAACATACAGGAAAGAAATCTTTGGGGCGATTAACAAGCATTTGGTGAGACCTAGGAGGGCCTGAAAGCTAGGCTCCACTTTCAAAGCTTGGAAGGCAGCGTAAACGCTGGCATTTACTCTCGCTTTTTCGGCTAAGTCCGGCTCTCTCTCCCTGAGCCCGTCGTACACCAGGGAGAGAGAGGAAATCATTTGCGGGGTATCGTTGTGGATTTGCCCGCTCCAGATCCGCACTAAAGCAAGCGCATGGGGCGCATAGGACACGGCCCCTTTTGCCCTGAGCCGCCAGCCGAGTTCCAGGTCTTCTCCGTAGGAAACAAGACCTTCGTTGTACCCCCCGAGGCTCAGCAGAGTTAGTCGATCAACAATTACGGTCGAGTTCAGTGCTGGTGCTGACCGTCCAAGGAGAGTCCAATCAATCATCGCATTCTTGGACCAGGTGAAGGAATTCTGCCTCGATCGAGGTTCGCCACGAGAATTTGTGAGGAAGTAATCGCTCGTCACTCCGACTAATCGGGAGTCATCCGTCAACATTTTCAGTTGTGTGCTTAGCTTTTCTTCCATCCACAAGTCATCTGAGTCGAGAAACGCGACGTATTTGGTGCTAGCGAGCTTTAGGCCCGCATTCCTGGCGGCGCACGCACCCTGGTTTTCCGTCCTCACCACCCGCGCTCTCTCCCCCAAACGTGTGACAGCCTCACGAAGAATCTTGGGACTGGAATCTGTCGAACCGTCGTCGATGATGATCATCACCCAGGAGGTGCTCGTCTGGTTTGCAACGGATTGAATCGCTTCACGCACGTAGAGCTCACCGTTGAAACACGGAATAACGACAGTAACCAGAGGTTCATCTGTCTCCATCCCGGCCTGCCTCACGTCGACTGTCGCCCTCTCATACCTTCGTGGAATTGACAGCTTGAAGAACATAGTCCGAGAAACCTTCGGCAATCGCTCCCTGGCTGAAAAATCTACGGGCTCTATACATAGCATTTTGGCCCAGTCGGAGCCGCTCCTTGCTCGAGTGATGGAGCTCCATCAGAGCTACCGCCAGCGCCTGCACATCACCGATAGGCACTACTAATCCCGTTTCACCGTGCGCCACAGCATCTTTCAGACCATAGATATCAGAAACGATGGAGGGTAAGCCCACAGCTGCAGATTCGATTACCGCGGTTCCAAAGCCTTCTCGATGACTTGGCAGGCAGATCAAGTCAGCAGCTGCCAGGTAACCCTGAGGGCTCGCTTGGCTTCCTACAAAGATTAGCCTTTTCCCTGTTCGAGCGAAGATATCTTGCAGCGCAGTTATGAGGCCCTCCTCATCTGCACCCACAACAAGCAAGCAGTGATCGCCAGAGAAATTAAGGCTGGAGTACGCCATGGTCAAATCAAAGACACCCTTTGCCCTGGTCACTCGACCCAAAAAAACCGTCACTACAGAAGAATCAGGGATTGCTAGTTCTCGTCGAATTCTTGCTCTCGCCTCGCAATCAGGTTGAAATTTGACCGAGTCGACGCCAGATATTGATCCGTGAGCCAATACCGTTATTTGCTCAGGACTCACAACACCTTCGCTGATGAGAAAATCCCTCTGGCCGCCACTGTCCGCCAGAACGTGAGTAGCCAGTCGCGAAATTACCTTGTCACTCGCTTTCAGAATTCTTCTGGCCAGGCCGCGCTTATCTGCCCAAACTTGGCCCGTGAACCAATGAATCCTGACATCCACGCGAAGAATTTTGCCAATAACCATTGCTATTAGGCCCGCTTTAGGAGTCACGGAGACGAGCACATTGCACTTGTTAGCGCGCATCAAGCTGAGAAGTTTCAGAAAAGCGTGAAGATCTTTTACAGGGGAGGGCTTCCTGGCAAAAGGAACCTGAATGTAGGAAACACCGCCCGGCCGGACAATTTTCTCGGCACCTGCTCCGAAGTTGGAGAACACGGTGACATCAAACTGGCCCGTGGCCGCATCGATATGAGACCCCAAGAAAGCGTCTACCGTGAGCGGCGCGGCGGTAACAAAACACAAACGTCCACGCTTCACCACGTTGCCTCAGCTCCCGAGCGGTTCTGTTTCAGGCGATGGTTGGAAGGGTCCCTTTTCGACCTTCGCTCCACTAATTTTCGAGCTCAAAGAGTTCCATGTGCGAAAAATGTACGGCGCAACTAGAGGGAGGAGGAGGAGGAAAACATGAGCCTTCAACCGACTCGTCAATCCGTAATTTGCCAAGACAAGGCTGATTGCAAGAAATAAGGGCGTAGCCGTCAACACCAAGACAGAAAAGGCCCTCCTATAAGCAGGAAAACTCCAGAACGACCGCACCACGAGGAAGGCAAAAAGTCCGTAAGCCACACCCTCAAAAAAGAGCACTAAAAGGGAAGGATTGGACACTTCCCAAAGCATTGGACCAATTATTGTGCGAAGCCAGTTGTAAGGAAGCCCCCAAGGGGAGGAATTGAATTCCCATGATGCAAGCGGAACAGCCGTTTCCTGACCGCCCTGGCTAAGTTCCGCGATAATGCCTGAAAAGGGGAGTGACAGAACGTATCGACCGACCAAGTAAATGAGTGCACCAAGAATTAGGGCAACACCCGTGGCGAAGAGAATTCGAGCTATTCGCCCCATTCCGCGAAGCGCCGATTCAAGCCCATTTCTCAGCCGAGGAAAGTTTGCTGTGGACAATGCGAAAGAGACCACGACCCCAACAAGGCCAACAATCGCTAGTTCCTGCCTGGTGAACGAAAGGGAAATAATCACGGGTATCGAAATCAATACCCCAGCGATTTCCTGATTGGCAAAAATCTTGCTCATCCCGAGCAACAAGAGGGCCATCAGAAAAAAAACTAAAGCTTCTTTCTTCAAGCCAAAGCTCCATAGGAAAATTGGTGGCGATACGGCAGCAAGCCACGCCAGAGCGAAAGAGCCCTGCCCCAATCCAAAGTTCTTCCCGGTTCTGAGAAGAATCGGGGGGAGAAGGGTCATCAGGGCTACATTAAGACTGAGCCCGACCGTTACGTGGTTTCCAAACACCAAAAACAACAACCCCAACACGTAAACGTATGAAGACTTATTGACGTCTAGTGCCACACCAGGCCAAGGTGCGTCCGATAAAACATCTTCCACAAATTTTGTGGCCAGAGAAAAATAAAGTTCTTGATCGTCGAATAGGCCCCAAGTTATGTGAATCCCAAAATTGACGGCAACCCCCAACGCAAACGCAGTCAAGCTGGGAGCTAGCGTTCCAGTTCTCCTTCCCAGCCAAGCAACACTGAGTAGGGCAAGAGACAGAATCACCACATTCCCAAGAATCTCACCAATCATGTTTTCCAGCCTAACCGTCTCCACTCCCGGTCAACGAAGAACACGAAGAACCCGCCTCAGCAGCCTGTAAAGGGCAAACCGGACCGCCATCGAAAACCCCTCCCCGAAAAGAAGTGAAAAAAGAAGCCTCTTTTGGCCAAGAAGGAAACCTTCGAGTGGCTCCGCGTCTTGGTCTCTCATCCCACCGTGCTTTGCCTGCCGATGGGCTACAGCGGCATCGGCCGAGTACCATATTTTCCCCTTGCCCGCACGGGAAAATCTCAACGACAGCTCTGTTTCCTCAAAAATACTGGGAGACCCAAAACGCTCCGAGAATCCACCGAATCTCAAGAATTTCTGTGTCTCGACCGCAAAGTTCCCCCCCGCTACGGTCATGCACCAACCAGAGCGGTCCGACTCGGGGTTTCCATAGGGGATCAACAGCCACTTTGAGAGCATGAAAGCTTTCTTGACAAGTTTAAAAGGGTTGGCGTAGTCATCCCAACCTCTGACCTGACCGGTAGCAAGCACAACCTTCGGCCACGCGAGCGGTGCAATAAGTTGTGCCATCCAACTTTTCTCAGCTGGCACACAATCATCATCAAGAAAAACGAGATACTTGGTGTGGGCTTGCTTAGCGCCGTGATTTCGCGCGACTGAAGTCCCTTGGGAACCACACAACAAGCCCGTAGCAAGTGTTGAGACCCGCGTGTCTTCCCATTTTTTGAGCTCATCACTACGCTGAAAAACAAAAATAACTTGTTTAGGACCAGGGTCCAGGCCATCCAAAACCGACGCAAGTTCCGTGGCTTCCCTCACCCTTCCAAGGGTAGGGATGACTATGGTGACATCCATCTCCTCCATGTCACATCTTCCCCCTAGTCCCCACTCAAAAACAGAGAATCAATCACGCTGGAACGGTGAACCCAACGGTTTTCCGCCGCAAAACCAACGTTAGCCTCGGCCATTTTCCGTAAGTGTCGAGGAGCTTCTCTCAGCATCAAGATTGCGTCTCTCACCCCTTCTTCCCCGCAATCTTCAGCAAGGAGCATTGCCCCCTCAGGCGTGGTCGCCTCGGAAATACCGCCCGAATCTGTCGCCAAAATAGGGAGACCGCGAGCCGCTGCTTCGAGGTAAACAATTCCAAAGCCTTCCCACGCTTCACCCCCGCTAATTTCATGGGGTAAAAGAGCAAAAAGGTCGGCAGAGTCATACATAGCGGTGAGTTCCGCGTCTGGAACGTTTGAGACGATAGAGATGAACTCATGGCCACGAGACACCTTAACCAGCTCGTTCATGAGTGGGCCTGATCCAACAATGCACAATTCAACTTTAGCTCCCCCTTGTTGGCACGCAACAACGGCTTTAATGAGGCGGACGAATCCTTTACGAGGCGAGAGCCGGGCCACTGACACAATCCGAAACGCATCGTCATCCCCGGGAACGTTATTAGCGTGGGTCTTTGGTGGCAACGAGCGCACTGCAATATGACTAGAGAGACCAGGTTTCAAAACTGCTGACTTCCCCTGCACTCGTGGTGGCACCCACCGCGCCAAAGTGGCATCACTGTTCGCCACAATCTTCCTTGGGAAACGCAGGAATAGCTTAAATAAGGCGCCTCCAAACGGGATACCCTCCCACTCTCCACCATGAACAAACTGGGTAAAGGGACGTCCACTCAGGAGGCATCCCACGCCCAGATGCGGCTGGCTGGCCATAATGGTGGCCTCGCGGGGCAGACCGCGAGCTACCCCGCGGGACCAGTTAACTTGCCTCAGTTTTGCCCAAGCGCTCTCCCCCTTTGGGAACCCGGAGCCTAGTCCGCCGAGCTCTAAGCGCCCCGAGGAATTTTCGACCAACCCCAAGTTGTACCTGCTCACCCCACCTCCCACGGGAGGGTAATTGGTCGTAATAAGAAAGCCCTTCATCCCACCTCATCGCCTAGATACAGATCGACCATCTCTGCTACGAGATCAGCCCGAGACAACGTTTTTTGCGCCTGATCTTGAACTTCACCCCTCATGCGAGACCTGTCGGTCACGGGCGATAGGGCCCATAGCTTAACAAGTTCAGTAAGCCCTTCAACGTCGCCCGGAGCAACAAGCCTTCCACCGAATTCCGGAACGGCCTTTTCGGTTCCCTCATTCGCATATGCGAAGGTCGGAGTCCCTACGAGCCCAGCCTCTGCAACAACCATCCCGTAGCCCTCCCTAACCGACGTACTGATGAGAAGATCGCACTCTCCAAAGACATCAGCCGGGTAGGCAACCCACCCTCTCCGGTCAATGTGGTCTGATGTCCAGTTAGTGGCGGTCCTATCGAATCTGTCCCCGTCTCCCAACACGATGGCTCGTACCGGGAGGCCCGCTTCATCACGAAGTAGCTCAACCAAGCGAAGGAAATCATTTGGGCGTTTGTCGCCAGAAAATCTCCCAGCCCAGCAAAGCTGAATAAAACCGCGTTGCTCCCAGTTCGGCAGCAAAATGCCGTGTGACTTCCCTGCAAACAAGGAAGTGTTGGGAACCGCCCCCCCTAAGCTCAGCATCCGAATCCTCCGCGTTTGTCCCCGCACGAGAGCCCTTTTCAAAAGTTCAACGTTCACGACCCCGATAGACGACCAAACTGCCCAACGAAGCGGATCAACGAAACGCCATGCCATTCGCAGCCAAGGAGACTGGCTCTCATCGAAACCACCCCTCGCCATATAGACAAGGGAAATGCCCCGTCGCTTCAACACCCACAAAATAGGGAGCAGAGACAAAGCCGTTGACGGAGTGTGAATCTGCAGAACATCAGGTGACATACTGACAAACTTTCGCATCACTGCGGCGAGACGAAACCACTGGAAAAAGAAAAGTGGACTTCGAGACAAGCCTCTAATCTGAGGCACAAACCCACCCCCGCCCTTATCGCCAACATCGATCCCCGAGACAAACTCCGACTTGTACCCTCTCCGCGCCAAGCCGGGCACCAGGGGGAACACAAAGAGCCTCAACGTTCTTGCTTCGGTGGCCACATGGAGCACAACTTTCACAAAGTTCCCCAAACCCAAATATTGTCGGTAACAACCAATTTGCTTCCGATAAAACTCGCGCCAAACATGAAGGCCGGATTCTCCAACCGCATTCGAGAAAAAATCCAATTCGACCACCAGTGACTCAAACTCTAGCAAACCAGTCAGAAAATACTGAGTACGATACAGATATTCCCTCATTTTATAGTGTGCGCCGGGGTTGGACACCGGATTAGGGGCCGAAGAAAATCAGTTCGACAGCCCGCTGTAACATGAGGGATATGCCCACAAATACTTCCGAAGAAAATTTCCACTCCGCTGCCCGCGCGGCAGAGCAAATCAGTCGTGCTTCTGGGCTCAAGTCCCATGACATCGCCCTGACCCTCGGCAGCGGCTGGGCTAAAGCGGCGGAGCTGATCGGAGAAACGGTGTCCGAAATTGATGCCAGTCAGGTCCCTGGCTTCTCTGCGTCAGGTATCCCCGGCCACACGGGCACGATTAAGTCCATTGCTCTGCCGAACGGGAAGCATGCGCTAGTGATTGGTGCTCGAACGCACTTCTACGAAGACAAAGGTGTAAGGGCAGTGGTGCATTCGGTTCGGACTGCTGCAGCGTGTGGGGCAAAGGTGATGGTGTTAACCAATGGCGCTGGCGGCATTAAGGATGCATGGACGCCAGGAACACCGGTGTTGATTTCTGACCACATCAACCTGACGGCAAGTTCACCTCTTGAGGGTGCCACGTTTATTGACCTGACCGACCTCTATTCCAAGCGCTTGCGCGGTATCGCGCGAAGCGTGGACCCCACGCTGGATGAAGGGGTCTATGTGCAGTTCCGTGGGCCCCACTACGAAACCCCTGCAGAAGTGCAGATGGCCAAAACCATGGGTGGTCACATAGTGGGCATGTCCACAGCCCTTGAAGCCATCGCAGCCAGAGAAGCAGGAATGGAGGTTTTGGGGCTTTCCCTGATCACCAACCTGGCCGCCGGCATTTCACCACATCCGCTGAGCCATCAAGAGGTGATTGATTCAGGGAAAGCCGCAGAGCCGGTCATTAGCCGTCTGCTGGCCGACATTGTGGCAAAACTATGAGCTGCGATGCCCCTATATCCCTCGAACAGCAAGCAGGCCGCTGGATTTCGCAAGACCCCGACCCTGTAACAAGCGCAGAGCTCCAAGCCCTGCTGACGCAGAACCTCGAGGGTGACGCGGTCGCCCGTGTCACCCTCGAGGAACTCTTTGCTGACAGATTGCGTTTTGGAACAGCAGGCATACGTGGGCCTCTTCGGCCGGGGCCTGCCGGAATGAACCGTCTGGTGATTGGTCAAACCACGGCAGGACTTGCCCGCTACTTACTCGATACCGTTGGTGACGTCACACCGACGGATATCAGCGTGGTTATCGGCTGTGATGCCAGAACAAACTCTGAAGCGTTTGCGAGAGACACCGCAGAAGTTCTTTCTGGCCATGGCATTAAAGCCATTCTTTTGCCCTCTTTCCTTCCCACCCCTGTGCTGGCTTTTGCTGTTCGCCATTTGGGGGCAGATGCAGGGGTGATGGTCACCGCAAGCCATAACCCACCCCAAGACAATGGGTACAAGGTCTATCTGGGCAACACCGACGAGGGGTCACAAATTGTTCCCCCTATCGATGCTGAGATAGAACACCACATCATCACCGTGGCAGAAAGTCTCACCTGGGCAGAGATCCCTCGTTCCACCGAGCATGTTGTGTCTTCACCAAACTCGGTGGTGTCTTCCTACATTAATCAGACCATCACCTCTGTTGCCCAGGGCGCCACCTCTGCTCAACACCCAAGTACAGCCACACCACTCTCCGTGGTCTACACCCCCATGCACGGCGTCGGAGCGGGGACATTCTTAGCCGCCGTCTCGGCGGCGGGATTCCCGCCCCTTCACGCCGTTTCAGAGCAGGTAGAACCAGACGCTGCCTTCCCCACGGTGGCATTTCCAAACCCGGAAGAAAAAGGTGCTCTGGATTTAGCTTTTGCTCTGGCTAGAGAAGTATCTGCCGATCTCGTTATTGCCCACGACCCTGATGCTGATCGTTTAGCCCTCGCGCTGCCGGATAGCAGCGCGG
>Ga0307979_1003271_pt1 | contig 10963 bp, 12 predicted proteins | sample OrgLakmetage1058_FD_201833 | JGI IMG/M metagenome (GOLD analysis project Ga0307979, IMG submission 201833) | Saline water microbial communities from Organic Lake, Antarctica - #1058 | ecosystem: Environmental > Aquatic > Non-marine Saline and Alkaline > Saline | place: Antarctica: Organic Lake... | reverse complement strand
GTTTTACTGACCAGATCAAAAAGTGCCTACCAAAGGAAAATGTCTGTCCGTCTGTGTGTCACATCACATTCTTATCTGGGTACATATGTTCTGACACCTTACGTATGTTCGGCAATTCGTTATATTATGTATTTCACTTCTCTCATTGTTGCAGCAGTACAGAAATGTTTTACCGACCACGATCAAAAAGTGCCTACCAAAGGAAAATGTCTGTGTGTGTGTGTGTCTGTCTGTGTGTCACATCACATTCTTATCTGGGTACATATGTTCTGACACCTTACGTATGTTCTGACACGTTGTCACGTCACTGACATCAACCATGTTCTGGCACGTTGTCACGTCACTGAAATCAACTACGTTGATCGTGGCGCGGCGGCGCGCGCGCCGCTGCAGTACAGCGAGATGGAGAGCGAGATCGTGACCAAGAGTTTGTGCAAGATTTTTCTCGTTGGGTGTCAGGATCCTCTAAAAAAATGTTTTGTTAGTAGATCAACATAGAGTTGATGTTTTACTGACCAGATCAAAAAGTGCCTACCAAAGGAAAATGTCTGTCCGTCTGTGTGTCACATCACATTCTTATCTGGGTACATATGTTCTGACACCTTACGTATGTTCTGACACGTTGTCACGTCACTGAAATCAACTACGTTGATCGTGGCGCGGCGGCGCGCGCGCCGCTGCAGTTTGTTAGGTCCTCCAAAGAGCAAAGAAGAGACAAAGAAGCTGAACATCACAACACTACGCGCTCTAACCGCATTATCAAAGGAGAAATACGTGCCCGAATTAACGTTAGCAGCCTAGACTTGGCTTCTAAGAGCACTGTCCTAGCATGACACTGATGCGTGTCGCCTTGTTAGTAATACCGTCTGTAGCCTTGCTTGAAGTTCAGCCCATCCTTTTGAAACGGCTGTCAGCCAATTCGCGCATTGCACAGAGACGCAGTCATGTGGCTCACTCGTCAATGAAACTTAACGAAGGCCGTACTCATGGTGACAGCTCGAGCGCTTTTGCGTCATTAGGGCTCTCGCCGGAGCTTGCGTCTGCGTGTGCTCAGCAGGGCTACGCGCTACCAACAGCAGTGCAGCAGCGCGCTGTGGCCCCACTGCTAGCTGGGCATGATTTATGGGCTGCAGCTCCAACGGGGTCAGGCAAAACGGTGGCGTATGCAGCACCCTTGCTGCAGCGGTGCCTTGAGCCTCACGCAATGGCGCAACGAGCTGCCGCGGGTCGAGGCACCGGGCCTACGATATTGGTACTGGTGCCAACTCGAGAGCTCGCGCTCCAGGTTCGTTAACTAAAAGGCGCAAGCCTAGAAAAAAAGATTGGAAATTTGAGCCCATTATTGAGGCTTGTTCCGTAGTATTTTTGTGCTCGATTTGCTATATACAGTCCAGGCCAATCTTGGATTTCTATCAATGGTAGGATCCTTCTAATGCATGAAATCAATACATCTACAGGTGGGTCGAGTCTTTGCTAGCTTAGCAGCCTCGCTGCCTTCAAGCTTGACTGCAGACGGCGGCATGGCCGAACTTGAACCACTGGTGAGTACTAAGAGGCGCTTCCACGCTTGGGCTGGTATATGTCTAAAGCATCCGTATTTATTATAATAATCAACGGATTAGTTTGCTCATCCAAGTGTCCATGAGAGCTTTCTTTGTGGCCATCAGATAGAATAGTTCTTGAGAAAAGTGATACGCTTTATGCTTGTCCAACTTGCTTAGGTGCTTGTCGGTGGCAGCGGTCGAGACGCTCAAGCTCGAAACCTGCAGAGAAGCCGATCGGCCGTGGTGGTGGCTACTCCTGGGAGGTTGCTGGACCTCTTGGAAAGTGGCAACAGTGGCCACTGGGCAAGGGTGCGCACAGTAGCTCTACTAAATTATATACCGAAACCACCATACGTTCCGAGTTGAAGCTAGGTTGGAAAGAAACAAATATCCTCAATAGTTGATACGTAGCATCGATTTTGTATGCTACCAGCCTATTTTGTGAATGCAGATAACATTGAATGCATGTCGTTTTTCTCCTCCGATCTACTTTTCTACAGGTGCAAGCAGTCGTGTTGGACGAGGCAGATCGCTTGCTAAGCCCTGCTTTCCGCCGTGAAGTGGACTCGTGCCTATTGATTGCAGGTTACGACCGGGCAGTCGTGTTGGAGGGACATTCTGAGAGTAGCAGCGGCTTTGCAAACACGAACGATGCAGACGCTGGTTTTGATCATAGTGGAGGTCTTGGCAACGACCGAAGCGACATTAGCAAAGGGGACAGCAGAGACGGTAGTACCGAAACAAGGGAGAGCGCACACCAAGGGCCTCAAACAGTGCTGGTGTCAGCTACCTTCCCAGCGGCAGCTCGAGCTCGGGCAAAGGCGCTCCTAGGACCGAAAGCCGTTCTTGTCGACGTGCGGCCGAAGTCAAGCAACTCCAGGGCATCGTTGTTGTCTTCTAGCAGCAGTGGCATGAGCGACAGCACCAGTAGCAGTGGAGACTCTAGCTTTGGCGGTGATGATGATGATGCGGGTGATGAGCTCTCAAGCATTGACGCAGCTCCCAGCATTGATCATCGAGCAATTGAAGTGGCGGCACCTCGCAAATTGCACCTCTTGTTAGCCTTACTGAAACACGAAGGGTGGCCTCCAAGTCCGCCTAGAACTGACACAGACGCACTTGAACCATCATGCGATGGTATTGGCGATGAAGGCGCCATTGCCAGAGAGGAGAAGGAAGCGGAAGATCTGAGAGCAGTCCAAGAAATTGAAAGTGTAACGAGCGGTGGAAGCCCCGCTGATGCAACGTCCGTTGGCTTAGAATGCGACGAGGACAGCCACGACAGAAATGGTAACGACGACAATAATTCTTCGTTAGAAACGATGCCTGCGAGTGATTTGAAGTCCTTGCTGAGGTCGAAAGGGTTGAAGACTTCAGGAAGTCGTTCGAAGCTCATGAAAAGGCTCGCAGATGCAAACGCTGGTCTAGGAGGCAGCGATAGTACTAGTTTGGATGCACCTGAAGCAGCATCTTCTCCATCATCGCAAATGGCTACTCCTCTCAAGCCGAAACGGCCGCAGCCTCGTCAATTCGCCTGGGGGCCTTTACAGTCTCAAGCAAACGAAAACGGAGCGTCCTTGGAGGCTACACCAGCTGCTGCCGTAACAGAAGATTGGTCGCGTTTGTTGGTGTTTGTCGCGTCTCAGAAAGAAGCCGAACGAATTGCCGCAGCCCTGTGCAAGGTCATGTACCCAATCCATCCATGATGTCGTGCGCTTATTCAATCAAAAATTATCGTCTGTCTGCTTTTTGATCAACTTGTCGTCGTCCTCTTTCTCTCTTTCTTTTACTCCATTGATCTATTGCGTGAAAAGGCCAACGTGGGTGGGGCCGTTGCACTGCACGGTGGATTAAGCCAAGCGCAAAGACAAGCAGCCCTTCAAGCGTTGGATTCCAAGGAAGTATGAACCATTATGTAGACTTTTCTAAAAGAAAGACTTCATGAAATTGCACTCCGCTCTACCTACTCACTTGCCTCTGCAATAAAGTTATTAATTTATAACGAATTTCTCGCATTTTCCCACTCTAGCGTCACCATTGCCCCTTGCCTGCTTTACTTCGTTCGGCCTATGGCATTTTGCACATATTTTGGCTTCCATGCTGTTAGGTACGCGTGTTGGTGGCGACCGACTTAGCGAGCCGCGGTCTTGACGTGCCGGGCTTGCCTGCCGTGGTCAACTTTGACCTTCCGAGGTAAGATTAGTCAAGCAAAGCTCGACTTTTCGTTAGCTGTCCAGTACTTTTGCTGTCTTTCAGACTCATGGCATTCTGCCATTTTTATTGTTCTACAAATGTACAAATGTTGTCTCCGCCACCACACTCTATTTTTCCAGGTCCTCTGCGACCTACTTGCATCGCGTGGGGCGCGTCGGGAGAGCAGGCCAGCGAGGAGTGGCCGTGTCCTTCGTGCGACCATCATCATCCTCATCATCCTCATCATCTCTGGGAGGCAGTAATAACTCTGGCAGAGCAGCAGCACCACCGCAGCAAGACCAACCCGGTGACGTGGCCCACTTGGCTCTGATTGAGCGGCGGCACAGCGTGAAGCTGCGTTGGCAACAGGTGGCTGCTTTTATGCCGCCCCCACCTAAAGCAGCACCTGCAGCTGCTATGAAGGCAACAAGAGCTGCGAATCCAGCAAAGGATAGTCTACCGTCGAATACGATTGACAGGAGCAATTTTCCTGTTGGAGTAGTCGAGGCAGTGTCAGGAGCAGCAGGAATTAGTACAACTTCAACCCTGTCTTCTGAAGCAGCCATCGGCAGCAGTGTTGCCTCAATCAATGCTGACATCCAGCAGTTGACAGTACCAGAACTCAAAGCCATGCTTCGTGAGCGAGGCCTCCCATTAGGAGGACGCAAAGTTGACCTTGTACAACGCCTCGAAATGGCGCTACATTCTAGTACAACTTTGACTGGCCGTGGTAGCAGTGAGGTGAGCTCCTTCTCTTCATCTTCGTCCCTTGCAATTGGAGCCCCAGGCAGTGAGGAAGCTACTTCGACCGCGGTGGGCTTTCCGAAGAAAGGAATTCAAGGACTTGAAGACGAGCTTCTCGCTGGCTTTGACCCCAGATAGATCGACCACGCCATCCTTATTCCTACCTTAGCCTTTCTGTGCTTTTCTTATGTGTTTTTTTAAAAATAATTTAATGTCTTATTACCAAGACACTCTCGTCTTCCTTGTGAAGCGACTCCTACAGTTACCTGATACTATACATAATAGGCAAAAATTATATCTCTATAATTGTAGCTAGATCTCAAAAATTATTGCGAGGTGCTAAATTTCGCTTTAATTAAATCAATAGTTCATCATCATATGGACCCAGCTCAAATAAAAAACTTCGTAATCTGCATTGTTCAAAATGGAGTTGGTAAAATCAATAACGCCAGTAGCCAGTAGCAAACGCGCCAGCTACGAAATAAGAACGTGGAAAGTTCATTGCCAAATGATTCCCTTTTGGCCGCTCCTATGCCGCAGCCGCTTCCGAGCGGCGCGGCACTTCGCCGTCGAGCGTGTTGGTGGCACCGCCGACCAAGTTCACTACTGCGCCTGCGCCCCACCTCACCAAGCCTGCCACTGCCAGGAAGGCCACTGTGGCAACACTGTTGACGATACGACTTGCGCCGCCAGACTCATCCGCAGCCAGGCTCTTGGCAGTGGTAGCCAGCCCAAGCCCCAATCCAAAGCCCCCCGTGTTGTACCATATCAGAGCAATGGAAAGCGCGAGGGGCACCGCGCGACGACGAATCAATTTCGCGTGGCGCAGTGCTTTCGCACAGGGAGCGCAGTGGCTCGCATGGTAGGCCACCCGGTCGAGCTGCGCCTGGCGCGAGTCCCAGGTGAGCTGGTGCGGTAACGCCGCCCCAAACAAAGACCCGGGAGAGTTCATGCCGCTGCGAGACCACCACCTAGAGGAGGCGCGGTCAGAATCACGTGGAAAAACAGGGGAGGAAACAAAAGTAAAAGATGATTGCAGAGGCGGTACGATTATAAGTGTGCTCGTAGCAGAACATGGCAGGAGTGGTAATACTTTCAAAAGACGCACGTGCTCATTTACAGCGCACTTACTTCCGCCACGCTAGCACACCGAGGTCTGAGCTAGTAGGCGACAAATAGGGCCGTGGTTTCACAGGTGCTGCTGCTGCTGCTGCTGAAGAGGCAGCCATGCGCAAAGGTGCTGTTGGAGCAGCTGGGGGTGGTGGTTTAGCCGTGGCCACATCAGCATTGTCATCATTTGCAGCAGCATCTGCAGCAGCATCTGCAGCAGCAGCAAGTGCTGGATTGGTTGGTAGATCGGGCACCTTCCGCGCGTATCTTTCCGCGTCATGCAGCCACACATCGGTGTCCACGAAGCGAGAACTGGGGATTTAGGGTCCGCACGAAGAGGCACACCGAAAGAACACAATACAGAAGCAAACGCATGGAAAGTTCATGAGGAGGACTCAATGGACAGAGGAAATTGTAAACCCATCGCAAGCAGAAGGGCGGGAGCACCATGGCATTTATGCGTTTTGGCACTAATACTGCAGATCGAAACAAAAAGCGAGAAATCCACTGATTTATATGTATACCTCAGGGCGTGCATGACAAACGTGGGCAAGAGCGAAAACGGTTTCGGCAATTTACGGCCCAAAATGAAGAGCCGGCTGTATCCTGGCTTTACTGGCACCTGTCAATTGTTGACAGCACCAAAATGTTTTAAATAAAGTGCATGCTGCAAGGAAGTAAGACCTTTCATTCTTGGCCTTAATGACACTGGCTCTCGTAGTTCTTTTTCAAGGTGTACTGTATAGTAACGAGCAAAAGGCCATGTACGTTACATACCGTTAACATGAACAGACCAGTCTTGAAGTCCGAAACGTCTTCCGGGGCTTCCATGAGCTGTGGCGTTGTTTTCGCTGTCGCTTGATCCCCAGCCTTACCTCCTTCTGCAGCACTGTCTGCTGTGGTCTCATCTCCATCAGCAGAAGGTGTTGGCACTTTTCCGGTGCGGAAATGGTAGAAACACGGCCTCGCAAAGGACACGACTCCGTTGCGAGGCTTGCCACGCACCACATCCTGGTAGCTCACCTACGGTATACAATATGTATCAAGGGGGCATAATACGGGCAATGCTGTTATCGAGAATGAAAGAGAATTCGACCTAAATCAAATAAGCCCTGCACTCACTTCCACATGCGACGAGTTGTCGACCACTACTTTCATGGGAATGGGTCCTCCGTCCGTGCGCACTCCCTGAGACAGAGAGAGAGAGAGAGAGAGAGAGAGCAAGCGTAGAAGGATCACAAGCAAGCGCAATGCAATAAAAGGAACTCTATACGATTGCAAACCTGCATGCCGTGGTGCGCGAAAGGAATGTGGCCAGGGTCCATGAAGTTTTCCACCAAAAAGTCAAACGAGTACGGGAGCTCGCGGGTGTAAGTCCCACTCGCACCGTTCAAGAGTGGGAACCGGTCATCGGGAAGCGCTTGAATGGGCATGGCTTCAGCCCCCAAATGTGCAGTAAAGCGAGGATCAGTCTGGTCAAAGAAGGCCCACAACAGGTCACCGGTCACTCGTGTCGGTAAACTCAGCACACCACCAGTGCCTTTGCTGCAAGCGCTTTCCAAGGTTTGACCGCGCGCCGTATCCAGTTGCGGAATCTTCGTGCAAGCACCGCCTACACCAAACTGCCAGCCGTGGTAGGGGCACTCGAGGCATTTGGTAGCGGGATCTACGCGACCTTGCGACAGCGGTGCGAGTCGGTGCGCACACGCGTCCTCGAGCACACTCCAAACGTTGCCTGCTTCCTCATCCTTCGCATCAGGACCAGAGGAACCCGTCTCCCACACTACGAGCTTGGTGTTGAGTAATTCTACACGAGTAGGGCCTAGACCAGCCAAGCTTGCTATGGACGCTACAGGAAGCCATGCCCCAACCCGAACATCATCGTCTGCAATGCGAGCGTTTGGTGCCTCATTAGCTAACGGTGCCTCGACGATTGAAGCAAACCTTGAGGACCTAAGCTTGCGTGAATCGACTAACGGATGAATTAGTCTGGTAGGAGGAATAGCATTGAAGGCTTCGATACAGTTAGGAAGCACGTTCGCTAGCAGAATTGTCAAAGTTGCACTTTTTCTGGGCGTCATTGTCTTGTTTGAAGAAGTTTGTTGTTTTGAAGAAAAAAGTAGAGGATTTATCGGTCGGGGAAAATTTTCTTGTTCTGGCTTTTCAACCGACTGTTGAGAAAAAGTCGGTGTTGTCGGGAACCATGGCGCCGTCTGTCTTTGATTTACTGCACAACGGTCGCTCCTTCACGGAATTCTGGGCGGAGTGGGCTGAGGCATCAAACCCGTGAGTAATATGTATCGAGGCCGAACTTCGAGCGCTTCTCTGAGTAGATTTTCTTTTATTAAGAGCCGCACACACGATACTACTGTAATGCATGTGCAGTTGGTGTCACGGAGTATGTACCATTACTGGCTCCACCGATACATTATTAGAGTCTAGCTCGATACACTGTGCGTATACCTCACGTCTGTACTGCCCTTGCATAGCACTCGTATGCTTCAGAGCAAATACCGGTATTGCTGCCTCTATTTTGCATCGTTGCATTTCTGTGAATTACATCGAATTACATCGCTTTTCTTTCTTTCTAATTGTGTGCACTTATTACTTGCGTTCCTACGCTACCGTCGATACAGTTGGCGCTCAGCATGGCGCGACAATGACGACACCGTAGAGTGGCGCATTTTTGGTTTTCTAGTGTTCTTTGTAGGCTTGCACATCACGATGCTCTCTTTGAAGAAGGCAGGAGCGCTAAGCGATGTGCTAGCTAGCCGACCCACGCTCGTGGCTAACCAGCTCCATTGTACTTCGGTAATGTGTTTGAGGTTGTTCGAATTTGCTTCTACTATTATCATATCGTTCCTTTTATGGACTACTCTGTCTCAACTATGTTTCGCACCGTAGGTTGTTTGCGAAATCATCAACAAACTACCAAACTTAAAAAATGTCCTTTTGTGCAGGTTTCTCTTCTGGCTGTGTACCTCTTGGTAACTGCGGATGGCTCGGACGTCAAAAACTACGCGTTGTGGCAAGGGTGGGGAATTCCCATTTCCATGGCATACTTTATTGCCGATGGCTTGTGGTGAGAAGCCTGATAGTAGCGGGCTTAGCATCGGAGAGTTGTGCTAAGTGTTCGGTCTACTAGCCTTAATTGTCGCCTTTCTTGGCGCTGATTCTGAGATCAGAGCTATTTGGTCGCTTTTCGAAGTCTTACTTTTTACAATCAGCGCTTGGATTGAAATCAATAACCGTGACCAATGTACCTTGTATTCCTCAATCGTTAGGTACGTGCTGCCTTCGTCCATTAGCCCAATCTCAGTGTCCAACAACTACGACGGCCTCATTGGCTTTCACCACTTAACCATGCTGCTGTGCCACTACCCTGTAGCGTCGCCCCAAGGTGACTAAGAAGAGAAGGGAAGCGGAAGGGGTGCCAATATTCAATTGCCACTACCACGCAAGGAGTTTTTTTTCGGTGTTAATTTCACTTCTTTTGTTACTTCAAAATCGTTTTTTTTCTTTCCTGTTCGTCCCTTCATTCCCACCTTTTTCTGAATCTGTGCTCCGTACTATTCATTGATATCATATCAGGCGCAGTGCTGTGTGGGGCTGGCTCCGCTCTCTGGTCGGTGAAACTGTCGCTGCTGGGCTACTTGTGCGAGTTGAGCAACCCCCTCATGAACTACCGCTGGTGCGTCTTGTTACCACTTCTTTTTGTGTCCTGAAACCATTCATTTACTTTGTATCTTTCTTTTTTTTTGTCCACTTTGAAACGCAAAGTATTCAATTTACTTTCCTTTGAACTGATGATTCACCCTACCGTAATTCATCTAGCCGCATGTTATAATATCGCACTACTTCTGCTTCGTGTTATTCCTGCACTTCTGCCTTAACACAAAACTTTTCACATTTTTTTTCTATGCGCCCTTCTGTCTTCACCTTCTTCTCCTTTTACAATACCTTCATGTCTCAAGGTGGCTCATGCAGACGCTGCCGGCGCACCGGTGGGACTTTTCAGCGACGGTGGCGCTGTTGGTGGCGTCGTTTGCCGCCCGCATCGTGCTCTTGTTTTGGCTCTTGATTGGCGTGATTTTGCCCATGGCCGCGCAATTTGTCGAGGTTCGCGTTTCTTTCATTTTTTTAAGTGTGTGTTTTTTTTTAATAAATAAAATGGCACCATTTCGTACTTACATGCAAATTTTCTGTGCGTGAACCTGGCACATGTTGTTGTTCATAGGCGAAGCAGGTATTCATTTACGGCATGTGTGTCATTGGGCATGCGGTAATTCTGCTCTTGTCAGCTTATTGGTTCAAGGTTCGTTTACTTCTGATTCAAGGCAAAATTTCACACGTGTTGCTTGCGTGTTTTGCCAAACATCAATGCACAACGCTTTTTCGAAACATTTACCAATTTGTATCAAGAAGCTGTCAGCTGTAGCATTTTCTCTGCTCTGGGCACATGTTTTAACTTCGTGTGCCCTTTCACTGTGCCGTCTCTAGGTGCTCACCAAGCCAGGGCTGAAGCGCATGCTGGTGTTTACGCCCCAGCCCAAGAGCAGCAAAGCCAGAGGGTTCACGTTTGGCACGGACATGGGCCGCAGCGACCAAAAGAAGACAAAAGCGCCCTGAGGAGGGGGAGCAGGCAAGAGAGAGAGAGAGGGAGGGAAGATTTGGAAGGCACAGTGCACTGATTTCTTGGAGGAATTCCTGCGTTGATGGTTCGGTTGTTCTTGTGGCGGCTAGCGGCGGGGTGGTGCACTATAATTACTGGAAATGGAAATGGGCTGTTGTTTTAACAACCAATTATTTTACGAAGAACCTCTCTACCTAAAGTATACCTGTGCTTAGTAGTTAGTAGTAGTACTCAGCTTCTAAGATTACAGTACGCAGCACACTAAACAGCTGAGGTGATACTGCAGTACCACACTACTACTCTGTAGTACTGTAGTAGTGTACAAATCTAATACGTACTGTACACACTACTGTACTACTCTGTACAGACTTGACTGTACATGATGACGAGTTCTCCACGTCAGCATGCGTCATCACAGACAAAAATGCCGCTTCAGTAGTCGCGCAACTGAGCAAAGGAACAAGGCTAGCCTCGCTTTATCATCGCGAAAAGTGCTGTTGCTGGCCGATATCGAAATATAGAAGTCATAGCATTGTGCCCGGTTATTTTTTTGAAGCTATTTTCAAGCCTTCTCTTGCGAACACACTGTGATCACCATGCCCGCTTCCGTCTCCGCAGTTCCTTTCGAAAATCGCCATTGGTATCTATGGGAAAGGTCTTTATACTTTTGCTTTGCAACGTTGCCGAACCTCAAACCGTCTTGGCTGCGAGTATTAATCATCGGTATCTTCATCGTCGG
>Ga0307979_1003268_pt1 | contig 10967 bp, 17 predicted proteins | sample OrgLakmetage1058_FD_201833 | JGI IMG/M metagenome (GOLD analysis project Ga0307979, IMG submission 201833) | Saline water microbial communities from Organic Lake, Antarctica - #1058 | ecosystem: Environmental > Aquatic > Non-marine Saline and Alkaline > Saline | place: Antarctica: Organic Lake... | reverse complement strand
ATGAAAGAAGTGTAGGAACAAACAAGTCTAGCATAGTGGGCAACAATACCTTCACATGAATTCGCCGCCATAGACGGTCCGAATGCAACTCAATGCTTTCATCAGAGACGTGTATACGTTGCTTCACCATTGATGATTGAAGCAATGAGTTTAGACTCTCAAGAGCGGACAGCTCAATTTGACGGTGCCGTACAGTAGGGTCAAAGTACCGATGAAGTCTTACCTATTTGGCAAACATCTTCTTCGGCTCTGTTTATCATTCCCTGTGCTGGCAGTGGCCGTTCATGGTTTAGGACATAACTTCTGTCGGAGTGCTGACCCATGCCCAGATGTCTGTGATAAATGCAGTAGCACAACACCGGAGGAACCAGCACCAGCCTCAAATTTGGATCAACTTAAATGTGATAGTGTACCGGGCCAAGAAAGTCAATGTTGCCGCGTAATAAAAGAAGCCCCGTGGTGGGCATCCTTGCAAACTTTACATCCACACGGCTCCGAGATAAACCACTCTACTTCTGCCGCTGTGCCTGCCCTGGGTCCTGTTCCTCCGTCATCCAACGCACCACCGCTTACGCCACCTATATCACCACTAGTATCGCTGCCACCGAAGCTTAACGTGCTAATGTTCATTGTCGACGATATGCGGCCTGACTTGAAAGCCTTTGGACACAAGGACGCACCACCCACGCCACATTTAGATGCTTTTGCGGCGACTGCCCGTGTGTTTCGCCGAGCCTACTCCCAGGTCCTAAATTTATTAATACTACATTGATTGTAGAACAGCTCTGAATCCGAGTTTATGACCGTGGTATCACACTTGAAACGAAGAATTATCTTTTTGCGAAATGTGCTGCCTGTTGCATATTTCGGTGTAGTTTCCGGACTGCGCTCCATCCAGAACTAGTTTCATGACCGGACTTCGGCCAGATCATGTTGGGGTGAGGCGAAATCATTCTATTTTTAAGCACACCCAACTTTCTGCGGCCGTAATAATTCGTTACTTTTACTCTGCCTATTTCAATATATGAATACATTTAATATCTACAGTCTGTAGTAGTTCTTCACCTGCGACAAATCAATAATACTTTTCCACCACCCCTGTCTATCATTACAACAACAATCTCTGCATTCTCTTGATTCACAAAACGCAGGTCAATGGTCACGCATGCACCATGTTCAGACTGGATAAACCTTGGGAAGACGAATACAAGCGTTGCCACTGGAGACACACGCGTCCAGGAACTGTATCGATGCCTCAATGGTTTAGAAGTGCTGGATATCTCTCGCTCAGCTATGGAAAAGTACAATTCAATATCTTCATATTAGTTCGAGTTCCTGCAGATACTAATGTTTCTTCTTTAATCGAAATTCCATTTCGAAGTATTACTTTGATTAAATGAAATGACCATTTTGTCTGTGATCACCATTCTCCACGCTCAGGTATTTCATCAGCACTTAGATGACGCATCTAGCTGGACACCTCAGGTTTGAGCTCCATTTCAACCTCAGTCAAATGTTCGCATTGATTGGCACTTACTTTTCTGGCTCCTTCTGCTTCTTTGAAGAGTGAGTTCCGCGACGGTTATTCCCGTGGCAAGCCCGGTGCATCAGTGGGGCAAAGTGGCTGGAAGTATGAAGAATGGAAAGATCCTGTTAATCGCGACTGTGGCCCCGGTCATCATGCGTCTCCAGGCCAACATTGCTTCGTCGAAGAACATTACAGTGGTTGGAAATCTTTTGCACACACTTATGGGGAAAGGTTGCTGCACTATGCACATTATGTTGAACACAACGCGTAGTCCATGGTTTGCGCCCTCTACTTATCCTGAATCTATCTTCCTCTTCCTAGGGTGAGATGCTACTGTGATCATTTACTTAATGCACGCGGATATGTTTGCAATGGCTGTCCTTGGCAGGGCCATTGCCTCCCAACTCGCGCTACATTGACGAAAGCACCGCTGCTCGAGCAGCCAACAGTATTGCTCGCCTGGGCCGCCGTCAAAAAAAGAATACTGCTGCATTGAACCAATCGCAGAGCGACAAGGATATTATTGAGGCAGAAGCAAAGCCTTGGTTTATGGCCGTTGGGTTCCTTCGCCCACACTTGCCCTTCGTATGCCCAGGACGATTTTGGGATGCTGCTGGAGACAATCCGTCAGGAGATTATCCGAGAGCCAAGAGCCCGTCTAAAGCATACTCCTTTTCTTCGTCTTCTTCCTCAATATCTTTCACAGCGAGTGGTCAAAGCAGCGCCTCGGTAATCGATCACGAGAGTTTTATATTTAGATAGATGTCAATAGTGCGTCCTCTGTCATTCTTGTGAAATCAGGCGTGAAATACACGACCACCAACACATTGTACGAACGATTAAAATTATTTACTATAATATTTCTTCTGCGAATGTCGCAATTCTTCCAATGACATAAGCTTTTTTTCCTATGCACTCATTTGTTTGGTACCTGCGTGCGGTCGCATGTACTGTACTAGGTGGGTGGCCGACTCTTGAACGTTGACTCCAATACAGGCTTTAACGAATTTAAGCAATTTTTGCCTCCTGCTTTACGCAAGCTTCCTGCCCTCAACGGTATGACGTCACCCGAAGCCATTAAAAAAGACACGGCTGCAGCTGCTGCGGCCGCCATGAAGACAGCAAATCGTTCGAATTTTGATGCCCAACTTGCACGGGAGCCTCCAAACCCGAAAGCACTTAGGGCTGCTGCACGGCAAGGGTACCGCTCTTGCATTAGCTGCATCGATGAGCAGGTAGCTACTTCATAGCATCGGGATCATTGTTATCTTCATTATCGTCATCGTCTTTTGGGATCTTGATAATCGTTTGATTGGAAATTCTTTTGCGCGTATTCTGGACAGGTGGGCACTGTTCTGGATGCGCTTGAAACTTCCAACCAAGCTAGTTCCACCGTAGTGGCCCTCTTCTCCGATCACGGTTGGAAGCTAGGAGAGTTCGGCCTCTGGGGCAAGCACACCGCTCTTCACGCAGATATTCATGTGCCCCTTATGGTGCGAAAAGTTGTAGTCATACGGGTTGTGAGAAGCATATGGAGTCAACTGGAAAGTTAGACGATGAGATAGTGGCTTTTGGTGTGCTCGGATTGTACTAAGTAGCGTAAATACCCACCGCTTCTGTTTATCCTTGACAAGCTCAATCTCCTTCACCCTTAGCATGTATGACTCCTGGACTTCCAATCGCCTTTTAAGACGTGACTCAATTCAATCCTCACGCATCATTTCGTTGTGTTTTGCTTCATTAATTTTTATCCTACTGTAGATCCGGCACCCTCAAATGCTTGCGCCGGGTACTCATGCGCATTCCGTGGTGGAACTCATTGATGTCTTTCCGACTTTAGCCCAACTCGCCAACGTCGCTTCACCGTCATACCTTGATGGCACGGAGGCAACACTGCAGCATTCTGACAGCATCAACGCGACTCGTGAAAATACTACTGCTTCGACGGCTCATGAAGGAGAGAATTTGAAGCAGCTACAACAACAACAGCATATGTCGTACTTCCCGTTACCGTTCGGTCTCGACGGCCAATCTCTCGCTGGTCTCGTGCTTGGTGATCCATCTGGTTCAGGGAGTCATCAAAGCAGTCATGTCAAGAAAGATGATAGTGGTAACATCAAGGACGACGGCAGCAGCGAGCAGCGTTTGCTCGGGGCAAATGCCAAAACCGTGGCAGTGGCGCAGTGGTTCGGCGGCGCAGTGCCTACCCTGCACAATCCACTCGTGAACCCATGTGCCGTCTACGCGGTGTTAATCTCAAGCCCACACCAGAGCCATTACTTGCACACATGTGTAAAAATGGATAAAGTCCTTTCCGAAGCAATCCTGCACTTCATTGTTTTTCTTCTTTTACAGTTTGATTTCTGTGCTTGTGTTTTTAATCATCCTCTTTCTAACGTCCTACTATATTTTCTTCACGGTGCCGTACTGTACTTAAGGTGGTTGGAGCAACCTCAAAGCTCATGCGATGGGTCAGCCATCCTCTACAGCCACACTGCCCTTCCTATTTTCGCGAAGCCGCGGAGTTGCATCAATTTCCTCGCGTACGTTCAGAAGAATCACACGACCAAATCACGAGTGGGCCTTCATTAGACTTTGCCTTCGAAAGAACACCAAATCTATGGAACAGTGGCTCTGCAAACCGGAGCGCTGGTAACAACGACAGAAATTTTGATATACCCAAAAGTAGCAGCGACAAAGATGTGTTCAATGTGTGGGATCGTATACAAACATGGTCTGAGCGCGAAGCAAAAAGTACTTGTGGAACACACATGCGACCAAAGTGGGTATTGCCGCTGAGTGAATTAGAGGAGGCAATCGATGGCAAACGCGCACCATCGCGTCATCACACCCATAATCGTGCTCCTTCGCTACACTCAAGCACCCAGGCGGAGCACCAACCTCGGGAAAACCACGCTCAGAACCACGTGGTAGCGCACCACGCGAACGCCAATTCAAAGCCAAGCTTTCTGAAGTCGCCACGGAATCGCAGCCCCATAAACTCATAGGAATATGAATTCCCTTATTCATTACGCAAAAGGACACTCAGCCCAGTCAGACTTGTTCTGGAGGTTAAATACATTTTTCTGTTGCTATTTGCCACAGTGGTGTTTCTTTGTATTTTGGGGATCATTAACTAGACTAGACTAGACTTATCTATGTCGTTGACTTAGTACCGATTGTCCGGACAGAGCTTGCCGCCCGCTCCATTGATCTTGCCGATGCAATAAGTTGAACCTTCCCCAAAAGTGGAACTTTCTCAATAACTCAGCACCTCCCACTGCCACATATACATCAGAAATATAATCGAACCGAGGCTTACTGTGGTGCTATGGTACAGAATCTACGGTTTCACACAGGCTCCAGGCCCGTATTAATTACTTCTTACTTCACTAACATATCTTTGCTAATGAAGGATTACTATTTACGTAACGTCGTATGGGACATGCTACTTTCACTGGTATCATCTGGTATGTGATAACGTGTAACGTGTGACTGGCCACTGACAGCCTGCCTGATAGCTGATAGCTGTAGCTGACAGCACAACCACGGGGCTACAGGGGAGAATCGACACCCTTCCAAAATTTTACTTTCCAGAGATACACCAAGAAAAACCTTCGCGAAGTTCATCCATCATCATAATAAGAGCCATCATAGTATCTATAGTGCCATCGCTGTTTAAAGAAGCATCGTTCATGCTTAGCAGAAGCACTTTTGCCTTAACTATGCTTCTGAGCTCGCTGCGTGGATCTACCGGCTTTGCTTTGCATCTGCGGCGCCTGCCCGTGCTCTCTGCTTCAACACGGAGGCTGAGTGTTGACCCGAGTGCAGCCGCTGAAACTTCTTCAGCAACCACCAAAGCTTCCGATTCCAAAGCCCTTGGTCGAGTCACTAAAATCAAGGCCGATGGCTCAGCTATTCTCGAGGTTTGAACTGACTCATAGATGGCCATGCTAACAGGAGTGTGATTGCATCACTGTTGTTACTGTAGCCAAGCATCACCAAGTTCTACCCTCATAAGTTGAACCTACGTTTCTATTCGCATTTCAGGCCCTTGATTCGGCGCAAATGACAGCATCTGCAGGCCAGCTCATTAATTTGCAAGGCGGCAAGCACAAAGCTTTCATCACATGGGCGCGACCACCTATTTACTTTTGCCAACTCTTGGCGGATAGCACCACTGGCACGTTTCCTACGGTACTAACGAACGTCATTGCAAAGAGAAGGCGACATAGCTAGGGCCAGATTGTGAAAAAAACTAAGGAGTGCTCAGTCACTGACGTAATTTTCTGAAAGCGGCAAACAGAAAGAAAGTCTTTGTGCTCTCATCGTCTATCTTTTGCTGACAATTATTAGGTGGAGGGCGAGTGTGACGCCGAGTTACCACTAGACGATGCCACTGATTGCTTGACCATTACCGTAGGGCAGCCGAAACTAGGGCGCATGTTCGACTACATGGACCAGCCTCTCGACGGGTTAGGCCCTTTCACGAAGGAAGAGGGCAACGACAAGGAGGTGTTGGTGCGGAAGCTCCCCGTGTTCAATGCCGAGCCTACCAAGGGGAGCACCACCAGTCTGCACCGGAGCTTGCTTACGGGCATCACAGCTGTGGATGCCTTGACGCCATTGGGCCGCGGTCAAACCATGCTGGTAAATGTGTGTGCTAGTTCTCGTGCGCATGGCGTGCTTTAGCCCACTAGTCGTAGAGGAAGAGTGGATATGTGGTGCTGGTTGCACTTTCTTTGTTGGGTGCGAGATGCCACGCATAATTTTGCAAACTTTGAAAAGAATAAGAACATTTGCGCTAGTGACCATATTTCACGCCTTCAAACTCCTCTTCAACACTGCATTTCAAAACGTCTAACATTCATTCGCTCTTGTTCTTGTTCTGCGCATGCTTTCTCTCAGGTGGTCGGCGGCGCGGGCGTGGGTCGCACCGAGCTATGCTTGGACGCGGTCCTCGCGCAGGCCAAACAGGGCGTCCCCTGCGTCTGGGCCTGCTTGCATGGGCAGGGCAGCGCCATTCGGGCGGCGCTGGAGGAGCGCAACTGCTTGTCCAACACGGCGATTGTGGATGCCCCCGTAGGCAGCACCGCGGCCGCGCAGTTTGCGACGGCTGCGGCCGCGCTCTCGGTGGCCGAAGGGTTTCGCAACCAAGGCGGTGAGGTTTTACTTCATGTGTGCTTGCACCGAGATGAGTGCTTCAAAGTACAGCTCCTCGTCACGCCATAGGACTTGAATGGGCTCTCAGATGAGCAACGCTTTGCTTGCGATCTCGAAGTAGAAACTCGAAGTTATTTTGCTTCCACCTGCTGTTCTCACTGCGAGTGCGACATATTTTTCGTAAATTCATGCGATCTACCCTTGTATAGGCGATGCTTTGGTAGTGATCGACGACTTGAGCCCACTGGCAGAGTTCTGGGACGGTACTACATTAGAGCTGCTGGACCAGTATGGCAAGGACCGCGCAGACATGGGAGGCGACTCGGAAATGCGGGGCTTCTATTCTAGCCTGCTGCAGGTAGCTATCCTCGATAAACAAGCTTCGTGTGTTGCGTTTGTCTTCTTTGAAAAGCAAGCATGATGGCAGCGGGTGTAAGAATATGAGATGACTTTCTATTCTTTTAATGCTCGTTACCCAGTCTCTTTTATTTATATTTGTTACCCCACTTTTCTGAATGTGATGCAACGCAGCGCAACGCCCAACTCGGGCAACTCTGGGGTGGGGGCTCGACCACTTCTCTGATCACGATGGACCAGGACGCCCTGCAAGCGCGCGCCACACGCGTAGGGGACGAGGCGCAAGCCAAGGCAAGGGCTCTGGCCCAAAGCACAGAAGATGGTGGTGGAGGTGGTGACAATGCTGCTGCAGCTCCGGCAGCAGCAGCGGTGAGTGATTCTGGCAGTGCCTCTGGCGAGCGGTCATACGTTGCGGCGGATTTCGAAGGCCCATTCTACGCCAATAAAACGCGAGCGCGGGTCGCCCTGTTGCTCGAGAAAGGGCTCAGCATCACCGACAGCGTGCTTGACAAATTGGGCATCCCCAGGCCTTCGTCAGATGCAGCCGCAGCAATGGTAGCCACCATGCACATTGATTCGGTCAGTGCGTGTGTGCGTGTGTGTATGTGTGTGTGTGTGTCACAGCGTATGCATTGAGTCAAACATACAACGAGATGTGCTAAGGATGCTATTGCCTTGGCACTTGTTTGATTTTGCATTCTTAAGTTTTTCTGCCCTCTCATCCTGCATTGCATTTTAACTCTCATCGTCTCTTTTTCTCGCCCCTGCCCTTCTATACACCTCCCCCCCTTCTTGAATATAACTAGCTCATTTCCCTCGCCGATGGCCACATCACGCTGAGCCCAAAACTGCAAGCAGCGGGCTTATACCCGCCCCTCGATCCCAGCCATTCTTTAACTCGCATTGGCGTCGGCACCAACAATGGGCGCACCGTCGAGACGTCGGTACTGATGAATACACATGCGTATCCTCATACTTGGAATCTTTTGGGAAGAAATTATAGTATGAATGAATTGGAAGCACGAGCAGGAGTACTAATCCTCGTCTCCTCGTTTTATTAATATTATATTAGGTGCACTGCGCGGCTATTAAGGCAATTGTGCCCAAACTGCGCCTCGACATGGCGTCCTCCGCTGACCTCCAATTTTCGTCAGACTCGCAGGTATATGGTCGTTGCATACTCGGCGAGATTGCGGTCCTTCGAAATTGAAAGCCGAGTTCATCTTTGGTTTCCTTTCTCACACCAATATTTGTTCCTCAAATGTTCGCGACTCCGTCCACACGATGCTTCTCTCTTTACGCGAATCACAGGTAGCTGCCAATAAAGCCGCTCACAACGTGTTTGCCTGGCAAGCAGCGTGCTCTCAAGCTGAAGCCACTCCCCTACGCCTGTCCGAACAGGTCCGTTTGATGGGAAGGAATTTTGTTCGCGCCCTGGTGTATTTTTGCTTTGATTTTTCTCAGGTTGCAATTCGTTGATTTCATTTTGAGTTTGGCGAATGATTTCTCCCTATATGCATATTACTCATTTATGACCTGTAATATTGATTTACGTGCACCTACTGCATGGCTGTTGATTGGTTCATTACGTGTGCAACTCCCATGCAGACGAGCCGCTTGTTTGCTGCCAAGTTGGGACTCGTCGATGCGACTGCAGGAGCTGCGCTGGAAGGCTTCGATTTAACCACGCAAATGCCTGAGGTATGTACACATATAATGGATGCACTAGTTGGTAGCGCAATGGACTAAGTGAAACTAGTTCTTCTGGTGTTATTCTTTGACGTTCATATGTTGAGGGGGCCTCACAGTTTATTCTCTTGAAAAATGTCTTCTTCTACCACAAAGATTTTCTATAACAAATCAATCATCCTCAACCACCTCGCTCCCCTTTCTCCCTCTCCAATCGATGAAGACTAGGCTATTCCAGTTGCGTTTGTTCTAATGTTTAAGCAGTACCAATATTTTGAGAGGGCCCTTCAAAATAAGAAACCCTTTGACATATTTTATGACAAATATTCCATAATATGGCAATTATCCATGACAAACTTTTCCTCCTTCGTTTACTTCGTCTCTTTTTGTCTTCCTTAGGCGCGCTCAGCTGCTGTAGCTGCAGCCTCCGAGTGCCTAGAAGCTGCGAGCAAGCATGTTTTGACAACGAACGCAGCTCTGGCTGAAGCGATTGATACCAGTACAAACATTGATAAGGCTCAGCTCTCGGAGCTTGAAAAGACTTTGCGGTCGTATTTTTCGGCTGCTCAGAAGTAGACAAAGAAAATAAGCCGAGATCTTCGCACTATTTTAGCCGCTGATTTTGACTTGAAGTTGCGTATGTAAGATAGCCTTTATTTGCTGAGGACATAACCTTAAAGAAGGCTCCAAAGTGCAAAGGACTACTGGTCAACTTCAAGGAATGGCGTGCTATAGCAGAGGATAGGTCGGAGTGGAGATCGCGGACGTACTCGAAACCTATGCCTCCTTCCGAGAATTGGCCCTACAGGGTTCATGAGAGTAGAGATGAACATTGCATTACGCAAAAGGACACTCACACTCAGCCCAGTCAGACTTGTTCTGGAGGATTCATCAACACGCAGCTTTATGCTATTTGTTTTTGTTTCTTTGCAATTGGGGGTTAATCTAATCTAATCTAATCTAATCTAATCTAATCTAATCTAAATATTGGCTGTTAATTACCTACCTCAACCGGACGTTGGACATATAATCGCTTTAATACGAAATACATGCCCGCACACGATCCCACTGCTTTCTTCTAGTAACAATAAGATAGATACTGTGTTATAAACCCAGCCCTATCCTATCAATTTATTTACGATGATGAGGCCAATGTATAATACGTCGGATTTACGTCAAACTCTCAATTATCTGCCCATTTCTCAGCAAAGATCTGATTCAGATCTAATTCAGATCTAACCCTAATCCAGGGCAATTGCTATGTGTTGCATAGTTCCGCAGTCCTGCGTTCGCCATCATGCTTACATGGTTCTGGCGGCCTGTAGTGCAGATTAAGACACGGGGCATGGAGTGATGTATTGATGATATATTGAACTGGTTTGTCGATAAGGAACTGATAGTCTGATAGTTCTGAAGCTGGTATCTTAGCAAGTAGCTAGTAAATTCTCGTTGCCACTTATCTATACGAATTGGATTGGTATACTGAAAATAGAATCTCTTATGAGTGGCGCGAAGGGAGAGGAAATGTTGAATCAACAATATACGGGAAGTTATCAAACGTAGTGTACCTTGCCAACATGCAGAAAAGCGGTTAGAGTGAGATATATGTTATCGTAAGAGCCCGTGGCCCCACAGATGAAGAAGAAATGGCGTAAACATCTTGTCGCCGACAAAAACATGTAATTGCGATAATTGTGATGAACGCAACAACATGTACATGCCACTCCACAGAAGCATCACTTCGTATCAAGAACGGGTCAAGCCTTCTCATCTCTTTGCTGTACGTTCTGTGGTCCTCAAATCAAAATGACGCTAGAGAGAGAGATCAACCGCTGGGCGTCTGCATACGTTCGATGGCAACCAATTCAGCTCTTCATGTGCGTCGTCATTTTCGTCTCATGCGGAAACTACGTCGCCTCGACTTATTTTCGCTCGACTTGTACTCTTACCGAGGACATGAATGGCGAGACTGATTGTGATGACGATAGAAAGTACCTCGTGGGTAAACAAATTACAGCCATCATAGAACTATTTGTAGTAATATGTTTTGTTTTTGATTATGTCGCCAGCGCGTGCTATTATCCATCTTTCCTAGAGTATTCTTCGAGCCTCTACGGAATCGTGGATGTTGTCGTCATGCTCCCAAGTAATACAATAATCTTTGTGGTTGCCATTAGTTTCTGATAAACTTTAACAGCCTCTACATTTTACTTCCTCCACAGTCTTTTAT